>ERZ1292625.1900-Hain-H41-01um-R1-1900-length-21613-cov-4_pt2 | contig 12322 bp, 14 predicted proteins | sample MGYA00564400_ERZ1292625 | MGnify/ENA primary metagenome ERZ1292625 (study PRJEB36523, sample SAMEA6512639) | groundwater metagenome | collected 2019-01-08 | study: AquaDiva: Metagenomics assemblies of 32 groundwater samples
CGCGCACGCTTGGGAGTCCCGGCAAAAATTAAATCCTCTCCCTTTCCTCCTCGCAAGTTTTTTGCCTCTCGCTCCCCCAAAAGCCAGCGGATGGCATCAATGATGTTCGATTTCCCCGATCCGTTCGGCCCCACGATCGCGGTAATGCCGGCCGGAAACTCCAAAACCGCCTTACCGGCAAAGGATTTAAATCCGTTTAACTCAAGCCTTTTTAATAGATGCGGCATAACAGGCTATATTTTACAATACTTCCCGTTGATAGCACTCTTCGCAGTATACGACCTCCGGCCTCTCTGGTGCATATGATGTTTTAATACTCTTGGAGCACTTGGCACAGGTTCGATCAAACACCTTGAGCGGTCCTCTTTTCCCGATACGCGCGCGATGGCGGCAATAAAAACAGTTGCGCGGCAAAGGAACAATCATTTTACGATACAGGGCAAGTTCTGCGGGTATAATACGGTAGTTTCTTTTGCACCCCACGCAGGGAAGGACTTCTTCGATGATCGAGTCGGGTACGTCTTTTATGTTGTCTGGAATGGCCTCCGTTTTCATTGTTTCCTTGCCGGTTGTCATCTGTATCTCATCCTCCCACCTGTACCCCCGAGCAAGAGCCTCTTCTTTCTTCTGCGGGTATTCTACTTGAGTAATGCACTCGTTGTACGCGAAAAGCGACATCTCTGGCGGAAAATATGAACCATACTCACCGCCTGCGATAAGAGACTGCACGATTTTTTCCCGCAGCGCAACGAATTCCTCTTTCGAGTAGCGCTTGTTTAGAATTACGTACTCTCCATTTTTTAAGCCGTCACAACCAAAACAGTCTTTTGAGGAAGACAGCTGCAACGAATACTCTGTATTTGTAGAATTCTCAACGGCATAACATCCTAAAACTTTTTGACTGCGCCCCACCGCGACACACTCCAAAAGCATCTCTGCTCCAGCCCCAAAACCAATACAATCGTACGAATCCTTGAGGTTGAGCGTTGAAAAACAATATTTGCAATCTTCGCACGAAGTTGCTTCAAAACACTGAAACAGGTTTTTTGACTCAACAAGATAGTTTCCGTAAGAATTTACGGTCTTCAGATTGCGATTCTCGCGCCTCGGAAACCGCAACGACCACTTCTCGAACTCTTCCTGTAATTCCTGCGTCGCGTAATGACTACCCCTTACGGTGTCGAGTTTGGCAGCATACTCCTCCTTGCTAAGCCTCTCGTTCATATAGCAATAGCTCTGCCCCCTTAAATTCACGCACGCAAGGCAGTGCTGGACACCGCTTACGCCGGAAACCATATAGCAATCAAGTGATCCGGAAACATCTTGCCCGAACGCGATCGAGGACGATTCCTGAACATTTACGCCTTCATAACAAAATTCGCCCTGAACACCAAAATATATATCAGCCACATCTCGACAAGAGCGCAGCCCTCGCGAGTACATCGCGTTCTCGCTCTTTGAACTGTTGAAAATAAGATAACAATCTTTGTTTTCGCCGGCAAGGTTTATGTAGTCGCTACGCACGTTGGGGTTGTTTCTGTCGTTGTAGAGACATGTTTTGGGCACCTTGTGCGACAACTCTTTGAGCTGCGCGAAAAATGGTCTGTCGGGATCATAATCCATACCAAATTCATAAGGATCCCAGCTGTCGGACTCGAAACATTCCCGACAGTAGACAGTGTAAGGCGCCTTGGGGTTATACATGGAAACAATAGCCTTCTTGCACAAATCGCACTTCCTTGAATAGAGCGTTGTTTCGTTTCGAAACTGCGCGCGACGCACGAAACGACATTCGGGACAAATTTTCGGAGCCGGCACGCCCATTCGCTCATAGAAACCAAAATCATCCGGTTCGATCCGAAATTCAGAACTACAGGTACTGCACATCCTGGTCTCCGTTTGCATCGTCATGAATTATCTTGATACTTTTCTAGCGCCTTCTTCGCGGCTTCAATTTCCGCTTCTTGTTTTGAATTTCCACTCCCCTCGGCAATGAAATCTTCTCCGAAGTAAACGCCTATCCGAAACACTCGGTCATGTGCCGGACCGGACTCACCAAGCACTCGATAGGTCGGAGTTACCTTCTTTCGCTCTTGCACGATTTCTTGCAATTCGCTTTTCGCGTCTTTATAGCTTTTCGTTTCAAGAATCTCATGTACTCGCGGCATCAACCTTTCTGATAAAAATTTTTTTACTGCGGGAAATCCCTGATCCAAATATATGGCCCCAACCAATGCCTCGTACGCATTTGCAAGAATCACTTCTTTTGCGCGAAGATTGTCAGCTCTCTCTCCGCGAGAAAGCAACATGAATTCATCAAGGCCGATTTCTCCGGCAAGCTTCGCGAGCATCTGGTAATTCACCAGTGCGGCGCGTATAACGGTAAGCTTTCCTTCTGGAAATGATGGATAGGTACGAAAAAGATCCTCAGTTACCGCAAGCTCAAGAACCGCATCTCCTAAAAACTCAAGTCGCTCGTTATGGGGAACCGGCCACTTTGGGTATTCGTTCAAATAGGAGCGATGGGTTGTCGCCTCAAGAAGAAAGTTTTTGTCGTGGAATATTACACCAATACGATCTTCAAGAATGTGGAGATTTTCCATACGGCGCTACATTAAGACTTCTTCTCTTCTTTTGGGACACCCGCCACCTCCGGAAAAAGTTCTCGAAATATTGTGCCGAGCACCCCGTTTATAAAACGACCTGAATTCGGTCCACCATAATTTTTCGCCATCTCAATCGCTTCGTTTATCGCAACCTTGGGCGGAACTTCGTCACGATCGGCATAGAGCAACTCGGAGAGACCGATACGCAAAATATTTCGATCAATTGTCGCAATCTTATCAAGCGGCCACTCGGGAGCAGCCTTCGTAATGATGCTGTCGATTTCCTTAAGGTGAGAGATGATCCTTTCTAATATCTTCCAGGCAAATTCCGGCTCATCGATACCGGGAGCGAATTCTTCAAGATTTCTCTCAAGGATTCTTGTAAGATCGGACTTTTGATTGTAAAAATCCCACTCGTAGAGTGATTGAAGAATAACGGTTCTGATAAGATGTCGAGTTGCCATAATTTCTGCAAGGAGCGAGTGGTCCGGAAAAAGCCTAAGAGCTTGACTTCTTCTTGGCTCTCGGGGGTTTTGTCCCACACTGTTTACAGGAACGGTGCGGAAGCATCGGCGCCCCGCAAGAAGAACAGACAAATAGTCTTGTTTTCTTGAGGGCTAGATGGGACCGTCTCCGCCCAACCTTACCCTTTGAATGATGTTTTATTGGTACGCCACCCATATTAAATGTTTAGAATTTTTGCGCCCACGGCGCTAATAGACCTTATTTACCAATACTAAACTTTTTTGGCCATAAAATCAACCCTTACTTCTTTTTCAAGACATTCCCCAGGAATGACAACCGATGCGCTTTGCTGGTGCCCAACTTTTTAACCGCCCTCCTGTGTATCTCCGTCCCGTATCCTTTATGTGTCTCAAATCCATATCCAGGGTATTTCCTGGCTAAGCGTCTCATCTCGTTATCACGCGAGACCTTGGCAAAGATAGATGCGACCGCGACTGCCTTAATCTTCTCATCTCCACGGATTACGGTTTTCGCATGCGGCGCTCCCGCCCGTTTTTCAAGATACAATCCCCCGTCCAAGAAAATCTGAGTTCTATTTGCCGTCTGTCTCGCACCCTTCGCTATTAGCCATCCGCGCTTTGCTGTTAGATTCATATACGCCTTCGTCGCCGCGCGGTTTGCCGCGCGCGTGATATTGATGCGGTCTACAACACGAGGAGAAACATATCCGAATGCGACATGCACATCACCCTGCATTGAAAGGCACGAAACCCATGCCTCACGTGCTCGTTTCGTAAGTTTTTTTGAATCGCGAAGTGGCACTGAAATTTCGAATCGAGAAAATTTGAAATTGTGCGGAATCGCGGCGGCAGCAACGACAACCGGTCCCGCAAGTGAACCCCGCCCCACTTCGTCGATGCCTATGATATATTTTTGTTTCCCGGTGCCTTTCCTCATGTTTCTCAAGCATAGCAAATTCTTCGGTAAGCTTGTGTTGAGCCGGCCGAAACACTTGTGTTGAGCCAGCCGAAACACTCAGGATAAATCCTTCGGTAAGCTTGTGTTGAGCTAGCCGAAACACTCAGAATAAATCCTTCGGTAAACTCAGAATAAAAAACACTCCGACGTGAAGGTCGGAGTGAAAATGAAATACAAGGTGCAATTAAGGAGAGGTGAATGTCCCGCGTGTTGACGGGACTCCGCTCGTCGTCTTGTAACTCCAGACAAGCTGTCCCACAGGCGAAAAAACCTTCATATCTGTCGGGAGGATGGTATATCCCCCGACAAAAACAATCCAGCCGACCGAAGCACTTGGCCGAATGCGAAGTCCGTAGTCGATCGAGGTAGACCCCATGCGGAATCCACCGAACTGCCGTTCGACAGAAACCGCAGTCCCCATCGAAGAAATTCCATTCTTGGTAAATCCAAGAGTTGCATAAAGCGCGCAGCCCTCGAACCATAGCGCCGTCTCCGGAGCGATAACACTCGCCGGAGCAAGACACTTTCCGGTAATTTCGGATCCGATCTCGCGATACGTGAACTTCACGGACTGCGGGAGATCGCGCGTACCAGTCCCTTCGGCGAATGTATACCAGATGAAACCCACAAGACCAACACAACTTTCTTCTTCAGCACAAGTGGCACGGTAGTTTAGGCCAACCTGGCCCATGTCCTCGCGCGTGAGACCTGCCACGTCATGGCGACCGATGGCATACCAGCTATCGGGCACCAGAAGCAACGGCTTGCCAACAGAGTACTGCTTCACTATCGTGAGCTTCTCCTGATAGAGCGAGCTGAGGCGCGGGTCGCGCACCTCGTACTGATGATACGCAACCGCATCCGTCGGAACATCTTGCCCTTCAAACCAACCGGATGTAATCAAGTGATTAAATGAAGTTAGCGTTTCCACGAATGGGAATGCTTTCTTGATATCGAGACAGGCAACCGCAAGCTCGCTTCTCGAGATCCCATTCCAGTTCGGCTCATCCGCCACGTAGAAGTAGGCGGTGAGCTGAGCGAGAGTCGCTTCCTTGCCAGCGATCGCAGCTTGCCATGTAGCAATATAATCGGAACGCAGGTCAAACGGAGGATATGGATCCTCCGGAGTCGCCGGACGCACCCGAACATAGAATACGTCGTGGACGGAAACGATGAGTTTCGCGTTTCGCTTCACCATCTCGGCAACCCACGCCGAGTCGTTCAAGCGGACGTCACTGATGCCGATGGTACCAATATTCGCCATCGGCAAAGTCTCGATCTCGTACTGGGAGGTGTCAAACCCTCCCGCCCATCCGAAGTACTTCACTCGTTCAGGAATCGGCGTTGAAAACTCGCCGGAACCCGAAAACAAGAAATTCTCTATCGCGACCTCTGCCCGAAACGCCTTCTCGGCGGGCCGGTTGTCGAACGCGCTTCCCGCACTTCCGAAAAAGCTGGGGGTCGCGGCCAACGCGACGGTCGAAGTGAGAAGTACGACGAGAGTGAAAAGGATAGCGATGCGCTTCATGGCTACTCTCCCTGTCCCCTTGGGACGTCTTCTGTCCCTTCTGGGACGTTAGTTGTCAAATCTTTATTCTTCCGATAAAAACTATGCTCTAAAAATACCGTTTTGTCAAAGATTTTTATTGACAATCGCTCAAAATTGTAGCACTCTATGCGTAGCTTCTTTGACGGCGAGGTATAAAAGTATTGAGGGAATGGTGGAAGAAGTATCTACTCCGCATTGAGCAAAGGAAGGCAAGCATTGACCGCCTTCAGCTTGTGCTCGGGATGCTCTTTATGCCTGCGGAGCTTTTGTGGATGTATGTTCATGGCTTCGAAGGCGTGAATCTCGGTTCGTTCATCGGCAATGCTGTCTATATGCTTGTCTGCGGGTCTCTCGCCTATAGTCTAATTCGAGGATCGCAAAGGACAGACCGCAACGATTCAACGAGGAGATTGTTCCGTGCATATATGATCTGGGGGGTCATAAACTTCCTGGACATTCTCATTATTTTTTTAATGGGATACCGATGGGACAAAGCCGACCTGATTACGACAATCATTTCTTCTGCAGGATTCATTTTCGGCATAGGGATAAGCGTCTGGAAAAGGATTCCCTGGAATCACCCCGTCCTGAAAGCCTGTTGGGCATCCACGCTCAAAATTCTTCCGAATGTTCTTTCCGCCTGGAAGATCCTCCTCGTGGGCGGCGCTGGAGGAATACCAATCATCGTATATCTCGCAGCACACCTCCTTGTTGTCGTCCGAATTCTCTTCATTTGTGTTGGTGCAGAGAAAGTAGGCTGGAGACTCGAGTCGAAAGTGAACTTTTTCATCGAGACCCTGAATCTCGGGACTATTTTCCTCATCACTCTTACGTGGTGGTATGTTCAGTGAATCCTCGCTTGCGAGGATTTTTTTATTAAAAACGCTCGCCTTAATTACGGCGAGCGAGATCAGCTAAACCAATCTATTAATACGTTCTGCGACATACTCTCCGGCCGCAAGCGCCGAAGAAAGCCCTGGGGAATCATATCCAATGCAATTCATGAAGAACGGTTCCACCGAAGAAACATCGAACGCGAAGTCCGGCTCCGCGCCTCCCGCTACGGCGATTTTCGGACGAATTCCGCTAAAAGACCACTGGAGTTCGGCGTCACGGAACGACGGAACGAATCGCGCCGCCGCTTCCCTGAAAAACCCCTCTGGAGTCTTTTCCTCCTCGTAGTAATCGTCGGCCGGAACTTCGACCGAATTGCATCCAATGAAAAGCCTTCCATCGGGTCGCTTCAAAAGATGCACGCCCTTCGTCGCCCTTCCTTCAACAGGAAGCGGGTAGACCAGCCGATTCACAAGTTTTGCATGCGCTCCGAGAATCTCGTAGTACTCCCCCCTGAAGAATTTGACGCGATAATCGGCAAAACCGGCAAGTGCGGCAACGCGATGCGCGGAAAGTCCTGCGGCGTTCACCAGAGCATCAAAAGCAAATTCAAACGAGTCGGTAAATACACGATACAAACCACCTTCTTTCGAGATTCCGCGAACGGGAGAATCGTATTTTACTTCGACCCCAAGCGCCTCGGAAAGCGAGATCAGCTTTTCGGTAAACACTCGCCCGTCAACAACGGAAACTTCGGGAAGGAGTAGTCCACCGATACCTCGGACGAACGGCTCGACTTTCCGAAGACCCCACGGAGGAATAATAGAAAGTGGAATCTTCTGATCTATTCCATTTTTCGCGATCTTCATAAACGTTTTCGCACGTGTGATTAAGTGCGGAAGATCGCCGAAAGAGGCTACAATGAGCATCCCGCACTCGAGAAGTGGAACTCCGTTTTCCTTCGCAAACCTCTTCGCGAGTACATGTCCCCGCTTTGAAAGTGAGGCTTTGAGCGAATCCTGCGGAGAGTGAATCCCCGAATGCAGGACGCCGCTATTCCTCGCGCTTGTAACAAGTCCACCGCTTGAAAGGCTTTCTAAAAGGACTATCCGGTAGTGCTTGCGGTTTCGGCTCGCAAGAGCATACGCGACCGAAGCACCCAGAACTCCGCCACCCACGATTCCAACAATAGGTTGGCGCATATTTTCCCTTTTTAAGGATTCTATCTTCTACCTGGAGACTATGCAATTTGCAGGAAAAAAGCAATCCCTTGAGCCTCCACAACGCTCTTGGACCAGGGCCATACTACCCAAGCTCTTTCCTGGAGTTTAGTGCGATGTACTCCTGAATAACAGGAATTTTTTTGAGATATCCTTCATACATATCAACATACACGTCATTCTCGAGACTTGGATTTCCGAATCCGCCTGCCTGAATGCTGTACTCATACGCCGGCGTAACAATATCTCCTCCGTTCACCCAAGATTTTCTCAGGCCGGTCGACTGTATCTCGCTATTATCCTCAATGCCTCCGATCCACACCCTACCCAAACCGTCTCTGCAAAACATAAATTTGAGTTTTTTATCTTGAGAAGGAAAGACTTCAACCTTAACCATTCCGTATATCTTCGTTTGCTGTTCCCATTCTGCAAGCAAGCAGGAAAAATCTGGGGCTTCTTCTTTGGTAAAGCGCATCTCCTCTGGAGGGGTCTTTTCGTCTTTCGGGTAGAAATCTCCTGAAAGTTTTCGAGGGATCTGATTGATTTCTTCATAATAGTCGGCGATTCCATGACCAATAGCCCTCGTGGTCCCGGTAAAAATAATATCGGCTTTTCTCTCTGTTCCCTTGGCAGACGTTTCTGCTCCTGCTATTTCCGACAGCACCTTCTGAACAACCATCGGGAGCGTGATGCTCTCTTCTCCGTGTCCTTTTCCATACCAGAACACCCCACCCATTCCGTCTCCGACGTAATCTGGCAAATAACGCCATACTCCTTGTGAATTGCTACGATAATACGAACGCACCGCTATCTTCCCCTCTTTTTCAACGTACGCAACAAAAGCTACGCGACTATGACCAAGCTGATAGCTTGGCGAAAAAAAATATGTCGTCGCATTATCAACGACTATCTTGTGCTTAGGAGACAACCCCTCCTGGCGGATAGCTTGCGCAAAAACTTTTTGGTCAAGCATATCTCCATGCACTTCTGCCCGTCCGAGAATTTCTTCTGCCTCTTTTTCGCCTACTTCCGCTACCCGGCAATCCATGGAAACATCGCGCGTCTCGCTTGAGTCCTCCGGCACCATACCACTATCGGTTTCCTGTGAAGTTTTTCTTATTTTTTCCATAAATTACTTGAAAGAACCATTAAGTATCTACAATAAAAAAATTTCCTTCTTCTTTCCATCAAAACGCGTCTCGGGCTGATGTTTTTAACGGGTTCTTTGGCGGCTTTCAAAATATAGACTATTTTATCAAAAATTTATAAAAATAGAAAAGGGCTGCAGGATTTCTCCAGCAACCCCAATTGAAGTGCGCCTTCGCTAACGGGAAGAGATCACGCGAATACCGCCACAACAAGCACACTGCGCAAAGATGCCGGTGACGACATGTTCTCGCCTCTCGCACACCTTGCATATGACCGTTTTCACGTCCTTAAGACGAACCATTGATTCGCCGCAACAACGGACGAACCAATAGGTCTTGCCAAAAATACCAGGATTTGGCAAAAGATGCTTGCCGACGGTTTCCCAATCCGACACATGATTAAGGCACATGCCGTGTGAGCACTGGCCATTACTCATGACGCTCCCCCCTTGTCACCCGTCCTCTTGAATGCTGATTACAGCAATGCACGAAACGAACTAAAAGTCAAGCGCAACAAACGCGATCGCTTCGGTGTACAGAGTGAAGCAACCGCGGAACTCCTCTGGCTATCAATGAATCCGATCCCCCACCGACAAACAAAGTATATCCCCGTCCCAGGGTGTATTTTGTTTCTTCTTCTGTATCTACTATGGTGCCCAGGAGAGGAGTCGAACCTCCATGCCTTTCGGCACTACCACCTCAAGGTAGCGTGTATGCCATTTCACCACCTGGGCTTTTACAGCTCTATTCCCACGCTTTTCAAGGCCATCTCAACCTTTCTTCTCTTGCGGGGCAAGCAAACAACCGCTTTATTGTAATACAACATGGACAATAATTTCAATGACTCTCCCTTTGCGTATTTCAATCTATATACCGAGTTGTTTTTGCTTTTGGTAATCCTGCCTCCTACGCCAAGCAACCGCGTAGTCCAATCCTGTAGCCAAATCACGTGTTTTTTACTCGCCGAAGCAATCTCTGTGTAGAACATAAAACTATTTGGCCAACGCGGGTCATAATAGGAATAGAATGTTCCGTCTCCATCAAAATGCCCACGAAGAAAGTCGGGGAAATACTTTTTGGGAACAAGAAGCGAACCGATCGTTTTCGACTTTCTCGGAGTAATGCCGATACCAAGGAGAAAATTATAAAAGAAAACGTCGCCGAATTGAATGCGGAAGGCCTGCCCCCGTCCGCTTCCAGAAGTCTTCCGTGTAATCTTATTGTTGATACCGAGACACTTCTTTAGGTTTTCTACTTGCTCCCTGTCGTTCGAAACAAGCTCCAGATGTCTTCCGTCATTATATAAACAACCATCGGTTGCCAAAAGTCCAATCGCGTATGCAAATCCTGGGGACCATTGAATCACTATCCCCTTTCGTCGCGTCAAGCCGCTTTCGCTCTGCATCGCTTTCTTCATCGTACTTATTATACCTCAAGGTAGTAGCGCCTTCCATGGTTTAGCTCGTCACTGGAAAAGGATAATGACCATAAAGAACATCACGAAGCCCGCTTTATTCGAAATGTGCCGATGATAACAATAAAAAATAGCGCGAAAGGCGCTATTGTCTATCTGACGTCGATTTGGCAGGTCGCCGGTGCATCCCCCACGTCTCTCACGCGAGAAACCGTAATCTCCCTGATTCCTGGAGAAGAGTATCTGGTATGAAACTCTCTTCCGCTTCCCGTGCTCGGGGAGCCACCGGAAGCAAACCATCGAAGCTGCCAATCCTCATGGCCGTCAACTGCATGGACATATACAAGATCGTTTACGAGCACGATCCCGAAATTGTTAAGTGTATCGCCGAACCTGCAGCTGAGCGGAGCCTCGTATGGATCCGTCGGACCGATATAATCACAACCCGTAACCACGAAAGCGATCGCAATCACGGCGATTACCATCAAGATGCTTTTCCGCGTCATCCTACCCTCCTCGATCCTGGGTTGATGGCTTTGGTGCCGAATCTACTAAATCATAGAAAATGCTTGCCCGTCAACAGCAAAGCGTGCTTTAATCTAAAAAGTTACTTAGGATCGTGGGAGGGCTGGACAATGAGCGTCCCTTCGACACCCGCAGAAACTCTTGAAAAATTGGAGGAAAATTCCCGCGAAGTCGTCTCTCTCGTCTCTCGTATATTAGGGATTGAACTTGCAACGACGAGGGGAACAATCCTCCGTCTAAGGCAAGAAAGGACTTTCGATTTCTATTTAGCTCCCAAATTTAAGCAAGGTTTGGCGAACTGCCTCGAGAGCGCCGACATGTGCCGGTACAAATCTCCACTAGCAGATCGGCCGGAAAAAGTTCTCGGAGATTCAAAGCTATTTGTCGGGAGTCTCCGAGCAACGCTCCAAGTGAAAACATTTGAAGAAAGCTCGAAACAAAAACCTTAATAGAAATAAATTCGGGATAGGCTTGAACCTCTCCCGTCACCAACCACCGCTCCATCGGTGGTTTTTCATTAAGAAACAAAAACCCTCGATATCGAGGGTTTTTGTTTAGACCGAGACGCCGAGTTTTCGGCGCATTGTCTTTCCGGAAATCTTTCGCACAAAATAAAGTTTTGAGCGATGCACGTGCTTCGGTGATTCTAAAATCTCAATTTTTGAAATAACCGGTGAGTTGATCGGAAAAATCTTCTCAACGCCAACACCGGCAAGCACCGTGCGAACGGTAAAAGTCGCACCGGGCTCCGAGCCGTGCTTGCGTGAAATGACAAGCCCTTCAAATGGAGTCGTTCCCTCAAAAACCTTGACGCGGGCCCCTGCTTTAACTTGTTTTAATATTTCTGGTGCAATCATGGAAATTTATTGAATGGGTGGTTGACCTGCCATCATGTTTTTGAGCATTTTTACGAGATCGTCGATTGGTGTCTTTACTTTTACGTAGTATTCGAGAACTCCCAAGCTTCTTGCCTTCGTAATATCGCTTTCTTGTCCGAGGTTTGACGCGACGACCACCGGAATCTGGCTCATCTGTGGATCAATCGAAATCTTCTCGAGAAGCTCAAACCCTGAAACTTTCGGCATAATAAGATCGAGAATCACAAGGTCAGGAAGCTCTTTTTTGATAAGCTGTAAGCCCTCTTCACCGTCAAACGCCTGGAGTACGATGAATCCTTCCTTCTCGAGCTTGCCCTTCAAGACAAGCGAAAGAAAGCGGTCATCTTCAACAATAAGGATTTTCTTTGTTTCTGCCATACCGTTTAGTATACCGCGCCCGAAAGAGGAGAGAAAGAGCTTTTTAGTTGTCCCAATCTTCACCACTACGTGTCAGGTATCAGGCTCGAGCGCGCGCTCGTCAACATGACACATAACACTTAGTAATCGACAAATGTAATTGATCCACGCACAGCTTCCGCTACGCGTGCCTTGTTACGACTTCGCCCATGTCACCGAGCTTAGACTGCTACGACCTAGGGTCGGAGTTCATCCATTCCCGGCTCCCTTGGCGTGACGGGCGGTGAGTACAGGACTCGAGAACGTATTCACCGTGGTATGGCTGACCCACGATTACTAGCAATTCCG
>ERZ1292625.3629-Hain-H41-01um-R1-3629-length-12310-cov-4_pt1 | contig 12310 bp, 17 predicted proteins | sample MGYA00564400_ERZ1292625 | MGnify/ENA primary metagenome ERZ1292625 (study PRJEB36523, sample SAMEA6512639) | groundwater metagenome | collected 2019-01-08 | study: AquaDiva: Metagenomics assemblies of 32 groundwater samples
CACTGACTATCGAACAAAAATAATTCTCTCGAAACTGCCGAGTGCTCCAACTTTTTTCGTATTTATTAAAAAAGGCGCTGCCTGAATGGAGGGAAACGAAATCAAAAACAATAGGCTCGGTAACTCAATGACCTAAACACACTTAACAAAGGATAAAAAATGAACTCGCAAGCATACAAAGAAGTTGAATCAAATAAGCCTCTAAAACTTTCCGACCTTCTGCAGCCAGTGCTGGGTCACTTCGTGAGGGTGGAAGAAGGAAAACACAGTCCTATCTATATTCTTCAGACATCGGCAGGAGAAGAGGTCGGCATCTACGGTAGCACCGACCTTAACCGGAAAATGAAGAAGGTCCCGATTGGAGCAAGGGTCGCAATTGGCTTGAAAAAGCAAATTGTACTCGAAGAATCCAATCAGATCTTCATGGAGGCGTATGTTGCACTGATCAGCGAACCGATTCCACTCGGCTAATAAGTTTAGACTGTCGAAAAATTAAACTCGGGTCCCTCAGACGCACTGAGGGACCCTTTTTTTATGGAGATTACGATGAAAAATTCAATGACCCACTCGATCCTCAGTGAATTCCCAGAAATTCCAAAGAAGCTAAAATACTTAAATTCGACCTGGTTTAAATTAAACCAGAGCGGCGAACGAAACATTGGCGAAGACCACGCTAAAGGCATGCTCGCGAAGCTTGCACCAGATTTTTTCAATAAATATACCCTTGAACAACTGAAGGTTGAGTTGGCCGAATTCCACTCGCTCAAGGCAAGCAACCAAGAGCAAAAGCGCAAAGCTCAAGGATGGCAAGAGTACCAAAACGAAAGCGCTTTCATACTCCACATGAATCAGGTGCATGGTATTTTTGATGTGAAAGCGTCAGGCAATGTCCAAATTCTTGGGGAGAAAACCACCCTGATAGAGCGCCTTAAAATTCTTGCCGAGTCTTACGGGCGAGAAACTGGCGACAAGGACTTGAAGCCGTCGAACCTGGCCCATCACTTGGACGTCGTGATCGACGATATGAAACTGGAACGGAAAAATGCGCTGCGGACGCGACTGAACTACGACCCAGCGACGCCAGATCATTTCGATTCATTACTTACGGCCATGCGCATAACCGAAAATCGCGAACTACATAAGCTTGCGATCAAACACTACATCTGGCAGGTGAAGCGCAAGCTTTGGGGATACGAGCCCGGCTATCACTTCATGCTCATTCTTGTCACAAATCGCCAGGCATTTGGAAAGTCGACGTTCTTGAGAGATTTCCACGATCCATTAATCGAGGTTTTTGCGAACATCTCCGGTGACCGCATCAGAGATCAATTTGGCGCGGAGTTATTTGAAAAATATTACGTCGCCTGTTTTGACGAGCTCGCGCAGTTGAATTCGACAGACATCAACCAGCTCAAAGAATTTGTTACTCGAAAGTCATCTGTGAATCGAAAGATGTTTTCACAGGTGAACACCGTCAACAGCCAGAATACCACCTTGTGTGGAACATCCAATCGGCCCATCAATCAAATCATCTATGATCCCTCTGGCATGCGTCGCTGGTGGCAAATCGATTTGAATGCCAAAGATTTTGATTCGATGGATTTTGCAAAACTCAACGATTGGAAAAAAGAGGAATTCTTATCGTTCTGGAAATCAATCAATGAACACGATCCGAATGGATTTTACGGTAAGGGCCTTCATCTTTATGAGGAAATGGTTGCCTACCAAGACACTTTCAAAGCTATTTCGCCAACACGACAGTTCGTAGAGGCCATGTAGTACACAAACGACTACTCGAGATTGGCCAAATCAGATTCCCCAAGAAGGGAAATAGAGATGGATCACGTTTGGGGGCGCTGGAATGGATGGTGCAAGGCAACTCGCAATAATCCCTATACCCTACAAACGTTCAAAATTCACCTTGAAGAAATGGGATTCGCTTTTACCGAACATCGTAATCTCAATAAAACCACAGGTCAGAGAGGCCGCAATCATTTCCTCGTTATTGATGACCGCGGCCAAGGGGACGAAATATGAAATACTATTTAGACTTCGAATTCACTTCGTCTTCTGAGTCAGATGTGGATGTAGTTTGCGCGGTTCTGAAGGCCGAGAACAGCCCGGCGAAGGGGTACTGGTTATTTAGAGACAAAGCGTCCAAGCAATCATTTGCGAAAGACTTAGCATTCATAGAACGCGGTACTCTGGTCTGCTTCGGAGCACTTGCCGAGTGTCGCGCGCTAAGAAGCTTGGGCATTGATCCCTTAAAATACGACTGGGTTGATCTTTACGTTGAATGGCGTCAGCTCAAAAATCATAATGATCGTTTCAACTTCGGCTGGGTCAAAAATGCTGATGGTCAAATTATTGAATCAAAGCCCTACGCTGTCAAACATGATTGTCACATCGAGACAGGCAACTCGTTAGTCTCATGCTTGCTTCGGCTGTTGAAAGTAGACATTGATAGCCAGCATAAAGATCGAATGCGCGACCTGATCCTTTCCAAAAATGAAGATTCATCGACCTTTTCCGAATTGGATAAGTCGATGGTGCTCGAATACTGTTCCAGCGATATTGAGTACCTTCCCCGGGTTTTAGACAGAATGATACTTTATCATCAGCGTTTTCTTGGGGGCGAGCGAATTGAAATCATGAAGAATCGCGGTCGCTTCGTCGCTGCTTTGTCGAACTGCGAACACGTTGGCACACCGATTGACATGAGCTGCTTGAAAAGCCTATCGGAAAACTATGACAAAATTCTGAGGGATGTTTACACCTCGATGAACGAAAAATTCGGCCTGTATGAGTTGAACGGAAAGAACGAGTTCGTGTTCAAGGCCTCGCGTTTCGCAAAGTTGATCCGAACTCTTAATCTTCATATCGAATGGCCAAAAACAAATTCCGGATCATACGCGACAGACTCCGAAACCTTAGAAAGATATAGAGGCTTTCCTGTGATCGAGCATTTGTACCAATCGAAGAAAACTATATCGTCGCTTAGGGCCATTAAAGCTGAAGCTCATGACAAGTTGGTAAGTCGAATTGGAGCTGATAACCGGCTTCGCAGTTTCTTTGGTCCGCTCGGTACTCAAACAGGGCGCAATGCTGCGAAGGCGAGCACTTTCATTTTGGCGATGTCGAATTGGCTACGTGTGCTCATCGTTCCTCCTGACGATCTCGCGATCACAGGAATTGATTACTCAAGCCAAGAGTTTGCAATTGCGGCCTCACTGAGTGGAGACCAGAATATGAAGGAGGCTTACACTTCTGGCGACCCTTATCTTTTTTTCGCCAAGAAAGCCGGAGCGATCCCACCGCAAGGAACTAAGGATGTTTTCAAGAAGGAGCGTGACCTTTTTAAATCAACGACTCTTGGCCTTCAATATGGAATGGCTGCAAAATCTCTCGCTCGAAAGTTAAGTCAAGACACCGCAAGGGAAGTTACCATTGAAGAAGCACAGAGCTTGATCGAACTTCATCAAAAGATTTATCCTCAATTTTGGATGTGGAGCGAATATAATTGGCGCAAATATCTTCGTGAGGGAGGGCTCGAAACTAAAGATGGCTGGGTCTTATTCGGAGACAATTTGAATAGCCTTTCGGTAAAGAACTTTCTTGTTCAAGGCACGGGGGCCAGCATTATGCGTGCAGCAGTCATTTCCGCGACCGAGAAAAAGTTGGACTTAATTGCGCCACTTCATGACGCTCTTTACATGATCCACGATAAAAACGATCTTGAATCGATTCATTTGCTATCGGAGTGCATGACGATTGCCGCTGACCAATTTGTGGATTTGAAAATCCGCCTGGACTCGAAGACCTACACAAAGGAAGTTCCGTGGATCGAGGATAAGGGGCGGACCGACTACCTACGATTTCAAAAATATTTACGAAGCTAGCTTGAGCCCACTTTTCATTGCATTCGAAACACGCGAAAACCTTAACACGCACACAATCTCTGCAAGTTGAACTTCGACCCCTTTGAGGTGTGGTGCAATCGCAAGACGGTTCGTTATCTTTTCCGCACACCAGTAAACACCGATATACCGCCACTCATTGGTTCCTTCCTTTATAAATACGGGATATTCGCGATTGGTCAGCAGTCTTTTTACATTCGCTTCGCTTTGGTACTTACCTTTTGCGACCAAAATATTTAGCTCTGTATTCGACAGGTAGTCAGCAATTGAAGGATTCATTTCTTTATTCAGAACGAACGCGGTAATTTCGTTTCTCGAATTTCGGAAGGCATACGAACGATGTAAGCCGTATTCACTTTTGATTTCATCAAAGCTATAGCAGCGATTGATTTCGGGATTAAGCATACACACCTCAGGTCCTTTTTTCGGCAGGAAGTCTAGTCCGCGAAAGGCCAGGTGAATAATGAGGGGTGCGTTGGAGAGTGCTCGACAAAGTCCGGCCATAAGACTGGGAAGTCAGATCAAGAGGCAATCTATGCACATCGCTTGAATACCCCTAGATAAAATAGTGACAGGTCATCTTTAAACCCGCGTATGACCTCTTCGTTCGAATTCCATGAAGCAAGTTCTATTTCGGCCAGGTCAGTCTTCGCTATCAGTCGAAACCCCTTGCAAAAAAGTCTAAAGACAGATGTTTTAAGGCAATCTTTTGGGAAGCAGCAGTCCCTCTCAAGAATATCGCAGAATTTGGGAAACTGTTCGTCGACGCTTAAGGTTGCCGTTGTATAATATGATCCCACAACTAGCCGGTCGTCCAATTCCAAAAGTACCTGCAGCGGTTCCGGTGCTCCTGACTCCAGGGCGAACTGATAATCACACCTGACAGCCACGTGCTGATCCGAGCGGACCGGAATGACAAACGTTACAGCTTCAAATGACTTTGGCAGAATGCCGTCAGATCGTGAGTCGACTGTCCTCAGTATCGCGCATCCAAACGCGCACAACACCCTCACCAGCTCTACTGGGCACACTCGGCCAATCAATCCCCACAAGCCAAGCATCGTCCAAACCTGATCAATCCTGGAGCGATCAAATCTGAACAGACCTTTGGCTAGTCCCTTTTCATAATGGCTAAGGCAGGTTTCTTCAGTCAGGAACCGGAACTGACTTTCAAAGAGACGTATTCGCTTTGATCCATGGACCAAATAGTAATGAAACAAATGAGCCTCCCTACGGTTATTTTGCCGCACCTTATTTGGATTTCAGGTCGCCAAGATTTCGGCCGTATCTACAAAATCCATTTAGGTCCAAAGAAATTTGTGTATTAACGGCCTGAGGGGATTGGGAATCAGGGCTCTCTTTTACTTTTGAAAACCGTGAGATGTATCTTTCCCAAATCATATATCGCCTATTTATAGCCGCGGCCGTATCGACATTGTTATCAGCGTCCACCGCCAGAATTTGTGAGTCGTCCCTGTTAGCAGAACAAGATTTTTCATCTTCGTCTTCGTGGGCATCATACGCTTGTTTTTGATATTCGGATGGCTCAAGAATTGTGAAATCACTCACGAGCGCAGATAGATCAGAAAGGACCGCCGAAGATACGCTAGCGCCAAGCGATGAGGTCATCTCGGGCAAGACATTAGGAACACTACTTCCATCGCCAATGAAATGAAATCCATAAATTTTCCCGGAGGACGAACGAACAAAGACCGGAACAAACGAATCATAAGTGGCATTTGGCTTTATACTTTCGGCCGTTCTTTCAATTTCGTGTGCAGATTTGCCGGATGTGAAAAACCAAATAGGTTCATCTCGATTGGCAGGGCCGCAGACAGGCTTCCCACGAAGATCAGTGATGTAATTGCCGTAATATGTTTGGCAGTCTGGTGCTTCTGCCAACTTGAAAATCAAACTACGATTCAGGCACTCACGGTGGTTGTCTAATTTTTTTAAATATTTGCTTGCATCGCCTATGGGCCAACCTTTTGGATTCTTCGGCGGAACAAATGAATAATTAAATGTCAGGCTTTTGATTTGGTGTCCACCGGCACAATACTTCGCAAACACGTCTGATGGTTTTCTATCGACGAGGACTTCGGTCCGTCCGTTGGACAATGACAAGTAAACTGGCTGCGGGTATTGAACGCTCGCCATCATGGATGCACATCCACAAAGACCAAAAAGTATTAGTAGTTTAATTCCTGTCCAGAAATATGCGTAAGGTTTCACGAACGCCTCCTTTCTGAATCAAAACGGTTTTGGGCTGATAACCTTTGGCTCTTACAAGCATCTCTTCCTCAGAGCCATCCAAAGAAATTCTGAGTGGATTCGTATCACAGGAAATCGTACGAGGCTTCTTGCCCCTGATGATCACTGACTCGCACTGAGGAACTACTTCAATAAATATAAGCTGGTGATCTATGTCTGCCGGCACAGATGCCGAAGGTTTTGATGAGGCAAGCCCATTTACTGAAGCGCTGTCCAATTTTGTTGGCGTGGCTTTATCAGGGTCATTGGCAACCGTCGCCTTGGCAAGATCGAATCTGCACTGAATCCAAACCTGGAATTGATCATCTTTTTCTGATGTCTCTTCTTTTTGCGGATCACAGACCAAGTTTTTCACGACGCCAGATTCTTGAACTTCCTGATGAAAGCCAACGGATGATTCTGTTTCAACGGAAAGACTTTTAACTTTGATTTCACCATCAAGAAATTGCCGGGCTACGACCTGGCAATTAGTGATTGCTTCTTTTCTCGCGAGTGAAGCAGACGGACCAGTGCCTTCACAAGCACTCGTCAAATTGCTGCCAATTTTCTTGGTGGCATTCTTCTTTGCCCACGTCGGCATCTCGGCCCGTACCGATGACGAAAGAAACAACCCAATCAGGAGAAAATATTTAAAATTATTTTTCAACTGAACCTTACTCTTTTGGTTCTGGTACAGAGTTTGGAAGTTGTGATGTGAACTGGTCCCAGTGCTTATCGACCTTTTCAGCAAAGTTCTTGCTCAAGCCTTTTTTACCCTCGGCTTTTCTTACGGCGGCCATGATTGCCTTTTTAAAGTCTGCCTCTGGCATCGAAACGAGAGAGAACACCTTGTACCTCGTCACACGCTCACCGGAGTCTTGGGTGGTCGCAACCTTTTCCCAATATCTTTTGTCAGAGCGAATCGAAGAAGTAATGAGGCTTGATGCTTCTGCACCGATGTAGCGCGCCTGATCCGCCCCCATCTCGGCACCTTCTTCAGCATTTTGAAAAATGAATTCTAATTTCTGCTCGATGGCATTGGCCACACCGGATTTGGCATTGTTGTCGGACACTCGAAATGCCGCTTCAACCCTTTGGTCTCCCGGAATGGTGGTGGACCCCAACGAATAGACTAGGCCGTCTGCGATCCGAAAGGGCTCAGATTCCTTAAGCCAGCCGGGACGAGAAGAGAGATCGTCAATCCGTGAAACGACCTTATCAGGTTCAATCTCCGATTTGATTGGATTTTTAACCGTACTCGCGCAACCAGCACAAAGAGCCATCATAGAAATCGTCATCCATAGTTTCATAAAAACGTTCCTTTCTAGTTTTATTTTTTGGATTCAAAGATTTGTTTAAAGCCGATTTTGTCAGACATGATCGCAAATTTTGAATCGATCCTCGCCATGGCCTGCGACTGTCTTTTTATTGTCGATGAAAACTTCTCTAAGCTTTCCTTAGTGCAAGACCCTTTGGCGACGAGTCGATTGGCACCACCATAAAACGAGGTGTAAATTCCTTTGTCCCAATCGACGGTCATGACTTCGCAAACGTCGACGACATTGATTCCCTTGCCGACTTTATTTCGATCAATACAGAAAGCTGCCGTTATAACCGAAGCATCTGGCGAGTGTTTAACCGTTCCTTTCGGGGAGAAATACACATACACAGCCTGGCATTCAGGGACGATTTTACTTTCTAAATATGAAAGTCTCTTGGCCGGATGTGGACCTGGGCCGTTCCATTTGACTGACTCTGAAACTTGGTAGCTATCGCTTTCTCCAGCCAAACACAGAAACGAAAACAACAAGGAATGGAGAACCAAAAGATATTTCATTTGGACCCCATTTCATTCTTCTTCGTCTCGCAATCCGTTTTGTCCTTGAACCAATATCCAGAAATCGAATTCCCGTTGTGTGAAGGTGACGGACAGATCAAAACATTCGTTTTAAATCCCTGAGCGTTGCTCTCCATGCACTCGTCCATTCCCATCGATTTCATTTGCGGCTTCAGCTTTTTAACGAAGGCATCGTAGCCGCCTTGAATTTGACTGCAATCGGTCGTCTTGACTCCCGAATTCAGAATCCATTGGGTAAAGTACCAAGACGCTTCTTTGGCTTCGGCAAAATTGCCACCCAGCAAAACAAGAAACGCGAACAGCGCTTTCATCAAGACCCCTTTACTTTTTCAATGTTGACCCGATATTGAATTCCTCGATCTGTGAACGTTGTTGAGCTGATAATTTCCCTATCGCGCTTTTCATCAAATAAAATCTCTTCCAGACTCAGGCCTAAATAGTCAGCTAGCTTTTTAAGCTGCCACATATTTTTCGCGGATGGCCTTCTCGCAGAGCTGTGCCAGTCATGCAGAAGAGACACACTGATTCCGACATCTTTAGCAACACGCGAAAGAATCCTACCCTTCAGCTCACGCTGAAGAATTTGAGATAACTTAACTTCCTTCTTCATGCATAAAGCTTCTCCTCAGTTATCGAAAATGGCGTTTCGTTTCCGATAGCCGTCCACGCAATTCCGACAATCTCACTTTAAACTGCCGGTTGGTCCTGTACACAGCCAACCGCTGTGCTACCACCAGCTGATCCACCGGATCAGGGGCGAATCGATTTGATGCAAATCGCGCTAATTTATGTCCGTTGTGAAAGAAGAGTTCAAAAATAGGCCCATGACGGAAAACGATATTCAAATATTAAAAACGTTGATTCACCGAAGAATCGGCAAATTTCTAAAGCACCAGCGAAATCGCTCGGGGCTCACAATCGAACAAGTTGCAGAACTGCTCGGTACTGAATCGACAAATATAGTGAGAACGTATGAGGGCGGCGAAATTCCTCTTTGTGAGCTTGCTCGCCTAACGGGGATCTACCACACGTCTCCGGCCGTGCTTCATCGAATGATGCTGAATTTGCAAATCGATATTTACCGGTTTCGCTCCAAAAAAGATCCACAAGTCGATTGATTCTGACTTCAGGTTCGCAAGACGTAGAAAGTGCACTGTGCACTAAAAATCGGTTGCCGGTGAGCTGAATTAGGTGCATCGTGCACTTTCTGTGCATGTAAAACGGGAGGCCCATGGATTCACGAGACCATGTCGCGAATATTCGGAGTTTGATTTTAACAGCCAAGGCGAGCGACAAAATGCATGCAGTGATTGTGGAAGGACCTGCTGGCTGGGGCAAGACAACCGCCGTTGACCAGGCCTTTACAGAAGCTTCTATTAAAGGCTTTCATCTTGGGGCTTACTCCACGCCTTTAAATTTGTTCAACTTCCTCCATCGTCACAATAAACAGGTTGTGGTCATCGACGACTGCGCTGGTCTTTTTAGCGACCAAAGCTCTATGGCGATACTTAAAGCCGCCACTTGGCCTCAAGGCGGGCGTCGTATCTTAAAATGGGGATCCACATCCAGTCGCGCCGCAATAGAAGAGTTTGAGTTTAGAGGTAAGTTGATCATCATTTGCAATTCCTTTCCCAACTCAGCCGATGCCGAAGCTGTTAAGTCCCGCAGTTTCCCAATCCGTATCGATGTGAAAGTCGAAGAGGCTAAGCGACTGCTCATGGCTGCTGCCAAAGATAAAATCTGGTTTAACGATCCTAAATTAGGCGCTTCGGTTGCTAAATTTTTAATTTCCCGGTTGTCGGAAAATTCACTTTCACAAGTGAGCTATCGAACACTTCAAATGGGATATGAACTCGCAAAGCACAACCCACAAACCTGGCAAAATCTTCTTGGCGGAATGGTTTCAAGCCCGCAAGAAGACCCGAAAACTCTTGTGCGACGGCTTGCTAAAGAAGGACTTAAAGTTAAAGATCAAATATTACACTTTGAACAGATCACCGGGCTCAAGAGGCGCACTTTTTTTAAATATCGCCAGATGCTTGAAGACTCCAAACGATAAAAGAAAGGGCTTGTTGTTTTCGCTTTCGCTACCGACACCAAGCCCCGGTTTTTATTTGTCCATCTCTAAAAAGATGGCGCAGGATAATGGCCTGGACATGGCCTATGCACACAAAGATCATCCGTAAACAATCTTTCCTGGCGTTTCCTATGTACTCACTAGGCGGAAGCCGATATTGCTGTTGCGATTACCGGGACCGTTGTTGTTGCGATTCGCCGAGCGCAAGTTCTGCGCATTGTTGTTCCAGCTACCGCCGCGAAGAACGCGGTTGGAACCCTTAGCACGGCCATCACCCTATTTTTAATGAATCTCTAAATATCTCACCCCGAATTGCTTTTGAATCCGAATGCTGAACGTGGCTCACCATGCTGCGAACGGAGTCCGAAAGTTGATTTTGAGTGATGACTCCTTTCAACCTGAGCTTTTCAAGCAGTCGGACTTTTTTCCTTAAGCGGTTGAGATTCACGCGTTGGATCCGAATAGTTTCGGGATAAACGCGAAATCCCAAAAACGCAACTCCCTCGGCGACCGGAGCAAGAGTTGTGACCTTCTCTTTTAGCCGAAGCTTCAGGACCTCTGTGCTGAATTCGCGTATTTCTGATAGCAGGTTTTTCAGAACCTCCTTGGAATCCGAAAAACAGATGAAGTCATCCATGTATCGAACATATCCAGTCACGCCCGGAGACGATTCCAATTTCTTGTCAAACACAGCCAAATAGTAATTGGCGAAATGCTGACTGGTCAGATTGCCAATAGGGAGACCTTTGCCAGGCGCCGTCGTTGGAATTTGATGCTCTATGATCTTGTTGAGGAGGGCTAGAAATTTTTGATCTTTAATGATCCGGGACAACATACTTTTTAAAACGATCGTATCTATACTTTCAAAATACTTAGCGAAGTCACATTTTAAAAAGTAAGACGATTTTCTAGCAAAATATTGGCACTTGGAAACCGCTTTATGACTACCTTTTCCTAAGCGACACGCATACGTATCATGAATAAGGCGGGCTTCAAAGATCGGCTCGAGTATATTGCAGACTGCATGATGAACCACACGGTCAGAAAAGTCGGAGCAGAAAATTTGACGAACTTTGGGCTCTCTGATTTCAAACTGCCGATAAGACTTAGGGGAATAAGTTTCGCCCTGTAGTTCCGATTGCAAACGTATGATTCCATTTTCTAGAGAGAAGTAAAACTGGGCCACGTCGCGTTTGTTCTTTTTCCCGCGACAGGCACGGTGTGCCGCCAAATGTAAATTTTCAAAAGATATGAATCTCTCAAAGAGCCCGTTGATTCTTCTCATCTGGTTTTCGCCTGCTGGCGCATCCATCCGCCGATCATGGAGCCAATCTCATTCAATAGATACATCGCATGCTTGTAGCCGGCCATGGCCAAAAACTTCTGCTCAAAGGCAATCCGCAATAGGACTCGGATTTTTTCAAGCCGCAAATTCGCTCGCTGAAGCAGTTTCCATTTGTCTTTGGAATATTTGGCTTCGACGAGGTCCTCGATCATATCTAATCCGAGATTGTTGAGGCGCTCAGATAATGTGAAGCGCGCCTTTTTGGGGAATTTCTCGGTCGTCAAGAATAGCCAAGTCAGAAAGTCATGCCACTTAATAAAAATCGGCAGTTCATCTTCATTTTTGGGTGAGGTCATCAGGACTCCGATTTTTCGGTTCAGCTCCTTGCATTTCTGTAGAAGATTTCTGGTACAGGGTTATCTCCAGAATTTCGGCACCGTAATTATCGACTTTCTTTTTACCGATTCCCTCTATTCTCACTAAATCGGCAAGGCTTTGAGGCCGTGCCTGTACGAGGAGTGCCAACTGCCGGTTGTTCAAAATGACGTAGGGCGGAACTCCCTCTTTCTTGCAGCGTTTAGAGCGCCAGTCTCGCAACAAGTTGAACAAGCCCATTTGCTCTTCGCTGAGCATTTTACGCCAATCATCATCATTTTGTTTATGATTGCTTTCGGTCGGATTTACTTCGGTTCTGTAAGGAAAATATTTAAGTACTAGCGTTAGATACGGGATCTCATTTCGGGTAAAGATATAGTCGTTTACCGAGATCAATTCCTTATCGCGCAGAAATTCAACAGCTTCTTCATCATTGAAGCCACCATGGGCCGAACTAAATGGTAAGGTGATGACTTTAATAAGCACGCGACTACGAACTCCTCAACTCTCAGACTATTTTCAAATTAGAATTGGTTAGCGGTAGGAGG
>ERZ1292625.3631-Hain-H41-01um-R1-3631-length-12309-cov-4_pt1 | contig 12309 bp, 11 predicted proteins | sample MGYA00564400_ERZ1292625 | MGnify/ENA primary metagenome ERZ1292625 (study PRJEB36523, sample SAMEA6512639) | groundwater metagenome | collected 2019-01-08 | study: AquaDiva: Metagenomics assemblies of 32 groundwater samples
AATCTGACCAGAAAAAAAGGACACTGATTCCATCGCAGAACTTGATGCATTAACCGTCGCGACAAGACGGTACATCCGTCAAACGCCGGAACTGGTTGACATGGTCTTCAATGGTGGACCATTGGCGGCTTATGCCAGACAGAACCTTCGTGAAGACTTCCCAGGTGGTAGCCGGATCGACGAAGGCTTCCTCTACAACGGAATGGTCGGTGGCTTCTACCTGAAAGGCAAGGAATTCGACATCACCGAGCCCCAGGTCGAGCAGGACTGCCAGTTCAACATAAAGTTCCTCGAATCCAACATCACGATGACGAAGGAAGACGTGCAAGTGTTGAACAAAGGTGGCAATGCCTCATTCCGCCTGATCGACTCCCGCACGCGCAACGCTTACATGACGGTAGGCGCCCAGATCGAGCTCGCGATGTTCCTGAATGGCACGCGGGCCAATTACACCCCGCTGTTCAATGGACTCGCCGAAGCGCTCAACGACAACGTCACCGTCTCTTGGGACAACCAGTTGTATTCGGCATACGGGACGATCACCCGTGGCGGCGCGGTAGGTACCGTGTTGAATAGCGCGCCCATCGACGTGAACGGCTCGATCGAGTACACCGGTGCTAACGGCTTGGAAGCGGGATACGCTTCCGCGTCCTACGGTCCCGAGGAATGGGAACCGAACCTGGGTGTCACGACCTATAACTGCTACCGGTTCATCAAAGAGAAGTTCCAAACCCAACAGCGGTTCAACGACACGCAAGACCCGAAAATCGGCTTCAACGGTCTCAAGTACAACACGGCAACCGTTGTCCGTTCCCGCTATTGCCCAGGGGCCTACCTTTTTGGCTCATCGGGCGCCGCTGATCCCATCGCGGTCACGTTCATCCGGCAGATGTCGGATAACGCGCTGACAGCCTATCCCGCTCCGGTTGGGGGCTACCCTGCCGCAGGTGCCTTTAGCGAGACCTTCTTCTGGATCAACGCTCGAAAGCCGTTCATGAACTTCTATGTCTCGGATGACCCGGAGTTCGGGTTCGGATTCACCGGTTTCAAGCCCGGCCAGGGCAACACCAAGATTGCCGGCCAGGTTCTCGCCGCGTGCGCGATCACGTTCGCGCCCCGGTACCACACTCAATATTACCGGATTACCGGATAGTGGGAGGAGATCATGCCGAATAGTGTAAGAACTCAACCGATCTGGCTTCCTACCGGGAATCCGGATACGACCAACATCACGTCGGACGACTTCACGGGCATGGGCGGCCAGCCTGGATCGCTGGGTCAGAAGTTCGACTTTAATGACCGGATGTACCAGCGCGTCCGTCTTGACTCCGGCGCCGTCGCCGCGAACCCGCCTGGCATACCGGCTACCAACGATCTGCTGTATTGGAAAGACAAGGATAATTACCTTGTCACCAACGATCGCCGTCAAACGATGGCTCCGTTAGCTTCCGGTACCATTGTCAGCGGTGGTGGCTACCGTAACTTCGTCGCGGGCATCCTGCGTAACGCCGCGACGGCTGGCCGGTACATTGACATCTTGCAGAAGGGGGATGCGATCCCGGTTCCGGATGGTGGCAACACATTCGCGGTAGGTGAAACCGTGATTGCCGAGGATGACACTGTCGCCGCCGCGGATCGCGTGGCCGTGGGGACCGCTCCTACGTTCCAACGCCTCGGTATTGCTCGCGGGGCGGCTTCCGGCGGCACGGTTAACGTCGATATCGACATCGACTACGAACAATACTAGGACGGGTTAACAGTCCTATAACCACTGAAGGGGCAACGGAGTGCCCCTCAATTCTACGGAGACTACAACCATGGCTGCTGCAACCGTCACCGGCCGGAGACAGAACAACGTCAGCGGTAATCGCCGCGAGGTGTTTGCCACTTCGGTCGCCTTTGCCGCCAACGCCGATACTTGGGCGACTGGACTTTCCCAGGTCGATGTGATCGCGCTGACGCCGACGACCAACTCTTCTTATGGCTTCACCGTCAGCGGCGGAACGATCACGCTGGTATCGGGCGGCGCGGTCACGTTTCGAGGCAAGGTCCAGGGTTATTAGCCAAGGAGTCTTGAATGCCTGACTCCTTTTCCACGCTGGTGGGCCGTGTGCTTCTGCGCTGCCCGATGGCCGGACGTTTCCTTGCTGAAGACTGGGTGCGAGAGGCGTGGTACGACATCTGCGCCCCGGACCATCGCTGGTCTTGGCTGTACGGATTCGACCAGTTCTTGCTGCCCGCCGAGTACGAGACGGGTACGGTCGTGGTCACGAGAAATTCCACTACCGTCACCGGCACCAGCACGGTCTGGACGACCGAGATGGTGGGCCGCCAGTTCCGAATCGGTACCACTAGCGTCATCTACACGATCTCCTCGGTGGAATCTGGCACGTCTCTCACGCTGGACAAGGTTTGGGGTGGGGCGACCGCGTCGGCTCAGACGTACGAAATCTATCTCGCGTATGTAACCGTGCCGGCTGACTTCCAGTCCTTTATTTCTGTATGGGATCCGAACTTCAACTGGCAGTTGGCCCTGGATTTCTCTCAAAACGTTCTCAACGCCGCCGATGCTCAGCGCTCAAACTCCGGTAACGCCTACCTCTTGGCCTGGCGCGACTATTCGACCTCTTCCATCGGCGCGGTCGCTCAGCCCATTCAGGTTTTAGGTACTGGCCCGGACCCCGGCAGCAGTGGCACGTACACGGGTCCGTCCAACGCGTTATTCACGGTTGAGATTACGACGGGCGGTGCGATCGGGACCGCCGTTTACCGGTGGAAGAAGGATGGGGGCAGCTATACCTCTGGAGTCACGACCGATGCGACGAGTAGTGTGGCTCAGGAGCTCCAGGACGGCGTGAGCGTCTACTTCCCCACAGGCACTTACGTTCTTGGCGACATCTGGATCGTCCGCGCCACAGCGGGTTCCAACGCGGGCCTTCCCCGCTACGAAGTCTGGCCGCATCAGAAGGCGTTGTACGTCTACCCGTTTTTGTATTGGAAGCGGCCACCAGACATCTCGGCGAGCGGCGTTGTCATCCCCTATTCGATCGACAACAACCTCATTCTGGAGATGGCATTGGCTAAAGCGGCGTCGTGGCCGGGTCCTAGCGCGGATAAGCCCAACCCCTTTTACCGTCTCGAGCTCGCCGACCGCCACGAGCGGAAAGCTCAGCAATTGCTCGCCCAAGCGCAAGTTAAGGACGCGGAAATCTTCATGTCGGATGTGGTCTATCAGGAGGCAACGCAGATGCCGTTCGCTCCGATTCCGGCGCTGGGGGATTCCGACTGGCTACAGAAGCACGATATCTAGTAAACTCAACTCTTTAGGAGGACACAACCATGGCACTCACAATCAAGTCACCTTCTGACTTCCCCGGCAAAGGTCCGGGCAAGTCTCCGACTGGCGGCAAAACTGTAAATGGCGAGCCCGGCTATAAGGGGCGCACGTCGAGCCCCAACGCCGTCGACGAAGTAACGTACGAACGCGACAAGCCCAAGGGTGGCCTCGACATCAAAACACCCAGCGGGCCCGCTACAGTTACCAAGAAATCGTAGTTGTTTGGAGGGATCCTTTATGCGTCGAATCGTTCTTGCATTGCTACTCCTGTGCGCCTTCGCCGCTTCCTCGTTCGCCAACCAGCGGGTGCAGGGTTGGACCGAGAGCGGCGGCGTATCGATCATCATTCCAGGCACCCAAGGCTCGGGGACTCAGCGGTTTCAGCAATCGTTCCGTGGAGCGACCATCACGGTTTACGCTGCTGGAACTACGACTATCAGCACGATCTACAGCGATAACCTCGCGACCCCGACAGCACAAGCCAACCCGTTCACGGCGAACGCGACCACGGGCGCATGGTTCTTCTACGCCAACAACGGCCGGTATGATATCCGGTTCAGCAACGGCGGCATCGCGTCTCCGTTCACTCTTGGCGACTTCCTGCTATTTGACTACAGCCCCATCGTGGACACGGGCACAGGCCAAGGGGCCACGACGATGGTTCTCAACGACAACGCAGCCGTCGGGGATACCCTCATTATCAACGCTTCTGGCTCTGGCGGTTATCCGGGTGGGCAGTACCGTACCTACCATACCAACGCCGCCAACCGTAACTTCGTGTGGGTTGGCAACGCCGCGACGTTTGGGGATTTCACGCTCCGGGGATCTCAGGCTAGGCTTGGCGACCCCATGGGCACCTTTGTCAATCTGGCTAGCTTCAGAGTACCCGCTGCGTCACCGTTCACGGGCGCGGGCGTGGGAGCTCAGTTTATCCTGCAGGATGGTACTTCAAACCTTCCAGCCTACACGTTCTACAACGCGACAACCATCGGCCTCACCTATAACGAGGGGGGGCTGCACTTTAACAGTGACGGAGCGACGAACGAAAAGTACCCCACGGCTTCGTATTTGCCAACGTTCGCCACCGGCGCCCAGGACAATACCACGAACCTTGCCGCCGATTGCGTGAACGCGAGCCGCGTGGCGAGCGCGTGCGTCAACCCCGGCACGATCTACAACCGGGGCGGCTTCATCGTTCACCGCTACAGTTATTTTGGGTGGGGGTTCACGGGCACTGGCATTGACTGTCCGGACACAACGCTGTTCCGTGGCGACGGCACGCGCGCTCAAACGTTTGACTTTCGCACGTCTAGCCCGATGGCGTGGGCCGGCTCATCGTGCGGAGGCGCGCCTGCGGATGGGTCATCGATCGTTAGGATCGCGGGCCGGTATGACAGCTCGACTGCAAGAGACTTCCTCATCCTGACCCACACGCTCGACGGCCCGGCCCAAATCTATACGTCTCGCTCGGGTTTGACCAACAACCGCGAACTCCGGCTTGGTGTCCAAGATACGATGTACTGGCAGATCGCGTCTGTCGCTGCACAGCTTGGTAACTGGCAGGCGGTTACGGATAACACGAACGATATCGGAGCCTTGGGGGCCAACCGGCCGCGTAGCACATACGTCGCCACGTCTATGAGCGTTGGGACGAATCCCGCGTTGGCCGGGGCCGTCCGGCTTGCGAATAATTCTAGCGTGACAGCGAGGAATGCCGCGAATTCAGGAAATATCACCGTTGCCGGGACGAATGCCTCGGATAATGTCATCCTTGGCGAGAGTGGATTTTTCACGATGGTCAGGACGAGCCTTGTGACCAATCCTGGCGTGACGAACGGCGACTGGTGGGTTCAATGTACGGGAGTCACACCTAACACGCAATGCTCGATCCAGGTCAGAGATCAGGGCGCGACTTACACCCAGAACATAGGAGCGTTGCACTAGAATGAAAGTAGCACTGTTGATTGTTTTGCTATTGCTGGTGTGCGTGATCTCGGTGGCTCAAGACACGGTCCCGGAGTTCGCGGTTGGCCCTACCGAGCGGATGAAGCTGGAAAGTGTCTCCAAGGACATTTCTATCTTTAGCGAACGAGCCGAACGCTTCCGGCTGGAGATGGTGCTGGCCTTACGCGACCGTTCCGATGCGGTCACCCGGATTTACGCGCTGGGGGACGAAATTAAAAAAGCTCATGAATGGGGCGATGACGTCGTTTTCGACCCGGATAAGCTGTCGTTCGCGAAGAAGAAGGAGTGAGTGCCTTACACCCATACCACCTGGACCGCGCTTCAAACTGCCCTGAGCCAACGTCTCCAGGACACCGCGCAGAATTTCTGGACCGCGACGGAGATCCCGCTTTACCTCTCCGAGGCTCTCCGCACCTTCGGTGTGCTAAGCGGGTTTTGGCGGGAGCGGTCCACGCTGACCCTGACGGCGTCTACGGCATTCTTTGATCTGATGACCCAGACGGTTGGCTTTCCTACGCTCACCACGCTTATCGGTTCCGCGGTTACCGACCGCGACATCATTCAACTGGCGCAGTTCGCGCTGCTGGAGTCCGCATCCGATCAAGCGACGTGGCCCGGTACGGCGCAGTTCACCTACAACGACGTATCCAACGCCGTCATCCGCCGCCGTAACCAATTTCTCGCCGACACCGGCATTATCCTCACCCGTTCGACTCAGGCCGTATCCTCGCCCGCGATCGGCCGGGCAGTGCTGGGGGACACCATCATCGATGTACGGCGTTGTGCGTTCCAGGGCGCGACTCCCTTCGACTATTACTCGACGATGTGGCGCACCGATGAGCGCGAACTGGTCTTGGCGGATTCATCGTGGAACGTAAACTCGGGCACGCCCCGCGCGTTTTCCGTGCTCGGCCCACCGCCGCTGTTGTTGCAAATGGCCCCGCCGCCCCTTGCTTCGGGTACGCTGGACCTGGTCACGGTCAACGCGTCTCCCACTCTCGATCCGGCGACTTCCGCTACAGCCTTGGGCATCCCGGACGACTTGACGCCCGCGATCAAGTGGGGCGTGCTCGCCGACCTTCTCGGCATTGACGGTCAATCCCGCGATCCCGCCCGTGCATCCTTCTGTGAGCAGCGTTACCAGCAATTCGTCCAGCTCGCCCGCATGTTGCCGCTCGTGGTCAATGCCGAGATTCAAGGTGCGTCCACGATCCCAACAACGCTCGCAGACCTCGACAATGCCGTCCCAAACTGGCAGAACGTCACGGGCACACCGTCTTATCTCGCGTTGGCAGGTTGGAATCTGCTCGCGGTCTACCCCGTTGCGGATGGCAGCGGTCCTTACTCGGCGACGGTCGACGTCGTCCGCAAGGCTCCGATCCCCACTGTCAACTCTCCTGACGTCCAACTAGGCCGCGAGCAGCTAGACATGATCCTCGACTACGCCGAGCACCTCGCGCTGTTCAAGGTTGGCGGTTATGAATTCGCCGTGACCGCGCGCCAGGCGGACAACTTCCTGGTCCAGTCCATCACGTACAACCAGCGCCTTGCCGCTTCTGCCCGGTACATCATCGCTCCTAAACGTTCCAGCCAACGGGAGAAGGAATTCGTCCCCCGCCGTAGCCAATCCGACGGCCTTGGCGCGATGCCATCTATCCAGGAGGCGCAGTCCTTCGTCACGGCCAACGTGCCCGAGCGCCTCCGGGAGCGATAACCATGCAAGGGACTCCTGAACGGTTCGATTGTGCCGGCCTGGACCTCGCGTCCCCGGTTGACAATATCAAGCCGTCCAAGTTCCCTTACCTCCAAAACGTCCGCGTCAACACCCGGTCGCAGATCGAATCCCGTCTTGGGATGAACGACCTCGGCTTGGTCATCACGGGGCAGTCTCCGGTTCACTCGATCCGGCGTCTCAACGACCCCGCCGCTGGAACTTACACGTACATCATCGGCACGGGTACGCGTTTGGCCTACGGTCTATTGGGAGGCGCGTACACGGACCTTGACGGCGGCTACAGCGGCGATCCGCTCGCGTTGATGCCCTACCGCCCGGAATCCGCGACCGCCGCGTGGATGTACGTCGCGGACCGTTCTCGCATGCGTAAGGTTTCGCGCGCGGGACTGCTCCAAACCATCGGTCTCGCGCCGCCGACCGCGCCCCCTACCGCCGCTCTTGCTAATACCCCATTGATCGCTGTGGTCTCGGATTTTGACGCCGCAGCGGATTGGACTCAGGGCGGTGATGCTGCGGCCCCGTCGAACCAGGTTCGGGTGGACACTACTGTTGCTCAGATCGTTTACGATTCGGGTACGACGGGCTGGGCAACGGTCAGCCCCGCGTCCTTCGCGGGCATTGGTCCTGGGACGCGGCTCGTGTTCGATACAGGCGGCGCGGACGAGGAGTTTATTACAGTGGAAGAATGCCACCCTGTGGGTGTGGCCACGACTGTCGCGGCAGTCATTTATGACAGCGGCTCCACCGGTCTCTGTTCGGTCGTGCTGACCGCGCCGTACGTCCAAGCCGAACTGAACGGTCTGCTGCGCCGCACGACCGCGACCGCCGAGAACGTCCGCATCCTCGCGGTCACCGAAGGTCCAGACGGCAACATCGCGCTGCGCGTGTCAACCACGCAAACATGGGCTGTAGGCAACGACGTTCAGGTCCTTGCGTCCTTCCGGTGCTACCTTGCTTTCGTGCAGGCAGCGGGTGAGGATATCGACTCGGCCGATGTTGTTGCAAACCCTGGCACAGGCTTCGTCCGCACCGCGATCACGTACTCTACTGGGATTGCCACCCTGACGGACACGATTGCTCTGGACCTCTCGGCTTTTTCCAATGGCTCTGCGATTCGCCCCGATGACATCATGCACATCTCGATGCGCGTGGATCGGCCTGACCGTGTGGTTGAGCTCAAGGCTCAGCTCGATGTAGATTTATCCACCAATGACTTCACGCGCAACTTTTATACCAAGTCCTTCCGCGCCAACGATCTCACGCCGTCTGCCCGTAACTTGCAGTCTTTGGTGGCCACGCGTCAAACGGTCATCCAGCGCGAGATCATCGACGAGTCGTTGACGCCTGCGGATAATTCTGATTTGTTGGACATGCAGGCGGGTGTTGAGGAAACGGTGATTCAGGCGCCGCCTCCACCGACAATCGCGGATGCTACATCCCTTCAGATGGGACTGGGGGATACGCAATGGGTTGAGCTGTCCTTCCCGATCAGCGAACTCACCAAGGTCGGTACCGACCTGTCCCGGACCCTGCAAAACGTCGCCGCCATCCGCATCGTCGCGATCATCATTCAAAGCACGGACAACCCGGACGTCACTCTGGACATAGACTCGTGGCACATCCGGGGCGGCTACGGTCCCGACATCGCCGCAGTGGGCTCACCTTACCTTTACCGTTACCGCGCCCGCGTTCTCGGGACCAACGTTCCCTCCAACTTCTCTCCGGCCCTGCGTGGAGGCATCACCGCCCGGCGTCAATCGGTCACGGTCACCCCAACCCAGTACGCGGCTCCAGCAGGCACCAATTTGACTGCTGCCACGGACATCGTCTTAGACATCGAACGCTTTGGCGGCAATCTCCCTGAATGGCATTATCTTGGCACTACCGCGAACGGCGCATCACCATCGTTCACGGATAACCTGCCCGACGATACGTTATCGACTCGTCCAACGCTAGGCAATCGCAGCTTCCAGCCCTGGCCGACAATCCAAGCGCCCGCATCCGGCACGACTGCCGCTGCTGGGGTCTCCGGCACCACGATTAATGACACGGGCACGAATTTCAACGTGTCGTGGGCTCCCGGCACGCTTATCAAGATCAACGGAGCCGTCTACACCATCTACCGCGTCATCTCGACTTCCCGTCTTGAAATTGTGGAGAACGCCGGGTCTCAAGGCGCGGTCGCATGGCAGATCGATGAGCCGGTGCTGCTGGGCCAATCGCTGCCCACGCTCTGGGGTGACGAGGAATTCGGCGCGGTGTTCGCTTGCGGTGATACCGTCAATCCGGGCCGTCTCTACATCTCCAACCCCTTCGACCCAGACACTACCGTTGAGCGGCTGTACCTGGACATCACGTCAACCTCCGAACCGCTCATGAACGGTCTGATCTGGAATGGCCGCAGTTACGTCTACTCCAACGAGCGCTGCTTTCAGGTCCTCCCAACCGGCAATGCCGCTATTCCTTATCGTGCGGAAGAGGTGCCCGGCACAGGTGGAATTTGGTCGCGCTGGGGGTTGTCACGTAATCCGGCCTCCCCGTTCATGTCCGCGCTTTCGAAACACGGCGTCCTAGCCAACACTGGGGGCATTGCCAAGTCCCTAACCGATGACGACCTATTCCCGCTCTTCCCGTTTGAAGGCAACCTTGGCGCTTTGACCAATACCATCTCCCCTCCCAACATGGTCTCGGCCCAGATCACTCAGATGCGGCTAGAGTACTACCAGGGCTATCTCTACTTCGACTATCTCGCGGTCTCCGCTGTTCGGCGGACGCTCATCTTCGACCCCCGCATCGGCGGCTGGCTCTTTGACATCTACACCCCGACGGCCCAGTGCCATTACGGCGGTGAGGGCGACGGCGTCAACGAGCTGATCATCGGCGGCAGCGACGGCAGGCTCTACCAGTACGCCGGGAACGTCGATGTCAGCACCGACGTCGCCTGCGTGGTGGAGACCCCTTCCCGCGATCAAGGCGCCCCCCGCCTCAATAAGTATTATGAAGACTGCATGCTCGACCTCAACCCCAACAGCGTCACGGTCAGCGTGATCCCCGGTACCAACAACCGCGCAACGACCTACACGACCGTCACCTCCGCGTCTGCCTCGCGTACACAGCTAACCGTGCCGTTGAGCACAGCAGCCCAGACCGCGCGCAACATCTCGCTCCGCATCACATGGTCTGTCAGCGGCGCATCCAAGCCCGTTCTGTTTCTCTGGGAGCCGCGCTGGGCTCCCGAAACCGCGCCGTTAGCGGCTCGCCGTTGGTCCGTGCAGGCCCGGCATTTCGGCATGCCCAATTACAAGCACATCGGGACGTGCAAGATCGTTCACGTCTCGTCCGCTGACTTAACATTCACGGTCACTATCGACGGAACGGCTCAGACCGCGATCACCATCACCAATAGCAGTAGCGCTTATGCCGAGTCCTATTTTCGTATCCCGGTCATGAAGGGGCGGCTGATGGCTTTCGACCTCACTTCTACCGCTGATTTCCGCTTGGCCCCTGATGAGTCGTGGCTGGAGCTCGGCGAATGGGATCGCGGCGAACAGCGCTATCAGCGCGTACCCGTGTTTTCGCAATCATGAGCCAAGTTACCTTCACTCTTGAGGATGTTCGCACACCCGAGCGCCTTGAGCGCGTGCTGCGCCAGTTTCAACGTGCTTTAGAGTCTCCGGTTGCCGCTCCCCCCGCGCCCGCGCCCCTTGACCTCAATCGAATCTCCCTTGCTGTTCGCGACCAGCTTCAAGCGACGGGCATCGCTCCGCTCAACCTTCAATCTCTGCTTCCCTCCGGCGGCTTGGTCATTGTTACCTCTGGGTCTCATGCCGACCGCATCGCTCTGGCTCTCCCTCCTACCGCTGCCGGTCAGGGCTGGTTCGAGAGCGACCGTTTTGTCCTCTACGTCTCCATCGACTCTTCCGGCACTCTCCTTTGGCGTTACGCCGTGGGTACTTACTACGCCCTGTTCGCCTCCCGGCCATCGGACCTCGGCGTGGACGACGCGGGGTTTCGCTTCGTGGACTCGACCGCCGACCAGAACGTGGAGTATGTCTGGACTGGCACGGAATGGGTCACGCCCGACTATCTTCAGGAAGTCAGCGACGCTGCTACCGTGACCGTCACGACCGTTCAGGTTTTACGCCACCTCACGTCCGGAGCGGCCGCTGCGAGTTTTGGGGCGAGGCAGTTGGTCCAATTGGAAGACGCGGGCGGGGCGACGGAGAACGCTTCAGCTCTGGATACCGTGTGGACTAACGCGGGCGCCCTCGACGAAACTTCTGAATTGGTGGTGAGCTTGCGTAACGCGGGCGCCGCGCTTGCCGAGGTGTTCAGGTTCCTTGCTTCTGGTGGCACGTTAACGCAGGGGAATGTGACGTGGCAGTCCGGCACCGGCTTTATCGGGACGCTAGACCACGCCATTACAGCGGCGCGGACGTGGACCTTCCCCGATGTAACCGATACCGTGGTGCTGTTGGGAGCGATACAAACACTGACCTCGAAGACGTTGACGTCGCCCATACTCACTACGCCACAGATCAATGGCGCGGTCACAACTACCGGCCTCACGCTTCCCGCCTGGACGGCCGGCGGCAACATCTCGGGCGCGAGCTTCGACCTTGGCGCAACGGGTTCAAGGTTCACTGATGGCTATTTGTCAGGGACTCTTTACGTCGCGACGATGGGGCGCTTTGGAACTAACCCCGCTCCTGTTGGTCCAGTCGGGATTCCAAACAACGCCGCGATCCACGGTAGGGATGCTGCGAATGCCGCGAACATCGCCCTGATTCTCGCGACTGCCGCTGATCTCGTCGCGGTCGGCGATACGAGCTATATCACTTATATTCGCGGAACAGCGATCCGGCTGAATACCACGCGCACGGCCGCCGTGACACCGGCGAACTTCGCGGCGAACTACTATATGCAGCTTACCGATTCGGCGGGCGCGAACTTCTATGTGCCTGCGATGGACGCTTCATGGTGACCTATGATGCCTGACTGGATGACCAAGGCGAGCAGTGAGTTGTGGGAGTTTTTCCGGCAAAACTTCGATAAGCTCCTTCTGGCTGCGATCTTCCTTTATCTCACAGTGCTCCTGCTGCATATGAGTCATGATCCCCACGACGCGGCGACGGTGAGCTGGGCTAGGGAACAGGCCAACTTGATTATCGGCGCATTGCTTGGACTGATTACGGGAACCGCTCTTCGCAGGGACAAACCATGAAAATGACCGGACTTAGGGAGATCTGAAAATGGAAAATAAGGAATTGAA
>ERZ1292625.1237-Hain-H41-01um-R1-1237-length-31894-cov-12_pt1 | contig 12308 bp, 14 predicted proteins | sample MGYA00564400_ERZ1292625 | MGnify/ENA primary metagenome ERZ1292625 (study PRJEB36523, sample SAMEA6512639) | groundwater metagenome | collected 2019-01-08 | study: AquaDiva: Metagenomics assemblies of 32 groundwater samples
GTCTTCGGCTTCTGAATTTTTGAACCTCCCCCACGCGCGCGAAGCGCGCGGCGCCGCCCAGAATCAATGGCTTTATCTCGCACAGGCAAAAACGGATTTCCCGAAAATGGGACTTGTCTCTTGTATGGTGGCTCTATACTACCAAACTCGAACCTATTTCGCCCAGAACCAATGATTACTCGCCCGCTCGCAGACTCGCGGGCTCGCCGCCGCGGACGGCGGCCCCGAGCCCTGTCCGCGCATTTCTCTTTTGCCTTTCGGCGGATTCGCGGGGGGGGGTGAATGCATGGAGCGGCAGGGCGAGGGTCGATTTTTGTCATTAACTCAACGCGTTGAGGTAATGACGATTTTGTGGGATTATTAGATATACATGATTGATAAACAGGATTACTACCATGGAGCGGCCATAATCCGTCTTTTAGAGGATGCGCGCTGTAAAGCTCTTCACAAAAAAGGACTGCTTGGATACGTCGTCAACGAAAGTGTTTTTTTGTTCATAAAGTACACAACAAAATCGCGCACCCCGTGGCGCTTCACATTCGATCAGGAAGATATTGATCGAGCAAATCGGGTGGCGCAAGAGTACGGCACCGTGCTCGTTCCTATGGTATGTGCCGGTGATGGTGTGTGTGTCATTACTTGGGATGAAGGCGTCCTTCTCTTAGGTAATGTGCCAGGATTTATTGCTGTGGCACGGAAACATAATGAACAATACGCAGTTTGGGGAGCATACGAAGATATGAAAAGGAAAGTATCGCTGAGACGTTGGCCGAGTCTCGTGTTTGATACGCACCAATCTATAACCAGCGAGGCGCCTGCTAAGCTGCTAATAGAATCCCAGGTATGACGGATCCGGAGAAGCAACGCTCAATCATTCGTGATGAGGCGCACACGAACGAGGTTATTAATGTCTTGGGTACAGGACCAAAAGCGATCGCGGCAGCTTCTCTCGTAACCCTTGTCGAAAAGGCGGCACAAATTCTTGAGAAGTCCGTTGACCCTATCGCTGGCCCGCCCGAGCAACCGAGTGATGGTCTGCTTTACGGTTTAATACAAAGCGGGAAAACAAGCGTCATTCAGGTTGCGTCAGCAATGTCCGCCGATAATGGATTCCAGTGCATAATCATTCTTACTTCAGATATTGACCTTTTGTACGAGCAGACGGTCGGACGAATGCGAAACGCGCTCCAAGGGTTAAAGGTCATCGGAAAAGATGACTGGAGAGATGCTAACAGATTTCAGCGTTACATGCGCAATCCTCCACTCGTTATTGTTTGCTCCAAAAACAGCAGTAAGCTCGGCAGCCTTTTGGACGCGTTCCAAAGGGCCGGTGCTCGCGGGTTGTCAGCGTTGATTGTGGACGATGAAGCAGACCAGGCCAGTTTAAACACAAATGCGAGCAGGGACACCGATCATGTCAGTAGGATTAACGAAGTGATTTCTGCGCTGCGTGCCTTCTTCCGCGTCAACACCTATCTACAAGTGACCGCAACGCCACAAGCGCTCTTCCTGCAGGATCCCAGCCATCCATATAGGCCTTCTTTCACAATTTTGACTGAACCGGGACATGGTTACGTCGGCGGTACAGAATTCTTCGGCGATCCCGAGCGACGACTCTTAAAAACCGTTGAGATTGAAGAGATAGAGCAACTACGTACCTCGCATCAACCTTCACCCACCAGTGATGTACCTAAAGGACTGCGACAGGCGCTCCTTACTTTTCTCGTCGGGGCAACAGCGAGGAGAATTGAGGACGGCACTAAGCGCTACGCATTTCTCTGCCACGTCAGCCTTAACCGTGTTCACCACGAATACCTCGTAAATTTGATTGAACGCTTCAAGGAGGACCTTAAACTAATCTTGGATACTCCAGGCACCAAGCAATACGATTTACTGATAAGGGAACTGCAGGAAGCGTACGATGACCTCGCTAACACACAGGTAGGGTTACCTCCGTTAGATCAGATAGTTAACAAAATAAAATTCTATCTGCCGGGAGCGAACGTAAAATTGATCAACGCCACGACAAGTGATGAAATTATGCTTGATGCCGTTTACAACATCTTTGTGGGGGGAAATAAACTCGGCAGAGGTGTCACTATCGACAACCTTCTCGTCAGTTACTACGGGCGTAATCCTAAGAAACCGAACGCAGATACGGTTCTTCAACATGCACGCATGTATGGATATCGTTTGAACGATCTGGGTGTAACGCGACTATTTTTGCCGCTGCGGCTGGAGGAAAACTTTCGTCTCATTCACGAGATGGAAAAAGCGCTTCGTGACCTGGTATCAAAATATCCCGAGGGTAAATTCGAGATTCTGTATATATCTTCTCCATTGCAGGCTACCCGCCGCAACGTTCTCGATCCTAATTCCATCGTTGCGTATGTTGCTGGCAAGAGTATCAATCCATCGTATCCATTGCGATCCTCTGAGGCAGCAATATCAACGGCCTCAATCGATGAAAAGTTGAAACACATTGGGGATGACGCGCAGTATCAAACGAGCACGGTAGATGAGATTCTCACACTACTAGACTGTTGCCCTGTCGATCCAACCCAACCCGGAACGCTTTGGGCAATGAAAAACATTCGAACCGCTCTGGAAACTGTGAAGAAGCTCATGGGTGAAAAGGCTTATCTAGTCGTACGCAGAAAGCGCGAAATTGCTCCTGGTCGTGAAGAAACCGCAGGCATACTGTCCGGAGGTGAAATTGGTCTAGCTCCCTCGGATGCCCCCACGCTCTTCCTGTATAGACAGACCAGTAAGCACGGAACGGAGGTGTGGTGGCCACAGCTACGATTCCCAGAAGGTGAAAACAAGAATTATGTATTGTCGTTCAGCATCGACACGGACCCAGAGGCTGTGGATGACTCCGACGAAGTGTAGTTCCTATGTAGTAAACTGATTGCATGTCAGCGAAAAAAAAGAAACTCACAGCGATTGATATCTTCTCCGGCTGCGGTGGTTTGACCCTAGGGTTAAAGCAAGCTGGCTTCGATGTGATTGGTGCCGTCGAGATAGATTCGCTCGCTGCAGAAACCTACACCGCCAATCATCCCACAGTCAAAGTTTGGGAGAGAGACATTCGCAAACTGACAGGTTCCGAGATACTTCGTGAACTGAAAATCAAAAAAGGAGAACTCTCTCTTTTAGCTGGTTGCCCACCATGTCAGGGATTTTCTTCGATGAGAACTCGCAACGGTAAGGAGAAAATTCGTGACAAGAGAAACGACCTTGTTTTCGACTACCTTCGCTTAGTCAAAGAGCTGAAGCCGAAGGCAGTCATGATGGAAAATGTTCCAGCTCTTGCTGAGAATAGGAGAATGGAAGTTCTCAAGAAAGAGCTGAAGTCTTTGGGGTATGAGATGAATGGAACACCCCTCGTCTTAAATACAGCAGAGTATGGTGTGCCTCAGCGCCGGCGCAGGATGATTCTTGTTGGAAGCAGATTTGGTAAAGTGGAATTGCCAAAAGGAAGCGCTGCTCGTACAACAGTCCGAACCGCTATTGGCTACATGCCTGTCCCGGGTAAAAGTGGCGACCCCCTACATGATTTTAAAGAAACAAGAACTGCAAAAACGGTCGAGATGATTCGATTAATACCGAAAGACGGCGGCAGCAGGGCTGATTTACCAGTAAGGTATCATCTTCCCTGTCACATACGTTTCCCGCAAGGATTCAAGGATGTATATGGAAGAATGGAATGGAATGATGTATCGCCGACAATAACTGGGGGCTGTGTAAGCCCGTCAAAAGGTCGGTTCTTACATCCTTCTCAAAATCGAGCAATTTCTTTACGCGAGGCTGCATTACTTCAGACCTTCCCGCGTAGTTATTATTTTTCTCTTAAGAATGGAAGACAGGGTGTGGCGTTGATGATTGGGAACGCGTTACCGCCAACTTTTATCAAAAGACACGCTCTAGCAATAAAGCACACACTGGCTCAGTCGCAGTGAAATGATGAAAAATATTGCAGCAGTTAAATTTTCTAATCTATCAACGACGGATTTGATTATAGACGCAATATATGAAGGTGGAACCAAAGGGAATGCCAGTGATGACCCGCTCGCGAAGCTCCTACCCGTAAGTAATCAGGGCGGGTTTCGTTATGTTGGAAATGTTTTGAGCAATAACGTTCGAGCGGTCGTATTGTATTCGAGCATGGATGATGTGGATTGGCCAGATTTCCTCGACGAGGAGACAGGGATATTCCATTATTATGGGGATAACAAGAAGCCAGGGCGTGAATTGCACGATACCCCAAGAAAAGGCAATCTCCTGCTTAAACAAGCGTTTGACAATGCGCATTCTGGAAACAAGAGCAGAGAAAAGATTCCACCAATCTTTGTTTTCACAAAAGCCGGGAGAGGACGAGATGTAATATTCAAAGGAATAGCTGTTCCAGGTGTAGAATCCATGTCCTTTACAGAAGATCTCGTAGCGGTGTGGAAGACCTATGCGGGTAGTCGATTCCAAAATTACAGAGCCGTCTTCACAATTCTTGATATCCCCAAAATCAAACGAGGGTGGATTACTGACATGATTCAAGGCAACCCCCTGAGTGCAAATTGTCCACGAGAATGGCGGTCTTGGGTGAAAGGCGGAATTGCGACACCCCTTAAGGCTCCGCACGTGCAAGAATATCGCACCAAAATGGAGCAGCTACCTCAGAGTAAAGAGGGCGAGAATATGTTGAAACTGATCAAGGATTATTTTAAAGACGATCCGTTTCAGTTTGAAAAATTTGTTGCCGAGTTATTGAAAATTGCTGACAAAAATATTGCAGCTATTGAAGTTACTCGCCCCCGCAAAGATGGTGGCAGGGATGCCCTCGGTCAGTATAAATTACAAATTGGACGAGAAGGAATCTTTATTGACTTCGCGGTTGAAGCAAAGTGCTATGGACTTAAAAATTCGGTGGGAGTAAAAGAAATGTCACGTTTAATTTCTAGACTTAGGCATAGACAATTTGGTCTGCTAGTAACTACCTCATATGTTGCCGAACAAGCATATAAAGAAATCCGAGAAGATGGGCATCCAATCGTGATAATTTCTGGAGGCGATATTGTTGATATTCTTGTATCTAAGGGAATAAATACAAAAGTTACATTGCAACAACTCCTTAACTCCTTCGAGATATGAACTACTTTATCTTAATCATCATAGCCATCGCTGGAATAGCTTTCGGAATGTACCTTGCTCGCAGAGGGAAGACCAGCGGGTTCATCGTCAAGCAAATGGAGCAGAAGACCGAGAACAAACAGAAGATTCTCGCATTCGTGCAGGAGCACGGAAAAATCCAGAACAACGACGTGGAAAAGCTGACTGGAGTATCCAACGCAACCGCCGAGCGATACTTGGATGAGCTAGAAAAAGAAGGAAAACTAACCCAGCACGGCACTATCGGACAAGGCGTCTTCTACACCGCGAAGTAGCGATTAACTCATCCCGTTGAGTTAATCGCCCGAAGCGAGGCTCGCCTGTGCTGTAGAATCTAGGTATGCCTCCAGAAGAAAGCAGCGCGCAGCCAGCCCCAGAAGCGCCGAACCCAGTGGCTGAAGCTCCTTCACCTGCGGCAGAGCCAGTGACGCCTCCCGAAACTCCTCCTGCTCCCGCAGAAGCGGTCCCAGCACCCGAAACGGCTCAACCCACAACCCCAACGGCTCAAATACCCTCAAATGAGCCGATAGCCCCAGAACCTGAGCCGATTCAGCCGCCGTCCTCGGCGGCTCCAGTACAAACCGGCATTCTGCACAGTGCTCATGATCTGTTGAACAAAGCCCGTGTCGCAATCCAAGACCGCAAGCGAAAGAAACGAGACAAGATAATGCTCGCGCTCGCCACTAAAAACAAAATCACCAACGACGAAGTAGAAAAGCTTCTGCATGTCTCTGATGCAACGGCAACACGTTATCTCTCGGCGCTCGAAAAAGAAAACAAAATAAAACAAATCGGCAAGACCGGACACGGCGTCGTGTATTCAAAAATCTGAAAGGGAGTCCTCGCCGGCGCGCACGGGTGGGAAAAGTCCGTGTGTACTCACACGGACTTGGGGCAAGCATTTGCATTTAGCCTCGGGCTGTTTCCGCTAGGAGCGTCCATGCGCTTGGACGAACTCCTCCCCAGTCGAAGGCACTGAATGAAAAAGCGAAAGCGACACAGAAATAGGGACAGGCACGTTATTCTTATTCCGACGATCTAGAAAGACACAGCATACTACTCCAAATATATGAGATTTAGTACATAGATGTCACTGGATACCGAATTTTGATCTCCCAAGTATTTTCTTTGATCGTAACATTTACTCCAACGTACTCTAGTTTGTGCCTCACCGCAGCTTTAAATTTTTCTCGACTAGGAATCCCAGGTATATCTTCTGCCGCTTTTAGCGTATCTTTCGTAAGGGTGAAAGACCGAGGACCCCAACCAGGACCGGTGGGGTATACCTCAATGAAATCTGCATTTACCGTGTGATAAATATATTTTGCTTTCAGCGCCGCATCTACGTCGGTAAGTGAAATGGGCTCAATACTTACCTGACCAATATATACAGTTCTTGCTCGGGCTAAAAAATGCAATCCATACGAAACAACGGCAATGATTATAATCAACAATATTATTTTTAACACCCCTTTCATCTATTTAAGTGTAGCATAAGTATAAGCACAGGAAGAAATAGGGGCAGGCACGATGGCTTTATTACTGGCAAAATCGGGTAGAATACTCCCATGCCCCCACAACCACATCACTCTGAAGTTCCGCACTTTGAACCTCCCGTGCCGCACGAGGCCACGGTCGCCAAGAAAGACTCTGCGAATGAAGCTGCTTTCTCACAAGGCAGGGAAGCACCTCGCGAGCTCGCTGCGCTCTCAACGCATGAACTCTTTGGTCGCCGCAAGGCCCACGAGCGTATTGCGCGCGATGGCTGGCGAGATGCCACAACCGACCGCGGTCTGATCGAGCAGATCAAGGCTGTTATGGGAGAGCGAGGCGTGACCGAAGAAGAATATAAGGCATTCCTCTCCACCACCCGCGAACCACTCCACTAGCGTGCACTAAAAGCCGACTGTGGAGAGGGTATACTTACTACCATGAATGAAGGTTCCCAAAAGCCCAAGACACTCTCGGAGCGTGCCGAGAAAATGGGTCGTGTACTTGGAAGCGGGCCGCGGATGTCTGAGGAGGAGAAGGTGGCGTATCTCAAGGAGCATATGAATTTGCTACGTATCAACGTTGACTTTGTTTCGGTCGAGACGTATCGCGCACTGTTTGCCTCACTTGATCTAGAAGGGAAGACGGTAGTGAACGTGGGTGCGGGGACCGCCATTGGTGGCAGTTATAACGGAATGAGCCCCCTCATGGAGGCACTCAACTCACTCGACGAAAAGGTCGTGTGCATCCCGCTCGACTACAGCCACACCCGCACCAAGAGTTGGGACCTCCTCGATACCGATGATCCAGCCAAGGACGGTCCGGTCACGCTCGCACCGGTAACCGGCGACGCCACCGCGCTCCCGTTTGCCGATGCGTCGATCGATGGGTATGTCTCAGCCAACCTCATTAACGAGCCGCGTAAAGACGAGTCAGAGGTTGTATTTGTGAAAAAGCTGCTCGCTGAAGCGTATCGCGTTCTCTCGCCCGGCGGCTTTATCGTGCTGAGTAGCTTCGGCTACTTCTGGTGGAAGACCGCAGACGGAAAAATTGTCTTTAATGATTTGATCGATGAAGAAGAGATAGTGAGCGTTGCACAGATTGAGCGCTATCTCCGTGACGCGGGCTTCACCGAGATCCGCCCGATCCCGCTCGACCAGACCGAGATCCAGGAGGTGATTGCGGAACGTCGAGCTCGTAAAAGCGATGCGGTTGATACTGGAGTGAGTGAAGCTTGTGCCTTTTTTGCCCGTAAATAATGGCGTAATTGGGGGTATACTCTACGAGATGCCGTTCGACTTTATCACCGAGCTCATCCTCCAGTATCGCTACTGGATCCTCATCCCGCTCACGTTTCTCGAAGGGCCGGTCATTGCCTTTATTGCCGGGACGTTCGCCTCGGTCGGGTTTTTTGACCTCTATGCCCTCGCAATTCTCTTCTTCGTTCGCGACGTGGGGCTCGATGGCATCTGCTACGCCATCGGTTATTTTGGCGGGCGAACCACGTTTTCAGAGAGAATGCTTACCAAAATTGGCATTACCGATGACCACCTCAGCAACGTCCGTCGGCTCTGGGAGCAGCGCCCGTTCTCGACGATGTTTATCGGCAAGCTCTCCTATGGGATCGCTGCGGCGTTTATTGTCGTTGCGGGTATGGTACGCATGCCGATAAGACCTTTCTTTTTCTACGGGAGTGTCGTCGCGGTGCTCCAATACGGTACGCTCCTTTTCGCGGGCTACTTCCTCGGCTCCAGTTTAGGCGGGAGCATGGAGAAAGTGATTCACAATGTACAGTACGTGGTGCTTTTTACTGCGATCGCCCTCTCTGTCTACTACCTTTTTGGACGTCGAATGCGCGAGAAATTCTTGCAAAAAGATAAAGAAATCGAGGAAGAGCCAGTCGACGACGAAACGACCGTATAGCCTCACCCCTGCCTGTGGGTTGTCCCTCTCGTACAAAACGCTCTCGAATATCGCTGTACAGTTGTGTCGCAGGACGATGAAAGAAAATAATGGACAGATGATTGAGGGTGTAGCGCCACCCCATCGTTACGATACCCTCTGCCCGTAGCCGTCTCCCAGAAGAGTGAACGGGGAGGTCCCACGTCCACGTGACGGTGCCCACCTTGGCGAGCCGGCACGCCACGTCAGTGTCCTCACCATAAAACGCTATTGAGGTGTCAAACCCTCCCACGCGTTCAAACGCATCGCGTCGGATCACAAAGTTACCGCCCTGGAGCATAGCCCCTGTGCGCAGTATGTGGTGGTTAAAAAGATGTAACCCATATCCGATCCAGTAAAAAAAGCGCGTCAACTGCTGTTCGAAGAGAGTGAGATCGTAGTATATAAAAGGACCGGAGAGCGCAACCCTTTTTGGGTTGTCCTTAAAATAGGTAACGACAGTCGTGAGCCACCCGGGGAGCAGAATGACATCAGCGTCAACATTCGCGATAATTTCTCCCGTGGTTGCGCGCATACCGGCGGCGCGCGCATGAGTCAGACCCTTCGTACACTCGTCGATGACACGCACGCCGGGGTAGCTTGAGGCGACCTCCCGTGTTCGATCGGTCGATGCGTTATTCACCACTACAATCTCGGCGTCGATGCCGCTCCGACTGATCTCTGCAAGCACCGCCTCGAGACACTTACCAATAACAGCCTCCTCGTTGTAGGCCGGAATAGAGAAGCTTACCTTCATACCCTATAGTATACTCATTTTACGTCCATGCGCATCGCCTTCTTTTCTGATAACTTTTATCCCGAACTCTCCGGTATTACCGACACTATCGTCACCACAGGGAAGGAGCTCACTAAGCGCGGCCACGCAGTCTGCTACGTCGCCCCACGTTACGCGCGAGCAGACTACGACACAGCCCGCCTCCCGTATCCCGGGCACCCAGAAGAAGACACGATTGAGGGTATCCCCATCGTTCGCCTCCCCGCATTTCATGTGCCTTCTCCTACCGGACAGTCGCGGTTCGCTTTTCCGTCTGGGAGCAGCTTTGCATTTCTTACCACCTTCAAACCTGACTGTATCCACACCCAGAGTCCCTACGGGGTGGGGTGGGAAGCGGTTCGCGCCGCGAAGCATTTTACGGTGCCGCTCATCGGGACGAACCACACCGCGATTGAAGACTTCTGGCCTCTTTCAGGGGTCATGCGTGCGTACGACGCGCGGTATTACAATCATTGCTGCCTGGTTACCACGCCGTACCAAGCGTTGATTACCCGTATGCGCGAAAAGGGTTTAAACCGGTCCGCCAGAGTCGTCGCGAATCCGGTGGAGACCGCCCTCTTTCACCCGCCACTTCCGCAGGAGAAAAGGGAGCAAAAACGACAACTCGATTGCCCCGGTCCCACGCTGTTCTACAGCGGTCGCCTTGGGAGAGAGAAGAACCTTGATATGGTGTTTCGGGCGGTTGCCCGTCTTGTCCCGAAATTCCCCACGCTCCTGTTTGCCTTTACGGGTCACGGTGCCGCAGAGGCGCAGCTCATGGCACTTGCGCGAGAGCTCCATATAGAAGAGAACGTGCGATTCCTCGGATTTATTCCCACCGAAGATCTCGCACGCTTTTATCAAGCGGCTGACGTGTTCCCCATGATGTCGACCTCCGACAGTCAGTCGATTGCACTCATGCGCGCGTATGCGAGCGGAGTCCCCGCCGTCTGTGCGCGTGCTCGCGGGCTCCCCGACTACACGCCAAGCGATTGCGGATTCTTGGTAGAGCCGGGCGACTATCGTGCGCTTGCCGAGCATCTCACCACACTCCTTGGTGATGATGCGCTCCGTGCGCGTATGGGCGAAGCAGCAGTGGCGTATGTGAAGCAGTTTTCGCCTGAGACGATTGCGCTCGAGTGGGAGCAGGTCTTTACCGAGGCGCTACGCTCGCCACAAACGTCCTGATGTGCTGGGCGACTGCAGAGATGTTGTTCAGTACTGGTAAATGGTTTGCGCCCTCTAGCACAACAAGCTGTGCCCCGGGTATCACTTCAGCAAGGCGGCGTGAGTGTTGCAGGGGGATGTAGGTATCGCGCGTGCCGTGGAGGATAAGGGTGGGCACAGCGATAGACTCCCAGAGCTCGTCATAGTCTTTTTCATACGCCTGCACCAGGCAGTAGACGTACGCGTGAAGCGTGGTGACTCTGAGGTCGCGTATGATTCTCCGAAGGTCCCAGTCGCTCGTGTAGCCGAGCTGCGCGTAGAGAACCCGCCCGCGACGTTTTGTGAAGAAGGGGAGGATGCGGCCGAGAAGTGCGAGGAGACGACCTGCGCTTCGTATCAGGAAGAACCAGCGGGTCTGTTTGAGAAAGGAGCTCGGGCTCAAGAACACCACCCCCTGCGGTGTACCCGGATGGGCAGTGAGGTACTCGAGCGCCACCAGGGCTCCGAGTGAATGGCTCACGAGGACGCATGTCTCGATGTGAAGGTGCCCAAGGAGCGCGTGGAGGTCGTCTGCGTATGCGGTCAGTGCGTACTCTTGGAAATGGCGCGGACGGATCGAGTTGCCGTGTCCACGGAGATCGAAGGTAACGATATTGTAGTCTGCTGAAAAGAGTGCTTCAAAAGGGAACCAGGCAGACGCGCTTCCCGACAGGCCGTGGATAAACACGAGTGTCGTGCGCCCTGCAACAAACTCGTTGATGCGATAGCAAATCCCGCGCTCTTCAAAAAATGACTCCTTCATTCCATCAGCGCCGCTTGATCCAGAGGTAGATATCCTCGAGGGCCTTCACGCCGTCGCCAGCGGCGATATTGTTCTGATGATAGAGCTCGTCGGTGCAGTCTCCGGCTGCCCAGATACCCTCAACCGCAGTTCGCTGATTGCGCGCATCTACCTTCACGCGCTTTACGGCGTCGAGTTCTAGGAGTCCTTCGACATACGGTGTGTTGGGGATCACACCCGCTTCGACGAAGACGCCCGAGACGGACAGCTCGTGCTCCTCTCCTGTCTCACGGTCTTTGTAGGTTAATCCGGTGACAAAGGTGCTCCCCAGCACCTTGGTCGGCTCGGCATTTAGAATTATGTTCATATTCGGGTGCGTGCGCGCCTTCTCGACCGTGACCGGGTCAGCCTTGACCTCTTTGTGACGGTGGATGAGCGCGACTGACTTGCAGTAGGCGAGGAGCTGGAGTGCGGTCTCGAAGCCGGCATTGCCGCCGCCGACTACCACGACATCCATCCCGCTAAAGAGCGGTCCGTCACAGGAGGCGCAGTAGGTGACGCCCTTGTTTTCAAACTGCGCAGCACCGGGTACCTCGAGCTTGCGCCGCCCCGCGCCGGAGGCGATAAGCACAGCTTTTGCCGAGTAGGTGTTCTTGGTAGTGGTGGCGACGAAGGTCTCGCCCTCTTTGGTGAGCGACTGTACGAGCTCGCCGAGCGCGAGGATCACCGTCTCATCTTTGAGGGCGTCGAGATGTGTCTTAAACGTTTTCGCGAGATCGGGGCCGCTTATCTTGGGTGTGCCGACCCAGTTCTCGATCCCTTCTGACACGGTGGACTGACCGCCGATCTCGCCCGCGATGAGCACCGTCTTGAGCCGCTTGCGCGCGGCGTAGACCGCGGCAGCCACCCCCGCAGGCCCACCACCGACAATAATGAGGTCGTACATATGTTGGAGAGTATAACAGAACGCGGCGCCCCTGGCGCCGC
>ERZ1292625.3632-Hain-H41-01um-R1-3632-length-12305-cov-4_pt1 | contig 12305 bp, 13 predicted proteins | sample MGYA00564400_ERZ1292625 | MGnify/ENA primary metagenome ERZ1292625 (study PRJEB36523, sample SAMEA6512639) | groundwater metagenome | collected 2019-01-08 | study: AquaDiva: Metagenomics assemblies of 32 groundwater samples
GCTTGGGCATTGCGCCGCGGTATCCTCCATCGGAAGGTCTACGCCTAACGCGTTTTGAAAGCTGCTGTCGGCAGCTTTTGTTTTTTGCGTTAAACAAGGCGTAAATACTTCTCTATGGAGAACAGTGCGGAACCGCACATCTATAAATATTGTGTTGATGCGCTGACAAACGACGGTCGGGAAAAGTCCTTGCGGGGCATCCTCGCGTCCGTTCCCCAGATTACGCAGGTTGACGTCAATCGGAGCAAACGTCTTATTCGCATCATTGCGCAGGCGCCGCTCGACCTCCCCGCGCTTACGGACCGGCTCACGTTGCAAGGATTCCACCTGCGCGATGTATTGAAGACGGACAATGGTGCGGCGCCGCCGGTTGTTTGCGAGACGACGGTGACCGGAGAGATGGTCTGTTATGTGAAAGGCATGACCTGCCGGAGCTGCGAACTCACGATCGAACGCGCCTGGAAGAAGGTCGGCGGCGTCCAGCGCATCGCCGTGCAGGCGCACAGCGGCAAAGCGCGTCTGGTGTGTGCAGGAGCGTCGCCCAAGCAGGAAGAACTGCAGAAAGCGTTAGGTGACACGTCGTACGTGGTCTTCACGGACGAAACTGCCTTTCGCGATGCCTGCGCCCGCGATCGTCGGCCGTCCATCGCGGAGATCGTCGGCCTCTTTGCGCTGGTGCTTCTCATCGGCACGATTTTCCTGAAGCTCGGCGTGCTCAAAACCGGCGTGACGATCGGAAGCGGCATGAGCCTCGGCGCGATCTTCCTCCTCGGGCTCGTTGCTGCCGTCTCTTCGTGCATTGCCGTCACCGGGGGAGTGCTGCTCTCCGCCGCCGCGAAGTACAACGAACGGCATCCCTCGGCACGTCCGTCCGCGCGCATGCGTCCCGTCATCCTGTTCGTGGCCGGTCGCATCGTCGGCTACGGTTTGTTCGGCGGTCTGCTCGGTGCCGTCGGCGGTGCACTGGCGCCGTCCTCGACCGTGACCGCGATCTTCATGATCGTGGCGGCCGCCTACATGACGATCATGGGGCTCGAGATGCTCCATATCGCACCGGCGTGGTTGAAGCGGCTCATGCCGCGCATGCCCAAATCGCTGGCCAGACGAATCATGAACGCGGAAGGTAAGGAGCATCCTGCGACGCCGTTTGTCCTGGGCGGCGCCACGTTCTTCCTTCCCTGCGGCTTCACGCAGGCGCTCCAGCTCTACGCGCTCACCACAGGCAGCTTCACGGCCGGCGCGCTGGCGCTGTTCGCCTTTGCACTCGGCACCGCACCATCGCTTCTTGCGCTTGGCTTTGCCTCGTCTGCTTTGAAAGGGGGATTCGGCCGGTTCTTCTACAAGTTCTCCGGCGCCCTGGTCGTCGTTCTCGGCGTCTGGAACTTCCAGAATGGGTTGGCGCTTGCCGGCTATCCGCTGCGGTTGCCGGAATTCAGCGCGCCTTCGACCACAACGACCGTCGCGACTGAAACAAGCGGCACGCTTGCGGGCGACGTCCAGGTGATCAACATGACGGCCGGCTACGACGGCTATGTGCCAGGCAACTTCGTGCTTCGTGTCGGCAAACCCGTCCGTTGGATCATCGATGCGACGGACGCCTCCGGGTGCGAACGCGCGCTTGTCTCGCGAAAACTCGGTATTCAGAAGTATCTCAAACCCGGTCTGAACACCATTGAATTCACTCCAACCCAACCCGGGGAAGTCGGCTTCAGCTGCTCGATGGGCATGTACCGCGGCAGCTTTACCGTTCTCCCTTCGGCCTGAACCTATGCAAACCACTCTCCGCATCGAGGGCATGCATTGCGCCTCGTGCAAAACGCTTATTGAAAATGTCTGCAAGGATATTGCGGGCGTTACGTCCTGCACCGTGGACGTGGCAGGAGCGACGGCTGTCGTCGAACATGACACATCACTTGATCCCGCGGTACTCATCCGGGAGATTTCGTCTCTCGGCACGTATCGTGTCAGTCTTGTATGACCACCTCCACTTTTACCATCCTGGGGATGGCGTGCGAGGCATGTGCGGCGCGCAACCAGCGGGCGCTTGAGGCGCTCGCCGGCGTCCACCATGCTCTGGTGGATTTCGACACCAAGCACGCGGTCGTGGAATTCGACGAAGTCGCCTTGACCATCGGACGATGTACGACGTTGGTCGAGAATCTCGGCTTCGGCGTGGCCGATGTCGCGGTGAAGCTCACCCCCGCACTTCTTCCTGCAAATGCATCTCCGGCTCCCGAGAATGAAACAAAAGAAATGATGGGCATGCGGCCGGTCCCGGGCGCGTCCGTGTTCAGGTTGCACCTGCAAAGCGACATCCACGCCGACGGGACGATCACCGCGGGTGACGACGGGACTCCCCGGTTTACGGGGACGATCTCCGTGGACAAGAACGGTTCGATCGAATTCCCGGACGGGCAGCCCCAGGCAGCGGAACTGGCCGCGTTTCTCCAGAAGACGCTGCGGCCGATGTGTACGGCCATTGAAACGGCAAGCGCCTATGCGCCGTCGCCCGTTGCGCCCGTGCCGCAGACGGCTCCTGTCGCGCCAAAGGTCGTCGCGGTTCCGTCCGCGTCTCCCGTGGGGGATAAAATCGTTCACCTGAGCATCTACGGCATGCACTGCGCGAGCTGTGCAGGCCTGATTGAGCGCGCCATCAAGAAACTGCCGGGCGTCAAAGACGCGAACGTCAATGCCGGGTCTGAAAAGGCGCGTGTCGTGTATGACGCCGGTCATGTCACCGTGGAGCGCATCATGGCTGCGGTGAAGGCCGCCGGATACCGGGCCGAACCGGCCGACCAGGCGGACAAGGAACACGAGCGGAACAAACGCGAACAGGAGATTCGCTCCTACCGTACGAAATTCCTGATCGGCCTGGGCTTCAGCATCCCGCTGTTCGTCTTCATGCTCGCGGACTTCATTCCCGCCCTGCCGTTTCGTAACTTTCTGCTGTCGCGCGCGGGGTTCATCTCGATGATCCTGGCGTTCGTGGTGCAGTTCACGCTCGGTCTCGGATTCTACAAGGGCATGTGGTCCAGTCTGCGGATGAAGACCTTCAACATGGACAGCTTGATCGCGATCGGCACGAGTACCGCGACCTTCTCGAGCTTGTACGCCTTCATCCGGTTCGTGCTGGACAACGGATCCATCTGGGCTGCTGTCGGATCAAAGATTCCCGACCTTTACTTCGAAGTGAGCGTCTTCCTCATCACGTTCGTACTGATGGGCAAGTGGCTCGAGTCGCGCGCCAAAGGGAAAACCGGCGACGCCATCCGGAAACTGATGGGTCTCCAGGCCAAGACCGCCCGGGTGTTGCGCGACGGACAGTCCGTCGATATTCCGGTCGCGGACGTGGTGCACGGCGACATCGTCCTGGTGCGTCCGGGAGAGAAAATTCCGGTTGACGGGATGCTCACGAAAGGTTCGTCGTCGGTCGACGAGTCCATGCTCACCGGTGAAAGTTTCCCGGTTGAAAAGCGAGAAGGGGATACGGTCATCGGCGCGACGATCAACAAGAACGGCAGCTTCGAGTTCCGCGCCACGAACGTCGGATCAGAGACGGCGTTGGCACAGATCATCCGGCTGATTGAGGATGCGCAGGGGTCCAAGGCACCGATCCAGGCGCATGCGGACCGCATCTCGGCTTGGTTCGTACCTGCCGTGATCGCGGCCGCGTTTCTGACCTTCGGCGTGTGGTACTTCTTTTTGGGCGCCACGTTCGTCTTCTCCCTGCTGGCCTTCATTTCCGTGATCGTGATCGCCTGTCCGTGCGCGTTGGGTCTTGGTACGCCGACAGCAGTGATGGTCGGCACGGGAAAAGGCGCGGAGCACGGGATTCTCATCAAAGGAGGCGAGCCGCTTGAAGCGGCCTCGCGCATTCAGGCCGTCGTCTTCGACAAGACGGGGACGCTCACCAAGGGCACGCCCGAAGTCACGGACATCGTGTCGATGAGCGACCTGGACGAGAACGAGATTCTGAGCATCGCGGGGACGCTTGAGGCATCCTCGGAGCACCCGCTTGCAGAAAGCATTGCGGCCTATGCAAAGACCGAAGGCGTCCCGATCAGCGAGGTCACGGGCTTCACTGCGATCCCCGGCCACGGCGTCTCTGGAAGCGTTGACGGCGTGACGTACTCCTTCGGAAACCGGAAGCTCATGGCAACGCTCGGACACGATCTCACCCGCGTCGAGCGTAAACTCCAGCGGCTTGAAGAAGCCGGTAAGACCGCCATGCTGTTGGCCACCGCGGAGAAAGTGATCGGCATCGTGGCCGCGGCGGACACGCTCAAAGAGACATCGCTCGAGGCCGTGCAGACCCTGAAGAAGATGAAGATCGCCGTCTACATGATCACCGGAGACAACCAGCGGACCGCGCAGGCCATCGCACAACAGGTGGGGATCACCAACGTGCTCGCCGAGGTGCTGCCGCAGGATAAGGCCCGCGAGGTGCAGAAGCTCCAGGAACAGGGCTACAAAGTGGCCATGGTCGGCGACGGCATCAACGACAGCCCGGCCCTGGCGCAGGCCGATGTCGGCATCGCCATGGGGAGCGGTACGGACGTGGCCATGGAAACCGGCGGGATCGTCATGATCAAGAACGATCTGCGCGACGTGGTCAGCGCCATCCGACTCAGCAAAGCGACGATGCGCAAGATCCGACAGAACCTGTTCTTCGCGCTGTTCTACAACGTCATCGGCATCCCCATCGCGGCGCGCGCGCTGATGGGCATCGGCATCATTCTCCGGCCCGAGCTTGCAGGTCTTGCCATGGCCTTCAGCTCGGTGTCCGTCGTGATGAATTCGCTTCTGTTGAAGGGGTTCCACCCGCAAAAGCGGAATCTTCTGTCAGAAATCGCACCTGTCGCCATGGTCGTCGTGTTTACGTTGCTCTTTGCCGGTTTCGCCCGGTTGAGCATGGCATGACCTTATGACGAAAGCCTCACTCATGTTCGTCGGAACAACGGCGGTGATCGGGATTGCAACGGTCATGGCGCTCCGACTGTTGTCACCGGTCGCCTTGCCGGCGCAACCGGTGGTATCGGCTGCCACCGCCTCCGGAGCGAACGTCCCGGTTGAAACGCGCGCAACCGTGTACAAGGATCCGACGTGCGGTTGCTGCGAAGGATACATTGCGTATCTTCGGGAGCAGGGATTCACTGTTGACGTCGTGAACGGCACGACGTCGAAGATAAAAGAGAAGTATCGGATTCCGGAAGCGCTGTGGAGCTGCCACACGACGGTTATCGGGCCATACTTCGTGGAAGGTCATGTGCCGATCGTGGCCGTGCGCAAGCTCCTGGAGGAGCGCCCCGCAATCGACGGAATCGCCCTTCCCGGTATGCCGCTCGGAACGCCGGGCATGCCCGGAGAGAAACAGGAACCTTGGACGATCACCGCGGTCGCCGATGGAACGGAATCCGAGTTCCTCGTCATTTAATCATGTCTTCTTCCGCATCCTATGGACACGCCACAGATTCTCACGGACCCGGACTTCGACTCACCGACGGCGTCGCTCCCGCGATCGGGGAACGCCGCGCAGCCCGGCATGGGCTTGCGTGAAGCACTCGCCCTGATTCGTCCTCAATCAGCATTCGCTGCAGGAGTCGTTTCGTCGGTCTTCCTCGCCGCAACGGTTGGATTCATCGTGCTTCTTCCATTCGCAGCGCGACTCTTGTCGGCGCGGTAGATGCACAGAAGCGCAACGGTGCGCTATGAAAACGCGCCCCCCTTGTGGGACGCGTTTTCATCTTTTTCAGCCAAGCACGTACACTGTCCGTATCTGCTATGCGATCCCTGCGATTCACTCCTGACTGGCGCGCCGTCGTTGCCTATCTGCGCGATCCGACGTCCGACTGGAAGCCGAAGATGCTGGCGACGTTTGTCATTGCGTATTTGCTCTGGCCGGTTGACCTTATCCCTGACGTTGCTCCCGTCCTCGGCTGGTTCGATGATATCGGACTTGCCGCCCTTGCGGCGTGGTATCTTGTCCATGCGTCCGGGCGTAAGCGTCCGCCGCCAACGCCGTAATAACAACGGTACTCTTCACCCATCCGTATGCGCACATCGCTTCTCGCTCGCGCGGCCGCTGCCGCCTCCGTCGCCGGTCTGCTCCTGACCGCTGCGCCTCCGGTTTTTGCTGGCGATTGTTTTGCGGATCCGGTGTATGACCGCAGCGATGGTGCGACGGTCACGACCGGTGCCCGGGTGCGTGACGTGGCTTGCATGGAAGGTTCGGTCGTGAAGACGACGCTCACGGTCGGCACGCGCGTCACGATCATCGCCGAGACGGATGGCTGGTACAAAGTGCGGACGACCGCGGGACTGGAAGGCTGGGTCGGCCAGTGGCTGTTGTCCGTGGGTGGCGAGACACCTGCCCCAGCTGCACCAATGCCGCCGTCCATTGAATCGATGATCCGTCCCTTGCCCGCGACCGGACTCATCCGTGGCGTTTCAACGCACGCCGTGTACCTTCTTCAAAACGGCAAGCGCTGGGCTTTCCCGTCGGAGCGCGTCTTTAAGAGCTGGTACGTTGATTTCAGCGCCGTGGTCGTGATCTCGGACGCTGATCTCGCCACCGTGCCGCTTGCTGGCAACGTCACCTATCGTCCCGGTATCCGGCTCGTGAAACTCCAGACCGACGCGCGTGTTTTCGCCGTCAGCCATTATGGCGTGCTGCGCCACATCGCGAGTGAAGTGGCCGCGCGCGATCTGTACGGCGACGCCTGGGCGACGCTCGTCGATGACATCCTCGACATCAGCTTCGGCAACTATCTGGAGGGTTCGGACATCGTGTCCGCCTCTGATTTCGATCGGACAGCGGAGAGCGCCGTCGCCGAACCGACGGACAATATCCGTCCAGCGGGATTCTCACTTTGAGACACGAGACCACCATGACATCGACATACCATCATCTTGCCCAGGCACGTGTCGCGCTTTTGACTCTTAGTGATGCACCGCACGAGACACTGCTTGCTTCGCATGCCACGGCGCTGGATGAATTGCGCGCCGCGGCGCAGGAAACAGAAAAGCTGGCCCGCGTCCATCCGGCAACGATGCTCAAGGAGGCGGCGATCGGCGGATTCTCCGCGTTGTCGCTTCTGTCCGTGTTCGTGTTCGGGCGGAGTCTTGCCCTGGCGTATGCGCAAACGCGCACGCAGATTTCTGGCATTCAGATTCCGTTCGTGGATGTCTCCGCGCAGACCAGCCGCATTCTTCCTCCGATGCCGTTGCTCGATCAGATCGCAAAGCTTCCCGAGATGACGTGGGGCCAAGCCATTGCCGCTTCCATCGCCGTCGCTGTCGTCATCCTGCTGTACCATGCCGTAAAATCGTTTCTGCTGTTTCGCAGAGAACGACTGCTCGCGCATAGCATTAAAGCGCTCGCAGCCGCAGTCCAGACCATCCGCGTGGCCGCGGCTGCTGACGAGCGGGGGAGCGCTCTGGCATTGCTCGCCACGGCCATGGACGATGTCGCGCGCTGACATACAAAACACCCCCGCTTGGCGGGGGTGTTTTTGTTCCGCTTAGTTTTTGATCATCAGCAGGACGGATGGTGTTGGATTCGATGTTGGCATTCCCGGAGTGTCCATACGGAAAACGGTTAAGCGTTTGTGGGAGCTTACAGCAGCACTGCATCGCCGTCACGTCAGATGCGGGAGATTGTTTTCCGGATTTCGCGGCCCGGGTTGGCCCCGGAAAACAGGACGCGGCTGACGAGGAACAAGAGCGGTGCATCGATTTTCTTTCGTTTGGCGAACGGTGCGAGTGCGCGAACGGCGCGCACGCCTTCGATGGTTTGCGCGGGGTCATTCATCTTGAGTCGGCAGGATGGATCAAGGCAGATTTCTTCGCCAAAACTGCGGTTGCGGCTGTGGGTCGAGGTGCCGGTCACAAACAAATCACCGAGTCCTGCGAAACTATATACGGCGTCCGTGGATCTCGCACCCAACGCACGCATGATGCGGTTCATCTCTTCGATCGCGAGCGTGATGAGTGCGGCTTTGGTGTTGGCGCCGAGTTTAGCGCCGTCGCACATGCCGAGCGCGAGGGCATACACATTCTTGAGTGTGCCGCCGAGCGCCGTCCCCACGACATCCGTGGTTGGGCGCAGACGAAAGGTCGGTGTTTCAAGAAGTCGTGCCACGCGCCGTGCCACACTCATGCTCCGGCTCGCGACGTTTACGACCGTCGGCTGTCCTGCGGCGAATTCCGTGGCAATGGAGGGACCCGAGAGCGTGGCAAGCAGTTTCTTGTTCGGACGCGGCAGCTCGTCCTCGACAACGTCGATCATCGGCGCGAGCGATTTTTCGTCCACGCCTTTGGCAATATTCAAGACGAGCGCGGTCCGGGACAGATGCGGCGCCATCTGGCGGCTGACCGTTTCAACGACGTGCGACGGCACGGCCACGATCACAAGCTGCGCGCCGCGCACCGCCTCTTCGATGCGCGCCGTGGCGCGGATCACGCGCGGCAAGCGAACGCCAGCTAGGTACTTGGTGTTTTCGTGTTTCTGAGAAATCTGCTCAATGACCTCAGATTCAATCGACCATAACACGACCGGCGTGTGTCGCGCCGCGCACACGGCCAGAGCCGTGCCCATGTTTCCTGCACCGAGAATGGCGATGTGCTTTGGCATATGCGCAGATTGTAGCATCGTCCGCCATAAACAGCATGCCCCCGCGGGGCGGGGGCATGGGAACTTATTCGCGTTCGGGAGGCGAGCTGACGGTGGTCTCGGGAGCGCCCAGGATGAACGGCTCTGGCAACGGCATGGGTTTGCCGTTGGGGATCGGTACGGGTGTCGGCTCCTCGCTTGCGAAGACGCTTGGATCAAGCGCGGAGACGATGGCCGCGTACGGCGACGCGTTCTTGTACTGATCCGTGACCGTGCCGCGGAAGGCGACGACCGGCAGGAAGTAGGAAGTCGGTCCGTCGCCGAGGTCGGACCATTTTTGCAGGTAGCCGAGACGCGCTTCAGTGAGATGGATGCGCACCACCGGCCGTTTCGCTTCCTCGGCCGGTGTGAAGACGCCATTCTCATACCCGCCCCAGGGATTGCTGCCGCCATGAAGCGCCTCGTCGAGAATTTTTTCAACGGTCTGGGTGCCGTAGAGCGAGCGCTGCAGATTGGTGAGCAAAAGAACGGAGCCGCTTTCCACATCGCGCGTCAGGGTCGAAACCTGAACGGTGATGGCGCCGCTGTCCGAGCCGTCCCATTCAAGTGTGGGCAGGCCGTCGAGCTTGGCGGCATAGCGCACGGTAACGCTCGGTTGCCACCACGGGCCCGGCCAGATGGATGGCGCCATCATTCCGGTTTGCGAAACTGCCACATCACCCTTCGTCGCAGTCATGGGTGTCACGGTTCCGCCTCCGCCGGGACCGCCTTCCATGATGCAGGCGCGGCCATCACCGCAAGGATTCTCGAAGCGCACAACCTGCGGTTCGCCGTAGACCGTGCGATTGACGCCGAGCTTTCCAAGAAAGGCGTTGGCAGCGGCAATGGCGTCGGCATCCGAAATTGTGGTTTCGCGCTGCGGCTGGGCGTCTGCCGGCCAGGATTGTTCGCGGTACCAGGAGAGCATGCCGCTGCCTGCATCAAACGAGAACGTCAGCCCATCGTCGCTCCTGTAGGAGAAAGACATGATGCGGCCGCCAGGCAGCGTCAATCCGACGGCGGATCCGAGAGTGGCGATCTGCGCGGCAAGGGGGGTTGGCGCATTGCGGAAGACCGCGAGCTCCGCCGGAACCTGCGGTAGGTCTTTGCCCTCCCAAGTGTAGACGACGCGCGGCGGCAGATATTGTTCGGGCGGCGGCATGGGACGCACGATGGACGGTATTCCGGATACGCCTCCGCCCGTTTGTCCTGAACCGGTTGAAGGAGCGCTTCCTGCGGCAGAACTGGAAACGCCGATATCCGGAGCAAGGAGCAGGGACTCTGCGCCGATGGCAGGAGCAGCGGCCAAAGTCTTCGCGTCCGCGGTCTGCGATGCGCCGGATCCGGTGAGTGGCACCGCAACTTCATTGGCGGAGAGCGTCGGCAATTTGCCGAATCCTTCACGCAATGCAACGGCTACGGGCGCCGATGACGGCGCGCGCGGCGCAATGGCCATGAGTCCGGCAATGAGCGCGATGCCGGCGAGCACGAGTCCTGCAGGGATAAGGAAGCGGGGCATAGAAGTTTTGTTCATGTGAACATACGACGCACGGACCGCAGGTTTACACATTGACACGGACCGCGACGCGTGCTATTGCTGGGGGGAAGGAGGTGCGTTTTGGGAAAGTCGTATCAGGGCGATTACGATATCAGTCTGCACGCCGTGGAACGTTATGTCGAACGGATAGAAGGAGGACGCGCGCCGAACATCATGCAGCAGCGTCAGATCGACGCCGTGCGGTGGAACATCCGGCGGGATCTGGAGCACGCGCAGACGCTTCCGTCTGCAGGGGAACTCGTGCTCATGCGCCACGGCATGCTCAAGCCCAACATGAAGGCGCTCGTCTCGGACACCCGGGTCTACGTGGTCAAGGGCCGGAAAGTGCTGACGGTGTACGACGTCGATTCGGAAACGCTGGCGCTCGCCAACGAGTTGGCCGAGCAGTCAGGGGAAGGCAGCGGCATCTTCAGTCCGAGCGGAGGGCATTATCCGGAAACCCTGAAATGTCCACCGCAAGATGACGCGGTGCGGGCGCTCAACTCGCTCACGATTCCGCGGAACATCCTCGAGGTCCTGACGGGCGAGTGGAGGTGTCCGTCGGGCCACAACGAGTTCGTGTCGCAACTCGCCCGTCTGCGGCGGTGCGCGCAGGCCATCAACCCGGGACTATTCCGGAAGGACACCGACGTGGAACCGGACGCCGCGTGGATCTGCTTCCGCCACGATTACTTGCGCTTCGCGGTCGTGAACGGGACGATGGCCGTCTGCGTTGTCGTCTGACGCGGTCCTCCATAAGGGCCGCCTTTTCTTTTCCTGGGTCCGTCTGAGCTGTTAGGATGTCGGTGTATGTCCAAGCATTCGAAATGGGCAAAAGTGAAGAACTATAAGGGTGCGGCGGATGCGAAGCGCTCCGGCGTGTTTACGAAGCATGCGCGGGCCATTGCGGTCGCTGCCAGAAACGGTGTGGATCCGTCGGCGAATTTTCAGTTGCGCATGACGATCGATGCGGCACGCGCCGACAATGTTCCGAACGACAACATCGAACGTGCCATCGCGCGCGGCAGCGGCGCGGACGCCAGCGAGCAGATGAAGGAAGTACTTTACGAAGGATTCGGTCCGGGCGGATCAGCGCTTTTGATTGAAGCCGTGACCGACAACCCGAATCGCACAGTCGCGAATCTGCGTAACATTGTTTCCAAGAACGGCGGCAATCTCTCGGGCAGCGTGCAATGGCAGTTTGAACGGCGCGGGGTCATGCATGTGCCGAAGAGCGCGGGCAGCGGCGACGAATTCCAGCTCGCCTTGATTGATCTGGGTGTTGCAGATGTCGAGGAAGACGACGATGGAACAACGGTTTTTACCGCGCCTGCAGATTTGGAGCGCGTGCGCACCGCACTCGTGGCCAAAGGGTGGACGCCGGAAGCCGCGGAAACAGCCTGGATTCCCAAGGAGCAGATGTCGCTTCAGGGAGATGTCGCTGCGCAGTTTGCAAAATTGTGGGAGGAAGTCGATGCGGACGACGACGTGCAAAAGGTCGCGACGAATGCGACGTGGGAGTGACCTATGATTGTGCTTGGTATTGACCCTGGTTTGGAACGGCTTGGTTGGGCCGTGACAACGGAGGAGCGCGGAACGCCGCGGGCAATTGCTTTTGGTTGTTTCCTGACGGACCGCGCTGCCGCGGTTGAGGAGCGGTTGGCACGTATCCAAGAACATGTGCGCTCCGTGATTGCAGCGCATCAGCCGGAGATCATGGCGGTGGAAATGCTGTTGTTCCAAAAAAACGTGAAGACGGCGATCGTCGTTGCTCAGGCACGCGGGGTGGTGCTCGCCGCCGCTGCGGAGGCCGGGCTCGGACTCGTCGAGCAGACGCCGAACGCCATCAAACTCGCCGTGACCGGCTACGGCGCTGCCGATAAAAAGCAGATGCAGCGCATGGTCCAAGTTCTGTATCGCCTGCCGGAACCGCCGAAGTCGGACGATGCCGCGGACGCCTTGGCCATTGCTTTTGCGGGACACGCCGTGGCCGTCATGCAGCGCCGCACCGGCGGGAGCCGTGGTATACTCAGGTCATGAAGCGCGACGCCGACACTCCACTCATCGTCGTCGATCCGCTGTCCGGTCGGGCGGCGGTCTTTGCGCCCAAGCGCGGCA
>ERZ1292625.3633-Hain-H41-01um-R1-3633-length-12304-cov-5_pt1 | contig 12304 bp, 11 predicted proteins | sample MGYA00564400_ERZ1292625 | MGnify/ENA primary metagenome ERZ1292625 (study PRJEB36523, sample SAMEA6512639) | groundwater metagenome | collected 2019-01-08 | study: AquaDiva: Metagenomics assemblies of 32 groundwater samples
CCACACCAGCCTGGGCTATGAGGCCGGCGGGGAGCCCGAGCACGAGGAGGTCATCGTCCCGGTATTGCGCCTGGCGGACTGCCAGGAGTTCGCCTTCGCCAAGATCGACTGCGAGGGCGGCGAGTGGGGCTTCTTCGACGGGCCGCTGGGACGACTCGCCCGCATTCACGGCGAGTGGCATCCCGTCAACGGGCACACGCGAGCCGATCTGCTCGCCCTCCTCGGGACGACGCACGAGGTCACCTTCTCGGGACCGGAGGCCGGCCCGGGCGGCTTCGAGGCGGTGCGGCGATGAACATCGTCCTCCTCCTCGCTCATTCCATCGAGGAGCACGATCAAGTCCGCCTGCTCTCCTCACTGGGCTACGACGTCTTCTCCATCGGCGCCTACGCCGACCCGGCGCATCCGGGGGACGACAAGCGCCCGCCCATTCCCGAGGCGGCCGACCATCCTGAGCTGCGGGCGGCCTGCCAGACGCGCCGCGAGGAACGCGAGGGGCGGGACGGCCCGCCGGGTGATCGCATCGACTGGGCCAAAGCTGACCTGCCGGACGCCGTGATCGAGTGGGCCGATGTCCTCATCTGCCACCACATCGAGCATACGTGGCTGGTCCCGCAGTGGTCGCGGCTGCGACACAAGCGCGTTATCTGGCGCACGGTCGGCCAATCGGTCGAGCACAACGAGCGGCTCATGCGGCCGCTTCGTGACGCCGGGCTCCAGATCGTCCGCTACTCGCCGAAGGAGCGGAACATCCCCGGCTACCTCGGCGAGGATGCCCTCATCCGCTTCTGGAAGGACCCCGCCGAGTGGGGCGGCTGGACCGGCGAGGCGCCCCGCATCATCAACGTGACGCAGCATCTCCGCCAGCGCGAGCCGTGGACCAACTGGAGTTTCTGGGAAGCGGCCACGGCAGGATTGCCCCGCGTCCCGCTGGGCCCGGGCTCCGAAGCGATCGGCGGGCCCGGGGCGCTCGATTACGACACCATGCGCCAGTGGCTCCGCTCCTCGCGGGCCTATCTCTACACCGGCACGCAACCGGCGAGCTACACGCTTGGTCTCATCGAGGCCATGATGACCGGCATCCCGGTCGTGTCCATCGGCCCCTCGTGGATGAGAGCCTTCCCCTACGGGCCGGCGCTCTTCGAGGGCCACGAGCTGACCGGCAAACGCCCCGGCCTGTGGGGCGGTCAATGGGTCGAGGATGACACCGTCCGCCAGCTTGATTTCGACGATCCGACGGACGCTCGGCTGGCCCTGCGCTGTCTCCTCGATGACGAGGACATGGCGCGGCAGATGGGCGCCGACCAGCGCCAGCGGGCCATCGAACTGTTCGGCCGCGAGACGGTGGGACGCGCCTGGCGCGACTTCCTGGGCACGCCGTGAACGCCACTGACCTGGCGCTCATGCGCCTCATGGACAGACTGGAGCATCCGGGCGAATCGCTGCTGCTCGTCTGGGATCACAAGGGCGCCGCGGCCGGCCCCCAACGATGGGGCGCCTCGGCACATTGCCGCCTCGGGGACAACATGGCCGGCGTCGTAGCCGGCTATGGCCGGAGCATCGCTCAGGCGCTAGATGATCTTCGCCTTGCCGTCGAGCGCAGTCGATGACCGTCCTCGCTGACCGCCACCAGGCCGACCTGTTCTACTCGCTCCAGCTCCTCTTCGAGGACCGCCTCGGCGAGCGGGTCGTTACGCCCGTCGGTCCCGAATGGTGGGAGCAGGGCTATTGGCGCTTCGGCGAGGTATGGGGCGATGACCGGCTGGCACGCCAGTACCTGACCATCGATGCGCGATGGGAGCCGCTCGCCTGCGGCCTCTATCGCACCTTCGACCCGGCCCATCCCGAGCGCGACATACGGGGCGTCACCCTAAACGGCCTGCGGCAGCAGCGCGTGCCGCCGGACTACGTGCTCGCCACCGTGCAAGAGAACCAGGCCGGCTTCGCCCGCCTGGCCCGCGAGATCGACGCTCGCTACCTCTACGGCGTCGGGAACACGGCGCAGCAGATCGACTGGTCGCTCGACCCGCTGGCCCTGGTCAGCGCCGAGGCGCCCATCGTGGGCCGAGGTGTGCGCCTCCATCAGGAGTTCGACAGCGCGGACACGTTCCGTTTCCGCGAGCCGGGGCCACTGCATCGGATGCGGCTCGCCTCATCCTTCGTCAACTGCATGCCGGCGATCGCCTGCTGGCCCACGCTGCTCGCCTATCAGGCGGCCCTTCCGGAGTTCGACTTCCGGGTCCACGGCATCGACGGGCCGGACGGCAACCTCCATCCTGTGCAGGCGATCGCCGACGCCATGGCCGCCTCCATGTTCGGCTGGCACGACAAGGAGCACGGGGACGGTTTCGGCCATGTATTGCATAACTGGGCGGCGGTGGGCCGTCCGCTCATCGGTCACGCTTCCCACTACGCGGGCCGCATGGGGGCGGCGCTGTGGCAGGACGGGGTGACCTGCATCGACCTCGACCAGCGGACGATGTCGGAGAACGTGGCGCTCATCCGGGCCATCGCCGCCGATCCTGACCGTCACGCCGAGATGTGCCATGCCATCCGCCGTACCTTCGATGTGCTGGTGGACTGGGAGCAGGAGGCAGCGGCGGTGCGCCGGCTGCTGGAAGCATGAGCTGGGCGGCAGAAGTCGCGGAGGCCCGCGCCGAAGTGCTAGCCGAGTTCGATAGCGCCAGCCGGAGCCTTGTCGAAGACGTGGACGTCATCGCCATGGAGATCGCCTCCGATGCGTGGGGGCGGTACTTCTGGATGGAACGCCGGATTGAGGTCTACCTCCCCACTTTCGAGGCGATGCCTGATCCGGAGAACCGCCACGTGCAACTGCGAGATGTAGTGCGGCACGAGCTGGAACATGCCCTTGGTGAAATGCAGCCAGGACACTTCGAGAGCGATCTCATCGTCCCGCCGGACCCTTGGCTCGGTCCTGGTGAGCTGCAGCTGGAGCGCGATGGCCTGACCATCACACTTCCGGGGCGATCATGAAACTCCTCCTCATCTCCGATGCGGCGCATACCGGCTTCGGTCGGGTAGGCCGCGAACTGGCGACGCGGCTGCTGGCCAAGGGCCATGAGGTCCGCTGGATCGCCATCAACTGGCGCGGCATCGACGGCGAGCTGACCGCCGCGCTGGCCAAAGCCAACGTGCCGGATGCCCCGCTCGATGCTCTCTTCGAGGCGGCCGAGCGGCGCCTAGCCGAGCTACGCGACGATCCGCTGACCGAATGGATGATCCCCGCCAACCTGCGCGGCAACGAGATGGGCCACAACCTCACTGCGCCGGCCGTGCTCGGCATGCTATGGCGCGGCTGGCGGCCGGAGGCCGTATTCATCATCGCTGATCCACTGGCCATGCTGGAGCGCCTGCTCACCGATGCCGGCGCGCTGTTCAAGGTGCCGGTCTGGAACTACGTGCCTATCGAGGGCGGCGGCCTGGCACCTCAGTTCGGGCTCGTCTGGCAACATGCGCGGCCGGTCGCCATGTCAGAGTTCGGCCAGCGTGAACTGGAGACTCTGTTGGGCCGGTCCGTGGTCCTCGTGCCGCACGGCGTCTCGGAGACGTTCTGGCCGGTCACCTTCGCCAGGCCGGGGCGCTGGCAGGGTCATCGTCCGGTCACCTCGCAGGACGACGCCAAGGCGGCATTGGGCTGGTCCGGGCGAACGGTCATCCTGCGCGTGGATCGTCATATCCGGCGCAAGAACTACGCCGACTGGTTCCGCGTCTTGCGGTCCATCCTCGCCGCTCATCCCGAGGTCTTGGCCGTGGCGCATTGCCGGCCCATCGACGAGGAGGGCTCGCTCTGGGATCTCCTCTCCCGCGAGCCGGGGGCCGAGCGGACGGACGCTTCGTTGACCGGCTGGCGCCATCCGCAGATCGAGTTCACGGCGGCCACGGATACTTGGCGCGGGCTCGACGATGCCTCGCTCAACGTCCTCTACAACGCCGCCGACCTGATGCTCACGACCAGCATGGCCGAGGGTTTCGGGCTGACACAGGCCGAGGCGCTGTCGGTCGGCGTGCCAGTGGTGGCCACCGATTACAGCGCCATCCCCGAGGTCGTCGGCCCGGGCGGCATCCTCGTCCCACCGCGCGATCTCGTGACCAATCAATACGCCCACGAGTGGGCGCTCCCCGACGTGACCGCCATGTCAGCGGCGGTGGAACGGCTGGTCAGCCGGCCGGCGGAGCGCCGCGAGCTCGGGGATGCGGGCCGCCGACATGTCGCCCGCTTCTCGTGGGCGGCGGCCGCTGACGCGTTCGAGCAACTACTGACGGAGGCCGTCCCGGTCGCCGTCTGACATCCCTCCCCGTGGGCACAGCGGGTCATCGGAGGTTTCCATGGGCGAGGTCGCATTGCGCGGTATCCAAGCCGCCTACGAGAGCGTCAAGGGGACGGCCCTCAACGCCACCACCGTCCTCCTCGGCAAGATCACCAGCACATCCTTCAACTCGCCGCGCGAGTTCGTGGATGAGGATCGTTCCTCGCTGGTCGGTGCCTACCGCTACAACCAGGGCATCAAGGATCACAGTTTCGTCTTCGACGGCGAGGCGACCTATGAGCAGTTCGGCTGGCACGCTGGCACCTGCATCAAGGGCGACGTCGCGGCCACGACGATCAACTCCACCGGCAAGCAATACATCTTCACGCCCAACTCGACCAGCGCGGGTGACGACCTGGAGAGCGCCACCATCGAATGGTTCGACGACACCCAGGAGTACGAGCTGACCTATTGCGAGGGCACGTCGTGGACGCTCGGCTTCGACGCCCTGACCGTAGGCGGCACGTTCCCGCTGATGTTCAGCGCCAACTACGTGGGCCAGGCGGTCGCCTCCAACACCAAGACGGCCGCGCTCAGCGTGCCCACGGTGGAGAGCATCGACGGCGCCACCGGCGACTTCTACATCGGCAGCAATAGCACCGCCTTCGCCTCGCTCTCGGCCCTCACCGGCTCCCTCCGTTCCTTCCGCCTCAACTATGACAACGCGCTAGGGCGCAAGGTCTTCGTGGGTGACGGGCGCCAGTTCTCCAACATCGGCCGGGGCCGGCGGATGATCGGCTTCGATGCCGTCTTCGAGGGCAACAGCGATGGGGTGACCCGCTTCGTGGAGTGGAACCTAGCCACCGAGAAGCGGATGCGCCTGCGCTGGCAGGGCGGCATCATCACCAGTTCGAGCCCGGCCACGACCAAGAAGCTGATCATCGATGGGCGGGTGCTCTTCGCCAGCTTCGAACCGGTGGGCACGGTGGATACCAACACCGTCTACGCCATCTCGGGACAGTACATCTACGACTCCACGCTGGCCTCAGACATCCAGTTCACGCTGGTGAACGACCAGGCGTCGTACACCTAATCCGCAGGAGGGCACCATGCAGGTCCGCATCTTCCGCGTTCCCTTCGGCCAGCTCGGCGACCTTGCCGAGCTGGAGTTCGGCGAGCAGGACTACCTCATGGTCCGGCCGCTCTTTGCCCTACCGCGGGGACAGGCGCAGCAGTTCGTGGACCGCGTGAACGCGCTGCGGGAGGGCGTCGATCAGATCGGCGCCGACCAACTGGTGTGCGACATGCTCGCCGCTTGCGTCACCGAATGGCATCTCGCCGGGGCTGAGGGCGAAGCCATTCCTCAGCCCCGCACGCCGGCCGATCTCAACGCCCTGCCGGGCGGGCTGGCCGGCGCGCTGGCGGCCTTCTTCTGGTCCTATCGGGGCGAGACACACCCTACGACCGCGGCCTAGCGGTTCGCTCGGCCGCGCACGGGGGTTACTGGGGACCGCTCATCTGGGCTTACCTCGCCCGCCGCTTCAACGAGCACTTTGGACAGGGCACCGCTTCCTACGTGGACGTGCGCGATCGGCTGGCACATGACGAGGTAGAGGCTTGGCTGGCCTGGTTCGAGACGGCCGATGCGCGCTCGCGGGCCACGGCCAAGGCAAAGCAACGGAGGCCGCGTGGCTGACACGACGCTCGAGGTCCTGATCTCCGCTCGCGACCAGTTCACGCCGACGGCTAACCGCGTCATCGGCACCCTCGGGCGCATGCAGCGGGCCGCCTCCGGGGTATCGGCGGGTATCGGTCGGACGATCTCGGGCCTGACCCGACTCGGCCTAGTGGCGGGCACGGCGCTGGTCGGGGGCCTCATCGCCGCGGGGAAGGCGGCGGGAGACTTCGAGGCTCAACTGCGGACCATCAACACCATCGCCCGGGCCAACGACGAGGACCTGCGCCGCATCGGCGAGGGCATCCGCGCCACCGCCCGGGACACCGGCGCCGGCCTCGAAGACCTGACCGCCGGCTACTACGACCTGCTCTCGGCGGGCATCAAGGCGGCGGACGCCCAAGGGGTGCTCGATGCCGCCGTGCGACTTGGCATCGGCGGGCTGGCGACCACGTCCGAGTCTGTCGATCTGCTCACCACGGCGATCAACGCCTGGGGGCTCTCCGCCTCGGACGCTACGCACATCAGCGACGTCTTCGCCAAGTCGATCGAGATCGGCAAGGTGAAGGCGGACGAGATCGCCGCCAGCCTCGCCAATGTCGCCCCCATCGCCGCCCAGAACGCCATCGAGTTCCAAGAGGTGGCGGCCGCTTATGCCGTGCTGACGGCGCAGGGCACCCCGGCCGCCGAAGTCACGACGCAGATGGCGCGCGCCATCGTCGAACTGATCAAGCCCAAGAAGGAGCTGGAGGAGTTCCAGAAGGCGGTCGGCAAGAGTTACGCCGCCATCGCCGGCGATAAGGGCCTGGTGGTCGCCCTGCAGATGATGCGCGACGATGCGGAGCGGCTGGATGTCCCCTTCCAGGACCTCTTCGGCCGCGTCGAAGCCTACAAGTTCGCGCTCCAGACGACCGGTCCGCAGCAGAAGCTCTACAACGACGCGCTGGAGGCGATGGGCGACTCCGCCGGCACGGCGGCCGGCCAGTTCGCCGAACGCCAGCAGGGCCTCAACTTCCAGATCGCGCGCCTGCGGGCCAACATCCTCGACGCCGCCATCAGCGTGGGCGAGGGATTGGCCCCTTCGCTGGGCAAACTGGCCGACCGTTTCACCGCCTTCCTACAGACCAACCGCGAAGCACTGACCACCTTCGGCCAACAGGTCGGGAAGGCGCTCGACGAGATCGACTTCGAGGCGCTCCTTGCCCTGGCCAACGCGGCGGCGGATGTCTTCTCGGCCACGATCGTCCCCGCCCTGACGGCAGCTAAGGATGCCTTCGGCGCTTTGCCGCCCGAGGTGAAGGGCCTCGCCGCCGCGTTGGCCGGGCTGGCCGTGGTACTCCAGACGCCCGTGCTCGGGAGTGCCCTCAAAGACGTGGCCGGCGGGCTCGGACAGATCGGCGGCTCGCTGCTCGGCGCAGCAGCGCGGGGCGGGGCGGCGCGGATCCCCGGCGTCGGCGGCATCTTCGCCCAGCCTGTCGTGGTGACTAACTGGCCGCCGGGCCTCCTCACGGGCGGGGTCACGCGCGGCGGCGGGGTGGCAGCGGTGCCGGCCCGCGGCGGTTTCCTGGGGGCTGTTTCGCTGCTGGGCTCGGTCGTTCTGGCGGGCGTCTCCATCGCCGCCTTGGGCGAGCAGATCGGCACCTTCGTGACGGGCATCAGCAGGAATCAGACTGACCTGCAGGCAAAGGCCGATGCGGCGGCGCTGCAACTGGGGCAGGAGTCCGTGACCAATCTACGGGCCCTGGCCGATACCCTCAGCGGACAGAATGTCTTTGAACGCTTGATCGTGCAGACGACGGGTCAGGCACAGACCCTAACGGCGATCGAGAACCTGAGCCAGAACCTCCTGCAAGACCAGTCGCTCGGTACGGCCGACATCAATGCGGGCTTGGCCAGCCTGGAGAAGTTGCAGCAGTACGCCAATGAGACCTTCGGGCGGTCGGCCACCGAGCAGTCACAGATCGGCGAGAACATCGACCAGTTGCGAGAGCGTCTGTTGACGCAGCAGGGCTCGCTGACGGCGGCCCTCTCGGGCATCGCCGATCGACCGATCAGTCTGACGAATACCGTCAAGGTGACCATCGACGGGCGGGTCGTTTCCGCCACCATCCTCAATCGTGACATCATGAGCGGCCATCTGATAGGCGATCTCGGATGACCCGCTCCATCACCATCGCCGGGGTCACCCGCACGACCGTCTGGGAAGCGCGCGACTTCGAACTGGTGGAACACGCCTTCCGCGGTGAGGTCGGCTTGGGCGGCTTCGACCTCGACGATCCGACCGCCAGTTACGACGTGGTCGGCCTCAAACAGGTCCTCGTCAGCGAGTCCACTGCCTCTCCCACCCGCGTCTTCACCGGCTACACGGCCGACCGCGGCCTGGGCCGTGGCGAGGAGGCGCGGGCGGCCAGCGAGCGCAGGTGGGATGTCGCGGTAGTCGATGCCAATACGCTCCTCAACGACCGGCTCATCGAAGGCGGCGGCCGTCCGGCCGAGACGGACGTGGAGCGCGTGCAGTGGCTACTCGGCAGGCCCTATGCCGTCGGTCTGGCGGATACCTACGTAGCCGCCGGGAACACGGTGGCCATGCCCTCCAACACGTCCTACTCGGGGCAATATCCCCGCGATGTGCTGGAGGACTGCGCGGCCGCGTCGGGCAAGAACTACTACGTCGTCTATGACGGGGCGGCTCTCGCCCTCTTCTACGACCTCGACTCGTCGGCCAACTGGTCCTCCACGCTGCGCCTCAGCGACGTAGACGCCGACGTGGACAACACCATCACATGGGCGCCGCAGTGGCGCGGCGCGCCGGGCCTGCGCCGCGATCCGTCGGAGCTTTACAGCGGCGTGTGGCTCGACTATCCCAACGGCTATGTCTTCCTGCGCAACGGCTCGATCGCCTCGAACTACCGTCAGCGCGAGACGCGCCTCTACGATGACCGAGCGCACACTGCCGTTCAGGCCACGGCCATCGCCTCCAACTATCTGGCCCAGTACGGCCTGGTCGAAGACGACACCATCAGCCCCACCATCACCGTTGCCAAGCAGTACGTCAACCTGGCCCGGACGGGACAACGCATCTCGACCAAGTTCACGCATCTGGGTGACTCGGGCTTCACCTGGCGGCGCATTGCGCGCCGCTCCGTGCGCCCGGCCGCAGGCGGCGATCCCGACGCCTACGATATCGACTTCGAGCTGGTGCGCCCAGTCAAAGTGCGCCGGCGCATCGCCGGGCGCGACACGGGGACCACCCGAGGAGGCGAGCCGTACCGGCGCTGGGACGAGTTCGATCGCACCGTCACGAATGGCACGAGCAGTGATCGTTGGGGCATCTCGACCAGTGGCTACGCCTATGCCTGGGACACCTTCCCCGGCGTCTCCTCAGCCTCCGTCGGGGAAGGTGTCGGGACCGTCATCATCGATGATGGGGCGAGCACCGACGCCGCCATCAGCGGCACTGGAGCCTGGAGCGCTGACCTCTTTACCATGACCGCCCGGGTACGCTGGGATCGCGTACCGGACAACACGGCGGCCAGTGGGAAGAAAGCATTCCTGGAGTTCGATTTCGGCATCATCCTTACTGTCTCAGTCAGCTCCTATAATCCGAGCCCTGATCCCATCACGGGCGGCGGCTATATCCAGCTCGGGTCCGAAGTTCTGCAGAAGACGGCATGGAGCGCTGGTGTCTGGTATCGCCTGCGCCTGGAGATGCAGAGCACCGTGCTGGCGCGGGTAAAGGTTTGGAAGGAGGCGGAAGGCGAACCGTCGGCCTGGACGCTCACCGACAGCAGCATCGGCGCCACATCGCCGAATCTGTGGGCTATCGCCGTAGGGCTCAGCGGCGGCGTCGAGCCGGTCTCACCCTTGACCTTCGACGTCGATTGGATCGACTTCAGCAGCGGTCCTCTCCCGGAGGGCGTGGTGACCATGACTGGCAGCAGCGGTCAGCGCGTAGCACGGACCGAGGTCGCCGTGGCCGATGGCTCGACCGCCGTCTTCTACACGTTCACCCCCTACCGTGACAACAGCCTAGAGATATGGGTCGATGGTCTGACCCAGCGCGTGACCGAGACGATCGCCGGCAATGGCCAGTTCACCCTCGATTTCACCCCCTTCGACGGTGAGGTGATCGAAGCCGCCTGGACGATCCGATGAGCCGCATCCTGCACCGCGGCGATTCGATGCACTCCTCGCGGTCCTCCAATGCCACGGTGGCTATAACCTCCAACTATCATCTTGCTGCCGACGGGCTGGGCGGCGTCGTATGGACGGCCGACGATCACCACGCCCAGAGTCACGTCCTCGCCACGACCACCGGGCTGGGCGCCGACCACACGACCTCGGGCCTGACGACGGGGCAGGTGCTCCGCGCCACGGGAGCGACGACCGCGGCCTTCGCTCAGCTCGGCTTCGCTGACCTCGGCGGGACGCTCAGCGATGCTCAGCACGGCACGCGAGCGGTCGCCAATCCGCACTCCGTCACCGCCGCGGTCGCCAGCGACGATCTCGGCAGTATCAAGCAGACGGCCGACACGATCTACCGTCTCACCCTCGGACTCGATCCCAGCGGGCTCGCTCAGATTGTCCTGACCGACGGCGTGACGGCGGGCAACAACGCCCGGCTCTTCCATGCCGGCGGCGGCCCCATCATCGCCGTCGGGGCCAGCGACGTGCTCGACCTGGGACCGGGCCAGCTCTACCTCCCCGACGAGGCCACGCTCGATGCCAATGCCGGAGCGGTGCGCCTCAGCGACGCCACCGCCGGCGACGAGGCGCTGGAGGTCTATGCCGGGGGCGCGGCGCGGGGGATCGATCTGCGCGGCGATTTGATGGCTTTCTCGTTCAGTCTCCCAAGTTCTGCCTTTGTGGCCACCGCGACGATCACCATGCGCTTCGGCGCAGGGTACATCGCCGGCAGCGCCTTTGACCGCCAGCCCATACCATGGGCCTATTCCATCGTGGGCGTCAGCGTTCGAACATCGTCGGCTCGGACCGGCGGCACGCTCAACTTCGAGGCCGTGAATAACGGCGTGGCCTCCGGTTTCATGGCCCGCCTCGACGGGACGAACACGACTATAAATAGTGCCGTCCAAGTGGCCGGACTCGATACGGGCCTGGCCAATGGCACCATCGGCGCCCAGATCATCACCAGCGGCTGGACTCCGAACCCTGTCAATGTCTACGGCGCCGTCTATGTCCTGTTGCAGCGAGTCTGATGATGACCCCTGATATCGCCGCCACCCAACGCGACATCGACCGCGTCCTCCTGGCCGTGGCGCGCGTCGAGGATAAGCTCGACCGCAACTACCGCGATCACGAGGCGCGTATCCACCTGATCGAGATGGGGAGGGCCGCCGAGGGCGGCAGCGAAATGAGCGAGCAGCGCGCCGCCGAACGTATGGCCGCCGAACGGCGCTGGCGCTGGGGCCTGCTGGCCGGCGTCGGCGGCTCACTCGTGGTGGGGGTAGCCAACATCGCGTTGAGGCTCGCTCATGGCTGAGTACTACCGCCCCGCCCACGACGACCTGCAACTGCTGGCCAGCGATCCCTACGGCTCGCGCTCCTGCCTGGCCTACGCCGCTGCCACGGCGATAGACTATCACTCGCTGGGCGAGCTGCGGCCCACCGGCCGCCAGGTGCGCGAGGCGACCGACGATCCGACCGCCGGCCCGCCCGAGCATCCGGGCCTCAACCTCGGGAACATCGATGTGGCCTGGCGCACGCTGGCCGGCGAGCCGCTGCAGTACACCTATCAGGGGACGTGGACGCAGATCAGGGCGCGGCGAGCGGAGGGCCGCTACGTGCTCATGACCGGTCGCTACAGCGCCATCCCGATCCTGGGCCGCTGCCAGAAGGCGTTCACCGGCCCGCACGGCATCGCCCTGTCGCCCTCGGACCTCACTCCGGGCGGGCGCTGGCTGATCGATGATCCGCTGTGCAGCCGCGCCCTAGGGCATACCGAGGCAGTCCTGCGCGCCTATGCCCTGGCGCTCAATCCCGATGGCCGTTTGCAGTTCGGCTGGACGGACGCGCACCCGCCGCTGCCGGAGCCCATCATTGCGGAGGATCCCATGATCGCCATCTCCATCGGCCGGGCCAGTGTGCCGGCCGGCACCTCCTATTCGCGGACCCCGGGTGGAGCCGGAGCCGGGAGTCTCCTCGCCACCCACTTCACCATCCTGGGGACACCGGCCGGCTTCCCCGACTGGCGCGCCCTGGTGCGCCGCAACCGGCAGATCGTCTATGTGCGCGCCGCCGTGCTCACGTCGCTCCCCAACTGGCCCCACGGCGAGGCCCTCCAGACGGCGCTCATGGACGGCCGGCTACCGCTGGCCGACTGCGCCGAGGAGGTGGAGACGGC
>ERZ1292625.460-Hain-H41-01um-R1-460-length-62507-cov-12_pt3 | contig 12302 bp, 12 predicted proteins | sample MGYA00564400_ERZ1292625 | MGnify/ENA primary metagenome ERZ1292625 (study PRJEB36523, sample SAMEA6512639) | groundwater metagenome | collected 2019-01-08 | study: AquaDiva: Metagenomics assemblies of 32 groundwater samples
GTTGTCTTTTTACCCTTTATTTGCTACACTCGTTTTCGTACCCGGCTAATTTTTTGTCACTTTGGGTAAATACAGCAAAGAAACCACCGTACGCGTTCGGATAAATGAACGCATCACCGCTCCCGAATTGCGGGTTATTGGTGCGGAAGGAGAGAATCTGGGTGTTCTCTCTCGGGAAGCGGCCCTCACTGCCGCGAAGGATGTGGGGCTCGATTTGATTGAGATCTCACCCACCGCCCGTCCGCCCGTCGCGAAGATAATGGAGTACGGGAAGTATCTCTACGCTGAAAAGAAGAAGCAACGCGAGCAGAAAGTAAAATCGCATTCAACGGAGACAAAGAGTTTGCAGATGCGTATCGGTACGAGCGAACACAGCTTGGGTATCAAAGCGAAACAAGCATCCGAGTGGCTTTCCGAAGGACATCGGGTCAAATTCGAACTTTTTCTTCAAGGACGCGCAAAGTATCTCGACAAGAAGTTTCTTGAAGAGCGCATGCAGAGATTTTTAAAACTTCTCACTGTTGATTACAAAGTTGCTGAGCCACCGACAAAAAGTGCGAAGGGAATGGCGCTTGTTATAGAAAAGGGAAAATGACCAACGACCAACAACCTACGACCAACAACAAAACCAAGCAAAACTAAAACCAATCACCAACATCTCACGGCCAATCCCCAACTCCTATTCCTATGAAAACGAATAAATCATACACAAAACGATTGCGAGTAACGAAAAACGGTAAAATCCTCTCACGAAAACCGGGGGGTAACCACTATAACGCGAAAGAATCGCGTGGAACACAACTTGCACGCAAACGAAATCAGATTTACACGATGACGAAGAAAAATCGAGCACGTTTCCTTCCAGGGAAGTAACCGACAACCTACGACCAACAACCGACAACGAGACCAAACCAATACTAATCACTAACACCTAATTTCTAACCGCCAACTCCTATGACGAGAGTAAAACGAGGAACAACATCAATGAAGCGCCGCCGGAATGTTCTCCGGCAGACAAAAGGTTTCCGCAACAAGCGCGGTTCAAAAGAGCGCGAGGCACGTGAGGCACTCGTAAAGGCGGGCTCGCACGCATTTGCACACCGCAAGGATAAGAAGAACGATTTCCGCCACCTCTGGACGGTTCGCATGACAGCGGGGCTCAAGAAGCACGATCTCTCGTACAGCAAGTTCATGGGAATGATGAAAAAGAAGGGAATCCTGCTTAACCGCAAAATGATTGCCCTCTTGGCAGAAGAACACCCGGCTGTTTTTGACCGTCTCGTCAAAGAAGTCAGCAAGTAAAAAATAACCAAGTTCCAAACTCCAAAATCCAAACACTACCCAACGATCGAAATCCCAATGTTTGGAATTTGATAACTGGATATTGGATTTTTTCGCGAAGCGAACTATATGCCATCCGCACAGGGTAAAAAACCACCCGTTCCACGCGGGAAGAAAAAAGAACAACCGCCACAAAGACGGTCTCTTTTTACGAACGGGCTTTTTGCGATACTCATTTTTCTCCTCCTCTCGTCTGTCTACAGTTTTTTTGCGAATCGTGAGGATACAGAGAACATGATTGCGATCTCTGACCTTGCAGCAGAGGTTGCAACAGGAACCATCTCCGCGATTGTTGTTGAAGGCGATACGCTTACCATCACAAAGAAGGACGGAACAACGCAGACATCTCACAAAGAAACAGGCGTTTCTCTTGTCGAAACATTTTCATCATACGGCGTTTCTCCAGAAGCACTTTCTGGTGTTGCAATCACGGTTCAGGGCGCATCCGGGTTTTGGTTCTGGGTTTTGAACTTGGCACCACTGCTTCTTCCACTTCTCTTCATCGGTGTTTTCGTCTGGCTTCTCACACGACAGGTGAAAGGCGCGGGTATGCAGGCATTCTCGTTTGGACAGTCAAAGGCGCGATTCTTTGATCCCAAAGATAAGAAAAAGGTGACATTTGCTGACGTTGCGGGAGTGAAGGAAGCGAAAGAGGAACTCCTCGAAATTGTTGATTTCCTCAAAAATCCGAAAAAATTTATCCAGATGGGCGCACAGATTCCGAAAGGCGTTCTTCTCATGGGTGCGCCAGGAACGGGGAAGACATTGCTTGCGCGTGCCGTTGCGGGAGAAGCAGGCGTGCCGTTCTTCTCAATCTCCGGTTCTGAATTTGTCGAGATGTTTGTCGGCGTCGGAGCGTCACGCGTGCGCGATTTGTTTCAGACCGTGAAGCGCGCCGCGCCTGCGATTATCTTCATTGACGAAATTGACGCTGTTGGGCGCGTGCGCGGTACAGGTGTTGGTGGTGGAAACGATGAGCGCGAGCAGACACTTAATCAGATATTGGTTGAAATGGATGGGTTCGAGCAGAACGAAGCTGTGATTGTCATGGCAGCGACGAACCGCCCCGACGTTCTTGACCCCGCACTCCTTCGTCCGGGACGATTCGACAGACGTGTTCGCATAGACCTTCCTGACCGTGCAGGTCGTGAAGAAATTTTGAAAATCCACGGACGAGGAAAGCCCTTGGCAGAAGATGTTGTTTTGAAGACGATTGCAGAACGCACACCGGGGTTCTCGGGTGCTGATCTCCAGTCGCTCATGAACGAGGCAGCAATCCTTGCGGCACGAGAAAATCGCACGCAGGTCTCACAATTCGATCTCGTCCGCTCGATTGAAAAAGTACTTCTCGGACCGGAGCGGAAGAGTCACATTTTGACTGATGAAGAAAAGAAGATAACCGCATATCACGAAGCGGGGCATGCACTTGTTGCGTCTGTTCTGACACACGCCGATCCGGTGCACAAGGTTTCCATAATCGCTCGCGGGCATGCTGGCGGGTACACACTCGCACTTCCTCTTGAGGAGCGCCGTCTCTTTTCACGAAAAGCATTTCTTGATCGCCTTGCGATGACGCTCGGTGGATACGCGGCGGAGATGCTTATATTCAAAGACATCACGACAGGACCATCAAATGATCTCCAAGTCGCCGCGGCTCTTGCGCGCGACATGGTCGCGCGCTACGGAATGTCGGAGAAAGTCGGACCGTGGGCGCTGACAGGGGATAATGATCACTTGCCGCACGGTGTATTTCTTGGAGAAGGAAAAGAATATTCAGAAAAAAGTGCCGCACTCATAGACGATGAGGTGTCAGAGCTTGTTTCAAAAGCGCGAGAACGAGCCGAGGAGGTTTTGAAGAAACACCGTCCCGTTCTTGATGTTATCGTCACAGTCCTTCTTGAAAAAGAAACGATAGAAGAAACAGAATTTGCCGCCATCCTCCGCGCGCATGGTATTATTGTGAAAAGAGATGCGAAAAAAGTGTAGTGTTTTAATCATATACAACAAAAACCATGGGATTCTTTTCAGAAGTGTTTGGCGGACAACTTCCTCGTGACGAAAAAGGAGAAGAAATTAAGCGGCTCGCAATGGAAGAAGTCAGACGACTTGAGCAAAGAGGGTTTGGAACAAATGAGCGCGTTGAGCATAAGGCGGTACCGCCAGGATTTGAACCAGCAAAACCAAACGCACGCCCCTCTGCGACTACTCAAAAGAGCCCGCGTTTAAAGTGGGGCGAAGAAACCGTATAGTTTTCTAAAACTTGCTTTTTGGGCAGGAGTATGTTAGTATTCAAATACTAATTGTTCTATAGATTTCTGATAGATACGGATCTCTCAATGTTCTATACAGCAATTGAGATTATTACGTATCGGTACCGGTCCTTTTGACCGGACAGAGATTTATGTACACACGCACTCATACCGGCCCCAGAGCCGGTTCTCGCTCTCGAGGCGCTTCCACCTTCCGTGGTGGACGGCCCCAGAGACACACAGCACACCCTTCCCACGGAGGACGCCGCTTTGGCGCACCCCGAGGGGGCGCACGCCGACAACGAGGAGAACACATCGATATCTCCCGCTTTATCCACACGCCCCTTGAGACAATCCACACAGAAACAAAAGAGACAGCACGGCCATTCTCACAACTCGACCTTTCGCGTCCCATGCTCGATCTTCTCGCAAAAGAAGGATACGAGAATGCGATGCCAATACAGTTTGAAGCGATTCCGTATATTCTTGACGGCCGTGATCTTATTGGTAAAGCGAACACGGGAACAGGAAAAACCGCAGCGTTTCTGATTCCACTTATTGAAAAGATCACCAAAGAACCGCGTGAACATGCTCTTATTCTTGCTCCGACTCGCGAACTTGCGATGCAAATCGAAAGCGAATTCAAGAAATTCTCCGCGGGACGTCACATGTATGCCGCGGTATGTGTTGGTGGTATGCCGATTGGACGACAGCTCGCTGACCTTCGCCGCGCACCGGCATTTGTTATCGGAACTGTCGGACGTATCAAGGACTTGACCGAGCGCGGTTCACTTCCGCTCTCCGCATTCTCATACGTCGTGCTTGACGAAGTGGATCAGATGCTCGACATGGGATTCGTTGATGACATCAAAAGAATCATGGCTGCCGTTCCGCCGAAGCGTCAGACGCTCTTTTTCTCCGCAACGATGCCACCGAAGATTCGCGAACTTACAAAGAGCTTTCTTACTGACCCGATCGCTGTTGAGATCGCGGCGCCACACCGAACAGTAAATATTAAACAGGACATCGTTCGTGTCTCTGACCACACAAAGAAATTTGAAGAGCTCGAACGGCTTTTAGGGCGCAAGGAACTCGAAAAAGTTCTCATCTTCAGCGAAACGAAGCGTGATGTTGAACGGCTTGCAAAAGAATTGGTACGCAAAGGGTTTACCGCCGAATCGATTCACGGTGACAAACGTCAGCGTGAACGCACACACTCTTTGACGCTTTTCCGCGACGGAAAGGTGAAGATTCTCGTTGCGACGGATGTTGCTGCGCGTGGTCTTGATATCAAAGACATCTCACACGTCATCAATTACACCATTCCGCAGACACACGATGATTATGTGCACCGCATCGGCCGCACCGGCCGCGCAGGAAAGGGAGGAGCCGCAATTACATTTGTCGAATAAGGACTATTCAATATTCACGATCTCTTCAAGCGCGAGGAGCGCAGAGATATTGTGCTGGACGTAGTCGATACGGATTGTGTAGTCATCAAGCGTTTCGTGGAATCCACCGAGAGCGCGTCCGCTTGCGTTTAACGCATGAATTTTTTGGGATGTCATCTGGGTACGGAGTTGAAACTCGACTCCCTTCTCCATTGCGTTTTTTGCGACTCCTGCGTAGATAGGGTCACCTGCGCGGTTTAAAAGATAATACGCGGCCCCTAATCCTTCGCTTCGCGTTGCGGTTGGGGTTGAGCGGGGAGGGTTGTAATAGCCGCCGTTCCATACGGCCTCTTCGCCTACTTTGTCGCGGTGTTGTAAGGAGACAATTGCTTCCACGAGCCGTTTTGTGTGATCAGCATAGATTTGGTTTGGCGTGTCCGCGTAGAGTTCGTTTAAGGCATAGAGCAGCCAGTGATCATGGGGCAGGTCGTCTGTTGGAACTTTTGCATCACGTACCAAGATAATCCACTCCGCTCCTTTGTGTGCGACATTGAGCCACTCTTTGTTGTCGGAGAGCCCTGAGAGACGCGCAAGTCCAAACATCGCTTCTCCGGGGTAGTACTCGGAGACAAATTCTGAATCGGGTACACCGTCCTTGTCCATTTTGTAGAAAAGAAACTTTCCGTTTTTTGCTTGGATCGCTTGAGCAAATCGCGCAAGACCTTCCGCGAGTTCCAAATCATCTCGTGAAGAGGTGACTTCCATATATTTTGCAAGCGCAAGGATTGCGAGTCCGTTTCCGCCGAGTTTTATCTCGTTTTCTTCAAGGATACAGAGCGCATCTTTATACACAGGGCAGGGAATAGCTGATTCGCGAAGATACGTGAGCGCCCTTTCGGCTGCAGTGAGATATTTTGTGTCCCGTGTTACTTCATAGAGTTCAAGAAGAGAATATGTCGTGCCGGCGTGTCGGAGGAGGTTATATGAATCATCTTCCTTGTTCGAGATAGGGTCATACTCATATACGAATGAGCCGTCTTCATGCATCTGCCGCACGAGGTAGTCACCCCCGGCGCGCGCCGCTTTGAGATACGTTGAATCGTCTGTTCTGCCCCATACAAAAACAATGGCGAGTATAAGGATACCGACGCCGAGCAATGTATATGGGATATATTTGTTTTTCATGTCGGCCCGGCAGGACTCGAACCTGCAACCAATCGAATATAAGTCGACCGCTCTACCATTGAGCTACGGGCCGCCGTATATATCTTTTACACGCTTTAGCCCCATTTGTACATCGCTCCTAATAAAAAAATAAAGTGGATACAGATAAAGAATAGCGGTTTGATACAATTACAAGTATGGATAATAAGTCATTCAACTGTGCTTTTATAGACAGCCAAAACGTGTATCTAGGCATTAAAAATCAGGGATGGAAGCTCGATTTTGCAAAATTTAGAAAATACTTAAGAGAAAAGTATAAAGTGACAAAAGCGTATCTCTTTGTGGGATACGTTGAAGGAAAGCAGCAGATGTACAAAGAACTTCAAGAAAATGGGTATATTGTGATTTTCAAGCCAACCCTTGTCTATAGAGATGGTTCAACCAAGGGTAATTGTGACGCCGAGCTTGTTCTCCATGCAATGATTGAGTATCCGAATTATGAAAAAGCCGTGATTGTTTCAGGCGACGGTGATTTCTATTGTTTAGCAGAATATCTGAAAGGAAATAAAAAACTTGAAGCGGTTCTTGTGCCCGACCAAAGGAAGTATTCAGCCCTTTTGAAAAAAATAAATGACGAGAATGAGAAATACCTTGTTTTTCTTGAAGAAGCAAAAAACAAAATCGAATACACCCATATAAAGAAAAAGGCCCCGTGAGGACGGAACCTCGCAGGAGCTTTTTCGTGGTGATGAGTAGATGATAGCAAATCCTGTTGACGTTTGTCAAGTATGTAAAAGGGACGGAATGTCACGGGTTAAGCCATTGTGATATTCTTGCGGGATGAATGCAACTGAAAGAAAGAAATCAACGGTAAAAACGAGCCGCATCTTCAAGGTCTTTTTCGATGAGTCCAAAAAGTACCCGTGGCGCCTTTTCGTCATTTTTGTCTGTCTTATCGGTACAAGCGTCGTGAGCGCGCTCGCGCCGCTCTACTACAAGGACTTTTTTGACGCATTGGCTGGGGAAGTTGTTGCTCGCACCGCTTTCACCGCGCTTGTTTTGGGACTCGTTCTTAAAGGTGTGGGGTGGGCTTTATGGCGTCCGATCACCCTCATCTCCAACTGGATCCAGGCACGGGTTGAGGCCGATCTGTCCAATGCTGCTTTTGCGAACATCCTCCAACATTCATACGAATTCTTCACGAACTCATTTGTCGGATCACTGACCCGCAAGGTCAGCAGGTTCGCTGCGGCGTACGAAACGATATTTGATCAATTCGCATATTCACTCATACCGCTTCTTGTGACGACGACTACCATGCTTGTGGTCATTTTCTCGCGCTCAAAAGAGATCGGCTTTGCGTTGCTCATCTGGTGCGGGATTTTGATTTATCTTAATTATCTGGTGATCCAATGGAAACAGAAATATGAGGAAGAGCGTGCAGCAGCTGATACAAAAGTCGGAGCAACCGCTTCTGATGCGTTTACCAACAACACGACAATCAAGTTGTTTTCGGCAGTCCACCACGAGAAGAGTCTCTTTGGCCAAGCCATCGAATCTCTCCGCAGAATCCGTCTGTTCACCTGGAATATCAACGAGGCTATGCGGGCCGTACAAGGATTTCTGACGCTCGTGATTGAGGTCGTGGTAATGTTCGGTTCATATCAGCTGTATCAAAAAGGCCTTCTCACTCTCGGTGATTTCGTCTTGTTTCAAGCGTACATTCTCACGCTCGCGAACTCCCTTTGGGGTTTTGGATGGGTACTTAAAGCTCTGTATCAGGCATTCGCCGATGCAAAAGAGATGGTCGAGATACTCGACAAGCCCTTCGGTGTGCAGGATGTTCCGGGGGCAGGAATGCTCAGGGTGACGAAAGGTAAGATCGAGTTTACTGACGTCTCATTCAATTTTAACGAAACGCGCAAAGTGCTCGATGGTTTCTCGCTTTCTATCAACCCGGGTGAGAAGGTCGCGTTCATTGGTCCTTCAGGAGCAGGGAAGACGACCGTCACGAAGCTTCTCTTCCGGTTCCATGACGTGACCGAGGGCACGATCTTCATTGATGGGCAGGATATTTCGAAAGTCACGCAGGATAGTCTGCGTAACGCGATCGCGTTGGTGCCGCAAGAGCCGATCCTCTTCCATCGCTCGCTCAAAGACAACATCCGCTACGGACGACTTGATGCGACCGACGAGGAGGTAATCGAGGCGGCGAAGAAAGCACGCTGTCACGAATTCATTGCAGCGCTTCCCGATGGCTACGACACCATGGTCGGCGAGCGTGGCATCAAGCTCTCGGGCGGTGAGCGCCAACGTGTCGCCATCGCTCGCGCGATCCTCAAGGACGCGCCGATCCTCGTGCTCGACGAAGCCACATCGAGTTTGGACTCCGAATCGGAGCATCTTATTCAAGACGCGCTTCGCACACTCATGGAAGGAAAGACAGTCATTGTCATTGCGCACCGACTCTCAACAATCATCAAGATGGACCGTATCATTGTCATCGAAGACGGCAACATTCGCGCGATGGGAACGCACAACGAACTTCTCGCCAAAGACGAGCTCTACAAAAAGCTGTGGTCTATTCAGGCGGGAGGGTTCTTGAAGGAGGAGGAGTAGAGAGGTGGTCGCCTCACTCTCAAAGTCTTCCTTTTCAGCTAGCTTGTCTTATTTTCGGGGGGGGGATAGCATGGGGGTATTAAAATTGATCTACCAATACTATGGGAATGGAAGGACCCAAGGCATACGTGCCGTCAAAGGATGCAAAGGAAGGGAAAACTATGGAAGTGATAACAGAGGGAGAAGAAAACGGAGATAAAATAAAAACTACACATAGCTTTAATAGAGAAACAGGAAGTCTTGTAGGAACAAAAAAAGAAGTATTATTTGGAAAAGGGGTTTCTATAAAGCAACTCGTTTTTGATACTCCAGAAGCTGCTGCAAAATGGCAGGAGGAGCAAGAAAAACAAAGCAAATTAGATGAGTTGGAAAGAAAGCATCGAGAAGAGACAGAAGGGGTACCAACTCTTCCGTCATCGAAAACGCCGTCGGAAACAATCAACTAGTTTTACTCAAAATGCACCTCGCCACGCTCGGTGAGGGCGGATTGTAAAAGAGGAAATCCTGAGAGTTCCGGGTCGCGCGAAACGAGCGCCTTCGCCTCGTTTCGCGCTGCTTCAACCATTTTGATATTTTGAAGCGCTTCCATGCCGACATCGGAAACACCCCACTGTTTGTGGCCGACAAGACCACCCGCGCCGCGGAGTGCGAGGTCGTGCTCGGCGAGCTCGAACCCGTTGGCGGCCTCGGCAAGCACTTTGAGACGGTCGAGCGTTGATTGCGATTTCGATTCAGTAAAGAGATAGCAGTGCGCTTGGTGCGTGCTTCGCAAGACGCGCCCGCGGATTTGGTGAAGTTGCGAAAGGCCAAAGCGCTCGGCACCCTCGATAATAATGATAGTTGCATTGGGAACATTGACACCCACCTCAACCACAGACGTTGCTACGAGAATGTTGATTGCCCCCGACACAAAGTCGGCCATCACGCTTTCTTTTTTGCTCGAAAGCATCTTGCCATGGAGCGATGCAATACGGAATTCCGGGAACACGTCGCGCGAAAGGTGCTTAGTTTCTTCCTCAACCGATTTTGCCTGAAGTGCCATTTCGTCGTTTTCATCGGGCGCGTCAATACGTGGGCAAATAATGTACGCTTGTCTGCCACTCTGTACTTCGGTACGGATGTGTTCATACACCGCCTTTCGCTCGCGTGGTGTGGCGATTTTTGTAACAATCGGTTTGCGCCCGGGAGGCATCACATCGAGCAGGGTGAGATCGAGGTCGCCATATATAGTGAGCGCGAGTGTGCGAGGGATCGGTGTTGCAGTCATCGAAAGCAAGTGAGGAATCTTTTCGTCTTTGCGCGCCAAGGTCATGCGCTGTTTTGTTCCAAACCTGTGCTGTTCATCAATGATCACATACGCCAGATGTTTAAACTCCACCGTTTTTTGAATGAGTGCGTGTGTGCCAATGAGGATAGGTATCTCACCATTTGCCACCCATTTCAAAAGTTGTGCGCGTGAGATGTCGGTCCATGAATTGGGATTGACTTTGGACGGGAACTTTTTGCATCCCGATGAAGTGATGAGTGCCACATTGATCGGCAATCCGCGATAGAGCTCGATAAACGATTCAAAATGCTGCGTTGCCAATATTTCAGTAGGGGCCATGAGCGCCACCTGAAGGTTGCCGAAATCTTGCTTACCCTCGACACGACCAGCTTGTTTTTGTAAGTCGGATTTTTTGGGAAGCGCAGGACCTGTCGATACCATCTTTGGCGGACGCGTCGTAACCACAGCGAAACTGGTAGCAGCGGCAACGAATGTTTTACCCGAACCAACATCACCCTCAAGAAGTCGTGACATTGCGCGAGTACCGGCAAAATCATTAAAGATATCGGTGAGCGCTTTTGATTGGGCACTTGTCGGTGTAAAGGGAAACTTTGCAAGAAACTCGTTGATGCTTTCTTGCGACGGTCGGATATCCCATGTGGGGAGCGAGTCGGTGAAGTGTCGCTCTTGTTGCTTTTTGAGTTGAATAAAAAAGATTTCTTGAAACGCAAACCGTTTGCGTGCGGCACGTGCGTCGGTCTCGTTTTTTGGGGCATGCATCCACACAAGCGCCGTACCGAGCGCCGGAAGATTATATTTTTTTAAGATGTCTTTTGGAATTGGATCGTGTGCGGTGTTCACAACATCGTCTGCAAGTATCTTTTGAATGGTGTAGAAGAACCATCGTGACGTGACACCGCGACTCTCGGGGTACACAGGAAGAAGTGGTATATCCGAGTTCGGGGTTGTATTAAAAAGATTATTTCTATTTGGAGGTCCGACCTCCAAATTCCTGGAGGTCGGACCTCCAAACCCCCCTGTTTTTACGCGTGTAATTTCTGGATTAATCATCGAGCGCTTACCGTCCTTCTCTTTTATTTTTCCTGTGACAACAACGGCTGATCCTTCGGGAAACATTTTTGAGATGTATGGCTGGTGGAGCCACAAAAGATGCAAGCTTCCTGACGCATCTTTGAGTGTTGCTTCGGTCATAGGAATACGGCTTTTCCATGCCTTGCGTGCTTTTGTTTTTGAAATAACTCCCACAACAGAAGCCATGTCACCCGGAGCAGTTGTTTGAATAACACCATCGCCCGTTGATGAGACGTATCGAGCGGGGAAGTGATAGAGCACATCTGACACACTCGTGAGATGCAGTTTTTTGAGCGCCTTCTTCTGTGCCTCGGTAAGGCGAAGTATTTTTATAAGCGGGTCGTTGAGCTGCATGGGGGTATTGTAGCGCATAGTGAAAAGGGCGAGATAAAGGCGTTTGCAAGGGATTCACTGAAACTTGACACAATCCTTTCTATGAATATAATGGAGGTCCATTCAACTAGTCACCCCATTTCGGCCGTGACTGGCTGAGGTGGGGTTTTTGATGGACTTTGACAATTCATCCAGCACTTAACTTTGCTCTAAAGAATTTTTGAGCCGTTGTTTAAGTCGTCGTTTCGCTTGACCGTGAAACTTTATTTGATGTTCACGGTCACGAGCATCTTTCTCTGCGCGAAACGCCTCGTAATATACGAGTTGCCACTCTGAGCCCTGTGTGGCAAGAGAACGACCTGCATTGTGGTCAAAAATTCTTTGTCGCAAATTAGTTGTTGCACCAAAGTAGAGTGCGCCGCTTTTATTCTGTATAAGGTAGAGATACACCATTGTTTCTCACCATGACAGAGCAAAGTTAAGTGCTGGATAAAATAAGTAGAGAGTACAAGATTTTCCAGCACTCGAATAAGTGTTGGGAGTACTCGTCTATTCCTAAACAAGTAAAGTATCTAAGTCCGGCACGCATGAGCTACGTGCTGGAAAAAAAGAACAAAGAACGATATACATGTGTTGTTTCTTTTGTTCCGTTCAGAAAAATCACAAAGCAATTTGTGATTCTTATGTAGAGTTTGATCCTAGCTCAGGATGAACGCTGGCGGCGTGGTTAAGGCATGCAAGTCAAGGGGGCCCGCAAGGGCAACCGGCAAACGGGGTAGTAACGGGTGGGAACGTACCTAGAAGTCAGGAATAACTCATCGAAAGATGGGCTAATACCTGATGGTC
>ERZ1292625.3634-Hain-H41-01um-R1-3634-length-12299-cov-5_pt1 | contig 12299 bp, 10 predicted proteins | sample MGYA00564400_ERZ1292625 | MGnify/ENA primary metagenome ERZ1292625 (study PRJEB36523, sample SAMEA6512639) | groundwater metagenome | collected 2019-01-08 | study: AquaDiva: Metagenomics assemblies of 32 groundwater samples
ATCCTGAACTGGTTACCCTCAAGCTGCCGGTGATTGAGAGGTTGAATGTGCCGCCGCCGGCAACGGGGCAGGCGGACGAGAGCGGCAATTGTCATCCTACCTGTCTCTCCGGCTCTACCCATCCAGTCTGCAGAAAAAACGCTCTTAATGACGTTTATATGTGTTGTAGTGGTACGATCACCTCAGGCGAGTGTGTCTCTGTCGAGTCGTGTAATGATGGGCCATGTGAGCCCAAGGGCGGCACCTGCGAACGTGATAATTCCGGAGAAGCGTGGTGCAGGACGCCTCTCGATTTACAATCATGTTCCTCGCTGAACCCGAACTATCTTTGCGGAAATCCCAACTTCCATCCGTGTACCACATCCATGATGGCTGGCGGGGGCGCTACGTGTGTTAAAGAGGGTGAATATTATTATAGCGAAGTGTATGATCCTGTTCTAGGAAAATCGGTAAAACAATAAATTATAATAATTAAACAAATGAAACGCGCACTCGTCATGGTGGGAATAGCGGTGCTAGCCGTTGCCCTTGTAGGCGGTGGAATTTGGCTTCGTATGAGGAGCTCGGAGGTGCCCTTCGAAGAACAGCCCTCTCTCGGTGGAAGCCTCCCTCCGCCTCCACCCCCCCAAGAGGATCCGCGCCAAACAGATCCCTCCGTGGGTGGTCTTATCGCCAAAACGGGCTCTCTTGCGACCGAGATCGGGAAGTCGGTCGCTGGATATGGTTTCGAACCAGATGGAGCCCTGGTCGCAATCCAGACAGACGGAACCGTTGTTCGAGTCTTGAAACAAGAAATTGTCTCGATCGGAAAAACTCCTTTTTCTCCGCTTGTCTCCGCTTCTTTTTCTTTCGACAGCCGTCGAGCGATTCTCCGAGGAGAAGATGCTACTTCTGTCGGAATCTTCGATGTTGCGTCGTCCTCATGGAGAGCGCTCGGTGATCTCGCCCGCTCTTCTTGGTCCCCGTCCGACCTGCGCGTTGTATATGTTGCGCCAAAGGGATCAGGTTGGTCGCTTTTTACCCTGGACACGAAAAGTAAAACCGCAAAACCGCAGAGCCTTTCTTCTTTTTCTCACGAAGGACTCTTTCCTTCTTGGATTTTTCCGGACAAGATTTTTCTCTCCGAAAAGCCCTCTGCCCTTGTCGACACTTCGGTTTTTAGCTTTGACCTCGCCAAAAAAATTCTTTCGCGAATAGTGCAGGGTCGTGGAGCGCTCGCGCTATGGGACAGGGACGCAAGCAGGGGGATTGTTTTTGTTGGAAACGCGCGCGGAGGGGGATCTCTTGCTCTTGTAGACAGCAGCGGGAATATTGAAAAGCAGTTTTCTTTTGTCACGCTTCCTTCAAAGTGCGCCTTCGAAACAAAAACGCTTGGTCCACAGGCGGGAGTAAAGGCAAAGAAAAAATCTTGGCTTGTTTGCGCCGTTCCTCGCGACAGAAGAGCCTTCGAATCCTCCATTCTCCCCGATGCGTATTTTCAGAAGGAGCTCCGCACCGAAGACGGCTTTTACCGCATCGACATCGAGACCGGAACGATTACCACGCTTTTTGACGAAGAGGCGAGCTCTCTCGACGCAGCAGACGTGAAAACAAAAAACGGAAGGGTTTATTTCCTAAACCAATACGACAATTTTCTTTATAGCATCTCTTTGGAGTAGCATCATAAAAGTAAAAGCCCCGAAAGGGGCTTTTACTTTTCTTCTTCGGGAGGTCCTAGCGGAGGCTTCTCCCCGTCTACGAGGCGGATCGTTACGCACCTGCTCTTTCCTACCCCGTCGCTTACCGTCATGACGTCCGGATGCGCCGCAAGCTCGACGTGTATAAGGCGTCTCTCGTAAGAATTCATCGCCGGCAAAGAGACCGCTTCTTTTGTCGCCCTTACCTTCCGTGCCGCAGCCCTTGCAAGCTCTCCCAGAAGCTTCTCTCTTTCTTTGCGATAGTTGTTCACATCAAAAACCATCGGGTGTTCTCCCTCTTTTTGCGCAAGAACCTGCGAAAGATGGTTCAGCGCGTCTACGAGCTCAGGAAGGTGTCCTTGAAATGCTGGTGGTTGATTATATATAAAAACACTGCCGTGGTGATGCTCCAGGTCAAGCTCAACTGTATGCTCCCCGAATCCCATTCCTTCAATTGTCTTTTTTATGAATTGATCCCACTGCATGCTGTGATAAAGATTCTTTATTTACGATCATCTGTTGCACCACCGAGACGAGCGACGAGACAAACCAGTAGAGAGGAACTGCCGCAGGTAGGCCGAAAAAGATAACCACGGTCATAAGCGGCCCCACGAGAACCATCGATCTCGCAACACGATCCATAGAAGATGCGCTGTTTTGCGATTGCGCTGCAAGGGTGATCTTTCCCTGGACGTACTGAGCCACGGCCGCCGCGACCACCATTAGAATACTTCTCTCGTTTAAATTAATCAACCCGAAGAGAGTCGCGTTTATTCCTGCCGGGACATCAACAAATGAATATAGATCCAAAATCGGTATAGGGCTTAGTCCGCGAAGAAAAATTCTGTAGAGCGCGATAAGTATTGGCAGTTGGACAACAAGGAGGATCATCCCTGAAAATGGATTCACTCCCGCCGTCTTATAAAGAGCCATCACTTCTGTTGTTTGTTTTTTTGGGTCTTTTTTGTACTTCTCCTGTAGCTCTTTCATTTTTGGCTGTAGCTCCTTCAGCTGTTTTTGATGTCTAAGGCTTTTTTGAAAGATCGGAAACAAAAGAAGCCGGACCAGCACCGTAAGAAGGATTATTGCAACCCCAAGGTCCTGAAATCCGATCGTATTATAAAGCCCAACCAAAAGATTAATAAGCGGGCGATGAAGGGTTTCGTTGAAAAATTCACCAATAATCATTTTTTTCTTTTTGCTTCGCCAAAAAGAGCATACACCTCTTCTTTAAGGGCGGCAAACGAAAGACTTGTTGCTCCTTTTTTTGCTATCACACAAACATCAAGCCCGAGCATGTCTTCTGGATCAAAAAGGGCTACAACTTGCCTTTTTAGACGATGCCGGTCTACTGCGCGCTTTGCTGCTTCTTTTGAAACAACCACCCCAAGTCTTCCGGGGGTTTTCTCCGTTCTCTTAAAAAGGAGCTTTAGGTTTTTAGAGCTCGCTCCCCCATGAATAGTCTCAAAAAAAGATGAATCGAGCGGAGTTCGGCGAATCCTAGGAAGCATATTTCCCTTTTTCCGTTATAGCGCCAGCCTCTTGCGCCCCTTCGCTCTTCTCCGTTTAAGAACCTTTTTTCCGCCGGGCTTCCTGCGTCTTGCAATAAACCCGTGCGTTCGCGCCCTTTTCCTCTTCTTTGGTTGATATGTTTGCGACATACAACCCACTGTATCACCTTTCTCTTTTTTTGTAAAATTTTTTCTCTGAAATATTTATTCACAGCAAATCCACAGAAAAGATTCAAAAACTTTTTTGACTCCTTTCGAATTACCCGTACAATGGAACCTAATGAATCTCGAAGAACTTTGGCAGCTCACACTAGGCGAAATGGAGGTTCAGCTTTCGAGGGCTAACTTTGCAACGTGGCTAAAAAGCAGTCGTCTTTTAAACAAAGACGACGGCGTAATGTATGTTTCTTTGCCGAACCACTTCGCCCGAGAGTGGGTCGAGAATAAATATCACAAAAACCTCCTTGGTATCATCCGTGGATTTGATCCTTCGACTAAAAAAATTGAGTTTGTCGTTCGCCAAGAACATCAGGAGCCACCTCCCGAGAAAATAACTTCGAAAGAATTTGAAAAATTTGAAAACCGCATCGACTTTCAGTTTAAAGTTGATGGAGATAGTAATTTAAATTCTCGCTATACAATGGATTCTTTCGTTGTTGGCCCGTCGAACGAGCTTGCTTTTGCGGCAGCAAGCGCAATCGTTCAAGATGTTGGAGTAAAGTATAATCCTTTCTTTGTATACGGTGGAGTTGGCCTGGGGAAAACGCACCTTATCCAAGCGATCGGAAACGGTATTCTCGAAAAATATCAGAAAAAAATTCGTCCTCGTTATGTTTCTTCGGAGAAGTTCACGAGCGACATTGTTTGGGCGCTTCGTAATAAAAGAATCGATGATATAAAAAAGAAATACAGGGACTGCGATGTCCTTATTATCGACGACATTCAGTTTATTAGCGGGAAAGAAAAAACAATGGAAGAATTTTTCCATACCTTCAACGCTCTTTATGAAAACAATAAACAAATTATTATTTCTTCTGATCGCCCGCCTCAATCTCTTGCAACGCTCGAAGATCGCCTGCGCTCTAGGTTTGAGGGCGGTCTCATCGCCGACATAGGATATCCTGAATATGAAATGCGCCTCGCTATTATTCGCAGCAAGCTCCAGGAAAAAAACCAGGTTTTAACCGATGAAATTATTGATCTTATTGCTCGTCGAGTTAAGAAAAATATCCGAGAGCTTGAGGGGGTTTTAAATAAAATAATCTTTTCTCAAGAAACAAAAAAACGCCCCCTTACAGAAGAAGAGGTGGAAGAGGTTATCAAAAAATCGTTGAAAAACTTCTCGCAAAGGGTCTCCGATGACCAAATATTAAAAGCAGTAGCCGACTTTTTCCGGGTTGCTCCTGAGGACCTTATGCGGCGGATTCGGAAGAAAGAAATCGTTGAACCCCGTCAAATCGCCATGTATCTTCTTCGGGATATCCTCGATATGTCATACCCATATATTGGGGAAAAGATGGGGAGAGATCACACTACCGCAATTCACGCTGTTGAGAAAATAACCCAGGAAATCAATAAGAATTCTTCTTTGAGCCAAAAAATCAATCTTATCAAGGATTTAATATACAGAAATTAGGAACCTTTAATACTCTTCTTATAAACAGGTATAACCCGGAAAAAGAACCATTCCATAAAGATATCAACAGTTCCCATAGTACAGTAACAACAGTAATAATATATTAACTAATAGTAATAATAGGAGAATGAACTTTGTTATTTTAAGAGATAAATTAAAAGAAGGGCTGGATATAGTTTCTCATTTCGTAAATGACGGAAATAATCTTCCCGTTTTAAAAAATATTCTCGTCCGAGCAGACGAAAATAAAATAACTCTTTCGGCAACAAATCTTGAAAGCGGAATTTCTTTTTATATTCCTTGCAAGGTAATTCAACAAGGATCGTTTACAGCTCCGGCAAATATTTTAAGCCAAGTTATAAATAATATTCAACAAGACAAAATAAACGTCGAACAGAAAAACAGTTTTTTTGAAATAAAAACAGAAAATTATCAAGCTTCGATTCAGGGAATTTCTTCGGAAGATTTTCCGATTATTCCAAGAATTAAAAACATAACGACCTCGCTCGAAATAGAAGGAAAAATATTAAAAGAGGCCCTTGATCAGACAACTACAGCAACGCAGTTTTCAGATCTTCGCCCAGAATTAAACAGCATTCTTTTTTCATACGGTTTGAATAATATTACTTTCGTAGGAACCGATAGCTTTCGATTAGCGGAAAAAAAACTCCAAGAAAGCCAATTCTCTTCAAACGAGAAAAAAGAATGGAGCGTTTTACTTCCTTTAAAAACAGCACAAGAACTTTCGAAAACTATAAAGAACGAAGGGAAAATAAAAATAAATAAAGACGAAAACCAAATTCTTTTCAAAAGCGAAAACTTCGAAATAATTTCAAGAACAATTGAAGGAGCGTTTCCTGACTACCAAGCTATAATGCCAAAACAATTTTATGCAGAAATAACTGCTTCAAGAGAAGAGTTTATTAACGCCCTAAAACTCATTGGAATAATGGCCGATTTTGGAAACGAAATTACCGTTCGTATTTCTCCTGGGAAGAAAGCGATCGAGCTTTTTTCGAAAAGCAAGAACCAAGGAGATAATACATATGTTCTTTCAGCAAAGATTGACTGTAAGAAAGACGCGATAGAAACGAGTTTTAATTGGAGATTTTTACTCGAAGGGCTAAAAAGCATTTCCGCAGAAGAAATATTTTTTGGAATAAACGAAGAAAATAAACCAGCAATACTGCGTGCCCCACAAAAAGGATCGTATTTTTATATCCTTATGCCGATTCTTAAGGGATAGATCAGTAGAGGATAGAAAAGGATTTTCCAGTGCTTCCAGACTCATCTTCCGCTTCAACCGAAAGGATGTTTTGCGGAAAAAGAGGAGCAGAAAAAGAAAAACGGAGTTCATAGCTTGTTCCAAACGAGCCAAGGAAGGATTGTACTAAGCGCTCGTTAAAATAAACGCGAATAGTCTTCATGGGAGCCGAGCTTTTTAAGTTAGCGACAATAGAAACCGGATTTGTGTTCGTAAAGCTTCCCTCGGATGGATGGACAACCGTAATCTGCGGAGGAAAAAGGGGTTTTTGAGAGGCGAGGATGTCCGAGGCAGAATCCTGCTGAACAGGAGAAAATATTCCGAGATTGTCTTTTGCCCACGAAAGAACACCGAATTCCCAACGCAAGAATTGAGAATCAGAGGCCGGATTTTGCGGAGGGGGGCCAAGAGGATTTTTTTTATCGACAAAATAAAGAATCGAATGAACCTCGCTACCCTCAAGGTAGTTTCCCCGCAAAATATTTTTTTCTGGAAAAACAGGATCCGGTTTTGAAAAAATTTCTGAAGGAACCGTCTTTAACGCCTCTCCAAAAAACTTACTCCAAGTTGGTATCGCGGCGAGAATGCTCGATCCTTGTTTTTGCATTGCCGAACTGTCGTTGTTTCCCGCCCAAACGCCCACAACGAGAGATGGGGTATATCCAACCGCCCATGCGTCAACGTAGTCGTTGCTTGTTCCTGTTTTTAGCGCAACCTCGTGATCCGAGAAAACCGTAAGCGCAAGACTGCTTGGAGAAAGAAGTCCGGAGCGCGCTTCAACGTCGGTAAGGATGCTGTTTACTAAGCGAGGAAGCTGCGGTTCCAAAACGATCTTTTCTTTGTTTATGTAAGACTCCAAAACTTCTCCATTTCGATCCCGAACTTCCATGACAAAGGATTGTTCGCGAAGGACGCCCTCTTGAGAAAGAACAGAATATGCTTTTACAAGATCGACAAGGCGAACTGCCCCACCTCCCAAGACCAGGGAGAGGCCGTATCGCTCAGGATTAGTGAGCGTAGCAAGACCCAGGCTGTTCATGAGGCGCACCGTGTCGGATATTCCCGCAAGATACAGAACCTTAACCGCGGGGACGTTTATAGATTGCGCCAAGGCATTACGGAAAGAAACGGGGCCGCGAAATTTCTGATCAAAGTTTTCAGGGTGGAAACATTGCGGGGGATCAGAGCTGAAATCCGGCTTTGCCGGACACGAAGAGATCGAAGAGAACTCTGTTGGAACATCAAAGACAACGGTTTCCGGAGTATAACCCTTCATGAACGCATTTAAATAAACAAAGGGCTTGAGAGATGATCCTGGCTGGCGCAGGCCCTGGAGGGCGACATTAAAATTTCCTTCATTTTTTATATCAAAATAATCTCGCGAACCAACAAGAGCAAGGATCTGGCCAGTCTTGGGATCTTCCGCGACAAGAGCAGCATTCTTCCCTTTGTAGAGGCGTTCGTTGTTTTCAGCCCCTTCTTTTACGGTTTTTTCGGCGATCTCCTGCAAATTCCAATCGAGCGTGGTAATAACGCGAAGTCCTCCTTTTTGCACTGCATCTTCTCCGTACTTCTGTACCAAATGGTCTTGTACGGCGAAAACAAAATGAGGGGCTTTAATGCTTTGTGTTGATTGCGGCATGAAACGAACCGGTTCCGAAAGAGCAGATTTATATTGCGCATCCGTTATAAAGCCAAGATCTTTCATTTTTCTAAGAACGACATTAGCCCTTCTTAAAAGCTCGCTTGCTCGGGATCCCCAAGGAGAGTAATAGCTTGGCGCCTGCGGAAGGGCTGCAAGAATTGATGACTCCCGAAGAGATATTTCGTGGACCGGCTTTCCGAAATAGGCCCGACTAGCCGCCTCTGCTCCGTAAAGGGTTGAGCCATAAGGGATTTCGTTTAAGTAAAGCTCAAGGATCTGATCTTTTGTGTAATTCTCTGAAAGGCGGACAGCAAGCATAAGTTCCCTGAGTTTTCGAGAGACGGTTTTTTCCGGACTCAGAAAAGCATTTCTGGCCAGCTGCTGGGTTATGGTAGAGCCGCCCTGACGAATTTCTCCGTGGCGCAGATTTACGACGAAAGCCCGAACGATACCACGCAGATCGAATGCCGGCTCCGTATAAAACTTTTCGTCTTCAATCGCGATAGTCGCCTGTTCGAGATGGTCGGGTATTTCAACAAGAGAAGCAACGGTGCGCCTTTCTCCGGCGTTAATTTCGTACAAAAGAACCTCCCCGGTCCTATCATATATCTTTGTAGACTCGCTTACTTCTCGCGCCCTGATCTGCTCAATCGTCGGAAGGGAGCGAAAAAGGAAAATCAAAAAAAGAGAAAAAGCAAAGAAAAAAACAAAGAAAGGGAAAAGAAAGAACCGATTGAAATTCTGCCCTCGACGAAGAAAAGAAAAAAAGCGACGCATGTTCCAATTATGAACAAACGCGCCAGGAAAGTCTATTTCCTGGCGCGTTTGTTCTATGGATAAAGCGAAGCTTTTATTCCTCGCTCTCTTCGGTGCCGAGAGGCTCATCGACCTCTTCTTCAAGAGGTTCTCCGATATCGTTCTCGCCGTCGTCAACGCCGGCGTCTCCCCCTGGAGGGGTAACACCCTCTTCTTCGTCACTCAGGGAAAGACCCTGAAGGGCAACATCGTATTCTTGCATTGTTATATCTTTCAGGATACGACCTTTCGTTTCTTGTTCTCGGAATTGTTTATGAGAATCAATTGTGGTGAAGTATATGCGAGCAAACGTAGCTGTCAATACCCCTTAATCCTTGTTTTTGGATCGGAAAAAGCGACCAAGGAAAGGGCGATGGCGTCATATGCATCGTCTATAAGGTCAAGGGTCGGTTCCCCGAGAATCAGGCGGACCATCTTAGCAACAGCCTTCTTGTCGGCGCCGCCATAGCCCGCGAGGCTTGATTTAACCTCTGTGGGCGTATATTCGAGGATGGGAACTCCTCTTTCTTCGGCGGCGAGTACGGCGACGCCGCGTGCTTCTGCGACAGCAATGGCTGTTTTCTGGTTTTTAGAGAAGTATAGCCGTTCGATTGCAAGGGCCGACGGCCGATAGGAAAGGAAAAGGGAGTCAAGACGTTTCTTGATTGTGGCGAGAGAAACAGCGCCGCCATCGGGGGAGTCCAAAATTCCAGCTTCGAGAAGAGAGAGGAAAGAGCCCTCTTTTTTCACAACGCCGAAACCCATGCGTTTTGTTCCCGGATCAATGCCAAGGATAATCATAAGAAAGAAATATCAGTATACACATTCTGGATCGACTCGCGTCCCTTCGATCGTGAGCGTCCAGCCACATATAAATACTATACGAAAAAAAAGAAATTTGCCGGGAAACGCGGCAGTAAGCGGATGGCGCACTAGCGAAAGGCAAAAAGAGTAGAATGAAAGGATAATGGCAGAGACGCCACAATCTATTCTTCAGGCAAAGCTTACGGACATCCATCGCCAAGCGGAGGAGCGTGATGCTGAGCGGAGGGCAAAAGACAGGAAGACTCCGTACGTTGATGTTCGGAAGCTTCCCGTCTCAATCGATGCGGTGAAATTCATTTCCGAAGAAGACGCACGGAAGGCGTATATTGCCGCGGTCCAGATGGGGACGAGCGAACTCGCTGTTATTGTGTATGATCCGCTCCTCGAAGAAACAAAAAAAGTCATAGGCGAGCTCGAGAAAAAAAACTACCACGCGAAGATGTTCGTGGTTTCGAAAAGCGGACTCGCGCAAGTTTGGAGAATGTACGAGTTCATTCCTCCAGAAGCAAAAGAGATCACTGGAAAGGTTGAAATAACCAAGAAGCGCCTCGAGGAGCTCTTGGCGAAGCTTACCACCATTGAGACCGTAAAGAAGGAGATCGAAGGATTCGATTTTGGCCATCTTTCAACCACAAACCTCATCGAGGCGATTCTCGCCGGAGCCATGGCGAACAGAACCTCGGATATTCACTTCGAAGCGGAGGAAAAAACAGCCCGCATCAGATTTCGCATTGACGGGTTGCTTCACGATGTTGTCTCTGCACTTCCGGCGAAAAATTACGAATCGCTTGTGTCGCGCGTAAAACTTTTCTCTGGACTGAAAATAAATATTCACGGAGAGGCGCAAGACGGGAGGTTTACTATTAAGTTGGAAAACAAAGAAATCGAAATGCGCGTTTCGATTATTCCCTCAGAGTTTGGAGAAACCGTTGTTATGCGTATTCTCGACCCCGCTGCGATTATGACCGACCTTGAGCATCTGGGGCTGCGCGCGGACGACCTTGCCCTGGTAGACGAGGAGCTTCGGAGGCCGAATGGACTTATTTTAAACACCGGGCCAACCGGATCAGGAAAAACAACAACGCTTTACGCGTTTTTGCGGAAACTAGTGAACCCCGAAACCAAGATTATAACCATCGAGGATCCAATTGAGTATCGCGTGGCGGGGGTTGAGCAAACACAGACGAACACAGAGGTCGGATACACCTTTGCCGATGGGCTCCGAGCTATCGTGCGCCAGGATCCCGACGTCATTCTTGTCGGAGAAATTCGAGATTTTGAAACCGCCAACATTGCTCTTCAGGCATCGCTTACCGGACACATGGTTTTTTCAACGCTTCATACGAACAGCGCAGTCGGTGCGGTTCCTCGGCTCGTAGACCTTGGAGTGAAGGCGGAGAGTATTGGCCCTGCGCTTTCTCTTATTATCGCCCAGAGGCTCGTCCGAGTTCTTTGTGAAAACTGCAAGAAGGCAGTGCCTACCCCTTCGGACTTAAAGAAAAAAATTGAAAGCTTCTTTGAAAAACTTCCATCAAGAGTTGACCGTGCGCCCTACGAAACGATAAAAATGTTTTTTCCGGTAGGATGCGAGAAATGCAATATGCTTGGCTATAAGGGGAGAAGGGGAATTTTCGAATTCCTTCGCTGCGGAACGGAATTTCAGGAATTAGTGCTTAGTTCGTCGTCTGAGGTGGGGCTTCGCAAGTTTGCCAAAAAGCAAGAAATGGTTTCTATGCAGGAAGACGGAGTGCTAAAGACGCTTTTAGGCATTACCACATTCGAGGAGGTTGAGTCTGTCACTGGGCCTATTGTGTGGGAAGAGAAGGCGTGATAGAACAAAAGAAGGGCAGAAAATAAACAGCCCCGAAGTGGGGATGTTCTGCCGATAGGCGGCTCAAAACTGGGGGCGAATTCCGGTCAGGGAATCAAGTCTCTTCTCGTAGATTGAAAGAGGTTAGAAATATTTCGAGGATGAGTCTCGTCGAGACCAGACCGTCCTTAGAACTAGAAATAATTCCCGCGCCCCCAGATTTGAACCGAGTATCAACTGAAAGCATCTTATCATAAAGAAATGCAAATGTCAATACCCGGAAGCCGTTAGAAAATAAAGACTTTTTACATGAACAACAATCCCTTGCACGGCCCAGATCCGATCGTTTCAAACGAGGATCAAAGCATGGATTCGGCTCTTCGTCCTCGCGCATGGGAGGAGTATGTTGGCCAGGGCAAGGCAAAAGAGAATCTAAGAATAATTATTGATGCCGCGCGGAAAAGAGGCGAAGCGATGGATCATGTTCTTTTTTCGGGTCCTGCGGGGCTCGGGAAGACGACGCTTGCGTACCTTGTTGCTCGCGAACTTGGAGCGAACGTGAGAACAACGTCCGGACCAGCTCTCGAGAAGATGGGAGACATGGCCGCAATTCTCACCAACCTTGAGCCGCACGAAATATTATTTATTGACGAAGCGCATCGAATCAACAGGCTCATTGAAGAAGTTCTTTATCCCGCGATGGAGTCGCGCAAATTACACTTGATGATAGGGAAGGGGCCGAGCGCCCGATCGCTTACCATCGATCTTCCGCCGTTTACCCTGATCGCCGCAACAACTAGAGAGAATCTTCTGTCCCAGCCGCTTCGTTCTCGTTTCGGAGCGATTTTTCGCCTCGAGTACTACGGTGAAAACGATATCCAAAAAATACTTTCGAGATCGTCAGAGATTCTTAAAATAGCCGTTTCGAAAGAGGGAGTTAATGTTCTTGCGAGAGCGTCGAGGTCAACGCCTCGCGTCGCGAACCGAATATTAAAACGAGCGAGGGATTTTATGGAGGTTCAAGGGAAAAAAGAAATTGACGAAGGAGTGGCGAAACAGACACTCGATCTCCTCGAGATAGACGAAGTCGGACTCGAACAGCACGATCGGAAGCTTTTAAACGCAATCATCGAAAAG
>ERZ1292625.3635-Hain-H41-01um-R1-3635-length-12295-cov-4_pt1 | contig 12295 bp, 11 predicted proteins | sample MGYA00564400_ERZ1292625 | MGnify/ENA primary metagenome ERZ1292625 (study PRJEB36523, sample SAMEA6512639) | groundwater metagenome | collected 2019-01-08 | study: AquaDiva: Metagenomics assemblies of 32 groundwater samples
TGAGGCTGCTGCGAATGGCGATGGGGAAATGATAATTGTTAATAACGTCAACAAGGAGGTATTGTCACGCATCTGCCGCGGGATCAATAGTGGAGATTCAGCGTGGATTTCTTGTTACAATTCAACGACGGAACACGCTGTTTCAGTAAAAAAAGAATCAATCAATAATATTATAGAAGAAGTTCTTTCAAAGCAAGGTGCCAACACTCCACTTCAGGGTAGTGCGCCTATGCATTCGACTATGATGAGTGGCGCTGCAAATAAATTGAATTTCGAGCTCATGAAATATCATTTTCATGACCCAATATGGATGGTAATATCAACTGTGAACGGAAAGCCGTATTCAGAGCAAAAAGTTCAGACATATCTATCTGAACAAATGATAATGCCTGTGCGTTGGGATATCATCGCAAGAGCAATTATAAAGTATAAAATTGATGCCACGATTGAATTTGGGCCTAAAGGTATTCTGGGGGAAATGCTAAAGACTGATATAAAGAGTCTTAAAACGTATTGCTTTGATCAAAAAGAAAGCAGAGCGGAAGCATTTGTCAATCTTAGGGACGACGAAAGATCCGATATAATTGAACAATGTCAACAATTGTCTGCTGGTGTTTTGAATCAAAATATTGAAAGTGAAGCATATAAGAGTCAAGTAGTTGATGAATATGCAAAGTTACGGGCGATGAAAAGAGGTGAAGTGGGGCTAAATAATGTAATGGAAAGTCTGAAAAAGATATTACAAGGTAAGCGCGTTACAGATAGGGAGCAGGAATATATCATACAGGGATTAAGAATATCTTCGGGATTATTCTACAAGATCGATAATGTTTTTGAAGAATTAAAAAAGAAGAACATATTGATCTAATGGTACAACCGTCATGTACAATGATGTATGGTAATAAATGTGGCTGAGATACAAAATATGAAAAACATTGTATTCATGTATGCAGGGCAAGGTACACAGTATTATCAAATGGGGGCAGAGCTGTATCGGCAAAACAGTATATTCAATATGAATATGAATCAATTGGATAAAATAGCATATGAAATATTGAATCGTTCGGTAATTGAGACTTTGTACAATGAAGAGAAAAAACCGCAAGAACAATTCTTAGACTTACAGCAATCGAATGCTGGGATATTTATGGTTGAGTATTCTCTCACTAAGGTTCTTCTGTCAATAGGAATTGTTCCCAATTATGTTCTTGGCGCCAGTCTTGGAGAATATATTTCTTTAGCAATATCGAATACTTGTGATTGTGAAGCAATCTTGCGGTCATTAATAAATCATGGTGGTATGTTTAATAATATAAAAAATGGTGCAATGCTTAGCATTCTTGATGATATAAATATTTACCACGACAATGCAGAGATATTTTCTGGTTGCGATATTGCTGCCTATAATTACGAAAAAAACTTTGTTATATCCGGGGAGAATAACAATATCGGTCATGTCGAGAACTATTTGTTACGAAATAATATTGTTTATGTTCGTTTGCCAATAAAAATCGCGTTTCACTCGAAAAGTATTGATGGGGTTAAGGATGCATATTTGGCAAGTATAAAGTATACTGTGAAAAATGATCCCGATTACAAAATTGTATCATGTTCGGAAATAAAAATTAACCCAAGTATTACTTCTGAATATTTCTGGGGTGTGGTTAGAAAGCCAATAAAATTTTATGAAACAATCACCATGTTAGAAGAGATAGGGGAATGCTTGTTCATTGACGTGAGCCCAACAGGAACATTGGCGAACTTTATCAATTATCGAGTACAAAATAGGTCTGAGGCATATTCAATTATGGGTTTATTCTCGAATATAAATAAAAAGTTAGATGTTATTAAACAAGCATTTAGGAAAAATGTTGAACGATAATTGGTTTTGCATTGTAATGGGCCACGGAAAACAATATTTATGCAGTTTAATCTGAGGTGATAAATGATGACATTAATTTTACCCAAGGATATGATTGTAATTGAGGGGCAGGTATTGCAAGATATTGAAGGAATAGATGTGAATGAGAAAAAGCTTATCGCTAATTCAATTTCGAAACGAAAAAAAGAATTTGCCACTAGTCGGATATTTGCAAAACAAGCGTTTAGGAAAATGGGTATCTATGATAGTGTATCTTTGCTCTGTGACGAAAATAGATGTCCAATCTGGCCTAAAAATGTAATTGGCAGTATTTCGCATACTGGAAGCTATTGTGCGGTAGCAATTGCGAGTATCAATGAGTATAGAGGCGTCGGTATCGATATAGAAGAGATAGATAGGTTATCGCTTGATATGAAGCATATTATATGCCATGGCATTGAGCATGAATATATAACATCAAAATGTGATAAACAAAATGTAGAAATGTTAGCAACAATATTCAGTATAAAAGAATCGTTTTATAAAATGCAATATCTCGTGACAAAATCATGGGTCGGGTTTCACGACGTATTATGTGATGTTATTGAAAATGGCAGAATAAGGATTAGTATATGTAAAAATATTGGAAATATTTTTAATAAAAGCGATGTTGTGTACGGAAGATATTTGGTTTCAAATAATAATATATGCACTGCAGTATATTTAGAGGCGTGATTTTATAATGATATCTATGTTTGTGTATCAATGTTGTAGGAATGAAGTGAGGTAATCATATTGCGATTCACCATAAGTCAATATATATTGACCATGGTGAACAAGATGATGCATATTCTGCGCGAACTAGTTGCTGATAATATTATGTTATGATGACAATATACAATAAGGTGTAATATCTATGGTTGATGGAATGGCAAACATGAATTTAGAGTCAAAATTCCCGAATAAACTGACGTTTCTAAGATATATTACACATCTATCAAAAGATTCCGTTGATAAGAATGAATTAATAACAATGTTATGCAGAAATAAAAAGGTGCTAGACATTGGATGCATTGATCATTCTGCAGAAACGGCAATACAACTTGGAGAAAAATGGCTGCATAAAGGAATTAAAAATGTTGCATCTGAATTAACTGGGCTTGACGTATTGGAAGAAGATATTTCAATACTGAATAACCTTGAATACAATATAATATTTGGCGACGCTGAGGATTTTCATTTGCAGAAAACTTATGAGGTGATAGTAGCAGGAGATATAATTGAACATCTATCAAATATAGGTTTCTTTTTGAGGTGTGTTAAAGAGCATATGGATAATGAATCATTGTTTATTTTTACAACACCAAATCCATTCAATATTGAACAGAGTATGTCAGCTATATTCAATAAATATATATATGCGCATTCTCAGCATACATGTTGGTTAAGCCCGCAAGTGTGTTGGGAGCTCTTGCGTCGCGAGAAACTAAAGATTATTGACTTCTATTGGATTGAAACAAGATTCCAATTTTCTGTAAAGAAGACCGTTTTCAAAAATCAGATAAATCACTTAAGTCGATACTTGCTTCAAAAAAATGCACTTTTGAGAAGGGATTTTGCAGTTGTTGTTCAGAAAGCAAAATAAAAAAATGAATGGTGCATAGTAATCTGAATGATGTACATTTTAATCGGAATCAGAAAAATATATACTGACGGAGATTGTCGATTATGAAAGCTAGTGTGATAATACCAGTATTTAATCAAAAGAAGAGTATAAGAATTGTTTTAGAATCATTGAAATATCAAACTATTAGCAAAGATGAATATGAAATAATAGTAGTAGATGATTGCTCAAATGAGAATATCGAGGAAGAAGTAACGAGATATTCAAATGATCACGACATAAAATATATTAGACATTTACAAAACAAAGGTGTTTCTGCTGTGCGCAATACTGGGGCATGCAAAGCAAAGAATGATGTTCTCATCTTTAGTGATGGAGATAGGGTCTTATCAAAAAATTTTGTCAGCGAACATATAAAATGTCATCTCAATAATAATTCAATAGTAGTTGGAGAGATTGTCGAACTATTTGCTGATATATCACATGTTGAGCCAGATGTATTCATTCATGAATTATTTACAAATAAATACCGTAGGCTAATGCGATATTACAATTATACCGAATGTGTTTTTAATATCTTTAACGATGCAGGTGAAACTGAATCAAATTTACCTTGGATCGCATTTGTTGCAGGGAATTCATCTATACGGAAAATAAAGTATGATGAATTGAATGGGTATGATGAGAAATTTACGGCATGGGGAATGGAAAATCTTGAATTCGGATACCGAGCATTAAGAAATGGTTTGAAATATATATTCGCGAAAAAAGCGGTTAGCATTCATATATATCATACAAATTCGAGGCAAGTGAGTTCAAATATTGAATACTTTCAAAATAAACATGGATTGCATGATATTTTGAGCCGATATCAATCGTTTATTGAGGGGGAAATTAGTCTTGAAATGCTCAACAGTGTTGATGATGCTGCATTTTTATCGGGAGGAGGAACATATTATCGGAGAAAACGATTAGGGAAACCATATATCGGCAACCAAGAGGTAATGTAATATTTTATGAATTCAAATAGAATGTTCATTGGTTTGGGAACTACGTGCCAAACTGCGTATCAATTACGTCGATGTAATTGTTATACATCAGGTTTTCCGCTTGATTGGTTTATTACTCCATTTAATAGCATCTCGGATATGATTGCTTCACGTTTTAGTCAATTGCTTGACAAGGAAAATCTATTAGCAACAAAAACATATTGGCAGGATAACCAAATAGTACTAAATACTTATTATGGAGTGAAAATATATCATGACTTTACGGGAGAGTCGATTAAAGAAAATGAATATCAAATATTTTACGAAAAAATGAAAAGACGAATTCAAAGGTTCTTTTTTCATGTTGACAATGACGATGATATTGTCTTTGTTGTACAAGTGAGTGCAAAACAGGAAAGCACTGAATATGAAAGATTGATGTCTGTATTGAGTGCGGAAAGAAAAGGTAGGAAATATCATCTGTGTATTTGCGGTCACTTGCTTCCAAATGATGAGTTGCGATCCGATATTTCATTCTTCAAGTTCAGAAAAATGCCGCTACGTTTGGCGGCCAATGATCGGTGGAAAGGTGTTGACGAAGAATGGGACGCGTGTATTAAAAGAATTCCAGAATAATAATGAGGAAATTATGACGTCTACGTTATCTTTACAACAGGAAAGAATATGGATACTTACCGAGATGTATCCTGAATGGTCCGTGTGGAATACAGTTGAAACACACCCGATTGCAGGGATAATTGATGATGGATGCATAAACAATGCTATTCGAGCGCTTTTTCACAGGCACAAAATTCTTCGTACATTACAGGTGGGCAAAAACGGTATCGGTGAACAGAAGATATGTGATGTAAGTGATAAAGCAAGCTATATTTCTATTGAAGATCTGTCACATTGTAATTTAGATCAATTTGAGGATGGGGTTGGGAATATTGTCCAAATGGAATGGAAAAAAGCTTTTAACCTTAGAAGTGATTTTCCGATACGCTTCATTTATGTAATAGGAAAAGAAGTTAGTGTACTGATATTCACAACTCATCATATTATATCAGATAGAATTACACAGCAGGTGCTATGGCGGGATCTATGTCTATTGATATCTGGTGAAGTAACAGCGACATCCATCAAGCTGCCAATTCAGGATGTAGATTATTTTGATTATATACAAAAGCAGAAGGCGGTAATTGAAACAAAATACTATGAAGATCAAGGACAATACTGGCATAATGAGTTGAAAAGTACGCCACAGTATTTACAATTTCCATATGATGAAGTAGTCCGTGAACATAATGGTGAATATAGACTTGAAGAGCTTTCCATAAATCTTTTTGATGGGAAATCAGGGGTAATTGAGAAAGCAAGTATGCGTATGAGATGCGTGCCGTCATCAATATTACTCGCAGCGTATTTTATTGAATTATCTATATATACTGGGCAAACAGACATAGTAGTAGGCATGCCTTTTTTGGGTAGTCGTGGCAAAAAATATGATGAGGCTATCGGTTTGTTTGTAGTTGTATTACCAATACGATATTCTATTAACTCTGATATGGAAATGTGCCAATGCGTAAAAGAGGTAAGCGAAAAAATACAGAATGCTTATAATAATCAAGACTATCCGTTTCAAAAAATAGTTGAAATACTAAACCCATCCAGGAGTGTCGATCAGCACCCCATATTTCAAGTGATGTTCAATTATTTCCCACGTCTCCTAAACAGGGAAGTAGATGGCCAACTGAATATATTTAAAGGATATAAATTGTCAAAAGAATACATGCCAGTGACATACAATTTTATGCCATTACATCTATATCTGATGCATACGAATGATGGACTCAAATGTCTCTTGGGGTATGCCAGTGATTATATTCAAAAAAGCACGGCCGATCGATTTATTCAAAGATACAAGAGTATTATTGAGACGATAATAAACGAGCCACATAAACAAATATGTGAAATTGATGTTGTTCATCGAGACGAATATGAAAGATTGATCAGCGTGTTCAACAATACGGCATTTGCTTATAATAAGCGCGGTACGATAGTGCATGCAATTCGAGAACAATCTCAACTATTTCCGAATGACATTGCGTTAACATACAATAGCGAGGAAGTTACATATGGGAATCTAGTAAAGCGAATAGATGCGATTGCAGAAGAATTAACTTCAAAGAACGTTACGAAAGGATCATTAGTAGGTATTCTTCTTGAGCCATCTTTCGAAATGATAAGTTGCATTTTGGCAGTGCTACAAATTGGTGCGGCATATCTTCCACTTGACCCAAAATTCCCTAGAGAGAGATTGGAATATATGATATGTGATGGGGATGTAAAGGCAATATTGACAAGGAGGATGCATGCAAGATCAAGGTGGTGCGATCGGAATGTTATATTTGTTGATGAAATTGGTGAGGTAAAAAAAGGGAGCGGTGTTAATAATGCGAATCCAGATGAGATGGCATATCTGATTTATACGTCAGGTTCAAGCGGAACGCCAAAAGGTGTAATGGTCAGTCATATGTCAGTAATGAATTTGGTGCACGCTATGAAGGCGGCCGTATACCTCAGTGCAGAAAATGCGATATTATGCATTACAACGATGTCTTTTGATATATTTGTTTTGGAATCATTAGTAGCTCTCGCTCTTGGCATGCGTGTGGTGATAGCGAATGATGAGGAGCGTCATGATCCGAAAATGCTACATGATTTAATCAACAAAGAAAAGATTGATGTCATTCAAATGACCCCATCACGTTTGCTGGCGTTGCTTGATAATATACACTTGGCTTCGGTATTTATAAATGTAAAAAAAATACTTGTCGGAGGAGAGCCATTTCCCAAAGACTTATTTTCAAAAATTAGAAAATATTCAGCAGCACATGTGTATAATATGTATGGGCCAACAGAAACAACGGTATGGTCCACCTATAAACAAATATTTGAGGAAAAATGTATTTCGATTGGAAGACCAATAGCAAACACGATGGTTTATGTGCTCGATGATCAACAGAAACCGCAGCCAATAGGTGTATATGGTGAGATATGTATTGCCGGTGATGGTGTAGCTATGGGATATCATAATAATGAACAACTCACTGATCATAAATTTATTAAAAATCCATTTATTAATGGAATGAGGATGTATAAAACTGGTGATATTGGAAGATGGAATAATGATGGCGAACTTGAGACCATTGGAAGGCGTGATAATCAGGTTAAGGTGAGAGGATATCGCATTGAGTTGGAGGAAATTGAGCATGAGTTAAAACGATGTCGCGGTGTCAAGAATGCAGCCGCGATAATACGAAAAGATCGAAATGGAATAGCAGATGTTGCGGCGTATGTAGTCGCTGATAATGAATTGTCATCATTTTCAATTCGAAAAAGTCTACGCGAACGGTTGCCGGATTATATGATCCCTTCAAGTTATTATATGATTCAAGAAATTCCACGGACTACGAATGGGAAAATTGATAGGAAAAGATTGGAGCAGCAGGTTGAAAATGCTATTGAAGAAAAACATGGTTATGTTGCGCCATCAAGCGATATAGAAAAAAGCATCGCCGCTATATGGGAAGAGCACCTGCACGTTGGGAAAATTGGGCTAAATGACAATTTTTTTGATCTGGGCGGGCATTCGCTTTTACTAATTAAATTGATGCTGAAAATGGAGATTAGTTTTGGTGTTCGTCCCAAATTTAATGAATTTGTCAATAATTCACTTGCGCAATTTGTATATGGGTACAATGAGCGGCTGGTGAGGGAAAAGAGCGATTGAGAGCGTAAATATAGCGTTGATATTATGTTTAGGTGCTGTGATATTAATATGTATGTACCGGATTTGCATATTTCCCACCGAGAAGTATTTATAGCTGCATTATGAATATAAATGATAATTTATGAGGAGTAGTGATGGAAACAATGTATATTGATACGAGCGATGGACGGTTGCATTCTGTATTCCATCAATCGTTGTCAAGTACGGATATGGGGGTTGTTATTTGCCCTCCCCCGTTTGGACTTGAGTATACAAATTCATATAAGGCATTGTCAAGCCTTTCATCTCAGGTGGCATCATCAGGTGTTCATGTTATTCGTTTCGATTATTTTGGATGTGGTAACTCTGAAGGTGAATTAATAGAAGCTTCAATCGAGCGATGGGAAGATGATATACTTACCATAACAAACGAAATGAGAAATGCCCTTGACGTAAAAATAATATTCTATATTGGTCTTCGGCTTGGGGCGAACTTAATCCATCAGGCTATAGAGCGCAAAAAAATTGATAACGCGAGAGTGGTTTATATTGCGCCGATAACAAATATTGATTCGAGGCACTTTAAAACAATTTGTAGAAGAGCCGATATAAAATATAATGCACGTCAAAGAAGTTATCATTTTGAAGGAGACATTATGAGCGAAAGTCTGTTTTTAAGCATTGCAAAAGTCCATAAGGTGCTCGAAAAGCCGTCAAAGGCACTATGTGTGTTAGAATGCTCGCAGAAATCCTTGTTAAAAAATATGATCAGTTCTCATGATAAGCATAATTACACACATATTCCACTAATAAGTGGAGAATTCTGGAAACGTTCTATGACTGTGTACGATCAATCAGTTGTGCCAAGATCTGAATATAATCATATTATTAATTGGATGACTAGAAACGAGAGATAGTATGGAAGAAACTATAGTGAGATTTGGTAAGCACGGTGATGTTGTTGGAATTCTTTCGGAAGGGCCGAGAGGAAAAAGTAATACTTTGTTAATATTGTTGAATACAGCAAGTGAGCATTGTACCGGTGTTGGGCGTTTGTATGTAAAGATAGCACGTTCGTTAAGTGATGTATTGCCAGTTCTTCGTTTTGATTATTCAGGGAACGGTGATAGCCCTCCTCGCCACGGCGCAAAATCATTTCTTGATTCCGCTCTTGAGAATACACAAGAAGCGCTTGATTTCTGTGAAAAATATTTCGGGGGCATGAAGGTTCTTTTGGCAGGTGTATGTTTTGGAGGTGATACAGCATATGCAGCCGCGCTCAAGGATGAGCGTGTTATCGGAATCGCGATGATGAACTCCTATTTCTTTAACTATGGCATTTTTCCTGATCTCGACAATGAGACATATAAAACGTTCAAGCAACGCACATATGATGGGACGCATAATTTACTAGGTGTGTATTTGAAGAAGATATTTAGTAAAGAGGACTGGAAAAGATTGATTTCCAGGCAGAGTGCTTTTTCATTTGGACGATTGTTGAGAACAATTACACATTATGGGAGAAAAAAAATATTTGAAGGTGAGACTGTAAATATAATTGAAAAATATTCAAACTATTTTTGGAAAAATCTATTAGATGCAGGTAGACATTCAATTTTATTTTATGCAGAAAATGATGACTCGTATAGTTTTTATAAGGCATCCATTGGGAAGTATCGAAAATCTCAAAGCATTAAGGAAGGAAATAGCAGGACTGAAGTTGTTCAAGACGAGCACTCAAATTGGTTTCTGAGCCAAAATTCACAAGAAAAACTATTGAAAAAAATCCGCACGTGGGTGCAAGAGCGAATAAATAGCGAAATAATAAATGAGGCAGAACATGATTAAAGTGCAAAATGTATCGATGGTTTTTCGAATACCAAAGCGTTATCGTGAATATCTTTTTCATCCATTTCGAAAACCCAAAAATGTGAATGCTATCTCGGGTGCAACAATAACTATAACAAAAGGTGATGCCGTAGCGTTTCTCGGGCCAAACGGTGCAGGTAAAACGACGCTCTTAAAGGTTATTGGTGGTTTGCTTTACCCAACGGAGGGAAGTGTTCAAGTCAACGGCTATGACACGGTGAAGCAGAATGAAAAGGCGCATGAGACCGTCGGGTATGTGATCAATGAAGACAGGAGTTTTTACTGGCGATTATCGGGCAGGCATAATCTCGAGTTCTTCGGGACGCTTGATAATGTCTCGCGTAGTGCTCTGCGGGAGAGGATACGAGAACTGGTCGATTTTGTCGATATGACCGAGCACATCGATAAGCAGGTGTGGGGGTATTCGTCGGGGATGCGGCAGAGGCTTGCCATTGCACGAGCGCTAGTTTCAGATCCCGAAATATTGATACTCGATGAGCCGACACGCACGCTCGATCCGCTCGGGGCAGTGAAACTCCGCGAGCTCATTTACAAGGAACTGCATCAGGCGCAGAAGAAGACGCTTCTTGTCGCCACGCATCAGGTGCAGGAAGTCGAGGCGCTGTGCAATAAAGTATGCATCATCGACAAAGGACGGCTTCGCGCTTTTCTCACGCTCAAAGAGATAAAGAAACGCTACCGTACGGTCGAACGATTCTACGCGAAAGTGATCGGAGAAGATCAATGAGTGCATTACTTCGGAAAGCAGCCGCCATGATCAGGCGGGATTTTACCATAGAATCCAGCTATAAGATGTCGTTCTTTCTTGACATATTGTATTCGCTTATGCCGGTGTTCACATTTTATTTTCTCGGCAAGCTTATCGGTAAGAATTACTTCCCATCCACGGTCATCGGTATCGCGCTTGCGGGCTATTTCCAGGCGGCGCTGAGGAGCTTCGGCGCATCGATACGCGACGCGCAAATGGCAGGATCGTTCGAGGTATTGCTCAGCACGCGGACGAATATGCGGACGATAATACTGCTTTCCCCCCTCTATAATTTCCTATTCAAGCTGATACATATCGTGATCATTATCTCATTCAGCGGAATATTCCTGCATGTGGATTACAGTCATGCGAACATTCTTTCCGCGCTCTGCATGCTTTTCGTATCGATACTTGCGTTCAGTAGTGTTGGTATACTTTCCGCCGCCTGCGTAGTGATCTTCAAACGGGGCAATCCGCTTGAGATGGCGTTCGGCCTTTTCATTACGTTGGTGAGCGGTGCGTATTTCCCGGTGGATGTGCTGCCTGCGTCCATGAAGTGGATAGCCGTCATCAACCCGGTGAAATACGCGATCGATGGTGCGAGGCTTGCGCTGCTCGAGGGTTACAGCATACCGATGCTGCTGAAAGAGATCGCAATACTCTGTTCAATGGTCGCAGTACTTTTGCCGCTCGGGCTCTTTTTGTTCTCACAAGCGATAAAAAAGGTGAAATATGACGGAACATTGGTCGTCTATTGACAGGCGCGATATCCTGCAACTGTCGGCGGGACGCAACGGGATGATACAAGGAGACCTCGAAAAACTCGTTTTTCGAGGTCATCCTTCGGGCATATTTCATGGTAAACACTCGAATTTGCAGGAAGCAAATTCGAGTGTTTCGAGGTGCCCCCAATGAAAACGCGTGATGCGTGCTTCACTTGTATCATGGTCATGATAGATTGCATGGGTATCATCGCCGTTGCAACCCTCGCGCGCAGTATTGCGGCAAAGATACATCTGACACCGCTATTTAAAATATTTTTCGGGCAGGCGGCAGTGAATGTGCCGCATGATCTTTTCGTCATTGCGGTGCCGCTTTTCATGATATTTTTCTTTTACGAAGAGCTTTATTTCAGCCGTTCTTCGTTCTGGACCGAATTTACGGGGATCAATAAAGCGGGCTTTTTCGGGAGTATCGTGCTTGCGCTTATCAGCACGCAGATCGCACCCCGGAGCCCGGATGCATATCTGTTTATCGTGCTTATGTTCCTTCTTGCCATTGTGTGCATGCCGCTGCTCCATATCATCGGCAAGGCGCTTCTGTTCCGCGTATCGTATTTCAAGAAACGTGTGATCGTTATCGCACGCAAGGATACGAACGGACTCATCCCATTGCTCAAGAAAGTGTG
>ERZ1292625.3636-Hain-H41-01um-R1-3636-length-12295-cov-4_pt1 | contig 12295 bp, 13 predicted proteins | sample MGYA00564400_ERZ1292625 | MGnify/ENA primary metagenome ERZ1292625 (study PRJEB36523, sample SAMEA6512639) | groundwater metagenome | collected 2019-01-08 | study: AquaDiva: Metagenomics assemblies of 32 groundwater samples
TTTTGAAATGAACAAAATGACTATCTTTGGGCTATGATAGCATAAATTTTTTTTAAAAAAGGTATTCATGATTTTAAAATTTGTGTTATAATGTATGAGTATAATTAAATTAATTCTAAAATTTTATGGATCATAATAAAAAAGTTTTTATAATGTTTGGTTTTTCTGTTGGGGTTGTTTTGCTTGTTGGGTTTGTAGTTTTTTATGTTTTGAATTTTAAACCAAGTCCACTTGTTGTTGCCCCAGAAATTCCTAATCCAGATGCTTTTGTTTTGGATGTTAATAATATGTCTTATGTAGTAGAAGATGAAATATTTCACCTAAAAAATGGCACAGCTATAAACGAAGGTGCTCCTGGTACTTTGAGTAAAAGTACACTTAGTATTTTTGGAGAACCTGCCTATGGAGACTTTGATACTGATGGTGATACAGATGCCGCTATATGGCTTGTAAATGACTCAGGTGGTACAGGTAAGTTTTATTATGCTGTGTTGGATATGAATATGGGCACAAGCTATAAACCGACAAATGCTATGTTTTTAGGAGATAGAATAGCCCCACAATCGTTGAATGTTCAAGAGGGACGGGCTGTTTATAATTTTGCGCAAAGAAGAGAAAATGACCCCATGACAGCAGAGCCTACTGTTGGTAAGACTATATGGGTGCATTATGATAAAAATTCTGGAGAAATAGGTGAATGGGTGAAAGATTTTGAAGGAGAAGCTGATCCGGATAAAATGACACTTGGAATGAAGTCTTGGAATTGGATCTCTACTACGTATCCTGCTGGTCAGAAAATAGTACCACTTCTTGCAAACAAATTTACAGTTTCTCTTAAAAAAGATGGTACTTTTTCTGCTTCTACGGATTGTAATGGTATCGGTGGAAATTATGTTGTAAAAAATAAAAATATTACATTTAGTGATATGTTGGGTACATTGATGTATTGTGAAGGTTCACAAGAAGGTGATTTCAAGAAAATTTTCGAACAAGCTGAAAGCTTTTACTTTACTTCCAAAGGCGAATTGATCTTCACTTTTAAAGGAGGAAGTGGTATTGCTACTTTTAGATAAAATATATGTATACTTTTTTAAAACTATATTTCATTACATTACCAATATTTTTTGCTTTTGATATGTTGTGGTTGGGGTTAATTGCAAAAAAATTTTACGCTAGTCAAATAGGATTCTTATTAAAACCCAATGTAAATTGGACGGCAGCCATTATTTTTTATTTATTGTTTATAGGGGGTCTAGTTGTTTTTGTTCTTACTCCTGCTCTAGAGAAAAACTCTTGGTTACACGCTATTATTTTTGGTGCTTTATTTGGGCTTATTACTTACGCTACTTATGATCTTACAAACCTTGCCACGATGAAAGATTGGCCGTTACTTGTGACTTTGGTTGATCTAGCTTGGGGTATGACTTTATCAGCTTCTGTTTCTGTTGTTGCTTACTTTATTGCTATCAAATTTGGACTATGATTTTTTTACTTTTAGCATTACTACTTTTTATTTACATGAACCTTTGGTTCGTGACTAGTATTTTTGAAAAAAGAAATGATGTTGCAGATATTGCTTGGGGTTTAGGTTTTGTCTTTCTTGCATGGGCTTCTTTCTTGTTTAATGATACATATCTTATGCAGACTGTATTAGTCACAAGTATGGTTTCTGTATGGGGAGTTCGTCTTGCGTATCATATTGCAAAAAGAAACTGGGGTAAACCAGAAGATTATCGCTATGCAGCATGGAGGGTGGAATGGGGAAAATATTTTTACCTTCGTTCTTATTTTCAAATATACATATTACAAGGATTTTTACTTTTCTTAATTGTCTTACCTGTCTTATTTATTAATTTGTATAGTGATAATGTATTTACCTATTTAGCTATGATTGGTTCATTGGTCTGGTGTGTTGGTTTTTTCTTTGAATCAGTTGGAGATAGTCAATTAGCTGTTTTTATAAAAGATCCAAATAATAAAGGTAAGCTCATGCAACGTGGTCTTTGGAAATACACTCGTCATCCAAATTACTTTGGAGAGGTTACTCAATGGTGGGGTATTTTTATAATTGCACTTTCTGTGCCTTATGGTTGGATTAGTATTATCGGACCTATAACTATCACTTTTTTGATTTTGAAAGTTTCAGGAGTGCCTATGCTTGAAAAGAAAATGGAGCTTAACCCAGAGTTTGCTGAATACAAAAAAAGGACAAGTATGTTTATACCATTACCACCTAAAAAAGATTTATAATATGTCTTATTTAACTTTAGATTTTATAGGGTTATTTGTTTTACTTGCTGGTTTTATCATCGGGCTTGGTGCTGTTACTGTCATAGATTTGCATGGATTTTTGGGTCGTAAGTCTGCTTATTGGACAGAGGCCACTACTCGCACTCATAAAGTTACTAAACCTTTAATATGGCTAGGTATGTTTTTGGCAATTATTGGTGGAGGTATTTTTTATAGAGATATAGGTATAAATAACGTTACTATTTTTCATGTAGTTACTATTTTTATAATGATAATTAACGGTATTTTTCTTTCTTTTTTGGTAAGTCCCTTTTTATTAAAAAAGGAATTAGAAGGAAAGTCGGGAGAATTATTGCCAAGCTCTTGGCAATCTAAAATAACTATCTCATTTGTTGTTTCTTTTATATGTTGGTGGGGGAATTTAGCCCTAGTTGTGTATTCTCTTACAAGTAAAATGTAATTTATGAAAACAAAAAAAGTTTTGGTGAATGACAGAATGCAGAAAAATTATATTTATGAAATAACAGAACCGATGGGAAAGAATTTTGATCCTGAATTTCGTCCGGATTTAAACCCAAAAGAGATGCTTGAGCTTGGTGTTTTTGGTGGGCTTTATTTTTCTGATAAACCAAAAGAATTTCCAAAAAATTGGTTTTCGAAAGCGAAACTTTCAAAGGACGGTAAGAGGCATAAAGAATTAAATTATTTTGGAATTGATGCAAGTCAGTCGCTTACTGTATGGAAGGAAAATCGTTGGATAAAAAGACAGGATCCTCGTGGTTGGATGCAATGGTATTTTAGATATTATTTAGGACGTAGGACTATGGACGACGCTAGGCAGATAAAGCGCTGGAAGGCTATGACTCGTCATGTAGCACAAATAACTCATAAATGTAGAAAGGGGGATTTTTTTTGTAATACTCGTCAAAGACAGGCCCTTTTGCATTGGGCCTATAACAGCCGAAAATTTTAACTTTTAAAAGAAGCTTGTTTATAGTAGACTTGTTTTATATGGAAAAAAATTATAAATATTTAGGTACTATTTCTGTTTTCTTCGTTTCTGTATTACTCATATCAAATGTGGCTTCTACGAAAATCGTTGATTTTGGGTGGTTTACTTTTGATGCCGGAACATTACTTTTTCCTTTAAGCTATATATTTGGAGATATATTGACTGAAGTTTATGGATACAAAAGATCAAAAAGAGTTATTTGGTTAGGTTTCTTTATGGCCTTTCTTATGTCTTTCGTGTTTATAGTAGTAGGCAAATTACCTCCTGCAGCAGATTGGGGAAATCAAGAAGCTTATAATGCAATACTTGGTTATACTCCTAGGATAGTCTTCGCTAGTCTTATAGCATACCTTGCTGGATCTTTTTCAAATTCTTTTGTTATGGCTAAAATGAAGATATTTACACAAGGACGTAAACTGTGGGCTAGAACCATAGGTTCTACGGTAGTGGGTGAACTCGTAGACAGCACTCTTTTTATTTTAATAGCTTTTTTGGGTGTTTTGCCAAATAGTTTACTTCTAACTCTTATAGTTTCAAATTACATTTTTAAAACTTTAGTAGAAGTAGTGCTAACTCCTGTGACTTATAAAGTAGTTAATTTCTTAAAAAAGAAAGAAGGGGAGGATTATTATGATACAAATACAAACTTTAACCCATTCACAAATTAAAATATATGCTTGAGTTATTTAACATTCCATATCTTTTAACCACTTACGGATACGCAGGTATTTTTGCGATAGTTTTTTTGGAATCTGGAATTTTCTTTGCTCTTCCGGGGGACAGTCTGCTTTTTACTGCTGGGCTTTTAGCTTCTACTACATATTTGAAATTATACATTTTAATACCTCTGATTTTTATCAGTACTTTTTTAGGAGGCATAGCTGGGTATTATATAGGGGTACATATACATAGACTACGAAAATACGCTTTCTTTCAAAAGATTTTAAAAGAAGAACATATAAATAAAGCACATGATTTTTTCATAAAATATGGTAAAACTGCAATTATTTTTTCTCGTTTTGTGCCAATAGTGAGAACTTTTACACCAATTGTAGCAGGTGTAGTAAGAATGGATTATAAAAATTTCTTAAAGTATTCTTTTTTTAGTTCTTTACTTTGGTCTACGACCGTAACATTGTCTGGTTATTTTTTAGGACAAATTTTTCCACAGATGAAAGATTATATGAGTTGGGTAATTATTCTTGTAGTTCTCATCTCACTTTTACCTGCAGTAGTAGAAATGATAAGAAATAAGAAAAGTTAATTTAATTTTTCTTTTAAATATTTTTCTATTTTTTTAGATTCTTCTGGTTTAAACCATTTTATCTCTGGGTCGCGTTTGAACCATGTTTTTTGTCTTCTTGCATAATGATTTATTTCATTTGCGAGTTGGTCTATCATTTCTGTTTTTGTGATTTTGCCTTCTAAATGTAAAGCCATATATCTATATTCTAGCCCTAGTTCTTTCATTCGTTTCCAAGATATACCTTTATTGTGTAAATTCGTAGCTTCTCTTAGCATTCCTTTTTTTACTCTATCTAAAAGTCGTGTACGTATTTTTTCTTTTAGATTCTCATCGTCTAAGTACAAACCAATTTTAATAAAATCATACACAGGGTTACCCTCTGTAATTTTTGGTACTTTACCTAAAAACTTTGCTATTTCTATGGCTCTGATTAACCTAACTTTATTATTTATCTCGTTTTTATCTTTTATGTCTTTAGCACGAGTTTTGTCTAATTTTTCAAGTATTTGGAAAAGTTTTAATGCAGATTTTTTATTTAAAGTTTCTCTTATTTTTTTGTTAGGAGGAACTTCTGGAAATATAATGTTGTTTACAACTGCATCAATATAAAAACCCGTACCTCCAGCGATGATAGGCATTTTTCCATGAGACAATACATCTTTTACTTTTTTATCAGCAAGTTTTTTGTATTCAGTTACTGTAAAAGTTTTTTTTGGATTCACAACATCTAGAAGATGATGTGTAACTCCTCGCATTTCTTTTTTTGTAATTTTTCCTGTTCCAAGATCAAGCCAAATGTACACTTGTCTAGAGTCTGCAGAAATTACTTCTGCTTTATTCTTGAATATATTTTTAGCTAACTGTACAGCTAGATCACTTTTACCAGTAGAAGTAGCTCCGAGTATTACAATTACTTTTGATTTCATTAATTTTGCATTATCTTTATGTCTGCACCGATAGAGTTGAGTCTTTTTGCTATGTCTTCGTAGCCACGGTTTATCATATATACGTTTCGGAGCACAGAAGTACCACTCGCAGCCATCATAGCTATGAGTATAACCATAGAAGGACGGAGGGCCGGAGGACAGACAAGTTGAGCTGATTTTAATTTTGTCCCTCCTGTGATGTAGACACGGTGAGGGTCAGCTAGGGTTACATTCGCACTAAGTCTGTTTAACTCTGTGGCATAGATAGCTCTGTTTTCATAAAACCAGTCGTGAATGAGCGTGGTACCTTTACTTACTGTGGCAATAGGGACAAAAAAGGGAAGATTGTCTATGTTTATTCCAGGGTAAGGGTTTGCATGTATTTTGTCTTCTGGGGCTTTTAGCTTACTTGGGAAAAGTTGAATATCTATAAGTTTTGTATTTTCATTTTCAGATAAATAATTTTTCAATACTTTGTATTTGAGTCCCATTTTTTTTAATTTATATAACTCTAGGGTCAAAAAATCTATTGGGCATCTTTTTATAATTAGTTCTGAATTTGTGGTTATGGCAGCAGATATAAACATCATGGATTCTATCGGGTCCTCACTGTTGCTGTATTCGATATCGATATTTATATCAGAAATACCTTCTACTATTATTGTGCCACTGCCTATACCAGTAACTTTTACACCGAGTTTTTGTAAAAAGAAACAAACTTCTTGAACCATATAGTTGCCACTAGCACATTCTATCTTTGTGACGCCTTTTATTTTCGCTGCTGCCATTAAAACATTTTCACAAGCAGTATCGCCAGACTCGTACATTACAATATTTGCAGACTTTGTTTTTTTTGTTGTTACGTCGTAACTATTGTTTGTTGTTTTTATTTTTATACCTAATTCTTCTAGAGCGTAAGTATGAGCACTGATTGTGCGTTTACCGAGTTTGCAACCAGCAGCATGAGGTATGGAAAAAGAAGGTAGTAAATGAGCGAGTGGACCAATAAGCATAATGATAGAACGAGTTTTAATAGCAGACTCGATGTTTATATTTTTTAAGTTAAATTTTGTTGGGGGAGTTATTTTGATAGTATGAGCACCGATCCAACTTACAGAGACATCAATACTTTCAAGAATTTCTATGACTCTATACACTTCTTCTATCCTCGCTATACCGTGTAGGGTCGTAGTACCTTTATTTAAAAGGGATGCACACAAAAGTCCGACAGAACCATTTTTTGAAAAACTAGTAGTTATCTCACCAGATAATTTTTTACCACCAGTAACTTGAAAATCGACTGAAGTATAAGAAGCCTTTTGTGTATTATTTTTTTTCATTTTGTGCCCAAGGAGAGAATCGAACTCTCATGATGTTGCCATCAATGGATTTTGAGTCCATCGCGTCTACCAATTCCGCCACCTGGGCATATTGCAAAGCAATTCACATATTTTACACAAAATGCATACTAAAATCAATTTTTTAAAAAAATAAAAATTATGTTAGAATAGTTTACATGTCTACATTATATTCCAACTCAATTTTCTGGATTGATACTGATAAAATAAAACCGAATCCTTATCAACCTCGAAGAGAGTTCGACGAAGCTCGTTTGCAAGATTTGGCTGATTCTATAAAACAATATGGAGTCTTACAACCTCTTACTGTCTCACGTGTAGAGCGAGAAAAAGAAGATGGAGGACTTTTGACTGAGTATGAACTCATCGCAGGGGAGCGCAGACTTCGCGCTTCAAAACTCGCAGGAGTATCTCAAGTGCCTGTAATCATCCGAGTAGGTGATACTTCAATGATGAAGCTTGAACTCGCAATACTTGAGAATTTGCAACGTGAAGACTTGAATGCAGTGGACCGCGCAAAAGCTTTTCAGCGTCTTTCTTTTGAATTTAAATTTACTCACGCAGAAGTAGCAAAGAAAATGGGAAAGAGTCGTGAGTATGTTTCAAATTCACTTCGAATACTTTCTCTTCCAGAAGAGATACTTCAAGGATTATCAGAAGGTAAGATTTCTGAGGGACACACTCGACCGCTTCTTATGTTGGCAGATCATCCAGAGGAACAGATCGTCTTATTTAAAGAAATTTTATATAAAAAAATAACTGTTCGTGAAGCAGAAAAATTAGCTAGAAAAATAGCTTATGACAGAGTCAGAAAGAAAGAGTTTATTGCAGATCCTGCTATTACTGAGATGGAAGAAGAATTTCAGGATAAATTAGGTACTCGAGTTCATATAGAGATGAAAGAACTTGGAGGTCAGATAAAGATTGATTTCTTTTCTACTGAAGACTTACAAGCTATTTTAGACTTGATTGAGAAGCGTGGAGTTGCAAAGAAACCTACCGAAATGCTCGAAAATTATATAGCATCTAAAACAATTAACAAAGAAAATACAGAACAAATAGAACCTAAAGAACAAGTAATAGAAGAGAATAATCCAGCACTAGCGCAAGTGTTACCTGGTATTGAAGAAGTAATTTTGCCACCTAAAAAAGAAGAAGAACCAGAAGATCCTGCTTTGTATAATATTGCTAACTTTAGTCTATAATTTACGAATTATAATTTCTAAAATTTCTTAATCTAGAAAGGATACTATTGTCCTCTGTTTCTAGGTAGGCTTTTATGTGTTTTCGGGCAAGGTTTGTCTTTACGTGGTCAAGCCATTTTCTTGAGGGGTTTGCTTCTTTTTTAGTTATTATCTCTACAATATCTCCGTTTTTTAGAGTAGAAAACATCTGAACTAATTTTCCATTTATTTTTACACCAGTTACATGGTCACCTATATCTGAGTGTATAGAATAAGCAAAATCAATAGGACTTGAATTCTCTGGTAAGTCTACGACATCACCTTTAGGTGTGAGTATAAAAATACGGTCATTAAAGAAATCCATTTTTAAATGTTCAAAGAAACTTAGAGGCTTTTCTGGATTGTAGTTTAAATCTTTTAATTCTTCTATCCATTCAAATTTTCCTTGATCTTCTTTTGCTTTTGCGGAACCATTTTCTTTATAGGCAAAGTGAGCTGCGATACCATAAGCTGCTTCTGCATGCATTTCTTTTGTACGTATTTGTATTTCAGCTATACCGAATTCCCCAGTAAATACAGTAGTATGAAGTGAGCGATAACCGTTTGGTTTTGGCAGGGAAATATAGTCTTTGATTCTTCCTTGAATTGGTTTCCAAACGGAATGTACAAGTCCTAAAACTCTATAACAGTCTTCCACACTATCTACTACTACTCGTAAAGCTATAATGTCATGAATTTTTTCTAAATCCATGTCATAACGTTGAAGTTTTTTCCATAAACTATATCGGGTTTTTACTCTATGACTTATTTCTTCAAATTTTATGTCATTTGATTTTAATTCTTTTTCTAAGATGTCTTTGATTTTTTGTGTGTTTTCTGTGAAAGCTTCCTTTTTTTCTTTTAGCATATCACTTACCATTTGATATTCTTTGGGATATGCATAAGGAAATGCAGTTTCTTCTATTTCATTTTTTAATTTTCCCATTCCAAGTCTGTTTGCAAGAGGAGCATATATCTCGATTGACTCTAATGCGATTCTACTTCTTTTGTCTTCTCGTACGTGTTCTAGTGTGCGAAGATTATGAAGTCTATCAGCAAACTTTATAATGACTACACGTAGGTCATTTGCCATAGCAATAAAGAATTTGCGTAGACTTTCTACGTGTCTTTCGTGCCCTCTATATTTTAAAGTTCCAAGTTTTGTAACACCTTTTACTAAAAAAACGATAGTCTTACCAAACTCTCTTTCAATTTCTTCTTCAGTTATTTCTGTGTCTTCGAGTACGTCATGCATAAGTCCTGCTGCTATGGTTTTTGCATCCATACCAAGTTTTGCAAGTGATTTTGCTGTTTCAAATACGTGAATAAAATATGGTTCACCACTTTTCCTTTTTTGTCCTTCATGAGCACGTTCAGCAAAATAATATGCTTTTTCTATGAGAGTTTCCTCTTCTTTAGATATACCTCCTTCTATTAAATTTATTATTTCTTTAAAGTCGGTCATATATAAGTATCTTATATCACCGAGAGGTTTTATTCAATCTTTTTTAATTTATGAGGGTTGTGATTTGGGCAAGTTTTGTTGCTACATCTTTCAGGTATTGTTTTTGTGCCTTCCATCATAAGGCTTCCACATGTGTCGCAGATGTTGCCAGTTGGTTTTGCTTTCATTGCAAATTTACAATCTGGGTAACTTGCACAAGAGAAGAATATTCCAAAACGACCCTTACGTTCCATTATTTTATTTTTCTTACAATCTGGACAGGTTACATCAGTCATTTTTCTTTTTAATTCTTCTTCGTCTTGTTTTATAAATTTACATTTTGGATAACGTGAGCAAGATATGAAAGTACCTGTGCCATCACGTCTTTCACGGATGACGAGTTTACCTCCACCTTGTTTACCTTTTTTCTCTCCACAGAGAGGACAGAGTTCGCCTATTTCTTTTGGCCCCTGAAGCTCTGTGCCGTCGAGCATGAGAGCTCCTGTACAATCTGGATAATCAGAACAAGAATAAAACTTGCCACCACGAGAAAGCTTGATGATCATGCTCTTTCCACATTTTGGACATTTTATATTCTCTGGTGCGTCGCCTAAGTCTGTCGCTTTTGCTAACTTGTCTTTTTCTTTTACTTCTTTTAAGAACGGCCCATAAAAGTCTTTTAAAGTCTTTTCGTATTCTCTTTCTCCTCTAGATATTTCGTCTAGTTCGTCTTCCATTTCTGCTGTAAAAGTATCTGAAATATAATTTGCAAAATTCTTTTCTAAGAAGTCTGATACTACTTCACCTGTATCAGTAGGAAATAATGTTTTGTTTTCTTTTTTAACATAGCCACGGTCTTCGATAGTGCGCATGATAGATGCATACGTAGACGGGCGACCGATACCTCGGGCTTCTAGTTCTTTGACGAGCCCTGCTTCGCTGTATCTGCCTGGTGGTTCTGTGAATTTCTCTAAACTTTGTAAGTCTAATAATTTTATTTTTTCTCCGACTACACATACTGGAAGTTCTACATCTTCACCTCTTGCATCAGGATCAGCTTTGAGCCATCCAGGGAAAAGAAGACGAGAACCGTTTGCAGAGAATGCTTGGAGCTCTTTATTGTCTTCTATTATTGCAGAGATTTTGGTCTTTGAAAGTTTTGCATCAGTCATCTGACTTGAGACTGTGCGCTCCCAGATAAGTCTATAAAGCTTTTGCTGTTCGTCCGTACCAGCGTGTGCTACTTCTATGTGTGTAGGACGTATCGCCTCATGAGCCTCTTGGGCGTTTTTGGATTTGGTTTTATAAGTTCTTGCTTCAGCGTATCCGTCACCGTATTCTTTTTTTACATATTCAAGTATTTGAGTTTGAGCAGCTACGGATAGATTTGTACTGTCTGTACGCATATAAGTAATGTGTCCTGCTTCGTAGAGTTTCTGAGCTATTTGCATTGTACGAGAAGGCGAGTAGCCGAGGCGTGAACTCGCCGTCTGTTGCAAAGTAGAAGTAGTAAAAGGAGCACGAGGAGAACGCTTTTGTTCACTTTCTTTTACTGCACTTATAAGCCAATCACTTTTTTTTCCGACTTCTAATATTTTATTAACTAAATTTTCATCACGAGGTTCTTCGTCGCAAGTTAGAGTAATTTTATTTTTATTTAAAGTCTCGAACTCACCAAATAATTTCCAGTATTTTTCTGGTATAAATGCACGGATCTCGCGCTCACGTTCCATGATGATACGAAGTGCCGGGGACTGTACACGCCCCGCAGAGAGTCCGTAGCGAACTTTTTTCCAGATGATACCTGATAAGTCGTATCCTACTAGTCGATCGAGCACACGACGAGCTTCTTGAGCTTTTCTTAAGTTTGTATCTATCTCACGAGGTTCTTTGAGGGCTTCCTCAACTGCTTCTTTTGTGATTTCGTGAAAAGTAACTCTTTGTATTGGAGCTTTTACTTTTTTGTCGGCTTTTAAGAGTTCGTCTATATGCCAGGCTATCGCTTCACCTTCACGGTCGGGGTCAGTCGCGAGGAGTATTGAGGTAGCTTTTTCTGCAAGAGATTGGAGTTCGTGTACTACTTTTTCTTTGCCTTTACTTATCTCATAGTGAGGGATAAATCCACCTTCTATGTCTATCGCAGCTTTGTTAGATTTTGGTAAGTCTCGTATGTGTCCGACGGAAGCGCGTACAGTAAAAGCTCCCTCGAGGTATTTCTCGATTGTCTTTGCTTTAGAAGGGGACTCGACTATTAAAAGTTTCATTATTATCCAGTATTACACGAATTATATTTTTTTAGCAAATGAGTGGTATAATATAAGTGTTCAATTATCAATAATTTATATATATAAATTTATGAATAGAGAAGGACCTGGTTTTTTTAAAAAAGCATTAATAGGTGCTGCTGCAGTACTGCTCAGTGCTACTGCAATGGAAGCAAAAAATAACAACGGTGATCCAATAAAAGGAGGCAAAACTCCAGAACCAAAAGAAAATCTAAAATCTAATCAATCGCAACATGAGCGGGATCTAGATGTGCTAACTTCGGAAGATATCCGTCAGGAACATTCACCTTTTAATGCTTGGGAAGATGCAAAAAAGAAGAAAGATCACACAATGAAAGGGCCCAATGTAGGTTTTCTGTCAGATGAAAATTAGGCCATAGGAATCATTAAAAGAAAAACCACTCTTTAAAATCCATTTGAGTGGTTTTTTTGAGATAAAAATGGCTTATGTATTTGACAAATACAATTATTCATGTTATATATAATGCAATATTTATTGCCCTTTAAAAATTCATTATTTTTAAATCGTGGGGAGTGTTTTGGGTTTATTT
>ERZ1292625.2613-Hain-H41-01um-R1-2613-length-16229-cov-4_pt2 | contig 12292 bp, 12 predicted proteins | sample MGYA00564400_ERZ1292625 | MGnify/ENA primary metagenome ERZ1292625 (study PRJEB36523, sample SAMEA6512639) | groundwater metagenome | collected 2019-01-08 | study: AquaDiva: Metagenomics assemblies of 32 groundwater samples
ATGGCGACCGCGGGCCAAACACGGGCGGCATGGGCGTTATAGCGCCAGTCAGTTGGGTAACAGAGTCGCATCTTGCGATCGTTCGAGAAAAGGTCGTTCAGCCTGCCCTCGATGGTCTCGACAAGCAAAAGGCTAGCTTCACTGGCTGTCTCTACCCGGGCCTTATGATTGACGGTGATGCCGTCAATGTTATCGAGTTCAATGCCCGCTTCGGTGACCCCGAGGCTGAAGTTTATATGAGACTGTTGGACAGTGATCTCTATGAGATTTTGCTGGCTTGTGCCGAGGGTCGCCTCGATCCGTCTCAGGTCAAATGGCGCAGTGGCTTTGCTGTCACTGTTGTCCTGGCCTCACCCGGCTACCCCGGCAATTACCCCAAGGGCTTGCCGATCACTGGCATAGAAGAAGCTGAAAAACTCGATGACATAGTGGTCTTCCATGCTGGCACCGCAGTCCAAGATGGTCAACTGGTGACGGCCGGCGGCCGCGTGCTTAATGTAACTGCTCTTGGTTCCAGTCTCGACGAAGCCCTGGACAAAGCCTACGCCGCAGTTGAGCTAATCAATTTCGAAGGCATGCATTACCGCACCGATATTGGCCACCGTCCTATAAATCAATAATAATGCCCCAACTGACGTTTTCTAGCGAGTTGACCACCAAGTCGGCCAGGTCAAAGTCATGGTTATGAGTGTAGCGATTGGGAACGGCTATGATTTTCATACCAGCTGCCTTGGCGGCTTCCACGCCCGCTTGAGCATCCTCTATAACCACCGAATAAGCTGGCGCTATCTTTATTCTGGAGGCTGCTTCCAAGAAGATGTCTGGTGATGGCTTGCCGTGCTTTACGTCATAGCCGGACACTACTGTGTCGAAATAGTCTGTTAATCCAAGATGTTGCAACACGTGGTTGATGTCTTTATGGGAGGAAGAAGACGCTAGTGCTATTTTGATTGGCTGCTTGCGTAGAGCTGCCAACAGATCCATTAGGCCGGGCATAATGTCGACGCCCTCCTCTAACATGCGGCTGTAGACTAGCTGTTTTTGGTCGCTTAATTCTTCGGCACTGGGGCTTAAGCGGTGCTTGCTTTTAAGTTCTTTCCAGTTGTCGATCGATCGTATGCCAACGGTTTGCACAATACCTAAGTCGTTGTGCTGCGGCTCAGCATTATGACTAAGCAGAACTTCTTCGATGGCCAAGGATTGCTTGCCCTCGCTGTCTATCATGACGCCGTCCATATCAAAGATAACGGCCTGGACTTGGGTGGGCACAGCTATGCTTTGTTCTGTAGGTATTGTTGGTAGCCCTCTGACTGTAGCTTGGCGTCCTTAGCGAGAACTTGATCGTGCTGTTTCTGGACAAACTCGGCATATTGCTTGGCCAGCGCGTCGTCGCTAAGAGCGAGGATACGAATAGCTAACAACGCGGCGTTCTTACCACCGTTCTCTGGCATGGTCGCCAGCGGTATGCCGGGCGGCATGGCTACATTAGACCATAGCGCTTCGTGGCCGTGATCGGCGCGCTTAACAGGAATAGCTATCACGGGCAAAATAGTCTGGGCAGCTGTCACGCCAGCTAGATGAGCCGAACCACCAGCACCAGCAATGATAATCTTGAGACCGCGTTCGGCCGCGCCACGAACGTATTGATTAGCTTCGTCGGGCGTGCGGTGGGCTGACAAGACGCGCACTTCGTTATCGACACCGAATTCGTCCAAAACTTTGGCTGCTCCGATCATAATATCCAGATCGGAGTCCGATCCCATAATAATGCCTACAACCGGATTGCCCATTTTGTTCTCCTAGCGCTTTAATACTTTTCTTATAAGATGATTATATCGTATAATAAAGGTAATGGATATACAGACGATCGCCAAGACTGACTTTAAATTTGTCGGACAAACGGCGGTCTACCACGGCAAAGTCCGTGATATGTATACAATCAAGGACAAATTAATTCTTTCGATTGCTACTGACCGCGTTTCGGCCTTTGACGTTGTTTTGCCAAGAGCTATTCCTTACAAAGGGCAGGTTCTGAATCAATTGGCGGCTCATTTCTTAGAAAAATCTGAAGACATTGTGCCGGTTTGGCTAAGAGCTGTGCCCGACCCTAACGTCAGTGCTGGCCTCAAGGCTGAACCTTATATGATTGAAATGGTCATTCGCGGCTGCCTGGTAGGACACGCCTGGCGCGAGTATAAGGCTGGCAAACGTGAGATCTGCGGCGTGCCGCTGCCCGAGGGTCTTCAAGAATACGACAGCTTCCCCGAGCCGATTATTACACCGACCACCAAAGCTGATGTGGGTCATGACGAGGATATTTCTGGCGAGGAAGCCATCAAGACTGGCCTAGTCACGGCCGAAGAATGGCAACAGCTCAGCGACTACACTCAGAAGCTATTCGCCCGCGGCCAAGAAATGGCTCGCGCTCAAGGATTGGTACTGGCTGACACCAAGTATGAGTTTGGCAAGGTTGACGGCAAAATTATCCTGATTGACGAAGTTAACACGCCCGACTCGTCTCGCTACTTTTACGCCGACAGTTATGATGCTTACGTTGACGGTGCCAAAGACGCTACGCCCAAGCATCTTTCTAAGGAGTTTCTGCGGGAATGGCTGATGGAAAACGGCTACAGCGGTCAAGAGGGTCAAACCATGCCCGAGATGACCGACGAGGTCGTGGCTCAGATATCCGATCGTTACCTTGAGCTGTACGAAAAAATGGCTGGAGAGAAGTTCATCAAGTCCGACACCACGGATATTATCAAGCGAATCGAAGCCAATATCACTAACTATCTGAAAGATAATGCCTGAGATGAAGCCGATTAATCTGCCGACAGTATCTCAAACAGCCAATTATAGCGGGCTGGATCCCCTAGATGGACGTTATTATGACCCCGAGATCGCCAAATACCTATCGGAGAGCAGCCGAATTGCCTACCAGGCCTACGTAGAGGCCGCTCTAGGCCGTGCCCTGGCTGAATTCGGCGTTTGTACAGCTCAAGTGGCCGATCAGATTGAAGAGGCTGCCAGCAAGGTCACAGCCGAAGCTGTTGCCGAACAAGAGAAGACTACCAAGCACGATGTAAAAGCTCTAGTGAACGTAATCAAGGCGAATTGTAACGAAGAAGCCCAGCCTTACGTCCACTTCGGTGCCACCTCTTATGACATCGTGGCCACGGCTCTAAGCTTGCAACTCCGTGAAGCTGTCAATGAAGTTGTCTTGCCTCGCCTGATTGATCTGGAGAAAACCTTGCTCAAGTTGACTAAAGATTATGCCGAAACCGTTCAGATCGGCCGTACTCACGGCCAGCACGCTGTGCCAGTGACTTTTGGCTTCGCCATGGCAGAGTATGTAAGTCGTATCGGTGGCAGTATCAGCTCGCTGCGAGTCTTGAGCGGCAAGTTGAAGGGCAAATTCTCTGGTGCTGTCGGCGCCTACAATGCTCAGAGTCTCTTCATAGATGATCCACTGAAGTTTGAGCAGACGCTGCTTGGATATCTTGATCTAGAACCGGCACCATACTCAACCCAAATCATTCCTGCCGAAAATTACGTTCGATTAATCGATGAGCTAGCCATAACAGCCGGCATTATGGCCAATCTGTCACACGATATGCGCCATTTGCAGCGCAGCGAAATTGCTGAAGTCCGTGAAGCCTTTGAGCCCGGCCAGACTGGCTCCTCAACTATGGCTCACAAGCGTAACCCCTGGAACTTCGAGAACGTCATCAGCATGTCCAAGCAGGTCGCGGCTCAGCTTATCAATGCCAACCTCAACATCAGTAGCGAGCACCAACGCGATCTGACGGATTCGGCCTCAGCCCGCTTCTACCCCATTGTCTTAGCCTGTGTGGCCTCGATGGCCGAGCGTCTCAACCGCGTCATGGGCAAGATAGAAGTCGACGCCGAAAACATGCAGCGTAATTTGTACATGAGCGGCGGAGCCATAGCTGCAGAGCCGCTGTATCTGCTGCTCGAGAAGTACGGACACACTACGGCTCACGAGGTTTCCAAGACACTGGCTCATCAGGCTTTGGAAGCCAAAAAAACCTTATTTGAAGTTGCCTCAAGCGATAGCAGCATTGCCGACTACTTTGCCAAGTTTACCGATAGCGAGAAGCAAATTCTGCAAGAACCCGAGAAATACTACACTGGCCTAGCTGCTAAGAAGGCGCTGGCTATACATGACGAATGGCAGAGTCGACTAGCTACAACAAGCTGATATCTTGCAACCAACACCCAAGGCTTGCCGCATACTACGAACTTTGGCTGGCTATGCGAAAAGCATCAAAGTCCTGCAAACCGTCCCTAAGCCTATCAGTTAATCTGTTGAGATTGGCCGTATCAAAAGGAGTCTGACGGTGCCTTTCGGGCAAGGCCAAAACCTGATCGTTTTCTAACAAGCAACCTAAAATTATGGCGACAGGTCGCTCCAAGCCATACCGTTTAGCAACTAGCATTTCGACATGGCCGGCCTTATAAAGGAGCGAATGTCTGCCATTTGTTTCTTTTGATTGTAATTTGATAGTTGGGTGAACGAAATGCTGAGCTGCATTACCAAACGATACGCCGGTATCCCAGTTTTCATTACGCCCGGGCGTCTGCCGCGTACCGCCATCTTCTCTTCGCAGAGCTAAGCGACCATACCAGCCAAGTGCATCTGGCTGCTCAAATGCTCGTGCACCCAATAATATTGGGGTAAGTTCACAAAGTCTCGGCAACATAGCTCTAGACATGCCTACAAAAGGCAATATTTTTTGGCAAGCTGAGCGAAGAGCTCTATAGTCAGTGGTCATGGGCTCGCCTTTGGCAGCCTTGTACCAAAACTTGAGTTCAGCGATGCGGGTATTAGCCATTACTAGCGCTAGCGCATTGCTTTCGTTGGCACTGTGATCACGCTTATGACCTCTGTTATTTAGATGGTCTTCGGTCATATCGATGGCTCTATTTAGGAGGTTTCTAGAGCTTCGTATCCAGCTACCAACCGATGATGATCCTCTATCCGTGAAAGCCATATCAAGGCACATGTCGGCGGCATGTATCAAAGCGTGGGGTTGGCTAGAGCGCTGTACCAAATCAATCATTGGCTCTAGCTCGCCGGCCGGTGGCCGTTTGTTGCCATAGTCAGTGTATCGTTGAATAGGATTTCTAAGCAGATCCCTACTAACACTCATGATAAAGTGATTATATCACGAAACCACACAAGAGGCAAATATGTGTCTAGGCGCCTTCTTGTTTAATGAGCGTAGAAGCCGCGACCAATCTTATCTGGAACCATGGCAATGCTAACTCCGGCATCGGTTAAGGTTTTGATGACTTTTTCGTCACCGACAGAGCCGCTAGAAGTCAGGATAGCTTTGATGCCGGCTTCAGCCAGCAGAGCTGGACCATCAGCGAACGGGAAGAAGCTATCACTATAGGCCACGCTGCCGGCCAGCTTGGCCTGCTCAAGCACTAGCTTGAGGATGAGCTTATCGCCGTTCTTGGTAAGTTGTGGGGGTGCTAATGTAGTTCGCGCCAAGGCCAACTGGCCAGCGCCGACACGATCCTGTTGGCCGACGCCGTTACCGATAAGCTGACCATCTTTGACAAGCGTAATGGTGTTGCTATTGCTGGTGCAGCCGACTCCCCAGGCCAGCACCATGTCGTTTTTTTGCTGATCGGTAATTGTGCCGTAAGTCTGAATATAATCGGCCGCCAAGTCAACCACGAAATCATAGTTTGGCTGCTCCAGTGCACCGCCGCGGACTGGGCGAGCACGGCGGTTGCTGTCCAGCGCCGCCCTATCGAGTTTGGCCAGAGCCGGGTTAACCACAATGCGCAGCTTGTTGCGGCTCAACAAATATTGAGCCTCCTCTGTTACTGAGGTGCCAACCACACCGTCAAGCAGTCTGGGTTTGTCACCTTCCATGGCAAAGTGCATGAGGGCGTCGGCAACTGGCTCGTCAATCGGGGCGTTGATCATTATTACGCCACCAAAGATAGCTCGAGTGTCGCCTAAGAGCATCTTTTGGATAGCTTCTACAGCCGTCTCGCCGATAGCCGCGCCGCAGGCGTTGCCATGTTTGACGCCTACGGCAATAAATGGCACCTTGCCGAAGTTGGTATCAAATCCGGCTGCAATATGCGTCACGGTCTGAAGCAAGCGGTCAATGTCAGTGATGTTGATGTAGCTGCGTTCCATGCCCTGTACATGCTCGAATTGGTCAATGCCTAGCGCGTCGATACCAACGCGATTGTCTGCGTATAGGCCAGCCTCGGCTTGCTGAGGGTTTTCGCCGTACTTGGTCGGGCTAGCCAGTCTAGCCAAAGAGCCGCTAACGGTGGTGCCGTTAAGGTATTTGGCGGAAGCCACAATGTAGCGAGCGGCTTCGTACTCAGCGCGGGCTGCCAGCTTGTCAACAAACTCTTCTTCGGAGGGCTTATCGGCCTTGAGCCAGTCTATAACTGGTTGGCGTTGCTCGGCGTGAGACAGAACAATTCGTCGTCCCTTGGCGGCTGAGCGCAACATAGTCGGGCCGCCAATATCGGTTTGGGTAATAACATCTTGCTTGGTCGATCCAGGCTTGGCAATTGCCTCCTCAAGCGGGTACATATCGACACAGACAAGATCGATATAGGGCAACTTCAGCTCAGCCATCTCGGCTATGTCTTCAGAACTGCTCTTGTCGGCCAGCAGTCCAGCCGAAATCTCCCGCGACAAGGTCACTACGCGATGTCCAAGGATGGCTCCACCGCCAACCAATTCGGTTACGTCGCTGACGGCCACACCCGCGGCTTCGATTGCTTTGGCCGTTCCGCCAGAGGCATAAACTTGCCAACCAAGCTCTACCAGGCTACGCGCGAAATCCTCGATGCCAGATTTGTCATAAACCGAAAGCAGCGCAATACCCTTAGTGTCGCTCATTCATCCTCCTTGGTTTTAGCGCGAGAAAAGATTGATACAATTAGTATCTTATAATTTGCTCGTCAGGACAAGCCGAACTATCTGTAAATCAGCTCAAGGAAGCTGTAGTAATGGCTGTCCAAACAATTATTAGGCAAAATCATTGGCACTTTGCTAGAATGTTGGAATAGCTATGAAAAGCCAACCTAAAAGTATCAAGGTAGCCGTAGTTGGTATCGGTAATTGCTTCTCCTCTATATACCAAGGCATGGCATATTACAAGCAGAACGCCAAGGAAGATGTACCGGGGCTAATGTTCGATGATATCGGTGGCTACGCGGCTACTGATATAGAAGTTGTGGCGGCCTTTGACGTAGATAAACGCAAAGTTGGCAAGCCGCTCGGTGAGGCTATCTTCGCCAAGCCCAACTGCGCCCGCATCTTCATGTCCAAAGTACCCAAGGGTCCAATCGTCAAGATGGGCCATGTCTTGGACGGCGTGTCAGATCACATGCTGGAGCAACCAGAGGACGAGGGCTTCCGAATTGCCAAGTCCAAGCCAGTCGACATCGTCAAGACACTCAAGGACAGTCAGGCCGACATCTTGATAAATTATCTGCCTGTCGGTTCGCAAAAAGCCACTGAATTCTATGCCCAGGCGGCGATTGACGCTAATGTGGCCTTCCTCAACTGCATACCTGTGTTCATTGCCAGTGATCCCAAGTGGGAAAAGAAGTTTATCAAAGCCGGCCTGCCGATAGTTGGTGACGATATGCGCAGTGCGTTTGGAGCCAGTATCTTGTCTCAGGTTCTGCAGGAATTAGCCTTCGACCGTGGCTTTGCGGTTGATTTTCATCAGCAAATCAACATTGGCGGTAACACCGACTTCAATAATATGATGGTTCAGTCGCGCTTGGCTTCCAAGAAGGAGTCCAAGGAGAATGTCATCCGTGCCCAGAATGACATCAGGGGTATACCGGTACCCAAGCATAGTTTATTTGCGGGTCCTAGCACTTATTTGCCCTATCTAGAAGACAACAAGGTTGCTTACTTCAATCTGCGGCTACGAGGCTTTGGCAATGCGCCAGTTAACCTTGATATCAAACTGTCAGTCCAGGATTCTGAGAACAGCGCCGGTGTGGTTATTGACGCCATTCGCTACCTCAAAGTAGCTCGTGAATTAGGTGTTGTAGGCGCTCTCCGCGGACCAAGTGCCTGGACGCAAAAAACTCCGCCCCAGCAAATGATCTACTCTGACGCTAAGGCGGCCTGCGAGGCGCTAGCCAATCGCAAACTTCACTCTTCTAACAAGTTTCTCTGACATAGCAATTATCGCGCAAACCTGGCCTGCGTAGTTATCCACATAAGCAATTTGACATACGTACTATTTGGGTGGATGATGAGGATGTCAACTAAGGAGGGTGTTTGTTATGAGCACAGCAACGGTCACCAAGGATAACTGGGGGGCGATGGTCTTAGGGGGTGTGGCAACTATTATTTTCGGTGTAGCGGCGGTCTTTTGGCCGGGGCTTACGCTGCTAGTGTTACTGTATTTGTTTAGTGCCTACGCACTGGTCAGTGGCGTAGTCAACGTCATGGCTGGGCTTGGCACGATAGGACGAGCCGATGCCTGGTTTTTGCCAGTTGCACTCGGTGCGTTTGAGTTAGGGGTCGGTATCTATCTACTTCGCCATGTAACTGTAACTTTCAGTCTAATGGTGCTGCTGATTGGCTTTACGCTGATCGCACGCGGTGTCGTTGAGACTGTCAGTGCTTACTTTAATTCTCGCGCCAGCGATAAGGCGAGAACAATGAGCTATGTTAACGGTTTGGCTGCACTCGTAGCAGGTATAGCAGTCCTGTTTGCGGAGCCAGCACATGGTGTAGCTTTTGTTTGGATTCTTGGCTTGTACGCCATTGTAGTCGGCACTATTCAGATTGCCGAACTGTCCGCTAGTAACAAATAAAAAATCTAAGACCAACAACGAATACAGGTAGCCTTCATGGCTACCTGTATTTAGTTTGCCCCCAGGCTGTAGCAAGCTTGCGTTTTGAGCTTAGGTCAATATTGACAAGCATAGAGCATAACCATTATCATGACACTTGTTATGAGAATTACTCGTTTAGGACACGCAGCCGTTTTGATTGAAGGTAGCAAGACTGTGCTAATTGACCCTTACATAACTGACAACCCAGCTGCCGCTCGCAAAATAACCGAAATACCGAAGATTGATTATATTCTTATTACACATGATCATTTCGATCATTTCGGACTGGATGCTATAGAGATAGCCAAGCGCGATGGATCGACACTGTTTGCTGTCCACGAGGTTACGGTGCGAGAGGATGTTGCGCAATCTGGTATTAAGGCAGTAGGTGCTAACGTTGGCGGTACTTACGGCGAAGACGGGATTGAGTTCGGCATTACTCCGGCCGTGCACAGCACAGGCAGTGGTATAGCCTCTGGCTTTGTGATCAAGCTCGACGGCATGAAGATTTATCAGTCAGGCGATACATCTGTGTTTAGCGACATGAAGCTGATTCCCAAGCTATGGGGTGATATAGATGTGGCCTTGCTGCCTATTGGCGGTCACTACACCATGGACGAAATGGCTGCAGCTCTAGCCGTCGAATACATTAAGCCTGCCGTCACCATCCCAATACACTACGATACCTGGCCACCGATTAAGGCTGATCCCGTACTATTCACCAAGCATGCTGGCTCTCACACCAAAGTTCATGTTCTGAGCCCTGGTGAGACCTATGACTGCTGAGGTGTTGCACCATGGAGGTATCTGATAGCTCCTTAGCTACGCTGCTCTACGAAGATGTATTCGTCCACTCACCTTTTGGTATCTATACATTGGGCGTCAACGGCGTAATTACTTCGTTTAATCCCAAAATGGCTGAACTCTCGGGCGATAAACCCGAGAATGCCATAGGTCTTAATGCACTAGAGCTTAATAGCTACAAAAACGTTGGTCTTGACCAGCTTTTTATAAAAGGTATAGCCGGAGAGCCTTTCGAGACAGAGGTAGAATATGCCTCACACCTAGCTAACAAGAAGACCATAAGACATTATCGTGGCATACCAATTCAAGACAGAGGGGTCACTGGGCAGGCTCGTTTGCTGTTAATAGTCGAAGACATCACGCAGCGTAAACTTATTGAAAAAGAATTAAAAAATGAAGAAGCCATACTTCGTGCTTCGATTGATGGTCTGTCGATCGGCTACGTCATGACAGGCGCTAATAATGAGCAGCTGTTAATTAACCAGGCCGCTGAAGCGATCTTCACTCTGGATACGCCAAGCGCCTATCCGATCAGTAAGGCGATAGATATTAGTAATCTTAAGGGCAAAGTTGATATCGAGTTTATTAGGGCTGCCTTGAGCAAAAATGTTGATCTTGCGGCCGAACTTCGTAGATCGCGCGAAGAGAGAAAAAACATTATCCTAAAAGATATTCCCTACAAACTTTTGCATCTAAACCTGCATATTTCTCCGATTATCAACAGGACAACAGATACAGTTCTCGGTGCAGCGCTGCTGATACAAGATATAACTGAGCAGAAGGTCGCTGAGCGATCAAGAGATGAATTCTTCTCGATTGCTTCTCATGAACTGAGGACGCCTCTGACTGCGATAAGAGGCAATACCTCGCTTATTCAGGCTCATTTCATGCAAGACATCGAAAGCCAAGAAGTAAAAGACATTGTCGCTGACATTCATAATGCTAGCTTGCGGCTGATTGATATAGTCAATGACTTCTTGGATATGTCTAGATTGGAACAAGGGAGGTTGCAATATAAGCGGGAGGCGTTTGATATTGTTGAACTCTGCGATAACGTCGTCAAAGAATATGACGTCACTGGTTCTCAGAAAAAACTTCTGCTTGAGGTTATTAAGCCAGATGTAGCTCTGCCCATGGTTTTTGCTGACAAAGACCGAACTCGTGAAATACTCACTAATCTCCTTGGCAATGGTATTAAGTTCACTGGTCAAGGTGGTGTCAAACTTTCCTTCGAGCAACTTGATGGCCAAATCAAGATCTATGTGGCCGACACCGGTGAAGGTATACCAGATGAGTCCAAGGTGTTACTATTCAGGAAGTTTCAGCAGGCTCAATCAAATCTTTTGACTCGTGATATGAGCCGCGGAACTGGGCTAGGCCTGTATATTTCTAAAATGATTGCCCAAGGCATGGGCGGAGACGTAGTGCTCGAAGCATCCGAGGTCGGCGAAGGCTCGACGTTCAGCGTTACCATACCTATTGCGGCTGATATGCATGTTGAACAGCTCAGCAAGAGCGATTCTGAAACATTACAAACAGGAGGTCAGCACTAATGTCACAAAAAATATTGTTAGTAGAGGATGATGAGCTAATGGCCAGAATGTATATGCGCATTCTGAGCTACGAAGGTTATACGTTGGAAACGGCTGCCAATGGCCAGGCCGGCTACGAAAAAGCCAAGACGTTCCAACCCAACCTGATCCTGCTGGACATCATGATGCCGGTGCTTAACGGTTTGCAGGCACTAGAAAAGCTCAAGAAGGATCCTCAGACCCAGGCGTGTCCGGTGATCATGCTAACTAATTTGGCTGACAAAGCCGAGGCGGAGCTAGCCCTGCAAAACGGCGCTCTAAAATACGTCATCAAAAGCGATTATGACTCAGATGGTCTGCTATCGATAGTTCGAGAAGTTTTGCCCGCGACTGACTAGCAGTGCCGTAACTTCTATGATTCTGCCGACAATTTGATTAGCGATGATTGCAGCCGAGCCAACAACAAGGGCGGCGTACTCCTTGCATTAGTTCAGTGATCGTCCGTTCTATATGGTTAGCTCTTGTCTCAGGTCTTTTGACGGAGGTTACCCAGCAAATCCACTCATTGCGCGCCAGTGGCGTGAGATCCTCCCACCGCTCTTGCGCGGATTCGTCAGACAGCAGGGCTTTGCGTAAATCCGCTGGTACTTCATGCAGTACACCAGTGGCGATTTCGTCTTTGGCCATAGTTCAACTATATCAAATAAAAAAGCACTTCATGCAAAGTGCTTATGCTTGGCTCCCCGTAGTGATGGAAGTTAGAACCGCTCTAATTGCCTATGCGCTATAAATCTCAGCAACACCGCGATCAACAACTACAACTGAAAGTTGATCTGATGCCTTTAGTTTTTCAGCAGCCTCTGCGTCCATTGCTTCAAGAAAAGCTTGTATTCCTTCTCTCTGAGCGAGGCCTCTAGCGACGGGTGTTTCTCCACGATCGCGAAACGCTTGCCAGTCTTCTCCTGGCATCAAAATATCAGCTAGAACTGAGCCGTGCTGGTCGTCCACGTTAATAAGCGTAATTACAGTATCAGCCTGGCTGCGGCCAAGTTCATCAGCCCGACGCTTAAATTGTTCTACTC
>ERZ1292625.3637-Hain-H41-01um-R1-3637-length-12286-cov-14_pt1 | contig 12286 bp, 23 predicted proteins | sample MGYA00564400_ERZ1292625 | MGnify/ENA primary metagenome ERZ1292625 (study PRJEB36523, sample SAMEA6512639) | groundwater metagenome | collected 2019-01-08 | study: AquaDiva: Metagenomics assemblies of 32 groundwater samples
CAAATATTCTCAAAAGACGAGTGAATGACATGGCTTTTTATTTATACTACTGTGCAGTTTGTAAACAAACCTTTGAAGCGTTTCATCGGTATATCGGAAACGCAGGAAACTTGTTTAAACTGCTTTAAAAACGTATATCTTGATAAAGTTCTCGATGGTTTAACTTTTACTTCAAAAGTAAAAACAGACGAAGATATAAAAGAAGAAAAAAAAGAAATAAGAATAAGAGAGAATATTGTTCTTCAAAAGAAAGAACTCGAAGAAACAAAACACCTTCTTGAAGAAGATAGAAAGAAGTTTGAATGATCATTTTTCTTTCTTTAATATGTATTTTATTCTTAACCACATCAATTTTTCTTGTATGGTATTCGATTAAGTCTATTCAAAAAATATCATTTATAACAGAGTCTGTTGAAGATGTTTTGCTTGAAATAGAAATATTTCGAAAGCATATAAAACAAATATATGAGCTTGATATGTTTTATGGAGATGAGACTCTTAAAGATCTTATAATACACTCGAAAGATCTCATAAAGGAATTTGAACAGTTCCAGAAAGATTTTGAGACTTATAATGGGGTTATTGATGAAAAAGAAATATTAAAACTTGAGGAAGAAAATAACAGAAATGACAGAAATGATGATATTAGAGGAACCAGAACAATCGTCAGAAATGAATTTGACGAAAGAAAAGAAACAGAAGAAACCGAAGACCACACATAAAAGAACAAAACCAACAAGCAAATCTCGGGCAAAAGCAAAATATATTTCACCAAAGAACATGAAAATGCTATTGTCGAATATTCTTCTCTTGACTGTCTTCCAAAAAGACGACAAAATTTATATATAACTCTTATTGAACCATGTTTTGATGAAATGATTGAAAAAATGGTTTATACTTTTAAGTTTTCTAATCTTCCAAATATAGGATCCCTCAAAGAAGACTGTAAAGCTTGGCTTATTACAGTACTCAATAAATTTGATCCAACAAGAGGTTTTAAAGCTTTTTCGTATTTTTCTGTTATAACCAAAAACTGGTTTATTCACCAAACTAAAGTAATAGCCAATATTAATAAAAGAGAAGTTGCATTAGATCTTTATATGTATTCACAAGAAGCTAATAGTTCAACAAATGTTGACGAAGGAATACTTTCTGACAATTTTGTCATAAATAATCATTTTCACGAAAACCAAGAAAAAAAGGATTTTTATGCTTTTTTATCTGAAGAGATGGATATTTGGTACGGTGTTGAAGATATGAAAGAAATAGAAAAAAGGGTTTTGGTTGCAATAAAAGGTTTATTGGAAAATCCTGATACTTTAGAGATATTTAGCAAAAGAGCGATATTTATATATCTTAGAGAAATAACTCGTTTAAATACTAAACAAATAACACAAAGTATTAACAAAATTAAAGACAAATATCAAATAACAAAAAAAGATTGGAATAATGAAATATTCTGATCTTTGGTATTTATTTTAAGGTGCTTTCTATTAAAAAAATACAAGAAATACTGGAAAAAGCCATTCAGAATGCCAATGATGATAGAGATAAAGCCAATAGTTTACTAAAAGATGTTTCAGTATATATTGGTTCTGGAAATACCGGGATATCTATTGGTTCTGATAAACATAGAGAAGTTGGTTTAGCTGCCTCAAAATATCTTGATAATTTAACAAAAAGCAATGAAGGAATAATAAAGGCTTCGGAACTCCTTCTTAAATTGAGCAACAAAAAAGAAGAAAAACCAATTTTAACAGATGATGATAAAAAAGATTTTTATGAAACATTAGAAAATTCAAATAAGTTAGAAACAGAAGTGACAATAGATAAAAAAGAAAAAATAACAATAGAAAGTGTTGTTCTGGAAGATGAATAAATGGGTAAACGTTTTGATAGAGGAGATCTTAATCCACACTTAGGACCGAAAACTGGTTATTCCGTTGATCCATCAAGATATAGTTCGCTTCATTATCAATCACAATTAATAAATAAGTTTGTTGGGTCTTCAAATATCTTTGAAAGTACAGATAGACTTAAGGGTATAGTATTAAAAGTTCTCAAAGAACCATCTATTATAGATCGGAGAAAACAGGGTAAGAATTAAGGTTCGCATTCCAGAAATACATCCTTACCCTGAGCCAGAAATATATGGTGAATCAATTCCATCTGGTATTTTGGCGCTATATCCAATATTTGTCGCTGTTAGTAGCGACATTCCTGATCCTCAAGAGCGGTTCTGAGGTATTTGTAGATTTTGGAGATCGTTTAAATTATAGCGATCCACGTTATTATGGGCCAGTTGATAAAAAACCAACTGAACGGCGGAGTTAATAAGACTAATAATAAACAGGTTTCTGAGTTGGACACTTTTTTTAATAAAATAAAAGAATTTAAAGACTTCATTTCTCCACCAACAACTTCAAGTCCATTGCCAACTATTAAACAAACAGAAGAGGAAGAAGAAATAACTCTTTTTCCTGATATTGATAACAGAAATAAAATAAAGAATTTAAGTCAAGGTTCGGATCCCTGGGGACCAAAACCTTTGGGCAATGGTGTTTCAACTATTAAAAAGGCTGGATGTTTATTAACTGCTATAACTATAATGGAGAATTTCTTTAAGAAAAGAAATCAAACTCCATTACAAAATAATGATATTTTTAAGAATGCCGATATGTTTGTCGAAAATAAAGCAGCACTTAAAACGTATGACGCTATAAAGTATCTTAAAATGATTCCCGATGAAAATAAAAAAATAATAAACGGAGAAACCAGCGAAATGAAAGATAAAATAAACGAAACTTTATCTTCTCGGTGGACTTGTTATAGGTCATGTGGATTTGGATGCAAAAGACCTTGACGGTGACCATTTTATTGTTGTTCATTCAAGAATAGGAGAGAATTTTTTATGTGCAGATCCTGGATCTCGGGTAGAACTATTACTATTGATGTTGAAGGTTTAAATAATATGACCTTGGGAAAAGAAATATATAAGATTGTGTCTGTTATTCCTGTTTTTAATGGGTAAATTTACTATAAAGCTTAATAAGTATTATGACAAAACTTTCTGTTGACTTATCTGGATTAAATAATCCACCAGAAGACTTTAAAAATCTTCCTTCTTCTGTTTTAGAAGAAGCAAAAGGTATTGCTCGGGAGATGTAATATTAGAACCGGTTCCAATATTTAATCGAACAAAAAGCGAGCAAGTATTTCAAGGAAAAAATAATTCCTGGATCGTTCTTGGAAGAGATAGACCAAATAGCAGAATATCTCGGTTATGGTGGAAAAGGACATACGCAGTGTGCAATGATAGATATCGTTGTTCGGAAGAATGGCTGCCAAACCAAGAGATGATGTTTTTGTTGACCCCGATTTTGAAATAGATGCAGCCCGTGTTTATATAAGTCAAAAAACAGATGTTGACAAAAATTTTAAATTGCCAAATGGTTCAATGGGGAGTTCTGAAGCCAAAAGTGCTGTTGCTCTAAAAGCTGATCGGTATAAGAATAATAGCAAGAGAAGGAATAAAATTTGTTGTTCGGCACAGATAATAAAAATAGTCAACGGTCGGAGCACTAGATACTCTATTTGGTGTTGATCTTTTGGCAAATATTATTCCCGGTTCTGATCAAGATCGTATGGTCGAAATAAAAACAGATGTCGAAGCTCAAAAGAGAGAATTAAATAAACCTGGGGTGGAGCCAATGGTCAAACGGAGTTTCATTAGCATTTGCCATGGATCAGTTGTTAGATCTAACAGATCAAGTATCGCGGTATTTTGAGTGCCTTCTTAAAAAGCCAAATGGAATTTAATGCGGTGTGTGGAACACACATACATATCTCACCTTTCTTCCGGCCTACCTTCGACACCGTCAACAGAATTACGGAAGCCAAGCTATTCAAACTTCAATGCAACAATTACAAGACTGTATCATTGGTCTTCAGAAGTTTAAAATGAACGCTAGTTCATACAGAAACGTACATTTGAGGCCTTGGGGAAAATTTTGGTTTGGGTCACGCGCCCATAATCTCAATTAGGAATAATAATATGAAAAAAAGAAAAACATTAGATCAATTTTTAAAGGATGCAAAAAATGTTCATGGAAAAGAGTATGATTATTCAAAAGTAGTTTATATTGATGCTAAAACTAAAGTTAAAATAATTTGTTCAAAACACGGAGAATTCGAACAAATACCAGATAATCATACAAACAGAGGAGATGGTTGCTCGAAGTGTTATGGAACGCCTAAAAAAACAAAAAATCGTTTTATTGAAGAATCTATAATGATCCATGGCAGTGAATACGACTATTCAAAAGTAATTTATATTAATACTCATGTTAACTGTGAAATATTATGCAGAATTCATGGTTCATTTTGGCAAACCCCTAAAGGTCATATTCATCGGAAGTGGTTGTCCATTTTGTGGAGGCTCTAAAAAACTAACAATTGAACAATTTATTGAGAAAGCAAGAAAAAAACATCGGAGATGAATATGACTATTCTGAAGTAATTTATATTAATAATTATAATAAAGTTAAAATAATATGCTCAAAACATGGAATATTTGAACAAGTGCCTGTTCATCATATGAATAGAGGAGACGGTTGTCCATCTTGTGTTCACAATAAAAAACCAACAACTAAAGAATTTATAGATAGTGCAAAAAATGTTCACGATATCGAATATGACTACTCTGAAGTTATTTATATTAATAGTTATACTAAAGTTAAAATAATATGCCCAAAACATGGAACGTTTTGGCAAACACCAGCTAACCATATGAATAGAGGAGACGGCTGCTCAAAATGCTCAAATAATATCTCCGAAAGCGAAATAAAATGGCTCAATAGTATTAACATTCCAGATGATTCAGAGCACAGACAAGCGAGAATATATATTAACAAATTTAATGCGAGTGGGAAGAAAAAATACTATGTTGTCGATCGGTTTTAACCCAGAAACAAATACTATCTTTGAGTTTTTTCGGGCGATTATTATCATCGGTAATCCGAATAGGTTTTCAGATCCTCGACAAATAAACCATAAGAACCGGAAAAACTATGAGTGCACTTTACGAGGAAACTCAAGATAAAATAAAACTTTTAAAAGAAGCAGGTTATATGGTAGAATATATTTGGGAGTCAGAGTGGAAGATTTTAAACAAACAAAATAAGAAAGAAAGAATATAAAATGAATATAATAATAGCTGGATCGCGTTCTTTTAATGATTACGAACTTCTTGAAACAAAGATGAATGAGTTTTTGTCCGAATTAAAAATATCAACATCAGAAATAAATCATATTGTTTCTCGGAACAGCATCTCGGAGCAGATAAACTGGGAGAACGTTGGGCAAAACAATGTAATATTCCAATATTATCAATGCCAGCAAATTGGGATAAATTCCGGAAGAGCTGCTCGGGTCATAAAAGAAATGCAGAAATGGCAGAAAAAGCATATATTTGTTTGCTTTTCTGGGATCGGAATCAGCAAAGGAACCAAGGGTATGCTCAAAGAAGCTCTTAAAAAAGGTTTATTGGTTAAGCTAACTATGTTTAAAGACAATGGAGATAAAAATAAAATTTAATGCCTATTAGACCGCCGTTATATTTCATTTTAGATAATAGTCGTTTACAAGACGATCTTCTAAAGGTGTCTAGTTTGATTGGACGGAAGATATAAAAGAGATATGCTTTTATCTCGGCAAAACTATGTCAACTCACAGTTTAGAAATGGAAGCCTCTTTACTTCTTCAATTCAAAATTCAGTTAAGTTTTTTTCTGGATACGGTTATTGACAAAAATAAGAAAAATAAGAAAGATATTTTTGGAAATACTTATTTTGGTTTTAACTCTTATGATATTATAGAAATGAATATAAGTCATAATTATAAAACAATATCATCTGTTCGCTTTTTAGGGAAAGATAAAGATCAGAAAAGAATAAGATTTCTTTTAAACAATATCCCAAATATTTTTGATCCAACGAGTCTTAATATTATTTCGAAAATAAGAGCAATATCTGATTCAATAAGTGATTTATTCAATAAACTTGACACTCTTTTTTCTTGTCGTCCTGGTTCATTTGAGTCTGACAAACAGCTTATAGATCAAATATCAGAAACCGCATCTGGTGCAACAGGTGCAGATCTAACATCAACTATTTCTTGGTATGAGTTCATAAATACTTATTTTTTTCCAACTCCGATATTAATAGAAAGTTCCGCATTAACGAAAGAACAATTAGCAGAAATAGATAAAAAATATTCTCGGAAAATTGTTCAAAACAGAAAAAGATTTAAATAAAGAAGAACAAGATTTTTTTGGTTTAAAAAGTTCAATGTCTAGACTTGCCGCTTCATCTTTTGAAACAACAAATTCTCGGCAAGCAAGCATTTTTTTCTGATCTTCCGAAACAAATAACAACTCTTGGAGCTTTATATACAAAAGTATTCGATCGTTTTACACTCGGATGTTTAATTCAAGAAGCTTTAGAATGTATAAGACCTCCAGTGTCTTGTAAGGATCTTTTAAGAGATTTAACTGTTGATGATATTAAGGGAAGAATTTCTTTGGCCTTCCCACTTCTTCCGAATACAGTTAAACAAATAAATGATATTATTGCAGAGCAAGAAAAAAAAGAAGCAGAACAGCTAGAAAAACAAAGGCTTGCCGAGGAACAAGGTCGGAAAACTTGCTTCTGTTTTAGCTGAAGGCGAAACTGGTCCATTGAGTTTAACAGATAAAATATTGGACGCCATAGAAACAGTAATAGATATAGAAGCGATATGTGATCTAGGAATACCATTTCGGTATTCCGTTATTGGATATTGGGAAACTTCCGACTATTGATTTATTTTTTGATCTCTCTATTCAGTTTGACTCAGCTATTTTGGAAGCATTAGCTCAGGCTCTTTTGGATCTTATTCTTGGGATTTTAGAAGATCTCTTAAGTTGTAAAGCACTTGATGCCTTTATCGCTGGAATATTGAATCGGAGAAATAAGTGATCAAGCGGGTTTATATCGGCGATCTTGCCAAACTATTCCTTGGACAAGGTATCGGGGAAGATAGTGCCATAGCTCAGAGTCTTGGGAAAAGATGGGATGAATTTGTTGATACTGCGTCTCCGATGTTGGAAGATATTATAAAGTTTGAAGAAAGTGGAAGTTTATCCATTGGAAAAGATGTTTTAAGTTTTAGTCAAGTTAAAAGTGGTTCTGCTGGAATATCTGGATTATCTCATTTGCTTAAAAGCGGAAGTTTTGATGAACTGGGCGCTCAAATAACTTTTTCAAAACAAGAAAATAAAACTATTGTCGACCCAACAAAACTACTAGCATTTCAAGGACCGAATTCTGACAAAGCTAATGAATTCATCTCTGAAATAGGCAAATGGGAGCTTTCAGATGATCGGAGAAAGTTTTACATTAAAACGTTTTTCTGATGATAGTGTAGTTTTAATAGCTTCAACAACTTCTTTGGGACTTAACTTCCCTGAAACAATAGCACTTAGTGGAAGCGGTCTTAACTCTTTTAAAACTTCTTCAATAGACGCAAAACAACCAGGTCAAATAAAGCAAGCTTCATCTTTAAACAAGAAAGAACTTTTTGATGAAATGGGTAAATATTTCGACACCATTAATAGTGTTTTAAGTCCTACGGAAGTTATTGGACTTTTATCCGGAACGCCATCGGATGAAACTTTAAAAGTGGCAACAGAAATAACAAAATTAAACCATAAGCCATTATTCGAAATATTAAAAACTCCACAGAAAATATCTCAAATATTTACGGTTTTTGGTAAAACAACTGGTTTAGATACACTCAAGGATCGTCTCAATGTTTTAACGGCAAATCCAGATAACATTAAAAAAATAGCACCAGTTAAAGACTGTCCGCCATTTGAAAATATTTTCAATTTCAGGGAGCAACTTTTAAAGAAAACAGTTCCCGCAGACATTTCTAAAAAAATAATAAAAGATCTTATCGATAAAAGAAAAAAACGCTTTAAAGATATTCAAGATGGTTTGAGCAAAATAAAGGACGGAAATATTCCTTTTGATCTAAAAGATATCTTGTGTGGTTCTGGAAAAAACATAGATGGATCCAAAAATAAGATAGTTGAAGATAGTTTAAATACTACTTTTGATCTTTTATTTGAACCAACTAAAATGATGTTTAATAGAGAAATAACTAAATATCCAGATGCGTTATCTTTATATAAAGAAACCCAAATACCAATATCCAGAAGAGTTTCAAATAAAACAGGACTTCCAATTTTTAATCCATTGTCAACTGACGGAACCTTATTTACCAGTTTAGCCAAACTTTTGGGAGTAGATAGCTTGGAGGATAAAGACGATAGAAGAATAAATCCAGAGTTTAAAAAAATGGTTGATTCTGGTTTCGTTCCAGTTAAAAAGACACGGAGAGGGAAAAAACGACTTTGCTATAGACCGGCTCAAAAGATCAAGATTATATTGATGGAAATGGACCAATATTTAAAAAAGATCTAAAAAGATATATTGCTGAAGGATTTAAAAGAGGAATATCTTTAGATGAAAAAGATATTCGGTATTTCTTTTGGAGATAACTTTTTTAAGCTAACATTTAAAGGTTCCCTTGAAACTCAATCGCCAGCAGCGGAGTTTTCTCCTATAAAACTTACTTCACCGGAATGGATAATAGAATATATTGAAACTGATAAAATATTTCTTAATGTTAGAGCGGATGGAAACGTATTTTCTTCAACCAAAGGTATAGTACCATTTTCAACTAACTATAAAGGTAAAAAAGATAAGTTGGAAATAAATCAGATTCTTAAGAATAAAATACAACAATATTCACAAAATAGTTCTTTTCCAAGTAGACAAGATGTTTTTAAGAAAATATTTGTTGATAAAGTTTTTGGAGTTTTGACAGAAAAAACTCAAACCAATAGACAAAAACTTAACCAAGTGTTTGAAAAAAAATATATTGACTTTTTGAAAGCCATAATAAAAGAAACTGGTGAAGGTTTTTCAAAAAACCGTTTGTTAAAAAAGATCCCAAATAATTCAATAAGCGCTTTATTTGAAGGCGGACTTTCGCTTGATAGTGCGACCAAAGCAGATGAACTCATTGCCTTAAGTTTAATAGATTTTACAAAAGAACCATCTAAAGAACAAAAAGAATGTAAGGTTGAACCTCATATCTTGGATACCGAGCTTATTAAAAAAATGGTTAAGACGCTCTTTGACAAAGAATGCGAAGAAGAGACAACTTTGCCAAGATTTGATGGATTATCTCCAAGAGATACACCAATAGGGAAAGCTACATCGGCTGGAGTTATTTTATCTTTTATTCGCTTATATGCCATTGAATATATCTTAAGGAGTCTTTTTATATTTGATGAGTTCAAGTTTTCAGAAAACTTTATCGATGATGAAATATTTATAGACTATGTTTCATCAAGGATAAAAGATGATCTTCAAAAACTTGAACTTTATGAAGATTTTATCAAACAACTTAAAAAAGTTTATATTAAACTTAAAAAGGAAGGATTTCTCAAACTCAAAAAACAAGATATTGAAGACGTTTTATCGGTTTCCGACGAAGAAAATATTATTCCATTTCAGCTTAAAATATTGTTAAAGATACAACTGGAACAAGTTCTCAAAAAGATCACTAAAATAGTTGGAATAGATAAAAATAAAGAAGTTAATTTAAAAAGTGTTTTCTTCGAAGGTTTAAATTATTACGAAACTTTCAGTGATTTCCGGCATTCCAGAAGATAGTCTTCAATATTCATCAATAGATGAAAGATTATCGGATCTTGATATTCCTAAAAATGGAAAGTTTATTTTAGAACGTTATGTGAAAGTTAATAAACCAAATATTCCATTAAATATTGATACGATCGCTGGAGCAGAAAATAGTATTGACAGAGCCTGTATAAGACTTGAACAAGAAAAAAGCAAATATCTTCATCGGAATAGTTTCGTTTAGAAATTTTCAGCAATTTGTTGGAAATGTTATAGAAAACAACAGTTTGCTCGGTCTTCAAAATAAGAAAATATATGATCCGAGTGATCTTGAAAATTCATTGTTTGACCAACCGATAAAGATGGGTATTAGACTTGTTTATGTTCTTCCAGCTTTCCGGGCGGACCGGTCAAGAGAACTCAACTTGCGAAAAATAAGTTTCGAGTAGAGACTGATTCGGGAATAGCAGAGTTATATTCATTAGATTCAAACAAGGTTTTAGAAAATAAAAGTTTTTATGTTCTAGACAGGGCCAAGAATAATATTCCTACTGTAATAGAAGAACGAAACGATATAGCAACTTTTAAACAACATAACTGTATTTCTGTAATCGAATCTGAAGTGCCTATAACAGAATTTACTTTTTTTGGAAGTTTCAACAAATCAAAGATCTTGGATAAGCTTTTTAAAGAAAAATATTTTTCTTTTCTTAAAACTCAAATAAGACAAAATGATTTAATAGATGTATTATTCGATTATTGTTTTATTTCAGATCGTTTGCTTGGAATGTATACAATACACAGTACTATGGTTCTAAATAACGATCAGATGAAGACTTTATTTGATGGAACTAAAAATGAACTTAAGAAAATATTTTATTCTTCAAAAGACTTTGGAAATTATAATACTGAAAATACACAATTAAAGAAAACTCGGTGGAAATCTTGGTGCCTTCGAAAGAGCATTTAATAGGATAGGACATCCATCTGGGCCAGAAGGACCAGATGCTTTATTTTATTGGTTAACAACTCCAGTTCATATAATGAAAGCTTTGGCGGTGTTAACTGATCCTAATATATGGATAACAGATAAAATAGTTGCAGCAGCAGCATCTGGATTTTTAACTCCAAAATTTATTACTGTTTCATCTGATGTAAGAATAGATCGGCACAGAAGAATTTGCTTCAATAGAAACTCCTCGGGTGTCGCTTTGGATAATGAATTTAAAGTTCTCGAAACAGGTGAGGTTGTGAGGCTCTCAGAAAAGTTGGAAGGCTTTCGGTAAGCCCATTATAGAATATTCAGCAGTTGCTCTTATAGAACGTTTGGAACGGCTCTAGAGCCATACTTCTGTTAGAAACTTTATCTGATGGTACTGAAGGTCCAGCAATAAGAGTTGGTCCTGGTTTTTTTGGAGTTCCTTGGAATAAAGCAACGAATTCTCCGACAGCGGGAATAAATCTTGATGATTTTAATGAGCTATTGGACCGAAAAGAAAGTTCCACAATTTATCCAGGAACTCCAATAACTTTACCATATTCGTTGGTAAGTTTAGCTCTCACTCCTGTTCAAGTATTCGCGACTCTAATAGGACCAATGTTTTGTAGAACGATGTACGATCCTATACTTGGCTTCGGTACTAAATTTTTAGCCATGGAGACACTGATGAACGATCTTCCGTTCTTTAAATCAGCGGCTTCTCAAACAAATTTAAAAGAAGATGTAAAACAGTTTGGTATTGATCTTGATGGAGCGAGCAAAATAGGATGTCCACCGGGAAGCGACGACGCCGAAGATGAATGAAAAATTTGACTAAACTAAAAAACGAACCAGGAGTATATAGAATTCTGAATTTAATAAATAAAAAAGTTTATTATGGATCTACTTCCAAATTATTAAGGAGACATGGAGAACATAAAAAAGAGCTAAAAAACAAAACTCATTTTAATAGTCATCTTCAAAATGCCTGGAACAAATATGGAGAAGAAAATTTTATATTTGAAGTTGTTTGTTCTTGTTCTACTGTTGAAAATGCAAGAAAACTTGAACAAAAGTGTTTAGATATTTATAAACCATGGGTAAAAGAAAACGGTTATAATAAAAGCAAAGAAGTGGATAAAATTCCTATCTTAACTAAAGAGCAAAGACGAAAAATAAGCGAGAGAATGATAAAAAATAATCCAATGAAGAATAAGGAAACCGTTAAAAAGGTACAAGAATCATTAAAGGACTATAAACCAACTCAAGAAACTAAAGATAAAATATCAAAATGGTCCACAAAGTATTTTTCTAAACAAGAAAATAGAGATATGGTCCGCGAAGCCAATAGATTTAAAATGAGAGCAGTTATTAGAGTACACAAAGAAACTCGGTGAAACAAAAGAGTATGAAAGTTTGCATGCAACTGAAAAAGAAGGCTTTACACACGAATGTGTTTACCAATGTTGTCGTAAGATAAAGAAGTCTCATAAGCGGATATTTTTGGTATTATCTCGAAGACTACGCGAAAACATTAAATATTCCTCTACCAGAA
>ERZ1292625.3638-Hain-H41-01um-R1-3638-length-12285-cov-4_pt1 | contig 12285 bp, 12 predicted proteins | sample MGYA00564400_ERZ1292625 | MGnify/ENA primary metagenome ERZ1292625 (study PRJEB36523, sample SAMEA6512639) | groundwater metagenome | collected 2019-01-08 | study: AquaDiva: Metagenomics assemblies of 32 groundwater samples
GAGACATGCCCAAGCAATTGCATGGGGCCGACATCGAGTTCCACTTCGAGAGCCCCCTGCACGATGCGATCGACCGGCAGAAGGTCACGAGCTGGATGGAAGGAAAGCAGATCATCGCCGACGCCCTTGCACTCGATCGTTCGGCAGGCGCCATCCTCGATGCGTCGACGGCCCTGCGCGACGTGCTCGAGGTCGTGGCCCCGGCAAACTGGATCCGGAGCAAGATCGAAGTCGAAGATATCAAGAATGCCCAGGCGGCAGCGGAGGAGAACGCGACAGCCCTGGCAGCGATGGAGCAGGCGGCGGGCGCGGCGGCCAATATGGGTGCCGCGGCCAAGTCGCAGGCCGAGGCCGCTGCCGTGGCTTCCGTGTAACGGATGGTAGAAAAGAGAACCGCATCCGAAGTCCTGCTCGACAACGCTCCATGGAAGCCTCCGCACTGGGACCTGGCTGACGCGAACGCGATCCGGGCCCTTGAGAAAGGCATCGCCAACCCTGACCAGCAAAAGCGGGCGCTACGTTATATCACGAGCGTCCTCTGCGGGCTCGATGACTGGCCATACCGTCCCGGCGAAAGCGACCGGGACACCAACATCGCGCTCGGCAGGCAGTTCGTCGGGCACATGATCCTGAAGTTTCTGCGGGTTGACCTATCCAAAGTGAGGAGAGACACGAAATGAGCACCATGGGAAGTACGGGGGGCGGGTCCCCCAGCACAGGAGTGGCGGCATCGACAGGCGTAGCAGCCAGCACGGCTGCTGGTTCGAGCGCGGTCAGTATGGGATCGAGCGCCAGCAGCACAGCCGGCAGCGGATCGACGCTGGGGAGCACGGGCCAAGGCAGCACCTTCACAGCGACTGCCGGATCCACGTCCGCCGTCAACTTCAAGTGGGGCGATGGCTGGCGCGAGGCGATCGCCGCGGGCGACCCGAAGGTCCTCCAGAGACTGGGACGCTTCAACAGCCCAGAGGACATGTGGCGCAGTTACACGGCGCTCGAGGCTCGTATGTCGAGCGGGGAGTTCAAGACGACGCTCAAGCCCGACGCCACCGACGCCGAGAAGGCTGCCTGGCGCAAGGATAACGGCATCCCCGAGAAGGCCGAGGGCTACGACCTCAAGTTCGAGGACGGCACGGTGATCGGCGAGGAGGATATGCCGGCGGTGGGCAAATTCCTCGAGATCGCCCACAAGAACAACCTTTCGAACGCCCAGGTGAAGGACACCCTCGCCTGGTACTACACGATGGCCGAGGCCCAGACCGAGGAGAGGGCGACCAAGGACACCGCGATTGCGCGCGAGGCCCAGGACAAGCTGCGCGACAAGTGGGGTACCGACTACCGGCCGAACATCAACTCGGTCCACAGCCTGCTCGACGGCGCCCCTGCAGGACTTAAGGACCTGATCCTGAACGGTAGGCTCGCCGACGGTACGCCGATCGGGAGCTCCGTGGGGGCTCTGGAGTGGCTGGCGAACATGAGCCGGCAGCTCAACCCCGCCGGGACCGTGGTGCCGGCAGGCACGGTCAATGTGGGCCAGGCAATCACTGGTGAACTCGATAAGCTGACCAAGATGATGGGCAACCGCAACAGCGAGTACTGGAAGGGCCCGAAGGCGACCGAGAACCAGGCCAGGTATCTCGAACTCGTCACCGCCCGGGACCGGGTAGCTGCGCAGGGCGGGAAGAAGTAGAACACTGCTGACCCTCCTCACCCTGCACGGCTTCACCGATGCCGAACCAGCCAGGCCGTGGGTGGCGCAGGTGGGCGCGGAGCTCGCACGCCGGGTGGCCGCCGGCCGCTGCAGGTTCTACGAACGCGCGCAGCGCCCAGACCTCCTCGCCTGGACTATCTGGATCCCGGGCTGCCACCTGATCGTGCTGAACGAGGACCTGCTGGATTGGGCGCCGGCCGAGCGGGTGGGGTTCGTGATCGTCCACGAGCTGGGGCACGTGGTGCTGGGGCACGCCAGGTATCCAGGGCGCTGGGCGCGCCGCCGGCGCGAGGCCGAGGACGCGGCCGACGAATTCGCCGAGGCGATCACCCAGGTCCCGAGGGCAGTGATCCGGGCCTGATCAGGTATAATTCTGCCGCGGGATAGTAGAACGTCGCTACGCTGGGCTCATAACCCGGAGACACGGTTAAATTCCGTCCCCGCAACCAAGACCATATAGCCATGAAAAATAACCGACCTCGACCGACCATCTCTGGGTGTAGCTCAGAGGTAGAGTCCCGGTTTTGGAAGCCGGTTGTCGCAGGTTCGATCCCTGCCACCCAGACCACCTTACGATTGCCACGACTCGGACTGTAAGTCCGGGCAGGTGGCGTAATCGGTAAACGCGCTGGTCTCAAAAGCCAGAAGTTCTCGGTTCGAATCCGAGCCTGCCCACCACGGGCCCCACTGGCGAAACTGGCAACCGCGCCTGCCTTAGAAGCAGGAGACTCCGAGTTCGAATCTCGGGTGGGGCACCACCCCCTATTTGCACAGCCCTTCGGCAGGGTGTACGCTGCGATCTGCTGAAGGGTAACCCCGCGAAAAGGCGGGCCCCTCGGGCGGTATCAGGCACCGAACGTGGCCCCTGACCGCTGGTCCACCGGCCCCGCAAGGGCAACCCGGACCACCAGCCGTGATGGACAACCCGACGTGAGGTCGACAACTCGACTAAACGAAACGGAGGGCCATCATGGCCAAGACGATCAACTTCCTCATCACGCTGCTGGCAGGGCTGCTCGCCCCGCTGCGTGAGCGTGCAGCGATGCTGGCCTTCATGGCCGACACCGCGTTCCAGACCCAGTACTCGCAGGAATACATCCAGGGCTTCGAGCAGCGTCAGTCCTTGCTGCGGGAAACCGTGACAACGAAGGCCGACATCAAGGGCAATACCTGCGTGTTCCTGGTCGCAGACTCAGGGTCAGCAACCGCGGTAACCCGAGGCGTGAACGGGCGCATCCCCGCGCGCGGCGACAACCAGACCCAAAACTCGTGCGTCCTGCAGGAATGGCACGACCTGGTGCGCAAGACCGGTTTCAACATCACCGCCAGCCAAGGTGATCAGCGCCAGATGATGCAGGACAGCTCCATGGGCGTGATCAACCGGAAGATCGACGACACGGTGATCACGGAGCTCAACACCGGCACCGTGGCAATCGGCACGGCGGCGGTGACGGTCCCGAACGTGAGCTTCTTCCAGAACGGCCGGGTAAAACTCTCGAATGCGAGCGTGCCGTGGGACAGCAGGATTACCCTGCTGTGCCAGCCGTCGTTCCTTGCGTACCTCGAGCAGGCGCCCGAATTCGCCAACGCGCAATACGTCGACCTGCGCCCCTACAAAGGGACCGACGAGAACCCGTCGTGGGAGGACAAACCTATGGCGTACCGCTGGCGCAATTGCAAGATCGTGGAGCACCCGAACCTGCCCGGTAAGGGGACCACGAGCGAGAAGTCCTTCCTCTATCACCAGACGGCGATCGGCCATGCGATGGCGATGGAAAGCCTCCAGGCGCGCGCCGGCTACAACGAGGAAGAAGATTACAGCTGGGCCCGCACCACGGTCTACATGGGCGCCAAGCTGCTGCAGAACTCAGGAATTATCGTGATGACTCACGATGGCTCGAGCTACGCTTAATCGAAATGGCTGAGAAATTTCTTTCCGGCAAGCCTTGCAAGCGCGGACATTTGTCAGAGCGCTTGGTGAGCAGCCGAGCGTGCTGCCAATGCCAGAGCGACAAGAATCGCGCTGTGTACGAGGCTCGCCGAGAAGAAATCAAAGCCAAGACGAAAGCGTATCGGGACGCGAATCTGGAAGTGGCCAAAGCCAAGCAACGCGCCTATCGGCTGGAACATCTGGAAGAAGTGACCGCGAAAGATAAAGCGAGGTCGCAGAATCCAGAGCGCAAAGCCAAGGCGATAGCGAGGCTGCAGGCGTGGAACAAAGCCAACCCAGAGCGCAGCAAACAACGTGTGCGCGATTGGGCAAAGAAGTATCCAGGGCGCACCTTGGCCAAGGCTGCTCGCTATCGGGCGGCCCAGTACCGCGCGACCCCGAAGTGGGCCGACAGGTTGGAGATCCAAAAGGTCTACGACTTGGCGTCCAGGTTTCGAAGTCTGGGCTGCGATTTCCACGTCGACCATGTGATCCCGCTGCAGGGGAAGCAAGTCTGCGGTCTGCACGTACACAACAACCTCGAGATCATCGAGGCGAGAGCAAATCGTTCGAAGTCCAACCAGATCCATTTTTAGAAGGAGATCACCATGATCTCGAAGTTGATCCTCGCAGTACTGAACCTGTTCATTGGGCGCGCGAGCCAGAATGCATTCGCTGCGTACCTGGGCAGCACGCAATCGTCAAGTGTTGCAAACCCGCCGGTGCTCTTCGCCGGCATCCTGGGTGCCTCGCCAGATGTCCGGATCGCTGGTGGCACCACCATGCTCACCTTCAACAACTACGGCGCGGCGAGCACCGCGACCGGCAAGGCGGGCATGAACGCAGGGGGTCGTTTCTGGCACTACTTCACGACCGACGTGAGCACCGCGGTCCTCAACTCGGCGTATTTCTCCGATGCGGGGCCGCTTGGCATGCGGCCGTTCGACGTCCTGGCGATCCTCGCCTGCGGCACGTCGAACTCCACCGCAAGCCTGCTGCGTTGGACCTACGTGACGAGCATCACCACGGCGGGCGCAGCGGTCCTCTCCTCGGGGATCACCAGCACGGCGTAATACTCAAGCATCACCACTGCCCGGCGCGAGCCGGGCGGGTTCCGAAGGCGCCCCGCTGGGACGCCCCCGCAACCCACGAGGAGGAACACCATGGAAAAAACACCAGCTCCCATGCTAGACGACGGGCGGCGTCGTGCCGACAACGGCGTAAGCAAGGACCAGATGGCGACGCAGTTGCCCCCGAACTGCTTCCAGGAGGCAGAGTTCCAGTACATGACTTGGGCGGCCACCATCCCGAACGGCACGCGGCGCGAGGCCCTGCTCGTCCCCGGATACTGGGCGATTTACGCCGCGAAGGTGAAACCCTTCCACGAGATCCGCGCCACCGCCGAGGACGGCACGTGGATGTCTCGCTACATCGTGCTCGAGGTAGGTCGGACTTGGCTGAGACTTCAGGAGCTCGAGCACCACAACCTCGGGACCCAGGACGTCTCGCTCACCAAGACTGCGGCGATCGCCGTGGAAGAAGCGAAAAGAGGGTTTGAAGTGAAGCACCGCGGGCCCCGTGGCTGGAGCGTGATCAGGAACTCCGACAAGCAGGTGATGCACGAGGGGGCACAGACGCGCGATGCAGCCTACCTCTGGCTCGATGGGCACCTGAAAACGACCGGCGCCGGCGAAGCCGTAACGGCGTAGCCACGAGCCAGCCTTGGCAACCACCAGGCTGAAAATCTACAACGGGGCGCTCCTGAACTGCGAGGAGCGGCCGATCGTCGCCCTCACAGATGATGTCGAGGCGCGTCACGCCCTCGATGAAGTCTGGAACGACGGCGGCTTGAAGTACTGCCTCGAGCAGGCCCAGTGGAAGTTCGCCATGAACGCGGCGAAATTCACCTACGACCCGGCGATCGACCCGGACTGGGGCTACCAGCATGGGGTGACGAAGCCAACCGACTGGGTGGTCACGAGCGCGGTCTGCCAGGACGAGTACTTCCGGGTGCCACTCCTTCAGTACGAGGACCAGAACGGCAACTGGTACTTCGACCTCGAGGACGTCTACATCCGATACGTGTCCGACGGCGCGACTTACGGCGGGGACCTCTCGAAGTGGCCATCCACATTCACGGAATACGTGAAGGGCCACTTCGCCGAGAAGATCATCGCCAGGATCAGCGGAGGGAACGAGGACCGCATCGCGCGCGTGACTAAGCTCGCCGACAAGGCCAAGTTCAACGCGAAATCGAAGGACGCGATGGCAGGACCCACAACCTTCCCAGCCCAAGGAGCATGGCTGCGCTCGAGGTTCGGCCGCGGCGGGGGTCGGTACGACGGAGGCAATCGCTCCGGAAATCTCACGGGGTAAGGCGTGTGCAACCTAACAATAAAAACCAGCGCGAGTTTGTTTCTTCGGAAGTTTCGGGGTAGAGATAGCGCCATCAACTGTCCACGGCAGTTTCGAGCGGCAAAGACGGCTCCTGAGTATTTCCTTGCTGACTCCAGTGAAGCGCGCGAGATCCGCGAGGGTGTAGGACGATCCCTTGTATTCGAAAACAAGGTTTGTCATGCGGTTGTTGGCCTGCTCGCGTCTTGTGGCCCAGCGGCAATTGCCCGGTTTGTAATTGCCGTCATTGTCGATGCGATCAAGGGTTGGTTTGTCAGTTGGCCGCTCCCCCATATCGGCAAAGAAATTCTCAAAAGTTCGCCAACGCGCGCACACCGTGATGCCGCGTTTCGTGTAGTACTTAAATCCTGGGTTGGAAGGTTGAGTGCAACGCGAAATCATGCCCTGCCAACTACGATACGTCGCAGACACCTTTCCTTGAGCGGTGTGTCGGTGCGCGCCGCGCTCACAACCGCAGGAAGCTGGTCTCCGCAGTCGCAATTGAGTGCTATTCAATACTTGTTCGTTTGCGCAAAAGCATCGGCAAAGCCAAAGTGCCATCGTCCCGTTTCTGGTTTTCTTCGATGGCTCTTGCTTGACCACCTTCCACAGGCCGAATTGCAGCCCAGTCAAATCCGAGAATCGTCCACGCCCTGCCATGATGGCCTCCTTTTGAATTAGCCCACATTATGGCACGACAAGCGCTAGCTTATTTGGCTTTTAACCGTGGATTGGTCTCCCGCCTGGCGCTTGCGCGCGCCGACATCAAGCGCGTAGCCCTCTCCGCTGAAGTCCACACCAACTACGCGCCGAACGAGCTGGGCTCGATGACCCTAAGACCTGGGCTGGGCTACCTGACCAGCACCAAGAGCAACAACGCCGCCCGCTGCATCCCGTTCGTTTTCTCGACATCGGACGTCGCGCGCGTCGAATTCACGAACCTGATCATGCGGGTATTCGTGTCCGACACCCCGATCACCAGGGTGGCGGTAAGTAGCGCAGTCGCCAACGGGGACTTCACCACCAACCTTACCAGCTGGACCGACAACGACGAGGCGGGCGGGACGTCGGTCTGGGTGACGGGCGGGTACATGGGCCTCACCGGGGACGGCACGAACGCCGCTATTCGGGACCAGACCGTCACCGTGGCGGCCGCAGACCAGAACGTCGAGCACGCCCTTCGGATCCTGATCAACCGCGGGCCGGTCGTCCTGCGGGTGGGAACCGGCACCACCGACGATAGCTACATCCGGGAGACCACCCTCGACACCGGGGAATACTCGCTCGCCTTCACTCCAACCGGGGACTTCAACATCCGCTTCCAGAGCCTGATCAAGCGCCAGGTCTTGGTGAACTCGTGCAACGTGGAAGCCGCCGGCGTGATGGAGATCACCAGTGCCTACACCACAGCAGATCTGGACAACATTGTGGCAGGTCCTGACTCCCAATCCGGGGACATCATCTACATCGCGTGCGATGGCTACCAGCAGACGAAGATCGAACGAAGGGCGACGAGAAGCTGGGGCCTGTGCAAGTACTACGCCGACGACGGGCCGTTCCGGGTGCCGAACACGGGGCCTATCACCCTGACGGCCGCCGCCCTGTCCGGGAACACTACCCTCACCGCATCGAAGGCGCTCTTCCTCTCCACCCAAGTGGGCGTCATCTACCGGCTGACGTCATCAGGGCAGACGGTGACGGCGAGCATCACGGCCCAGAACACCTTCACCAACGCGATCGAGGTCGACGGAGTGGACGCCCAGAGGGTGTTCACCCTGACGATCACGGGCCTGACTGGCACTGGCAGCACGGTCACCCTGCAGCGCTCGCTCGAGTCCTCCACCGGATCGTGGACCGATTACGCCAGTTACACTGCTGACCAAAGCACGACGATCGACGACGCTCTCGACAACCAGATCATCTGGTACCGGATCGGGGTCAAAACCGGGAACTACGTGGCTGGCACCATCGTCCCGACCCTGACCTACCAGGCCGGCACCACCGATGGCGTGGCACGAATCACCGGCTTCACGAGCAGCACCGTGGTCAGTGTCGAGGTCATCACGGACTTCGGTGGCACCGCTGCAACGAGCGACTGGGCCGAGGGAGAATGGAGCGACCGCAGGGGCTGGCCGACCTCGGTGTGCTTCTACGAGGGACGACTTTCCTGGCAGGGAAAGAACGGCATCTGGGAGTCGGTCTCGGATGCATTTACGTCATTCGACCCCAATGTCGAGGGCGACTCGGGGCCGATCTCGAGGACCGTTGGAGCTGGGCCGGTCGACAAGATTAACTGGGCCCTCCCCCTGCAGCGCCTGATCCTCGGCGCGGAGGGCGCGGAATTCAGCGCGCGAGCGAGTTCGTTCGACGAGATCCTTACTCCCAGCAATTTCAACCTCAAATCGGCGAGCACGCAGGGAAGTGCTCCAGTCCAGGCGGTGAAGGTCGACAGCCGCGGGGTCTACGTGCAGCGCGGAGGCACACGGGTCTACGAACTCTCCTTCGATGCGGAGACCTACGACTATGGCTCGACCCAGCTCTCAGCCCTGATCCCAGAGATAGGGCAGCCGGGCATCGTCCGGATGGCGGTGCAACGTCAACCAAACACCCGGATCCACTTCATTCGGTCGGACGGCACAGCAGCTTGTGTGGTCTACAACAAGACCGAGAACCTCATCTGCTGGTGGGAGATCGAGACCGACGGCGATATCGAGGACGTGAGCGTGCTCCCTGGGGCTTCGGGGAGTGAGGAGGATCAGGTCTACTACGTGGTCGCCAGGACCATCAACGGCGCAACGGTGCGCTACCACGAGAAGTGGGCGAAGGAATCCGAATGTATTGGAGAAACGACCAACAAACAGGCTGACGCCTTCGTCACCTTCAGCCAGGCGGCGAGCACCACGATCACGGGTCTGTCGCACCTGATCGGGGAATCGGTCGTGGTGTGGCAGGACGGTATCTGCCAGCTCGACGCGAGCGACGACCCGCAGACCTTCACTGTGAGCGGGGCGGGCGAAGTCACCGGCCTGACGACTGCTGCCGCGGTCGGCATGGTGGGCCTACCCTACACCGCCCAGTGGCAGTCGGCGAAGCTGAACCAGCTGCAGGTGCAGCTCGGAACCCCCCTCGTCCAGCACAAGAAGCTGAACGGCTTGGGTCTGGTCCTCGCCAACACGCACTGCCGGGGCCTGAAGGTGGGGCAGGACTTCACCCACCTACGTGGCATGCCGACCACCGAGGGCGGCAAAGCCGTGCCAGCGAACACCATCTGGACCTACTACGACGAGCCCACCTTCGCCGTGAACGGGTCCTGGGATACCGACGCACGCATGTGCCTGGAATCCCAAGCACCTCTGCCCTGCACCGTGGTCTGCGCAGTCGTGGACGCCACCGTCAATGAATAACTTCCAGCCCCTCAGCGCCGAACTGGCGGAGCGTTTCTACGGTAGCGCGCCGGCGCGCACCCAGCGCGGGTACGCCTACATCGAGGAGGGCCAGGTGCTCGCCGTTTTCGGCATCTACCACGACCCGGCGAGTGCAAGGTACGTGGCCTTCTTCGATCTCTCGAAGGCGACGAGAACCGAGATGCATACCGTGCGCAGGCGCCGGCAACTGCTGAAGGGCATCCGCCTCGTCATGGACATGATCGGCACGAAACGAGCTCCGGTGCACGCGCTTTCCCAACCCGGCATCGAGGCTGCTGCCAGCATGCTCGAGCGCATCGGCTTTGAACCCGTACCCAACCACCAAGGGATCTACCAATGGCAGGCGCCACAGCCTACATCCCAGCAGCACTGACCCTCGCTGGTTCGGTCCTGGGGTACTCGGGAGCGAACAAGGCGGCCGCGGGCGCGCAACTCGCCGGGCAGCGCACGGCTGGCGCGCGCGCCTTCGAAGCGAAGCAACTACGCCAGAACGCCGGGCAGGAGATTGCTGCGTCGCAGCGCGCGGCCCAGGAAGAACGGCGCCAAGCGGGTCTTGTGGCGAGCCGGCAGATAGCTCTGGCCGCGGCCAGTGGGGCCGGGGCCTCAGACCCCACCATCGTGCAGATGATCGCAAGGACCGCGCGTGAAGGCAGCTACAGGGCGTCCGTCGCGCTCTACGGAGGCGAGGAGCGGGCGCGCCAATTGCGCATGGCGGCCGCGGGCAAGGACTACGAGGGGGCAGCAGCCATCGAGGGGGCCGAGGTCCAGGCCAGTGCCTACAAGACCGCAGGGGTGGGCGAACTCCTGAAGGGCGGGGGGTCGCTCTTCGCCAAGTACGGGTTTGGAGGCCCGACCGCGGCTGGCGGGAATGTCGTCCTCACATCCGGGGGACTGGACACGTCCTGGCTCGACGCCGGGACTGAAGCCATGAGAGGGATCGGCTGATGGCCGTCAAGATGCCAAGCCTCGAGACCTCCCAGCGGCCGATCCCGCAGCCGGCCAGTGGAGTGGTGTCCGTTCGTGGACCAACCGGCGCCGAGACCGCCGAAGGTGAGGCCCTCATGCGCTTGGGGACCCAGGTCCAAGGGGTGGGAAGCGAGGCCTACGCCGCCTTTAAGGTGGAGGAAGAAAAGACCAACACGCTTCGTGCCGAGGACGCCTATTCGAAGCTGCGCTCGCGCCAGCTCGATCTCACCTATGGCGCCGAGAACGGCTTCATGAACCTGAAGGGCTCGGCTGCGGTCGATCGGCCCCTGGGCAAGGAGTGGGGGGAGCGTTTCAACCAGGCCTACAAGACGATCGAATCGGAACTGGGGAACGACGACCAGAAGCAGAAATTCAGGCAGAGAGCAACGATCGCCCGCCTGCAGTACGACGAGGGAATCCTCAAACACCTGGCGAGCGAGAACGACACGCTTGCGAAACAGACCACGGTCAACGGCATCAAGTCCGAGGTCGCCATTGTGGCTGCTCAACCCTTGAGCGAGGGCGCGATGGCCACGAGCATGGAGCGCGTGAACAGCCTCATCGACAAGGACGTGGAACGTCAAGGCCTGCGGGGGAAAGCGGCAACAGAGGCCGCCGATGTTGCAAAGAGGAATGTGCGTGACGCCATGTGGAACGCCCGCATCGAAGCTCTTCTCTACAGCCAGCCGATGATGGCAGAGCAACTCTTCCGGGCGAACGAGAAGGAAATCTCCAACCCAGAACTACGTCTGCAGCTGCAGGCCAAGACCCGGGAGGCTGGGACTGCGATCACCGCCAGCATCGAGGCCCAGAGGGTGGTCGACGAGGTCCGCGCGAAGATGACTGCGCCCGACCAGAACGAGGCAGTGCTGACGCCGGTGTCGACAGGTGGTCCAGTACCCTACAGATTCAGAACCCCGGCAGGGAACCTGGTCGAGGGCGAGGCTCCTACCGAGGAGGAAGCGTACCGCCGGGTGGAAAAAGGCAGCGGGCAAAGGGTCCAGCGCGTGAGCGCCGAGGATCGTGCTCTGGCACCAGACACGAACGGACTGCCGCACTCCAGGGACATCGCTGCTCAACTGCCTTTCATGCTCCAGCGGGTCGAGAAACGAGCAGACGAACTCTACGGCAAGGACCATGGCAACCCCGACCGAGCCGCGTTCATCAAAAGGATGACGAGCGAGATCCAGAGTAGGGTCGCCGCAGACGTTCAACAGCTGACCGCTCTTCAGAAGCAAGCCCAAGGCATCTTGATCGACGCCATCGCCGGCCAAGGCGCACTGGGCGCCGGGGGAACGATGAAGGTAGGTGGGAGGCCGACCCCCGTCACAGCGTTTTCGCAGATCCAGGCGAACCCGGAGTGGATGCGTGCCTGGCAGATGCTCGACTCCGGTGTGAAGCCCGCGATGCTGAACCTCATCCAGAAAAACATGGAGATCGACAAGCCCGGGGACGAAGTGCTCTACCGCAGTTTGTGGAATCGCATCCACCTCGAGCCCGGGGACCCGCAGAAGATCGAGTTCTACAAACAGATCACCGACCCAGCGGTCGCTGACAAGCTCTCGATCGACCAGATCGGGAAGCTGCGCCTGGAAATCGACCGGCAGGAGACCCCGGGTGGCCGAAGCGCGGGCCAGATGCGCAAGAACGCCGACAGCCAGGTCTCACAGTACTTCAAGACGAACATCATGTTCACCGCGCAGCCCGAAAGGCAGATCGCGGCCACGATGCGCTGGAACGAGGAGGTCGGGAAGAAGGTCGATGCGCTTATAACCCAGGGGAAACCAGAACTCGTGCGCAACCTCTTCATGCTGGACGACCCGCAGTCGGTGGTGAACCCGAAATACCTGCAGACCTTC
>ERZ1292625.3639-Hain-H41-01um-R1-3639-length-12285-cov-3_pt1 | contig 12285 bp, 8 predicted proteins | sample MGYA00564400_ERZ1292625 | MGnify/ENA primary metagenome ERZ1292625 (study PRJEB36523, sample SAMEA6512639) | groundwater metagenome | collected 2019-01-08 | study: AquaDiva: Metagenomics assemblies of 32 groundwater samples
GGTTGCGGTGAGCGCCGTTCTCGCACGCGTTATACTTACTGCAGACGTGAGCGGTGTGAAGATCGTCACCACGCTTCATGGCACCGACATTCTCCTCGTCGGTCAGGATGAATCGTACTTTGATATCACGAAATACAGCATGGAACAAAGCGATGCGCTTACCGCGGTGTCGGACTATCTTTCGGCAAGGACGAAGGAGATATTCGGCATAACGAAGAACATTCGTGTCATAAAGAATTTCGTCGATGTTGCCGTGTTCTCGCGCGACGCGTTCGCGGGATCGTCCGTCGTCAGACACGGATCATCACCGGTATTGCTCCACGTGTCGAATTTCCGGCCGGTAAAGGATATCGCCGTGCTCATCAAGGCCTTCGCCCGCGTAAGAAAGCGCGCCGACGCGCATCTTGTCCTCGCCGGCGACGGCCCCGAACGTCCTGCCATGGAAAAGCTCGTGCGCTCGCTCTCCCTTTCACAAAACGTCACCTTTCTCGGTGCCACCGACGCGCTCCCTGCGATAATGGCGTCATCGGATATTTTTCTCCTGAGCTCAACGCTCGAATCGTTCGGGCTTGCCGCGCTTGAGGCCATGGCCATGGGCGTGCCGGTGGTCTCCACCGATTGCGGCGGCATACGGGAGGTCGTTGCCGACGGCGTAACAGGGCGCATCGTACCGGTCGGTGACCATGAGGGGATGGCGAATGCCGTATGCGGGCTCATCGATGATGTGCCGCTTCGAAAAAGAATGGGAGATGCGTCGTATCAGCGTGTGCGCGACGAGTTCACGATAGAGAGGATCGTTCCGCGGTACCGGGATGTCTATGCATCTATCTAATCGTATTTTATGACGAACACATCGGAACTGCCGCTGTGTGTGAGGTAACATCTATCCCCGCCAAATTGTTATTCTTCGCTTCACGTGCTTTTTTTGGCTCCCCTTTTGAAGGGGAAAGGGGTCGGGGGATAGGGGTTTATATTGCGCTGTACGCCTAATCGTATTTCACGAAAAGTAGATCAGTGCCGCCGCTGTATGTCTGACCGTCAACGGAGCCGGCTGCATTTCCCCCGAGGACGACATTTCCCGCGGGGTCCACGATGACCGCTGTCGCGTAATCACCGCCCGTGCCGCCGCGCAGCCGCGTCCATTGCCAGTTACCGTTCGCTGCATATGCGCAGACGAAGGCGTCCTGCGAGCCGCCGCCGAATATCTGCCCGTCAAATGCACCGGTCGTGTCGCCCGCGATGTATATCATCCCTTTCTTATCAACGGACACGCCTTTCCCGGTATCCCCCGATGAACAGCCGCGCATTCGCGTCCACTTCCAATTGCCTTCTGCATCGTATTTCACCAGGCAGGCATCCGTACTTCCTGCAGGGACTTGCCCGTCAAAGACGGCATCAGTGGACGCTGCGATGTAGAAATTACCGCTCACATCGGCCGCTCCCCCGTACACGTTGTCGCTGTTCGCCGTCCCCCGCTGTCGAGTGAATATCCAATTCCCGGATGTGTCGAATTTGACAAAACAGATATCGGTCAGTCCAAAGGCTGTCTGTCCATCGAACGATGCGTTCGCCTGCATCGCAACATATATCGAATTACCCGCTACGGCTATTGCCCTGGGTTGATCGGTATTCACCGTGCCGCGCATCTTTGTCCAGAGCCAGCCCCCGTCGAGTTTATACTTCATCACGACCAGGTCCGATATGGCGCTGTACGGCTGTCCGTCGAACGCCCCGTTCGCTTCACCGCAGAGATACAGCGCACCGCCGCTGTACACGATATCGTAGGGAGTATCATTCCCGCCGGAACCACGAATGCGCGTCCATTGCGGGAAACCATCCTTTCTGAACTTTTTTATGAAGATATCCTGTCCTCCAAAACCGCCTTCGCCGTCAAAGCCAGATGTGGTGTTCCCGGCAAGATACACATTATCCTCGGTATCGACGGCAACGCCGTGGCCGACATCGTCACCGGCACCGCCCGCAAGCCGTGTCCAGAGCCAATTGCCCTTTGGGTCGAACTTGATGAGGTATGCATCCTGAATCCCGCCGCCGAACGACTGCCCGTCAATGGTACTCCCCGTATCGCCACACACATAGATATTTCCGGTGCTGTCCGCTGCAGTGCCGTTCACGGTAAGTGATCCGGCATTGCCGCGAAGGCGCGTCAACTGCCAATTCCCGCTGCAGCCGTACGTTATTCCCTCAGGATCGAAGGGGTTTGTCCGCGGAAGCTGATCATAAAAGCAGCCCACGGCCGAAACCATGAACACGGCCATAAGCGCGATAAGGTACCTTGAACCAGCCATATGCTGTACTCGTTATGCAGTATTTGCTAGAACGTATCAAAAAGTGAGCGTATCGTCAACTGCTTCCTTACATCCTGCACGCTCAGGTCCCCGCGCTCCAGCGTCACCCGCTTTTTCATGCCCGGTGCCAGGTCGAAATAATTGTCCGAGAACACTGTATCGCGGCCGGCAAGATCGAGCTCGATGAACTTTGCATAGGCGGTCGCGGTCACTTCGATGACGACATTCCCGCTCTTCACATCCTTGCCGACGACCGTGCGAAGCTTCGGGTCTGCGAGCGAGAGATGCTTGTAGGGCGCGAACACCGTGCTCCCCATCGACGATGCGTGCGACTTCTCATCGGTGAACGAGAAGAAGAGCGCGCGCTCGCGGATCGTACCGGAAAGCTCTTTCGAAAGATCGAGCGATACGCCCAGCTTGCTCGAGAGGGGGTCGATCTTCACTTTCACCGAATCGGTGCGTATGGATTTGCCGTTCATATCGATGAGCTTCCACGTGAGCGTGCCGGAGAGCGCCTCGCGCGTTTCATTGGATACATGTATCGACGCTTTATCCTTCGTTTCCTCGCAGGAACACATGACGGGCGCGAAGAAGCGTTTCGCCGCATAGTGGAGCGCCTTCCAGCGTCCGTAGAAATCGACGGATGCCCACGATGCCACCGGCCAATTGTCGTTCAACTGCCAGTAGATGGCCCCCATGCATCGCCCGCGGTTGCGCCGCCAGTGCTCCACCCCGCAGCGCATCGCTTCGGACTGCGAAAGCTGCGATACGTATACGAGCGAATCAAAGTCCCTGGGATAGCGGAAATACTGCGCGATATAGGAGAGTATCTTGCCGTTGCCGCCGTTGCAGCGCTGATGGTCTTCCATGACCGGCGAGAAGATGTTCATATCCTCTTCCTCGGCGAAGCTTTTTATCGTCTTCATCGAGGGGAACGATTCGAAACCGAATTCCGACATGAAACGGAAGAATTTGCTGCGATAGTCGGTGAACGCCACATTGCCGTGCCACACTTTCCAGTAATGCGCATCCCCGCGTGCCTCGCCGTTGGGGTCGTCGAAATCGCCGCCCGAGGAGGGCGATGCCGGCCAGTAGAACACGTACGGGCACACCTCGGAGACGAGCTTCGGGAAGAGGAATTGATATTGCTTGAGGTATTCGGTCTTCGACACCGGCGGTTTCGGAAAACCCCATTCGACGAAACCCCATTCCATCTCATTATTGCCGCAGACAAGACCGAGCGACGCGTGATGGCGCATGCGCATGAGATTATACCGTACTTCCGCTTCGATATTCCTGTAGAACGCGGGGTTATTCACATCGTAGGTGGCGCAGGCGAACATGAGATCGTGCCAGATGACAAGCCCGTATTCGTCGCACAGGTCGTAGAAATCGCTGGAGGGATAGACGCCGCCGCCCCAGACGCGTATGCTGTTGAAATGGGCATCGACGCAGTCCTTGATGAGCCGCTCGGTGCGTTCGCGCGTCACGCGGGTAAGACAGACGTCCTCGGGTATGTAGTCGGCGCCCATGGCGAATATCGATACGCCGTTCACATGGAACTCGAAGCTCTCGCCCCATTTGTCCTTCGCCCGGCGCACCGTCATGGTCCGAAGCCCGATGCGGTGCGTGATGGAATCGATGACCGCGTCGCCGTGCATGAGATCGATCGATACGCGGTAGAGCGGCTGTTTGCCGTAGCCGTTGGGCCACCACAGTTTCGGTTCCGTTATCGGTACGGAGAACTTGTGATTGATAGCGTGATAGGTGAGCGTTTTCGTCCCGTCGGGGGCCGCTATGGTCGCGCGTATACGGTAGTCGGTGTTCTGCCACTGCTCGACGACGGTCTCCACATCGAGCGTCACCGACGAGCTGTTATGCCGCTGTATGATATGCGCATCGGAGAGCCGCGCGCCGGAGTGTATCGCGATACGCAGCGGACGGAATATGCCGATGTCGGGGATCTGCGGACCCCAGTCCCAGCCGAAACTGCAGTGGGATTTTCTGATATGCGCAAAGCCGGTAAGCGCGTCCCCCGCGCCCCACAGTTCGCGTTTTTTCTGCGCTTCCGTGATGTACTTCACCGCGTCGGCGAAGGTTATCTGTATCGTATTCTTTCCGGAGCGTATCTTGTCATCAATAGCGAAGCGCCAGGCGCGATGCATATTGTCCGTGGTCCCCGCCTTTTTTCCGTTGATCACTATCGTCGCGAGCGTATCAAGCCCTTCGCATTCGAGGAATACGTGACGATTCTCCACCGTGAGCGCATCGACACTGATGTCGAATTCCCGTTCGAAGATGAAATCGCGCGAGGCGATGGCCACGGCACGCCGGTTCTCCTCGCGATGGAACATCCCCCGTTTGCCGAACGCCCCGTCGCGCTCAAGCGCTTCGAACACGGTGCCCGGTACGGCGACCGTGGTCGAGTAGGTGCCGTCCGCTGAACGTACGTTCCACATTCCGGCAAGATCGATGTGTGACATGGGGTTTCCTTTGTGCATCAGTTTCTGGTATAGAGGAATCGTTTTATCGAACGCTTGGGGGTCTTCTCGAATTCCTCGGGATAAAGCTCTATGCGCGATACGGTGATGAACGCGGGAAGCCTTTTCGCGAGCAGTTTCAGGTTCTCGTCCATTTTTTTCGTAAGCCCCCGCTCATCGAGCCCTTCGGCATCCGCCTTCTCATAGTCCGGGTATACGAGCGCCACGAGCTTATTGTCCCGTTCAATGACGATCGACTCCTGCACATACGGGAGATAGTTGAGCTTCGCCTCGATCTCTTCCGGGTAGATGTTCTGTCCGGAGGGGCCGAGCATCATGGTCTTCGATCGGCCGGGTATGAACACATTGCCTTCGCTGTCCATGATGCCGAGGTCGCCCGTACGCATCCATCCGTCTTTGGTGAACGAATCTTTCGTCGTTTCCTTATCCTTGTAATAGCCGCTCGTTACGTTCTCGCCGCGTACGAGTATCTCACCGGCCGTCGCAGCGGGATCGGCGGAATCGATCTTCACCTCCATGCGTTCCACGGTGCGGCCGACGCTCCGCGGGCGGAAGTACTTGAAATCGCTGTAGGTGATGATAGGACCGCATTCGGTCATGCCGTAGCCGACGGTGTAGGGGAAGTCGATCGAATGGAGGAACGCCTCGACCTCTTCATTGAGCGCGGCGCCGCCGATGATGAGCTCATAGAATTTCCCGCCGAAGGCCTTCACGAGCCTGGCGCGTATCGCCGAGTGTATCGCCGTTTTCACGAACGGGAGCTGGGTAAGTATCCTGATGTGCGCCTTCTCGAGCATGGGCTTTATCTGCCGGGCATAGATCTTCTCGATGACGAGCGGTACCGTGCATATGATGCGCGGCTTCACCGCAGCGAACGCTTCGATGACTATCTTGGGCGAGGGTATCTTCGCGAGGAAGTTGATGTGACACCCGCAGGTTATCGGGAAGAGGAAATCGAATGCGCAGCCGAACACATGGGCTACCGGAAGGAAGGCGACCGTGGTGTCCCCCGGGACAAGGGAGAAGTTGTTGCGCCCGAAGACGACGTTCGAGCTTAAGCTTAAGAGCGGGAGCATGACCCCTTTCGAGAAGCCCGTTGTGCCGGAGGTGTAAAGTATCGCGGCGAGCCTTGCATTATCGGCCTTCGGCAGCGTGAATGATTCCTTCGTTACGGAATGTTCCATGCGGTGCTTGAAATGGGCCACTGCTTTGTGCACCACATCGGCAACCGACCGGCGTGCATGATGCCTGAGCGAGAAGTCGGTGAGCGAGAATATGCCGCGGACGCGCTTCATCGCGCCCGGATCGAGCTTGTCGATGATGTCATCGGAGGCGAACACGAACACGCTGTCCGAATGGTTCACGATATGGTGCATGTCGTCGGGATGGAAATCCGGCAGTATCGGTACGATGACCGCCCCGTAGGAAACGACGGCAAGATAGGCGATGCCCCATGCCGCGGAATTCCTTCCGACAAGTGCGATGGAATCGCCGCGGTGCACGCCGTTCTCATCGAAGAGGTGATGGAGCATGAGCATCATCCTGCCCATTTCCCCGTAGGTGTACCCCGATCCGCCGTGATCAGAGACCGCCGGGAGGTCCCAATTCTCCCTCACTGCATGCGCAACGAGATCGACCAATGTTTCTTTCAGCATTGCGTATCCCCCTCGTGTGGTCCTTCCGCCCTATTAGATCAGTATCGCCCCGGCGAGCACGGTCACCCAGACATTGTGTTTCTTGACGATGGCCGACTGCGTGACGTTGTGCGTCTTGACGATCTGATCGCTCATCTTCCAGATATCGCGCTTCAAGTCATACGATGCATCCGGGTCGAAATCGAGACCGAGGATGGTCGCGAGCATTTCTGCGGCGAGATCTTCCGCGTAATCACCGCACTCCTCATCGGTCATGCCGTAGGAATGATGCTCGGAAAGATAGCCGTGCTGATGCTTGTGCTGCGGCACCGCCATGCCCACCGACGCGGCGAGGAGGCGATTGTACTCATTGCTGGAAATATCGCTCAGGACGCAATGGACTATCTGTCCCGGCTCAAGCTCCTTCAATCCCTTCTCTATCGGGATGATCTTGCATCCGGGCGGATAAATGCTCGATACGCGCACCAGATTGAATTGTGCGATGCGTGCGTCGCGCAGAGCCATCTCGAAGCTGAACAGCTTCTCCTTATGGATGCCGACACCCTTCGTCAGGAACAGCTTTTTCGGTATGTACATATACGACCCTCCTCGTGCCTAGCGTGACGGCGGCGCATCATCGATGCGATTGCCGATGTTATCGTCTTCCGGCGGGATCTCCCGGTCATTGCCCGGCGGCCCGTAATTGTCGTCGCGATAGGACGGACGATAATTCCCGTTGCGATCGGAATTCCCGTAATTGTTCCCGCCACCGCCATAATTGTTCCGACGATAGCCGCCGCCGCCACCACCGTAACCACCCCCGCCTCCACCGCGGCGACCATAACCGCCGCCGCCGTTACCCCCGCGTCCGCCGTATGCGCGACCGCCTTTGGGGAGTATGCATACCTGCTTGATGGTGCCATCGCCCTCGCTCTTTGTCTCGACATCCTTGTCGTCCTGGAGCGTGAGATGGATGATGCGTCGCTCGTAGGGGTTCATCGGTTCGAGCATTTTCGGCCGGCGTGTGCGTTTGACGACGCTCGCCATCCGCCAGGCGATGTCCTTCAGCGTCTCTTCGCGCCGTTTGCGGTACCCGTCGATATCGATGATGATGTGATGCTCTTCCTCTTCGGTGCCGTTGCCCGGCTCGCTTGCCGCGGGGCGCCCGTTCATCTTTGAGGTGATGAGCGTTACCAGGAACTGCAGCGCCTCGAGTGTGGAGCCCTTCTTCCCGATAAGCACGCCGGAATCGGGGCTGTCGATGTTGATATATATCTTGCTCGCGCTTTCCTCGCCGGCGGCCACGGTAGCCGGGACGCTCATGAGCTTCAAGACGTTCTCAAGGATATCCTTGACGTCCTTGATGCGGTTGGATATCTCCTCGTAGTAGATGCGTACACGAGCCGGTATCTCTTCGCCGATGCCGAGTATGCTCCGTTTGCCCTTATCGAGCACTTCGATGCGCACCTCGTTCTCGGCAAGACCGAGCTCTTCGAGCGCATTCTTCACCGCTTCTTTTTCAGATTTTCCGCTGAACTCTTTTACTAGCATATATCGTTCTCCTCGCGCTATTTTTTCACGGTGACCGTTACCAGCTTTTCCTTCCGGAAATAGTTGGTGTACATCTGCTGCGGCAGGCTCAGGAGGTTCATGAGCGTCCAGTAGAGCACGAGCCCGCTCGCCATATTATACAACAGGAAGAGGAACACCAGAGGCAGTATGTAGCTGAACACCTTCATCTGCTGCGCCTGTTCACCCGTGCCGGATTTCGGCGTGAGCACGGTCATAAGGAAGCTTGTCGCCGTCATGAGTATCGGGAGAAGGTTCACATCGAAGCCGCTTATCGTCATGAGACGGTCGGGGGAAGTGAGGTCCTTTATCCAGAGGAACGACGCATTGCGCAGCTCCACCATGTTCTGCATCATATAGAAGAAACCGATGAGTATCGGGAAAGGAAGGAGCATGGGCAGACACCCGCCGAGCGGATTGACCTTCTCCTTCTTGTAGAGCGCCATCATTTCCTGATTGAGCCGCTGGGCGTCGTTCTTGAACTGCTGCTTCATCGACTCGATGCGCGGGTTTAACATGCTCATCTTCTTCATGGAATTGTAGGACGCCTGCGAGAGCGGGAAGGTGATTATCTTGTAGATGAGCGTGAAGAGTATTATAGCCCAGGCGTAGTCCTTCGTGAATTTATAGAACCAGTCGAGTATCCAGTTCATCGCATACGTGAGCGGGCGGATGTTGAGGCCCGGGATGATGAAGTATTCCTTGAAGATGAAATCGTAGTTGCGCCCGTATTCGGGGAGCGCGGTGCGCTTCTTGGGGCCGAGATACGCCGAATATTTCTCAACGATCACCTGCCGCGGTGCGAGCGAAACAGCGGCGAGATAATTGACGATCTGGTGTCCGTCGATGTCCTGCGCTATCTTGGGGTCCGGGAGTGTTGCGCTTTCGGCGAAGTAATCGGATTTCGGGGGCGAGAGGAATATCGCGAAGTAGCGGTTCTCAACGGCCACCCATTCCTTGGGGCCGGCGACGGGCTTGTATTTCAGCTGCTGCTCACGCCCGGAGAGGAGATCGTCCTTGTCCTTTTTGCCGAGTTTGAGCCAGGACGCTTTCACGACATCGTCGGGCGTTCGTTCGTTCTTCGGGCGATAGGGACCGAGGCCCGAGCCGGTGAATATGGCATAGGGCACCGATACCTGCGAACCGGAGAGGTTCTCGAAGGAAAGTTCGGTGTCGATGAGGAAATCATTGGACAGGAGTGTGAATGATTTCTTCATCCTGAGCGGCGTGCCGTTGACAGAGACATCGGCGATGAACACGATGCGGTTGGAAGATCGCTCGGCGACGCCGTACGCAACCGGCGTGTGCGGGGCTATCGAGTTCGAAAGATCGCTGAAGCTCGTGTAGAAGGGATATATCCCGTTGAGCACGCGGTCGACCATCTCCACCGGTTCGCCGGAGAGCATGGAATATTTTTTCAGCTTGTAGGACGTGAGCACGGCATCCGCACTTGAGAATTCCGCGCGGACGCGGTCGTTCTCGAGCGCTATCGACTGTACGCCGAACACGGCGAGCGGCCGCACCGAAGGGGCGTTCGTGCCGAATGTCACCGGGGCTGCCGCTGCGGGCATCGATGCGGGGGCATTCGTTGTATATGTCTGCGGTACTGCTTTCGGTGTGAGCTTTTCCTGCACTACAAAAAAGGTGATCATTATCACCGCCGATATGCCGATGGCGAGCATGAGACGCATGTTCTGGTTCATTCTTATTGTTTCTCCTTAGAGGTAGCTGTCATTGTCATGGTACCGGGTCGTAACCGTGCCCCCCCCAGGGGTGGCATCGCATAAGTCTCAGAAAAGTGAGTGCACATCCGCGTACTGCGCCGTGCCGGAGAAAGGCCTCGCGGGCGTACTCCGAGCATGACGGCGTATACCGGCACGACGGGGGGAGGTGCGGTGATATTATCTTCTGGTAGAGTGTGATGAAAAATATGAATATATGTCTCATTGTTCCAAATTTCAGGTAAAACGACGCAGGAGAGCGGAGAGCGAATCCGACCGGTCCTTATACTCGCGCGCAACACGCCTCCGTATGATGATGACGAAATCATATCCCTTTACGATGGATGCCCGTGCTTTCCTGAATATCTCGCGCACCAGCCGCTTTTCGCGGTTGCGCTCCACGGCATTCCCGAGCGTACGGCGCACTACCACGGCCATGCGGGAGAAATCCCTGCCATTCGCGGCCGCAAGCACTCGATACGCATCATCCGCGTACGTTCTATTCCTTTCAAAGATCCGTTCGATATCCGCTCGCGATTTCAAGCGTTCGCGTTTGGGATATCGGCTAGCGCTCATCGGAAGAGGTAAGTTTGTAGCGTCCTTTCAGGCGTCTACGGCGCAATACTTCACGTCCGCCGCGTGTCTTCATCCGCTTGCGAAATCCGCATTTACGGGCACGGCGCACCTTGCTCGGGCTGTACGTACGTTTCATCTGGTCAATTCTCCTCGAGATATATAGCAACACCGCCCCGTGTGAATGGAAAGCGATGAGGTATTCACCGATAAAGTCCCGGCATTCTATCGCGGCTTGGAGGTTTTGTCAATACAAACGATGGGTCTGTTATCGCGGCAATTTCCAGCGCGACCAAAGCACCGAACATGGCTCATCCTTCCTATATTGCTGATAATATGCGGTGAAAATACTGCCGTCAGCCAATTCCACGCTCGATGGATAACCGAGATCGCCCGTCGGCCCGCGATCATTGATGATGATATCGGTTTCCCACGTCTTTCCGTCATCGCGGCTTATCATCGCCCGCTCACCGAACGGTTTTTTGCGGTAGCCGTACGAGCAGACAATTGTGCCGGATGAGTGACGCATAAGATGCGGCGGGGCACCGTGAATACCGAGCGGCTTCGCCTCGCTCCATGTCTTTCCGCCGTCGAATGAATCCGTCTGCAGGAGCGTTAACACGGATCCTTCCGCATCTTTTATCGAATAATCATTATAGCGGATAAGCCCGAGAATGTGTCCGCCGCCGAGATCAAGGGCATGCGGCTCGTTGAAATTGTCGTGTTTCCAGTCCTTCGGGAGCGGCACCGTGCCGAGCTGTTTCCATTTCTTCCCGTCTTTGCTCGTCCAGGCTTCGATGTTGCCTTTGCCGTACTTGTTCGTATCGTACTGATATTTTCCTTTTACCACCGTTGCGAACCGTTTCCCGAAATAGAGAAGCGTGCCGTCCGCACGAAGCGTAGGACCATGCGGTGCGCTTACCGGCGATGGATAAATCTCGCCCCAGCTCTCGCCGTTTTCGCTCATACGTACATACGATCCCTGCCAATGCGCGAGGTCATCGTTCCAGAGCGCGACGGTGTTCATCCACACGGATGAGCCCTTGTACATTTTCGTATAAACGCGTATGTCACTGATGAACCACGAGGCAAGGAGCTTCTTCCCGCCAAGGGATATGATGCCGGCGTCGCGGTCATCGAGCGGCGTGTCGGTGATTATCTCCGGCGCCGACCACGTGCGGCCTTCATCCTTGCTGCGGAATATCGTGGTCTTGCCCCACGGGCATATATGCGAGTTGCGAAATCCCGATGCAGCGACGATGAGCTCGCCCGCGGGCGTCCGGCAGACGGTGGGCCAGCCGAAATAGCCGAGATAGCTTTTCTCTTCGCGGTGTACGATTCCATGTTTTGCTGATACTCGCTTTATCATATGCTGCTCCATGTCATAGTGCGATCGGATAGCTTCGCTGACAGGCATAGTATAATCACCTACGACAACAAGCAATAGCAGTATCGTTCATTTTTATTGCAATTGGATTCAGCTAGCCGTCGTGCATATTGTTCGCTTTATGGCACTCGAAATCCGGAAAACCATTATTGCGATCGGAAGAGAACCGGCCTCGAAACAACTTGAATACGAATCCGGAACGAACGTAAAACAACTCGCGGAGTGGGGGCGAATGTCGTGGAAACAGTGGGCTCGCTATCGATCTGAAAACCTCTGAATGGAAATTTCATTCAAATTGATATACGATTGAACGAAATTGATACTACTTAAGACAGCCTGTTATTATCCTTATACTCCAAGTATAGATGGCTATGTATCTACCCATAGATCCACCGCCTCTGAGAGAACGAACACAGGGAGTGTTGCTCATGCGTCCAATTGAAAAAGCAGCGGTAATGGCCGGTCTCCTGGCGGCGTTCGTCGGGAATGCGTTCTTCTTATCGCCCGCGGCATATGCTGAGCAGCAATACCCCGGGGCCAAAAGCACATCGGTCGGTTTCGATCCCGCCGTGCGCATCAGCCATTCTATGTATC
>ERZ1292625.3640-Hain-H41-01um-R1-3640-length-12283-cov-13_pt1 | contig 12283 bp, 8 predicted proteins | sample MGYA00564400_ERZ1292625 | MGnify/ENA primary metagenome ERZ1292625 (study PRJEB36523, sample SAMEA6512639) | groundwater metagenome | collected 2019-01-08 | study: AquaDiva: Metagenomics assemblies of 32 groundwater samples
CGCTCACCCGAGTATAGTCATATTATATTTTTTTTTATTTGCTGTCAAGCCCCAAAGACCAAATCTGTTAATAACTTTTTTGACCGCTTAACTATCGCTTCGCTTTGCCTTTCTTTTTCGGTTTTGTCAAGAAATTGCAAATTTCCGTGATAATCATCGGCTTCATTTTCACAGTAAAAATTTTCTATATTGTCATATAATTTCCACGCCTCGCAACAGGGACAATTTTTTGCAAATGGCCGGCATCGTTTTCCAAAATTTTTTTCAAGCCATTTTTTTAACTCTTTTAAATTTATTATTTTATTTAGTTTCATATTTTTTAATCATCTTGAAACAACCAAGAAATAATCCAGTAAAAAAATAATACAGTTGCCATATTCAAAAGTAATCTCATATTTTTATTGCGCCAAAGTTGGCATTTTAAGAGAGGGCGTTTTAAGAGAGGGCATTTTAAGAGAAGGTAAACCCTCGCCGACTCCTTCTGGTTCTTTTTCTTTATCTTTGTCTTTTAATTTTTTTATTATACTCGGAATTAAAATTCTTTCAAATTGTTTTGTTCCTTTTAATTCTCCGGTGGTTTTATATCTTTCTAACATTATAACGTTATTTAACGCTTCTGACAAGTCAATAAAAAATGTAGCCAGCCGGGGAGCGGCGAAAGAACCTATAAATTGCGGGTTAAGCGCGCCAACCATAGACATTGAATCTCGCATTGATTTAAAAATAATATCTTCAATAAAATTTCTGTCTTTTTTTGATTTTAATTCATTATAATATCCATAAAGTCCTAAACCCAAAGCGGTTCCAAGTCCAATAGAATAAAATAATTTCGCGCCTTCTTCCGATGATAGAGCCGCTTTTACTCCTTTATTACGAATAATTTGAGAAAGTTTAACGGCATTATCCTTGGTGGACACTAAAATAGGAATAGCCCATTTTTTATATTGTCCTCCAACCGCTCCTTCAACTGATTTCCCAAATACTGATTCTGCTCCTTCAACCGCGCGATATTCGCCCATTTTTTTGCGAAGTTGCGCCAATCTTTCAATAGATATTATTCCTGTTTTAAATTCTTCCGGTGTCATCGCTCCAAGTAAAAACACTTGATTTCCTTTTCGCGAAGCGACCCCAAACAAACCGAACATACCGCTCAAAAGAGTATCGCCGGCAGTGTTTGACGCTTCGGTTAATTTTTCCCAAAAGGTTTTTCCAATAAAATTGGTATATTTATTGGTTATCGCGCGACCTTTTGGAGTAGCTAATCTTGTTAAACCAAGAGCGTAATTTTTGGCGCCGAGCATTGTTAAATTACCCGCTTGTTCGCCGAATATGTTAGCGATACCCACAGGGATATTTAATCCCAAATCAAGTATTCTTGTCAAGGAAACGCCCATTCTTAACCCCCAGTCCGTTTTACTTCCCGGAGTTATAATTTGTTTTTCCATTCGTCCTTTTTTTGAATTTATCCAAGTTTTAATAAATCTATTAAGCGAGTCGTTAAGTTCAATACCCCTTGAAGTCATTCTTTTTGGAGTAAGTGAATGAGCGTATATCATTATTTCAGGAATAAATTCATCAAATTGACGCGCTTTTTCAAGAGCGGTTGTATAAGTTTTAAACGCTTTGGCGGCGTTTTGCGTTGGGATAAGCGTTCCTGTTCTGAATTGAGAAAACTTCACCCATTTTTGATATGGCAAAATATCGCCAGTTTTTTCATCAAGAATTGTAAGCATTCGTTCCTCTTGTTTGAATTGGTCAAATTGTTCCTTGAACGCTTTTAGAAATCCATCCTCTTTCCAAGTTTCTAAAAATCCTCTGCGTGTGTGAGGAAAATATTTATTTTCAAATCTTGATGAGAATTTTTTCTCTATTTCTCTTTTACTTAACCAATCATAGTATTCCCGATAAACAGTATCTTGAAATAATGCTGATTTTAACTCTTCGGGAGTCATCTTTTTTTCTAAAATTATTCTTTCTCCCCTGTCCGCTTCTATCCATTTTACAATCTTTTTGTCGGTGGGCGCGATAAATTCTTTTGTTTTTTCAAAAAATCTTTTTGGCGCGCTTCTTCTTGCTTCTTTAAGCAACTTATCGTTCATTCTTTCAAGTTCAATAGTTCTCGCCGCTGCTTTCAAATAAGATTCATTATATTTATCAACTAATAAGTCATATAAAGGATGCTGTCTCGCAAGTTGCGCGTCATACATCCAAGGATGTGGTTTAATACCCGGCATTTGTTCGGGAGTTAAATTGTATTTTCTTGCTAAATGTTCCACTACTTCCCGAACAGTTTTAATTCCTTTTAAAGTGGTTCGGTCTATCGTTTCAAGTTGTCGCACGGGAAGAAACTCATCACCAGTTTTATATTGAGAAAGCGTTTCGTCAAGTTTGCGAATTTGCTCTATATTCATTTCTGTGAGTTTTGGCATTTTTATTGCTGTTTGAATATTTTCCCATTTTTTTAATTCTTTTTCATAAATAGTGCCTTTAAGTTGTATAAGAGCTTCGGTTCTTTCCGCTATTTGCGTCGCTTTTCCCTCTGCAACACGAAGAAAATCATCAAATTCTTGCTTTGTCATTGCCATAATATCTTTGCCTTGTCTAATTTGAGCAAGTTCTGTTTCGGTTAAATTAAAAGCATCTCTAACGGCTCTATACGCCATTCTTCTATCGCCCTTAGAAAGTTGCATAAGAAATTCCCCTCGTCTTATAGCAGACTTTTCTTTTCTTACATTTGATAATTGTATTGAAATATCATCTAAATATTTTTTCATATTAAGATAACTATCAACGCCTTTTTGAGCGGCTTCGGGACTTTCAAATCCAAATTCTGTAACGATTTGGTCTCCTCGTTTTCCAAAATCGCTTACTTTAACTTTCTTCCCACTTCCAGTTAAGGAAAACATTGTTTTTTGTCCCGTGACTTCCGGCAATTCTCCCGTAGTTCTTGAAATATATTTTACTAATTGTTTTGCGGGGTCATCTTCCAACGCCGACTTAAAGCCGGAAACTTGTTCGCTTAATTCATCGTATTCTTTTAGTGTTATATCTTTTCGTTTTAATTTCTCGGCAATTTCTTCGGCTTGTTTATAAGTAATTTGTGGGACTTTTGTTGGTAAGGTTTTGGGCAATATCGGCTTAACTTCTTTAACTCCCTTAACCGCTTGGTTATAGATGTCGGTGAGTTGGGATTTGGTTTTGAAATCATCAGGTAATTTTCTAACAGCGTATGGTTCTATTTTTCCTTTAATTCTTACACCGCCACCATAAACAATACTATCGCCAAGTGTATTTCCTACTTTTTCACCAGTTGAACGGATATTATTTAACTGGTCTAAATCTGGCAATAATTTATTTACAGGGACAACAACCTCATAAACTTCAGAATTACTCATATTACCTAAATCGCCAAAAGTTTTTGCTCGTTCTGGCGTGTTCGCTAAATAAATATACCCACTTTCAGATTGATAGCTTTTTCTTCTTGTGGCAGATGTAGGTAAAAGTCCTTTTTCTTCTATTGGTAATCCTTTGGCTGTGCCGTGATAAAACTTAATGTATTTCGGATTATACTTATCTTTGTTTGCCTGTAAGTATTTGTTTATTTCTTGTGCTTTTTCTACACTCGGCACCCCTTCCTTAAAAGGATTTTCAACAATCTTTCCCATTTCAAAACTATCGCCAACATTGTAAAGTTTAGGCGTCCCCTGTGCCTTCACAAACTCCTCTGCGCTTTTATACTTTCTTGCTTCTTCGGCTTGTTTATAAGTAATTTGTGGGACTTTTGTTGGTAAGGTTTTGGGCAATATCGGCTTAACTTCTTTAACTCCCTTAACCGCTTGGTTATAGATGTCGGTGAGTTGGGATTTGGTTTTGAAATCATCAGGTAATTTTCTAACAGCGTATGGTTCTATTTTTCCTTTAATTCTTACACCGCCACCATAAACAATACTATCGCCAAGTGTATTTCCTACTTTTTCACCAGTTGAACGGATATTATTTAACTGGTCTAAATCTGGCAATAATTTATTTACAGGGACAACAACCTCATAAACTTCAGAATTACTCATATTACCTAAATCGCCAAAAGTTTTTGCTCGTTCTGGCGTGTTCGCTAAATAAATATACCCACTTTCAGATTGATAGCTTTTTCTTCTTGTGGCAGATGTAGGTAAAAGTCCTTTTTCTTCTATTGGTAATCCTTTGGCTGTGCCGTGATAAAACTTAATGTATTTCGGATTATACTTATCTTTGTTTGCCTGTAAGTATTTGTTTATTTCTTGTGCTTTTTCTACACTCGGCACCCCTTCCTTAAAAGGATTTTCAACAATCTTTCCCATTTCAAAACTATCGCCAACATTGTAAAGTTTAGGCGTCCCCTGTGCCTTCACAAACTCCTCTGCGCTTTTATACTTTCTTGCTTCTTCGGCAAGAGGTTGGAGGTCAGGAGTAATTTTACTTTCGGCTATTTCTTTAACTAACTTTCCCCTTTTAACCGCCTCTCCCCCAGGCACATTAGGAATAACAAAGCCAATAGCAAAACTAATCGCCGACAGCGCTGTTGGATTTTTTATTAAACCCTTTTCTTTTATTTTCCTTGCTACCACATCTCCGAAATAAGGAACACGATTAAGATATGTCATCAAATCTTCGTCTTTTTTGGGGACAGTTTTAGTAGCCAATCCGCCTAAAATAGCTTCGGGAAGATTAAGAATTTTAGCGGCCTTAGAAATTCTTTCTTGTCGCTGTTCCGACGTGGAAATAATGGCCTTTGCGATTGGCTCGCCTATTTTCGTTTTAATTTCTTCTCTTAATGCGATTGTTGATTTTACAATAGGAGTTTCGGGAATTATAAATTGAGGTATTTTCTCCGGCAATAAATTAAATTTTTGCGCAATATCGCCAAAAAAACCACCCATCTTGGCGGATTCTATTGGTTGTGCCGTTTGCTTTTCTGCTTGTTTTTCTGCTTGCTTTTCTGCTTGTTTTTCTGCTATTTGAGCCACGCGCTTTTCGGTTGCTTTACTTTCGGCGGTTTTATAAAGTTGTTTGCCTAACGATGGAAGCAGTTTAAAGCGTTTGGCAATGTCCGTAAAAAATGCCATAAAATTAACTTTTTATTCTTGTAAAAATTATTCCCAAAATTTCCACCAAGATTTATTTTCACCAAAAACCTCATTAAAAATTTTCTTTATTGCCTCAGGTATGTTTTCTAATTTATTTTCTGCTTTATACTGGCTTTCCGCGTCTTCACGCGAGTATCCGGCGTCGTTATATTGCTGGAGGGTTTTTTTAAGAGTATCCATTGTAGATTGAATCGTCGGCTCTACTTTTCCGCTAATTCCTACTTCTTTTTGAGTTTCCGGTGTTAAATAATTCATATTAGAAATCCATTCATCAAAATCATCAAGATAAGAACCCAGTTTCATATCCGTTAATTCTTGTTGAACTTGTCTATATTCATTAGCGGACATACCATCTTTAAAAAGTTTAACCGCTTTCTGTTTTATTTCATTATAGGCGGCATCTTTCTCCTCTTTTTCTATTTTTTTTGCCTTCGGCTTATCTTTATACCACTTTTTGATTTTACCTTCGGTATCAATAAGTGTGTAAATTTCGCTTCCGGCCGGTGCGGTTTGTCCGGGAGCAAGATAACTAAATCCTTTTTCCGCCATTTTAACTGAGGTGTCTCTAATTTCTTTGCTATAAGCATAAACAGCAAGTTTTCTATTTATTTCTCCGATATTGTCATTAAGAGTAACGCCGGCTTGAGCATAAGCAAAAGCGGTGTCAGGGTCAGCCATTGCATTTTTTATAGTTTTAGCGTTTGCCTGTGCCGTCGTAAGGTCGCTTTTAAGAGAGTCAATTTTTTTATCCAAATAATCTTTTTCGGTAGTCGTTAAAGAAACGAGTTTTTTGCCCTCTTCGTCTTTTTGAGAGGTATAAAAATTGTAAAGAGTTTCATAATACTTTAATTGGTCTTGATTGTCGGCGGTAATAGCATTAACGCTTCGGTCAATCAATTTATACGCTTCGGCTATTTGCCCGCTTCTTGCGCTCATTACGGCTTGGATAACGCCAATGCGCGCTGAGACATCAGAAATTGTCTGTGCGATTCTTGGATTGCGAATAACAGCAAGCCCCGTAGTTTCTTTTTGTTGCTTGATTAAATCATTTCCTTCTGTTAAAAGAGTTCCAAGTTCGCCGGTTAAAGTTTGATTGGCAAAATAATTTTCTTCAACTTTTAATCTTTCTCTTTCGGCTTGTTCTTTTTGTTCTCTGAAAGGAGTAAGCAGAGGTTGTACTTCATCTTCAATAGTTTTCTTTTGTTCGGTTTGATATGCTTCTATTTGTTTTTGAACTTCGGTCTGTTTATCTTGGGCGCTTTTTATTTGCTTATCGTATTCCGCCTGTAAAGCCGCTGTCTTGTTTTCCAAATCTTTTGTGATTGAAGTAAAATAACTATCGGTTATTTGAGGGGCTTCCGGTTTTGGAGATTCGGGGACGGTTATTCCCTCTTTCGGAGCCGGAGCGGGTTCAGAAATCAGAGAAATGGGCAAAGATGTCCCCGCCATTTTTATGAAATCCGTTTCTACTTTAACATCGGGTCTCGGAGTTTTTATGAGTTCTACTTGCGGAGACAATCCTGCCGGCGTAAAAAGACCCGCCGTTTTCGCTTGTTCTTCGGTTATTCTTTGTCCGGTTGCTTTTTCAAAAATATCCGGGCTTCCTAAAAATTGTTGATATTGAGTCATATTTATATTATACCACGTTTTTAACCTTTATTAAAGTTTTCAGATTATCCACCTCTTGCGATAATTCTTTAATCGCGCCAAGCATTATGGAAATTAAAGCCGTCGTTTCCGCGCCATCTTGTCCCTCAATCGGTTCGCCATTTTTTCTTTCAATCAGTATTCCTTTTCTATCGGCTGGTTTATAAACCGACTTCGGAAGTGTTTTATAATCCAGCATAGGTTTTCCATAGACTGTTTTTTTAGTTTCGTGTTTTTTAATTTCTTTTAATGCCTGAATGTCCGAAACCACTCTGCCATCTTGGAGTTCTACGCCCTCATCAAACCAACCAAGACAACCCCTGTCGGTTAAAGTTTTATAAGATACGTCGTTCCAGTAATAAGTAGCATCGCCCAAACTGGCGCCAGCGGCCGAAGAGGGACCGAACATTTGATTTGTCGCTATCCGGCCGGATAAATTTAAATCTATGACGTTTGCTCCGCTAATATTTTGTAATTTATCAGCCCAGATGTCATAAGTATAAATATCAGACCAAGGATTTGAACTCTCCCCAATGGATACAGTCCCCACCGAAACAAAATTTTTAGCAGAAACGATATTTGTGTTCGTTCCACTTAAATAAAAATAATTATCTGTTCCGATACTCAAACTTACTACCCCCGTTCCTTTGCCGCTGATATAAATAGAAGAATTAGTCGGATTTGTTGAGATAAGTAAATTAGAAGTCGCGGCATCGGCATATATACTCCCGATAGCGGTTCCCGAAGAATTATAAAAAGCCAAAACTTCAGAATCCAAATCCATTCTTTTTGTTCCCGCACTATCATAAGAAGTAAAAGTATTCGCGCTTCCTAACATTTCAACTCTTTTTCCACTCGCCGCCGTTCTTATTGTTCCTCCTGTAATGGTTATACCAGTAATAGCCCCCGCTGTAATCGTTCCTAAATCTGCCGCAATAGCAGATAAAGTAGAGGTTATTATTTTATCGGCTGTAATTGTTCCCGTCGTTATCTTTCCGCCGTTAATCGTTGTGCCGTAAGTATTAACATCACTCGCCGCTCCGCCGGTCGCCACATATCCAGTCAAAGTAATAGAAGAAGCCACAACATCCCCATTTTCATATATTCTAAAAGTGGCGGAATTTCTGTTGGCAAACGTTGCTCCCGCCCAAAATCTAACATCATTTCCTCCGCTAATAGTTGAAGCAAGCCCAAAACTATTCGCCGTGTCTATTATATTGTCGGAGTTAATCGTAAAACCGCCTATGTTTCCCGTTGGGGCTGAAAGCGTGCCGGCGAAAGTGGCCGCTCCGGTCGTAGCGTTAATTGAAAAGGTAGATACTCCCGCGCTCGCTCCTATGATTCCTCCTCTGAATAAAACCACCCCCGAACCGCCTGTAATCGCTCCCGTGCTTATATTCCAAGTTATATCACCGGCTTTAACCGCTCCCGAAAAATCAGTTGAACCGAAAGAAAAATCTTTTAAAATACCTTTGGTTTCTGTGTCAATTCTCTCGTTGATAACATCGTTTACTAAATTTCCGTCTTTATTTATGGCGTCAACAAGAGTCGCTTCAAGCCGTCCGCCAAGACCGCCGACTTTCGCTCCAAGTCCTTCGTTTTCGGAAACGACTTTTTCTTTTAATGGGATTATTTCTTTTTGAGGAGTTATATCTTTCATATAGAGGAAAAGTTTAAATTACAGGCCAAAATATAAAACCGACCTATTTTGACCTGAAATTTAATCTTCAACCCAATGGCCGTTAATTGTAATGGAACGAATGGCGCAATCATTTGAAGCCGAGCCGCCCGACCAATCAAGAGCAACCCTAAAATCTTCAATTCCCGCCAAACCGAAATTTTTGAAAATATGTTTTCTTTTGCTTGTCCCCGTTATTATCTGCGATGTAGAAGTTGAAGCCGCTTGATTTGCTTCAATAGTCAAAACGCAAGAAGCTGAAGCCCCGAGTGATTTTGTCAAAACAATTATATTATCTATGTATCCTTTCATTCTTCCCGCGGATAACGGAAAAATAATTGACTTCCAAGAACAAGCGGTATCGTATCCTGAAAATTTCGCTAATCTGAAATTACTTCCCCCGTCGGTTGAAGCGACAAAAGGTGTCCCAAACGGAGCGGCTATCGCTCCACAGGTGGCATATCCTCCGTCGGCTATCTGACTTAATTGAAAAGGCAATGAATCAATAATCGCTCCCGCCGAAAAAATTAAACCGGAAGACAAGAAAAGTATCGTGTTTTTATAAAGTGTTTTTTGTTGAAAGTTCGGCAATGTTCCCGTGAATCTTCCCAAGGGCTTAATCTGCGAGCCGGCGATATATCCGATAATAAATCCGGTAGAACTTAAATCCTGATAAGCGACAAAAATTATTCCGTTAAGTTTATAAAGAAATCCTATTCTTTGCGTTCCTACTCCCGTTTCATCGGCCAAAAGAGTGGAAGTGGCCGAGCCGTCATAAAGATAAATCTGGCCTTCTGTCCGGTTTGTTCCCGTTATTCCCGAATTTACGGCCAAATACCAATATCCGCCATTATATAAGACATCATCAACCACGGCATCGTTCCCAAAATCAAGTTTTGTCGGAGCGAGAGTATTGGTGGCTGTGATATAAGTCCCAACATATCTTCCGTTTCCGAAAAGTAAAATGTCTTCTTTTTTGTCGGAGGGATGTGGAGCGTTTTGTAAAGCGGCCGCTCCCGTTGGAACAGTTGAGCCCCAATCGTGGTCAAAAGTAGTGGATAAATCGTATTTTCCGATTTCTCCCGCCGAAGCCGTGTTAAAAAAATAATAAAGATTTCCTTTCAAAACTTGAATACTTTCTCCCTCCACGCAATTTGTAACGCTTACAGGCCAAGACGGAGTCCCCCCCGAGGCGACGGTGGTAGACGATATTTTGAAAAGTTTTAAAGTTCCTATCGCGTAAGAAACATCGGAAGCGACGGCTTTATCCATTATAAATTGTATCGTTTCAGTAACCACTTCGGCTTGCGTTCCGTTTGTTAAATTACTCAAGGCCGGACTTTGCGTTAAATAATCGCCTCCGATAATATCAACATTTTGCATCGCCGAAGCATTGCCGGCCGAACCGTGTTCTGTCAGAGAATTATTAAAAGCCAAAGGCGAAAAACCTTGATAAAATTTATCTATTTTGATTTGCCAATTATTATCTTTTTCCATTTTGATAAATTAATAAAACGCCACTTTGTCGCTTGCGTATCTTGACTCGTTGTCCTGCCCGTAATTTTCACGCCCCATTCTCATTCTCACCGATTCGTCTTTTATTCTCTGCGTATAAAAAGATATAAGCCCATCTTCCAATTTTGTAAGAAGCGGAGTCAAAATCTTGATTTTGCCGGTCATTCCGTTAGCCATTGCGTAATCAAGAGCCGCGCCAATGGAAAGAATGCGATGATATAAAGGATTGAATCCAGGAGTTTTTGTGGTATCGGTTGAAACGAAATAAGAAGGCGTTCGCTGATAATAAACTTTAAGTCCCGCCGTTAAAGTCGTATTCGCCGAGGAGGGCTTGGGATATAAAAAAAGCGAATTTCCAAGTTTATCGTAGTATTTTGGCATCCCCGCCGTTTCTTGAAATTCCGTCATTGCTTGATTTTGGATGTCTTTTTCACTTATCGGAGTCAAAAGATAATAATTCCCGTTTATGTCTTTGACTTCAACTCTCAAAATTTTAAGAAAAGTTCCGCCACTGATTGAATAATCTTGTTGTTCGTTTACGAGAGAAGTCGTGGCTATCGGAAGATTTGTATAATTATTATCATCAAACTCCCAACGTCCGTCAGATTGAAGAATAAGCGAAACAACCTCGTCTAAATAACGATTAACATTTCTCGCTTTTTGGGTTAATGGATAAGAAGTTGAATCCGTGCCGATCAAAAAATCAATTTCTTCCACTATCCCCGCGTTGTCGCTTGTTGATGAAAATTGCATATTTTATAAATTCTCGGATTTGTTTTGTTCCGTCCAAGAAGCGGTGTGTTTAGTTTCTCCAATCCAGCCGCCAAAGTTAATGTTAATGCTTGTTAAAATAAAACTTCCAACCACTGCCGCCAATTTCCACGCTAAATAAAATGTTGTGTCTATCCCCACCAAAGTAAAAGCCCCCATTGAAGCGATGACAGTTATTCCTCTGTCTAACGAGGCGGAAATTCCCGTCAAAATGAACGAGCCGGCATTTGCCAGTAGTGTTATTATTCTTGTTAAAATTGTGTCTATGCCTGTTAATGTGAATACCCCGACATTTGCCGTTATGATTCTTGTTGAAGTTAGATTGGCGGAAATGCCTGTTAAAACAAAAGAACCGGCGGCCGCTATAATTCCAAATCCCACTACAAACGAGGCGGAAATTCCGGTCAAAATGAATGAACCGACAGCGGCTATAAGTGTGTAATCTTCCATTTCAAGCAAAAGAAAGTCGCCTGTTTCTAATAAAACTGCATCTCCTGTTTCTTGAAGTAATTTAGGCATATTAAATATCTAACTTTATTTGAATTTTTAACAATTCTCTTTGGATTTCATCGTGAGAGTTTTTAATAAATCGGACATCTTCTCTTATTCCGTCGCAGTCGTTTTCCAATTTAGTAATTCTTTTTTCAAAGTCGCTGAAATGGTTAGATGTGAAACACTCCATTAGATTTTTCTCTATACTTTTCTCGGTTAGTTTTCCCGTAAAATAAGAAACAAGCAAAGGAATAAAAGGTTTCACTCCCCACCAAAACATCAAAGCGACAAGACCTGACAATGAAATTGTCGTAATTACAGGGTCAATAAGTTGGAATATCTCGGGAATTTCGGGAGTCATAAAATTAAATGTCTTCTAAAAGTTTCATTTTAGTTATCGCGTCTTTAATGTCTTGTTTTTAAGCAAAAGTAATTTCAATTCCATATAAGTTAAAATTTGCTTCATAAGTATCACTTGCGTTTGCTCCTGTGCGTTCTACTCTTAAAGCAATTAAATCATCTACATCTATATTTGTAAGACCATCGTAGGCAGTTGAAGGGACTGTGATAATTCCCAATGTTGAACTGGAACTTCCTCCTGTATATGTTGCAGCTGCTAATGAATCTGTTTCCAAAGAACTCCCTGCTGTATCTGTATTACTATGAGCACTTTCAAAAGCGAGATATACATTTCCTGTTGATTCACTTCTAAAATATAATTTTATTGACGAAATACTTGTTTTACCAGAAGGAACTCTTGCTGTCCCTTGCCACATTACTCCACTGGTATTATTAACAAATGAAGCAGCTCCCATAGTTCCAGCAAAAATGAAACTACCTGAAAAAACTCCTTCGGCTGCACCTATAAAAACTACTCCATCTGTTCCTCCCCCCGCCGCCGCTTGAAATGTCGGGTCTACTCCAGCTCCGTTGGAAGTGAGGACTTGTCCCGAAGTTCCTGCTCCCGTTACTTGAACTGCCCCCGTGCCGTTGCCGATAAGGACTCCTGCATCCCCTAAAGTAGAAACTCCAGTGCCTCCGTCGGCTACTGGGATGT
>ERZ1292625.745-Hain-H41-01um-R1-745-length-44710-cov-6_pt2 | contig 12270 bp, 11 predicted proteins | sample MGYA00564400_ERZ1292625 | MGnify/ENA primary metagenome ERZ1292625 (study PRJEB36523, sample SAMEA6512639) | groundwater metagenome | collected 2019-01-08 | study: AquaDiva: Metagenomics assemblies of 32 groundwater samples
CCAATCAACTGGACCGAAAATCTTCAACTCGACTCATCTCCTTGGTCTGCCGGCAACGTCACTATTCCTAGTGGCTATGGCACAACCGCGAGTGTGAATATTTTGTTAAAATATCCAACAAGATTGGGCGCCCAGTATCCCCAATATGATCAAATTATCATTAAATACTCCAATCAATACGGAATCCCACCCGATTTACTGAAATCACTTATCCACCAAGAGGCGCTAAAAAAGTTTGATGAACAATTAGGCCAAAAAACTTTTGATACTAGGTCTTACCGATACGAGGCTCACAAAGATTATGATTGGTATTCTAGACAAAGTCCCTCTGTGCCGCCTGACCTAGGCTGGCGCGGGCTAGGTAATTATCCAGAAAAACACTTCGCTATAGGAGGTCATGTTTTGACTGGCGAATCAGTACAACAGGGCCACCAAATCCCATCCGGTTATTGTACTTGGAGCGAGCATACCGCTGCCGGCAAGCTTAAATTTCCAGATAGCGGGTGCTTAGGGGTAACTGCCACGGCACTTGTAGCTTTAAATCCAAACCAAGGATGGTACAGTCGTCCAAACTGGAATTTCACAGCTCAATTAGTCTTGGCGGCGAGCTATGGGTTAGGTCAAACATTATATGAGACAGCCGTTAATAGAGGATTTGATACTCGCGCAGACAATGGTCAACCTGCCATACAAGTAGAACAATTATTTGATCCAGCAGTAAGCATTGAATTGGCCACTCGAAATTTAAAGAAGGAATATGATCGACATGGAAATAACTGGGGAGATGCTCTTTTTTATTATAACGGAGGGTACGACAATCCAGACCCTAGTATACGCGATTCTCGAAATTACGCTGACGACATAATGAAACTTTGGAACAATGGAAACGGTGTTTATAAAGAGGTATTATAAAAAAATGATTAAATCGAATATCAAAAACATTCTTATAGTTTTTTTGATAGCTATAGCGGTTATTATTCTTTTTGTTAATAAATCAAACAACCCCACGAGTTCCAGTGGGAATTCATCAACTTCTACTAATACAAACGGAGAGCCGTTATTACCGTTTGGACAAATTACAAGAGAAGACGTAATTAAACACATTGAATGGGCATATAAAAATGGTAAAAATTACCAACAATTTGCTCTGGAAAAAGGCGCCCCCGAAGATTACGTAGTTGACTTTTATCAGCCAAATTTTCGCGACGCGAATGTAAAACCTAAAGAGGAACAAGGAGGCATCATTGTATTTAAAATAGTGGACAAAGAACCTCAAATTTTTTGGGAAACCAGTAATCCTGTTACGTTGACAAGACCAGTGATTGAAACTCGAGACATTACTAATGATGGCAAAGTTGAGATACTTGCGGATTGGTCTGATGGTACAATTGATAACCTTTTTATTTATTCGTGGACAGGAAGTGAGTTTAAGTTTATTTCTCCTACTACACTATTTAAATCACCCTACTCAGGAAAAGAAATTATCGGATACATATTTGTTGTTCGTATGGGCGATATCCAAATTAAAGATATAGATAATGACAATATAGACGAAGTAATAATTTCTGGCGGTACAACTCGTGATAAAATTGGTAATGAAATACCAATTCAGAGGGAAAGAATCTACAAATTCAACGGCCAAGAATACAAACTCTGGAAAGAAGAAAAAGTTAAATCATGACCACCCTCCACCAAAAAGAATTCATGTATGTCTTCGGACTTCAGGCATCTCTCGACGAAGCCGACATTTTTGAAAGTGATTATGCGGTGGCGTCTGTCTCCACCGTCAAAGGTCTAAAATTAATCAATCAAAACCAAATCCCAGGCGTCACGGTAAAAAAGATTGCCCTCGCCAACGAAAGCGATTTAGACGCGCTCACTATTTCCGACTCCACCAAAACCAAACTCCGCGACTCAATTCATGCCGGCCATCTTATTTATGTTCCAAGCCAGCAATTCACTTACCAATCTTGGACCGGTCTTGTTTATATAGATATAGATCCCAATACCGGCTATGGTGGCTACATCATCGGCGAAGGCCTAAATGGCGGATTCACAGCTACACCAGTCGCGCAATGGCCAAGTGGCTTATTGAATTTATTAATCAATAAAGCTCTCAACAATTTAACCGCCACTATTCTTTTACCGACTCCTGGCCAACAGTTTACTAAAGGCCAAGAAGTTCAGTGGCAAACTCAGTACAACGGCACAGTTGCGGTCATCGGCACTCCAATCAACTGGACCGAAAATCTTCAACTCGACTCATCTCCTTGGTCTGCCGGCAGCGTCACAATCCCCAGTGGTTACGGTACGACCGCGAGCGTTCAAATCATATTAAGAGGAGATACTACCCCTTCTTCTTTGGATTGCGCTTCTAGTCTCGAAGGCAGAGTACTGCCTGCTACTTCTGGTAAAATTGGAGAAGAAATGCATTTGCCACTCTGGATACGTAAAGGATCTGGACCATACAGGACGCGATGGTATGGAAAAATTCAATACAAAGAGCAGGATAACATTTATACTCACCCCAACGCACATGATTTCTTCACTGAACTATTCGGGGATAGCATGACGGTAAATAATAATAACAACCCATGGATTGACTCAACAATAACAAGCGCTGATCACTACTGGAATATGTCCATAACTTTCGGAGCTTTCGATAAGCCAGCATTAAGTGAAAACCATGAAAGATATTACATGAATATGCGCTGGGATTATGGCGGAACCAAAAACTGGTGGTTTGGAAAAAAGGTGTGGATAAAAAATCCAACCACAAGAAAAGCCGTAGCTGCTGGTATACTTGAGTGGGGCCCAGCCACTACGACAGGTAGATTCGCAGGAGCTTCTCCTGAAGCAATGTTTGCCATAGGTGCTATAACCGATAATAATCTAGAATACTGCTGGGTTGCCGATCAAAATACAAGTTATGGAAGTATTGTAAATTACTAAATAATTAATAAATTTATTCCTATGAAAAAAAATATAACTCTCCCCATTCTTGTCATTTTAGTTTTCCTCGGGATCACTTTTATTTTTCACGTCAACAATAAAGATAAAGAAAATACCAGTGTTCCTGTAATAACAGCGGGCATTTCCAAAGAAGTATTATCTAAAATTTTCTCCAATGAAACTATAATACCCCAAAAAGAACCCTATTATTACAAAATTAATTCACTAGATTATTTTGCTAAAGTTATCAGAAATAGTAATGAAGATCTATTTGTTATTGTAAAAAATGGAACACAATACAGTAGCGAGTACACAATATACAATAATATAAAAGAACCCCGTGAACTCATAAGAGTCGAATCAACTCCGATTTTTAACGCCGATGAAGCTTTTAATAAAAACTTTTTCCAAAAAGACATAACAGGAGATGGCATCAGTGAAATTTTCATTCTATTTCAATCTACAAGCTACGGCTTAAATGGATATACCGTTTTACGTCACACAAATAATAAACTTGAAACTATAACCATAGGCGGGGATCCGCTTATTAATTTTGATGAAATTGAACAAAAAAATGGCCAGGTCTCGATGACCTCTCATAGTAATGGATTCAAAGGTAAAGATTTTTACGAGTTAAATGGAAACAACCTGGTATATAAAAGAAGTATCGGTTTCTTCTCCGTCCCAACCGTTTACAGTGAAGAATATGAAGTTCGTGTAAGTGATGCGGCTGGAAAAAGAGTCGTAGACCGTAAAAAGGGAAGCATCTACACTGACAACTTCGCGCCCTATGAATAAAACCTACAAATTCAACGGCCAAGAATACAAACTTTGGAAAGAAGAAAAAACAAGCAATGACCGATAGTTACACACTAACTAAAAAATCCCTCCAGGCCTCTCTCGACGAAGCCGATATTTTCGAAACTGACTACCAGGTGGCCTCCATCTCCACCGTTAAAGGTCTTAAACTCATCAACACCGGCCAAGTGCCAGGCGTGTCGGTTCAGAAAATTACCCTGGCCAATATCACTGTTCTTGATTCGTTGAGCATTTCCGAAAGCACGAAGATCAAACTCCGCGACTCAATCCACGCCGGCCATCTTATCTATGTTCCCAGTCAGCAATTCACTTACCAATCTTGGACCGGTCTTGTTTATATCGACATCGACCCCAATACCGGCTTTGGAGGATATATCATCGGCGAAGGATTAAATGGGGGATATACGGCTGTTCCCGTGGAGCAGTGGCCAGAAGGGATGAGACATTTCTTGATTATCGGTTTCGTAGATAATCTTTCCGCCACTATCATAAATCCCACGAGCGGTCAGCAATTCACTAAAGGCGCGAATATTCCTTGGCAAGCCAATTACAGCGGAGTTGTTCATACCTTAGGCACCCCTGTGAACTGGACCGAGAATCTAAACCTCGACACATCAAAATGGCCTGTCGGTAACGTCACTATCCCCAGTGGCTATGGGACGAATGGGAGTGTAAGTATAGTCATCAAAGGGGACATTGTGCCATCGAGTATCGATTGCACAACAAGTCTTGAGGGAAGAACGCTACCAGTCACCTCCGGAAGAATAGGAGAAGAGATGCACCTACCACTGCGAATAAACAAAGCATCTGGTCCTTATAGAACACGGTGGTATGGGACAATACAATACAAAGAGCAGGACAATATCTATACTCATCCAAATGCGCATGATTTTTTCACTGAACTTTTTGGAGATGCTATGACCGTAAATAACAATGGCAACCCTTGGATAGACTCTACTATAACTAGCACGGACCACTATTGGAATATGTCTATAACATTTGGCGCATTTGGAAGGCCAGCGCTAAGTGAAGATCATGAAAGATATTACATGAATATGCGTTGGTCATATGGAGGAACAAAGGATTGGTGGTTTGGAAAAAAGGTTTGGATAAAAAATCCTGCTACTAATAAGGCGGTTGCTACTGGGATATTAGAATGGGGACCCTTAGATGATCCCGAAATAAACAGAGTAGCAGGTGCTTCTCCTGAGGCTATGAGAGCAATTGGTGCCAAAACCAACGACAACCTTGAATACTGTTGGGTTTCAAACCAGAATGTGGTTTATGGAAGCGTTGTTAATTACTAAAAAATAAAATGAAAAATAATTTTAAAGTTCTTATGTTGTTAGGTGTCGTGCTTATTGGAGTAATTTTGATTAAAGGTATTTCAAAGGAAGGTAGTAGTACTTCCAAAGACTTCATAGGAAAGATATTCCCTGGATCTGAGATAAAGACACAAGAAAACCCTTACCGCTATAAAATTGCCTCAAAAGATTATTTTATTAAAAAGGTTTCAATTGGAACCCACGATTTTCTTGTTATCTTTAGAAATGAAACATCCTACAGCAGTACCTACTCTATTTATAACTTTGGAAATCCGACAAGGTTGATACAAATAGAATCGATTCCAGCTTCAGTCGCCGAAGAAGCTCTCTCGAAAAATCTTCAAATCAAAGATATCACAGGGGATGGACTTGCGGAATTTATATTTAAAATTTTTACAACCGGAAAAGGTCAGAACGCATATAACATATTACGACTAAAGAATGATAGCAATCTTGAAATAATGACAATCGGGGAATGGTCCACCGAAAACAAAAGCGACATTATAATGTTCGACACAATCAAGTACAAGAACCAGAATGTTGTTATTACTGTGCACGATTTAGACGTAAGAAGTATGCTTAGTTATAAAATAGAAGGGAACTCTCTAATTCCATCTACTTCCATTACATTCAAATTAACTGATCGCACAAAAGGAGATGAATATGAGATTACTAGGACGATCAAAAATCAAGAACCTCAGGTAATTGGCACTAAAAAGGGAAACATCTGGATCGACAGTTTTGAGCCATATGAGTAAGTTAAAAATCAAAGTTCAAAGAGTAAGTTTTAAATAAAAACTGAACATGGATTTTATAAAACGCAGGAAACTTATAATACTCTCGCTTATCATTCTAGCCGTACTTTCGCGAGCTTTCTTGCATGCCCGCATCTATGGAATCAATCTAGGCACGTTCACAAAAGCAAACAGCATTAATGTTATTCAGAGTAGCTCCGTAACCTACGCTGGGGATCCTCGAACCTTTATTCAGCTGGGTGAATTTTTCAGCAAAGATAAAAATAGTGTTTTTATTTTTGGCAAAGTTTTGGCCGGAGTAGATGCACCTACATTTAAACTTATAGGTTCTTACAATCTAAACTCTGTACATTATGAATTCGGTAAAGATAATAAGAACGTCTATTTAAACACATACCAAATCCAAGGAGCTGATCCCAATACTTTCATACTTTTAGGAGAATTATATAGCAAGGACAAAGAACGCGTGTATTATGCGGAAAAAGTTATTCAAGATGCCGATCCTGATACTTTTTCTATACTAGGAGATTTTTTCAGCAAAGACAATCTCGAAGTATATCATTGGGGAAAAAAGATAATTGGCGCCGACCCGAAAACTTTCGAAAAACTAAGTAGTTCAGGATACTCAAGAGATATAAGTAGTGTATTTTATGGTGGATCCGTTGTTGCAAAAGCTAACCCGAAAACTTTTGAAATTTTTGGGTCAAGTTCGTCATATGCTAAAGATGAAAATGGCTTTTTTCTTCACGGGAAGCTTATTGAGTTTGCCGATCCCGCAACATTTCAAGTGATAAAAGATTTCGGTTTTACAAGCTACACGAAAGATAAGGATAATGTTTATTACGATGGTGGGCTAATAATAAATGCCGATCCGGCAACCTTCGAGAGTTTAAATTACAAGTTTAGTAGAGATAAAAACAATATCTATGCTTATGGTAAGGTCTTAGTAGGAGTAGATTCCGGGTCTTTTGAAATAATATATGACGGTAATAATCATAGCGACTATAACAAAGACAAAAATAATGTATTTTTTAGAGACGAGATAGTTCCGGGAGCAGATCCCCGTACTTTCGGAATCCTAAAAGGAGGATATGGTCGAGACAAGAATCATGTCTTTTCTGGTTGGGAAGTTATTGATCGGGCAGATCCAGATACTTTTGAATATATAATGAATCGATACAATTCGTACACGTTTTTTAGAGACAAAAACTACGTATTCTACCGCGGAAGAATTGTAGAAAACGCAGATCCAAGGACTTTCGTAGCCCTTGACTCGAGTACAGGCAAAGATAAAAGAGGAGTTTTTCATGAATGGAATATTATCTCTGGTGCTGACCCAGCTACATTCCGAGTTATTGGAAGAAGCTATGACGATTATGGAGTGGATAAAAGCCATGTTTATTGGATGGGCTATTCAGCAATCCATCCTCTCATTATTAACGGCGCCGATCCTGTAACTTTTCAGCCCCTTATTGATTCGGATTATTATGCAATTGATGCCAATTCGGTCTTTCACAAAGATAAAAAAATCAATAACATTGACGCAAAAACCTTTAGAATTATCAGTGAAACTACCGATTGGCCTCAATATGTAGCCGATGCTAATCATGTATTTGTCGAAGATGAGATGATCTTAGGAAGTGATCCAACCTCATTCCAGCCACTCAAAGGTTGGTATTCAAAAGACAAAGATCACGTATATAATGGAACAAGCACTATGGTTGATATTGATCCAAGTACATTTACTGTGCCGTGATCAAAAAAATCGAGAAATTTAACAGGAAAAAAAGTATACAAATTCAACGGCCAAGAATACAAACTCTGGAAAGAGGAAAAAGTTAAACAATAAAACATGAAAAAATCAGGAATCAAAATAATAAATCTCGTCGTTATAACCTCAATTCTGGTTTCTAGTTTTTGGTCCCTGCCAGTATCTCGTTCCGAAGGATTGCTCTCGACCGTCACTCCTGTTTTAGAAAATCCTCAAACCGACGAAAATGTCGTTATCGAGAAAAAAATTATCACTGTCGACTCCTCAAAAATTTACCGCCCCGCCACGCAAGAATTATCCAGCCAAAAATCAAAAATTCCTTCTTCCGCCAAAATAAAAATCATAAGCACCAAAAAAATTGCGCCGGCTTCAAATAATTCTCTTAATGCCAAATCTGCCACCATCACCGATCCCGTCTCCGCCGGCCTTAACTACCTTTTTCTAAACCAAGCCGCCGACGGCTCGTGGTCTCACAACGGCAAAATCAAAAATCTTGAAACCGCCACCGTTGTCAAACTCCTAAACGAACTCAATCAAAAAGTCGGCGCCGGCGTGCCCGAGCAAATACAAATCGACCAAATGCGCTCAAAGGCGCTTGATTGGTTGAGATTTTCTTTCCCGGAAAGCAGCGATTATCTCGCTGATAAAATAACAGCCCTCGCCGGAGCAGGGGACGACATGGCGGAATCGATGGATTTCTTATCCGCCCAAATTAACGATTCCAACCTCGGTTTCGGCATCAAGAAAAATTACGGAGCGGATATTTTAACCACCGCTAAAGTTTTAGACGCTATCGCCACCACGAATTATCAAGACCCCGGCGCCGACACCCAATTCACCCTCAAAGCCGCCCTGCTTTACCTATTGAATTCTCAAAATCTAGACGGCGGTTGGCCAGAAATTTCAGGTGAAGATAGCTCTATTTACGCGACTAACGTTGTCCTCCAATCTCTTTATTCATTTCGAAACGTCGTCATAGAAGGCATGCCCGGAGGTGACGTCATTATTCCCACTAAAATCAATCTTGGCCTCAATTACCTTAAAACCCGCCAGTATTCATGGGGATCGTGGCGAGATGACATCCTTCAAACCGCCCTTTCCTACCGCTCTCTCATCTCTTACAACATCACGCCTTACTATAATCAAAAAGCTATCGACTATCTCAAAAACACCCAAAGCCCCGATGGCAGTTTCTCCACTCCCGGCTTCACTAAAACCGCGAAAGCCATCGAAGCCCTCGCCAAGCCGGATATAACCGTTACCGATATTCAAAACCCCATCTCTGTTCCAAATCCGAACGCCACTCTTTGGGTTACTGTGCGAAACAATGGATATATAACTTCAGATCCGCTCAACCTTTCCGCGCTTCCGCCCGCCTTTACTCTGAAAATTGACGGCCAAAATGTTCCACTTGATTTCACCGGATTGCCTCCAACCCTAGTTTTTGAGTCCAACTCTGAAGTCATTTTTGAAATTAATTTCAATCAAAATCTTTTCGGCCAGCACAACGTTAAATTTAAAGCCGACTACGCCAGTCCGGAATTTTGGAAAAACAACAACGACCTAACTAAGGGCATCGCTTTTGGTAGTCCTCAATATACCGGCCCCACTCCGCCTCCGTGGATTGGCGCCTCAACCGATCTCACTCCCGGCGGCGTCACGTTAAGGTGGCAGCAATCAAGTGATCCCGCGAGAAGTTATTATGTTTTATACGGTTCAACTGCGAGCGGCCAGTATGATCCCGCCATTCCTCTTTATGTCTTCCCGCCCGGAAATTTCGCCGGTATTACCTTTTATTTTGACGACCCTAATCTTCAGAATATACCCCTTTATTTTTCGATCGCCTCATTTGATTCGAGCGGCAATCGCGGCAACTATTCTCCCGAATCGTGGGCCATTGCTTACGACAACCCCGAAAGTTATCGCGGCACGCTCTCCGGCGCCGTTAAAGATTCAGTCACTGCTCAAAAAATCCCTAACGCCCAAATTGATTTTTATTTGATCAATTCATTTTTTGCTGATAGCGCGGGCGATTACTCCATTAATTATTACCCCGGGTTCTATTTAGCTACCGGCTGGAGCCAGAATTATTATAGCGACAATAAATTCCTCCAAATTCCGGCTCAATCGGCTACCAGCACTGATTTTCTTCTCCGCCCGGTGAGCAGTGGGAGTTATCCGCCCTCAGTCACCGGTCTCTATGGTATTGCTGGTAATAACCAAGTTACTTTAAATTGGAATGCCTATACTCCGCCATCGGATTTCAAACAGTTTGACATTTTCCGATCCAATTTTTCATTTGGAGGTGCTTGGGGGTTAACTCCTATTGCAACCACCTCTAATCCTTCCGCCACCTCATTTAATGACACAAACCTCATCAACGGCGTAAATTATTTTTACGCTGTTGCTCCTGAAAATCTGGCAGGCAACTTCCCCGACGTAGGCTCTATCGGTCCTTTCCGCCCCGGTTCGCCCCCGGTCGTCTCAAGTTCAACCGCGTCCCAATCCGGCAGTAACGTAAATATTTCATATAATCTTGCGGATTCCGAAAACAAAAATTCCATCATTAGCTTCCAATTCTGGAGCGGTTCTTCGTGGCAAAATATCACCACCGCCTCCGGCATCGGTATCCAATCTCCTGGCACTAGTAAAGCTGGCCTCTGGAACGCCAAGCAAGACTTTCCGGACTTCGAAGGCCAAACTAAAATCAAAATTAACGCCAGCAAAGAGGGGAATAGCTCCCTTCAATCGTCCTCCGAAACCCCGCTCTTTAATTTAGACACCAAAAATCCAACTTCGCCAGCCGTATATTCACTTCCGCTGGTTACCGGTCTTTTCCAAAAAACTATCGGCGGGACGAAAGAAATTAATACCTCCATAAAATCAAGCGGCGTAGAAGTCGTTACCCAAAGTTCCAGCGCTACCTGGGAATATCCCGTCGTCCTAAGGCAAGGGCTTAATCAATTTTCTTTTACCGCCGTCGATGTCGCCAGCAACGAAAGCCCTTCCTCTAGTGTTTCAACTACATACGACCCTAGTTATTTTGTCTGTGGCGATGTAAATGGCGACGAAAACCTAGACGTTTTCGATATGACTTTATTGATTGACGTAATTTTCAGCGAACACGATTACCCCACCCATCCAGCCAGTATGGATGTAAATAACGACGGTCAATACGATGTGTTCGATTTAATCACATTGATTAATTATATCTTTAGCGAAGGCCCCGCCCTTACCTGCCCAGCAGTTTAAGACAGCAAACTCCTACCCAATTATCTGTGATAGTGGTATAGTAGAGCGGTATGAAATCAGATCTTATCGTCACTTTTGGTTCTCAAACTAGAGGTACCGCTGGGGCCACTTCTGATTTTGATGTGGCGATTTTATCCAATCATACCCTGAGTCTCAAGGAAAAATTAAAGCTGGCTTCTAAATTGGCGGCCAAACTTAAAATTACCGAAGATAAAATTGATCTCGTTGATCTTTGGAACGCCCCGCCTCTTTTACAGCAACAAATTGCGAGTAATGGCAAGCTATTAGAAGGAGACGAACTAGATTTTTTGCGATTTAGAGTTCTTGCCTGGAAGCGATATCAAGACACGGCTAAACTTAGGCGCGCTCGAGAAAAATCTTTAGCCAATCAATATGTCTAACGAAATTATTCTTAAGAAACTTGAGCAGATAGGAAAACTTTTAGACGACCTCGAAGAACTGCTTAGTAAACCATTCAGCGATTTTGAGAACGGTACGGTAAATCTAAGAGCCGCCGAACGAAATTTCCAGCTTATTGTAGATTTAGCTAGCGACATTAACACTCAAATCCTTCTTGAAAAAGGTGAAAAAACACCCGACTCATATCGGCAATCATTTGTTATTGCCGGGAAAATAGGAGCTTTGCCTGGTAAACTTGCCGAAAAATTATCAATAAGCGCGGGACTTCGCAATGTTCTTGTCCACGAATACGACTTTGAAGAAGACAGTAAGAAATTTTATGATTCCGCGAAAGTTTTTGCTCCCGCCTACCGTGATTACGCTAAGGAAATCTATAAATACGCTAAATCTTCTTCTTAATTGTATCTGTATCCTAAACAACAGAGGCCCCGCCCTCACCTACCCCGCCTAATAGGATTTGATTAATCGTATCAAATATGATGTGATTCGAGTACCCCCAGTTCTAGTCTTCGCGATGCTCATAGAGCAAGATTTTATCATTGGAATTCGTCAATAAATATTCAATTTTTTTGCTTTTTTCTTACGAATTTGGTATTATTTGCTTATGACCACGCAAGAATTGCTGGAAAAAGCTAAAATTCAAAAAATAGGTAAGACACCGGTAGTGGTTATCCCCCTCGGAGCTTGGAGGGACATTGAAAATCGCTTGGAGGATTCAGAGATACAATCTTCTAAATTATTCAGGAAAAAAATTGCCAGAGCTCGCGCTGAAAAAAAGCTTTATTCTTCTACTCAAGTAAAAAAGCTGCTCAAGATTTGAGGGTATGGAGTATTATCTCAAACCAACCGCAGTTAGAGATATAAAGAAATTACCCAAATCGGTTCAACGGCGCATTTTCGAAAAACTTGATTTTTATGCCGCATCGAATAACCCGCTTCGATTCGCCGAGTTTTTAGCCGATAATACGCTTGGCGG
>ERZ1292625.3642-Hain-H41-01um-R1-3642-length-12268-cov-4_pt1 | contig 12268 bp, 17 predicted proteins | sample MGYA00564400_ERZ1292625 | MGnify/ENA primary metagenome ERZ1292625 (study PRJEB36523, sample SAMEA6512639) | groundwater metagenome | collected 2019-01-08 | study: AquaDiva: Metagenomics assemblies of 32 groundwater samples
ATACGTTAATCTAATTCCTGAATAAAGGTCATCTTTATCTGTTTTCCGCGTCAAATCAGGTATAAGTGATTTTTTTAATATAAATAAATATTTTACCATGATTTAACTTGTTGATTACATTAATGTAAAAATGAGCAAGTTAGGCGAGAAGAGTACATAGCCGTTTAGTACGACAGTAAACCACCTACCTTTGATGTTTCTCTGGATGTTTTAACTTTGACAAATCTGTTATGATCTGAGACGGGTTGCATCCTAACTTATAGCTCAATGGTGTTTCTTTCACCGATAACTGAGTTTTTATTCATCAGTTGGAATATTCTTTCTTATGTTTTTGTTTTATTTCCATGTTCTAAAATACTCAATACCATACTTACTTTCAAAGGTTTCACACTAAGCGCTACTTGTCTGTTCTACTAACATACTCTGACTCGGCGCTGATGACGCCAGTTAGTCGTCAACTTCGCATTCAGTAAAGTAAATTATCCTCTATAACGATAATAAATTGTACTAAGTAGAATTCACACAAAGTATTCATTTTATAGGTTTGAGCATCAAAAATAATTTTCTTCAAGTTTAAATGATTATCGACCTCGGTCGTTGTTTGGTTCTATGCACGCATTTGGATTGCGAATTATACATATCGTAGAAACTGCTACGACCAGTTGAATTACACATATTGCATCTTTTTCGAGATATCTGTGAAGTATTAGAATTTAAACAATATCATAACTCTCATATGTATTTGAGAAATAAGTTATCTTTTCTCTGAAGATTGATTAATATTTTTAAACGACCCCATGTAATTATTACTTTTTTGGCAACTAATTTACCAGCTAACTATCTATCTGATAGTTTGGTATCTTTTCTGATATGACGATAATTAGAAGACTTTCATTAATTTGCGCAGCATTCACCTTTATAAACATTCCTGTGAAGTAACAATCAAGTTACCTGAATGTCAAACACTATTTATACTATTAATAAAAAGTATTAGTTTCCTTTTGTTCTCTGGGTAATCTTATCCCAATTAGCTTGGATACGGTCGATATTTTATACGATTTCTCCGTTTTAAATTCCGGATCTGAAACGACGGTGGATTTACACCACGAAGCCATATGTAACTCTATACAAGTAATTAATCACGATCTGCGGATTTCATTACACTCACTATTTTTAAAATATTACATTAATTCTCTTATTTGTAGTATGAAGGGCAGCCAGCAGGTAACAAGATGTGTAAATATTAGGACTTACTTGCAATGCCTATACACTGAGTATGTATTCATTCGTACATCTATGGAATGTACTTCGGGTGCAACCGCATACTTTTAAATTCCTTACTTAGGTTTGAACCTTTGTGCCAATCTTATTAATTGATAGTCAAAATGAGACAAAATAGCCTGTTATAATGTTTCAGCTGTTCTATTCCAGCTTTTTTTTCAACCCCACAGTATTAGTGGGTATCAGATTCCTGCTAACCAAACAGGTCGGTTTCATTGCAAATTGGTTAAGTGCTTTTTATGCGAATGATAGGTTGTGAGCTAAGTTCTCTGTTAACAATTACTATCCAATACTACATAATTCTTACTCCTTCCCCCCGCTCTGTGCGGAGAAGATTGGCAATCGCAGCCAAAAACATCAATTCAATGGGCATATCCTTAGCGACTTGATTCAGGGAATCTCACCCTTTGCGATATGGTTTTTTTCAAATATACAAAAGCTTCAAATAGAAATAGTATCCTTAGTGTATTACTCTAAGTAACTCCCAAGCGGCTTGTGGTACCAATTTCCACTGCAGACATGTAGCAGGCTTAGACTTTGAGATTATTGTTATCACCGATCGACAAATGACGATCACAGGAAGTATTTACTATAGCGTAACGTGTTTGCACCTTGTATTTGCGCTACCATTTACCGGATAAATGGTTAGTACGTAGATGTATTGACATTAATGTATATCGCGCCGTGCACGGTTAAAGTGTATGCTTTCCACTTGAGAATAGCATCTCCACTGTCTTTTGTACAGTAATTACTGTATTTCAGATATTACAGCTAGAAAGCACTGTAATGCAGTTACCTCTGAACAGCTTTAATTTGATGCTATCATTACAGATTTTCCAAAACAAACTGTACTATATATTATAATACAGTTGGATCTTACCAATGATATTTCGCATACCATTAAGTTCCATGGTCACTAATTTATTTATGACCACATTGTTATCTTTTCTTAAAGAATCTATCAACGATTGAATTACCGCCTTTAATTCTTCTTCACTTATTCGATGAATATCAAATATGTCAAATCTTGGTTCTATTACTAAAGATAATTCATCACCATCTCTTATAATCAGACAGTCTCTTATTAACAAAGTATCTTTTACAGATTTTTCCATCAATTCTAAACTATTATTTATTAATGGAATAAATAATGGATACCTACAAATTCTTCCGAATATATATAGAAATTTTCTGTTACCTTGAGAGGATATGTTTGGTATTTCTGTACCTAGATCTTCAGATCTCATTATCCAGGGTTTACCAGCAATTATTGTTTTAACTGTAACTTCTCCAACTAAATCTTCTTCATCATCAAGGAAACGTACAGCAACAGAATCCTCAACCCCTACACTATCAAATAATTCTGCAGAGTCTTTAAGTATAGTTCCACCTGGTTTACTGTAGAATTTTTTATTTTTGAATAGTATTGGGTCTTTGAACGCTAAAAAGTTACCTTGTTCCAGATAACCATAACTAGAGGTAAATAATACTTTTGATCTTTTTAATATACCAAGACAATATAATCCTAATTCTTCGTTAAGAATATGAACTTTAGTTCTTTTACCAAACAGTTTCTGTATCTCTTGTAGTAATATATATTCTGATATTCGTTCCAATAATTTATATTTGGATAATTTAAACATTAATCTGTTACCATATACTTTTAGTACAAGGCTATCCCAAATTGTTTTAAAACGATAGGAGTCTATTATTATTACGTTTGGTTTAATACTGAATTTCTTGAATTCATCTGTAAATTCTTCTGCAGAGTTTATGTCTACGTTCGGTTGCACAAATTGCACACCATTTAAAAATCCTAATAAGGTAAACATGTTTGGGAAAAACTCAAAATCAGTTATTATACTAATCTTATCTTCAGGTTTCAAACCTATAAAATATGACATTAACTGCATTGATTTACATAGTACTTTGTATGGTACATTAATAAACGATGATTCAGTACTTGACCCAGGTGACAAAATTGTTACTTTTGGTATTTCTCTATTCTCAAAATCAGAATTAAATATTTTCTGAATTTCGATCAATTTATTTTCTAATGATAAAGTTTCTATAGTACGTAATCCCTTCCTAAACAGTACGTTAATATGACTTGTGCCAATTGCTGGTCCTGTTATAACTTCAAGTAGTTTTGCTGTTGTTTCAACGCATTTAAAATACTTGAAGATATTTATTCCTTCTTCTTGTTCGTACATGGAAATTTTGTGTTTTATATCCATGTCTATAATTAGAACGTTAGCTCTTTTAGCAGCTATAGCATTAATTACTTCAACAATACTAAATTTTGGAGATATTAGTATAAAATTAGTGTTAGTAAGAAAGCAATACATAAAGACTACAATTTTAACTAACAAATCATTAGAGACTATAATTATAATAGGTTCTTCAAGTTTCAACTTCTTTTCTAGTACTGTATTTAGATTTAAAAGATATTTTATCAAATTCTCGTACCATACTAAGTTATTGTTTGTATCAGATAAAAACACTCGCTTGGCGTATTGTTTCCATCTATTTCTTATAAGACTTAATGATTCTCTCATTATAGTTACACTTCTATTCTTAATATAATGTCCTTCCCGAATTTAGCTTTTTGAGATATATTGCATGTAGTAAAAGATTCATCTACAGTTATTTTAAACTCAGATGTAATGTCGTCTTCTTCTTCTTCTCCGGTAAAGTTATTAAATGACAACTTTACTTTCTTTTCAATATCATATTCTGATGCTTCTAGCTCAAATTTTGAGTTAGCATTTCTTTTTACAAATGATATAACTTCGTTTTTCAAATTTTTTATCTTTGATGCACGAGTCATGGCATTTAAAGCTCCTTCTGTACTTTCTTGTGCAGCACGATTATCAAACAATAACCTGATTAAGGCCTCTGTTGATCTACCTATGATTATTCCTTTAATTACGCTCATACTTTTGATTTATGTAGTTCTGTTTAATTTTTTATATGTTTTTTCTAAAAGCTTTTCAGCTCTAGTTAATCGTTTCTTGTCTGGATTATGGAATGGAGACCTTGGAAATTGATTTGGAGTTTTACCACGTGAAATGGCCTTTTGCATTTGTTTACGAGATTTTTGAGTGCCTTCTGTACCAAACTTCTTTTTGAATTGTTTTTTTGTCATTTTATTACTCTTTTTGCTCTATGCCTTGCAGCTAAATCAATAGTTTGTATAACCGCATCGTGTAATCCTTTAATTTTATCCTCTTTTTTAGGTATTTTGTCTATAAAATGAATAGCCGTTTGAAGTGGTATTAACTCACCACTATAAAATTTACCTAAAATAGAGTCGTTATAATCACTTATTAGCATAATAAATTTTCTACCAAATTTTGTTGGTCGACTTCTTTCATCATACTGAAGTATTTCTTCAAGTTCACAATAACCACATTTAATGGCATACATAGACAATGTCCAAAAATCTAAATGTTCATTACCAAAATCTATACCTTCTAATAAAGGTTTTATTAGTAATTTACTAGCATTTTCAATTTCTTCATGTCTTCTCATTAATTCTAATTCAATGTCATTAAGATCATTAAAACTAGGAACAGTGAGACTTAAACCTCTAATTAATAGTTTGGTTTTACGTAATTGTAATAATGTGATTTTTATATTTCTTGATAAGATAGAATAATATTCTACCCTACGCATAACCGTTGGATTTGGTTTCACAAAGTTTATCATTTTGACGTAAATAAAAAGCCCTAAGAGCTATCCACTATATTGTGGTATATAAGAAACTAAAATTTGTTAGATATGAGTTAGGATATAAGACTCTTTCCAACGTATAATTAATTCCGATAATTAACTCTTAGGGCTATACATCTTATGAATAATTGATTAAACTGGATTAGCTGCTGCAAGAACTCCTGCTTCAATAGCATTTGTAACTGCTGCAAGAACTTCTACTGTAGGAGAATTTTTATATCCTCTTACAAAAGTTTTCTTCCATTTGTTATCAGCTCTGGCCTGATCAATTACTGCCTGGATTGCTTTTTTACCTTCATCCATTGATGAATAAGTAGAAGCTTTCATGAATATTGCTTTCTGAAAATCAACTCTTTGGTGAGTATTCAGTATACCTTCGAAACCTTCGTAGGATATTTTTACCGTTTCCACCTTTTTAGTATCTCCTGCATTCTCAGTTTTTGCACTTCCTGGGTTATTTCCTCCTGAAGCATTAGAAGCTCCGGCAGAGTCAGATTTTTCACTTTTGGAGTCTTTTGGTCCTTCCTGATTCTTTGCATCGTTTGCACCATCCTTTCCAACACCACCAACCGCCTCCGCAATTATAGATGCTGGGTTCTGTGTAGAACTTTTCTCTGCAGCAGGCTGGGTAGGGTCCCCGAGAACTTTACTGGAATTGGAAGCTAATTCTATAGCAGCTTTCTCTGTAGTACTGATGATATTGTCTTTTGCTGAATTCTCCATAGATTGGCTTACCTGATCTTTTTTTGATTCCGCTGAATCTTGGACTTGGTTCGCCGTTTCTACTGGGGGGTTGGCTTGTCCTCCTTTATCTATTATTGATGGCTTCATACTCATTACGATACCATTTTTGGTAATAACATTAAAGTCTTTGTTATTATCGTCTATTAAGATCCATTTGCCGTCTTCAATAGGTACTTTTTTACCATCTTTTCTCTCTTGTATTAAAGCACCTACTTTCAATTCAGAATAGTATGTGGAACCTTCTTCATCGCCTTCATCAGCATCTTTTAATTCAACTTTTGATGAGATATTTGCAGGAGCTATGGTATTTTTTTTGATCTCTTTACGAATATTAACAGCTTCTTTATTCAATGCTGCTGCTATATTTTTAGCTTCTGAATGCCCCATCTCATAACAAGTACTTAAACGATCCATTATACTTTGCCTTATACGCTTAACAGCATTACTATTTTTAACAAGTTCATCTCTTTGTAAGTCTATAAACTTAATTAAATTAGCTTCAGTACCAATCATTTCGGGTTCTTGTTCTTGAGTTGCATCACATACTTCAAATGTAATACTTTTATTAACATGATGATCACTGGCAATAGTTACAAACTTAAAAGCATATGTGTTTTTTAATTCCTCTCTTTTTTTGAGAAGTTTACTCAAAACAGATTCTTTAGATTGAGTAAATCCCGCTGGTGGAACTGGACCAATTTTTGCTTCCTTAGAACTTGCATTAATTTTGCTGGTGTCATCATTTATTATTTCTGCTTTTACATCTATAGTTTCAGGCTCTTTATTATCTAGACCACTAACTGTCATTTCGATATTATTGTAATACCATAGTTTGACATTATCAGAGTCCCAATTAATAAATTCTTTGGACTCAGCTGTCTCCTTAATTTTGCCATCTGCTATAAGAGTAAGACACATACAAATGCCATCACGCCATTTACCGGCTTTCGATAATTCTACTCCTTTATCGTATAACTGACTTAAAAGAGTATACTTTTCAATTTCAGCCCAGAGTTCTTTGTTGCTTTCTTTGATGTTATGAGAGTCATCATAAACTTCTTTTATAGGCGATTTAGCTTTGTCTGCAGCTTTTTTATCTACTGGAACTTTATTTTTGATTGCATTAGCATGCCTTTCAAATAATTTGGGAGCTACTATTTTAGCCATTTCCTCAACTCTTTTCACAGCATCAGCAATACCAATATTGGACCTAAAATCCTTGTATATAGCCATTATTAGTTTACTAGGACTAAGAAAAGCTACCTCTTTTTCGTCCTTATCTAGGACTTCAAGCATTGGTTTAACTTCTTTTTCAATCCTTTCACTGATTGCTTTTTCAGTTTCAATAACTGAATTTTCTGCAACTTTTTTATTTATAGCTTGAGTGACATATGCTGCTACCATTCTAGAATAAAAATCCTTAAATATGGTTTCGTCAAGCATTAGGATATCACTTCCTGAATCTTTTCCCCCTACAACTTTTCCAAGTACAAATTCTTTAACAGCTACTTCAATTTCTTCAGCTGTTTTTCCTTGTTTAGCAAGTTCTGCTGACAGATTGAATACATCGCTAAAATTTATTTTATCAGTTGTCTTCTTTTCAACTTTCTTAGTTGTTTTCTTTTCAGTTTTTTCATAAGAATCTAAGAAAGCATTTATTTCCTCAACAGACCACGTTATTGGTTGTCCTTCGTTATTAATGACTTTACCTTGTTTTACGGTAGCATTTAAAACGTCCATAACCTCTTTGTAAGATTCTGATGAAAAAGACCCTGTTTTAAGTGTCTTTCTGACTCTATCGAGAGTGTCATCAAGCTTTGGAAGCATAAGAAATGTTGCTGCCTCGGGCTCAATTATAGCTGATTCACCAATATTAAGTGAATTGTAAAAAGTTTCTGTTACAAGAATTCGTTTTACTGCAATTTTGCCTAGAATTTTTAGAGCATTTTCATACTCGGCTTGTTCTGTGCCATCTGCAGATTTGGCTAACTTTGCAATTAATTCATAACTCTTGCTAATGTCAGTTACTCCAGTAACCATAAAAATTTTCAAGAGGTCTAAATCACCCAAAGTTGTTTTAAAATGTTCTACTATATCAGTAGCTGACATTCTAGCTGTATTATCTTTCATTTTTGATTAATTGATTGATTTTTAAATAAACAGAATAAGGCCAATACTAGTGCTCAATTAGTTTAAAAATAGGCGCGGGGTTGAAATTGCTTTCTAATCATATCTATGATTAATACCAGTACTCTGATACTACCCCGCATATATTTTTTATGCCTTTGTTAGTTAAGTTTAATTTCAGCATTAAATACTGCAAATTCAGCTTTTAACGCTTCAGCTTCTATTGTTGGAATATTGTCAATAATAGTTACTGGTAATGTTTTAGTTAAGTCGTTTGCTGCTTTTAAGCCAATGTTCATTATTCTATTGACTATTTTAACAGCTCCTAATCTTTCAGTGGTTACATCACTTGTTTTTACAAGGTCAATTCTGAAAGCGGTTTTCTTTTCTTCTACTGCAATTACTTCTGCTGCTTCCACTTTTGGTGGTGCAAAGGTAACTGCTACGAGATGGTATTTATCCTTAAGAACTTTTATAAGCTCACTTAATTCAGCAGGTGTTAAACTTGCTAAAGCATCAGCTAATTTTTCAATATTATTCATGATTAATTTTTTGTTTGTGTGATTATGGTATTGTAGTGAGCCCGGTTAATACATTTGTTATAGGGTCATTTAATGCGGCAAAAACTTTACTCCAAGCTTTAGCTTTAGCTTCAGCGTATTCTTTTGTACTAACTGTATTATATTTGAAACTAATATTAAGTCCGAAAACATCACGATATTCTCGTCTTATTCGAAGAACATCTTCAAGATTTTCTGCTATCTCAAGAGGGACTTTTTCTTCTCCATCAAGTTTACCACAAACCATTAGAGGTGCATGTGTTTTCATATCCTAAATGTTACAATTTTAATAATTCATCAATTTCTGTAACAATTTCTGTTAAATCATTGACAATTTCATCCTGATGTAATTCAGCATATTGTTCAGCTGATAAAGCAGCAATATTACGTTCTGCTATAAGTACATTACGTATTATGTCAACCTGATCATTCTCAGGTAAATCAATGACACTATGCTTAACCATACGTAATCTTGATATAAGAAGTTTACTGTGAGCATACTTGTACAAATGATCTGTACCTATTGTACCTGTTAGATTTTCTCCCAGCTTTTTATCAGCTGTAATAATTGTGATTGTAATTGGTGTATTCATTATCCTAATTTTTTAGTTGGTTTATGTATTAATCTATACATCTATTCTTACATATATGGTAACTGTACTACTCAAATAGTCAAATTGGACTCTTTGAACAAGGCCACTTATTACATTACTATTACTAGTATTGTTAACTCTATCGTATACTTCATCACCAGCTCTTGGTAAAGACTGTATTATAGATGAATCAGTGGTTTTTCTTTTTAATACATTACCAATATGGTCAATGTATATGAAAACTCTTTTTTCCATTATAGTTCTTCAATTTTATATAAAGCAAAATTTGTTTTAAAAGAATTATGATTTATAATTTCAGTAATATTATTTACTAATAATATAGTACCATATTTCTTTTTTGGAATTTTTTCGTAAACAGCATCTTTTAAAGATACTCCATGACCTAATAATATATTAGTCCATGAATCAATTTCACCTGTTATTGAATCCCCAACATTCATTTCAGATACTTGATTTGTATGAAATTTTTCTATCTTAGTAATTTTAACTCTCATATTATTCCCTTTTTAACGATTCAATAATAGATTTTTCCCAGAGTAATTTACGTTCTTCTCGTGATAGATGACTTGTATTTTCAAAGTATACAAATTTTTGATTTGGAGTAGTAGGTATATTTGCATATTCTAGTGTATTATTAGATAGAATTGTAAAACTAATACCCGAATGTTGCTTACTAGCCTGTTCCATTTGTATATCAAAAGCAGTTTTAGTTGTTTTTGTAGCTGCTTTATGAGGGTACACTTTAAAAGAACTAACTTTTTCTAATGTCTCCTCTATAATTTTATCCGTTACTTCTAGATCTTTCATCACTAGTTTTTTTGTATTGTGAACATTTTGTTACTACCTCATCACTTGGATCATTTAAACATAAATCTTGATATTTACAAGTAGGACATAAAGAATCAATAGACATACAATTTAAAAATTTGTAATTAACACAAACTTTAACGTATCCTGAACTAACACCACATTTATTACGGTGTGAGCAATCGGTACAAAGACATTGATTTGACATAATAATTAGTAATTTGGTTTGAGCGGAAAAGGGGACTCGAACTCCCGACTTTTTTCATTGGGATCTTCTAAAAACATATTATAGTAATGTTTACTGTTACATATTGCTGTTAATACATGTACTTAGCATTTTTCGCCTGTAACTTTTGCGATAATTTTGTTAGAAATCAATTTATATTCGAAGATTGTATGAAACGCTCTAACCAACTGAGCTATTTCCGCTTATATTTTATCCTATTATTCTTTTTAATTTTATAGGAGAAATATTTTTTATTTCTATAGGTTGAAGATAATACCTTATTTCTCTCATATAAGATATTTCAGGTTTCTTTAGCTAATTTAGCTGTCTCAAATGAGATTAATTGATCTGTCATGATTTCAGTATTTTAAGTATACGCCATTCAAGTACTGTGTCAGCTTGAATAAAACCGACAGGAAATACTTTGTTTTTATTCCAACCCATTTTATCAGCATGTTTTGGTTCTACTGTAACCCAAAAACCAGTAGGACCACTAAATGGACATCTGAATATTACTCTTTGAGTATTAAGACCAGTATCTTTTGTAGTATTAAATATCTTTTTAGGCATATACAATACTATTTTATTCAATGGAGTATTTGTACCCATTAAGTCTTTTAATTTCATAATTTAGATATTAGTTTATTAAGAAACCTAATTCTTGGTATAATATTATCTGGATTCCACCAATATTGAGAAGTATGATATTTAGTATGCTTTGGTTGCTGACTAATTATAAATTTAATTAGTATTTGATACTCCCATGTTGTTATCCGATGAGTATCAAATAATTGTCGCATGCAATAACACAAACCAGGTCTTGTCATAAATTCATTTGTAGTATAACACTTTAAAATTAATTTAAGAAGTGTTTTGATTGATCTTGGTTTCATAATAATAGAATTATAATGATTAATATGACAATAGTTATAGTAGGTTCAGTACAGCCATGTGTAATACGAACTTGGTCTTTTGGATAAAGTTCACATTCTTCACATGCTTTAGTTTGCATTGTTTGTCCTCTACCAATATCTTTTTGATAACGACATTGACAATCTTGATATAAACATTCCATAATTATGCTTTTTCAAAATGAAAATATATTTTTCTACCAAATACTGTTTTTATACAGCTTGTAGCAACATCTTCATACCTACACGTACTACATTGTCCAATATATAATGCACATATTGTACAATATTTTGCACAAGCATGAGGTTTAGATAATACAAGTTGTTCACCTGTTCTTTTATCAAGATAAATTTTCTTTTCCATTGGTTTGATTTTTTTAGTATCCTTTATAGCATCTGATAGATGAAAAGTTTCTTTAATAATCTCAATTTTATATGTTGAGTTTTCAGTACTGAATTGAGTAACATTATTAAAACTATTATGTTCAATAATTTCAGTTATGTAAGAAGTCATAAACATGCGACCATATTCACATAATTTACCATTTATGCTTATAACAAACGGCATTGTGAATGAATCACCTATTTTAGGTTCACGATCCATTGCACCAATACGATATTCTCCTACTGCTATATGTTTAGATAAGAAAGAAGATTCATTGAGTGCTGCAATTTTGGTTATTTTGATTGTTTTCATATCCTAAATTCTAATACTATTATATGATTGCTATAATTTAAATCTTTGATTTATCCTATCTGGTTTTTTAACAAGTTCGGTTCCTGTTAATTCACAATATATTCTGACAATAGATACCATGCTATCTATAGAAGTTAGTAATCTATCTCTAACTGTTTCTATTGGTAAAGAAGCTATACTATTTATTTGTTCTTCAAGATTAAATTTTCTATTAATATAAATAGTGTATTTATCTAATCTTTCTCTTAGTTTTCTATCTGTTATTGATAAATTACGAATTGATTTAATACCATGATGTGCATCTGATCTAGATCTACCAAATATATCAGCTAATTCTTTCATGTTTATTCCTGAATAAAACCAATTGCCTAGATATATAGAAATAAATATAGCTGCTATTATTTTAGGTTTACGGCATTTTATATTATGAAACGACCAATCAACTTCTTCTTCTTTGAAGATGTATTTACACATATCTATGTATTCCATATCGTAATGATTAAAACTAAGGTTAAAGAAAAGAAACAAAAAATAAAAGTCCCGCACTATATGAAAGGAATTGTTTA
>ERZ1292625.3643-Hain-H41-01um-R1-3643-length-12267-cov-6_pt1 | contig 12267 bp, 13 predicted proteins | sample MGYA00564400_ERZ1292625 | MGnify/ENA primary metagenome ERZ1292625 (study PRJEB36523, sample SAMEA6512639) | groundwater metagenome | collected 2019-01-08 | study: AquaDiva: Metagenomics assemblies of 32 groundwater samples
AACAATCAGATCAGCGTTCGCCCAGAGCTTTTTCAATCTCAGTCGGCCCCGGCCAAACAGAATGGCCAGATCGGTGTAATAGGTGATCGTCTCGACGGTCTGCTTCGGCGCGCCCTTGCCGCCTTTCTTCTCTGTGGTGACGACCTTGCGCGGAGCTTTGCACCAGATAACCGTTCCGGCGGTTTTCATTCCTCCGGCTGTGTCTTCCTGCGGCGTGGCGATTGTCAGGTCTTCAACCGTGGAGTCAAAGCAGGCCATCGAAGCCACGACGTGGAATGGATATGTCGGCGCAACCAGGCTCGTGTAAAGCAGTGTGCTTTTGTGGTAGTAGCGAACCACGCCGGAAATGCACTCAATCCGCAGCGTGTCGCCGCCCTCGGCTGTCCAAACACCATCACTGAAAGCCTTGTTTGGCGGAGCGCCTTCATATACGAAGATTGAATTGATCGGGTGCGGTGTGCCAGTTGTGTTCTCTTCAGTTGAGACATGGATGGAGTAATCCCAATCGGCAAAGTCCAGACTGAAGCTTCCGTTGGTGATCCCTAAAAATGACCGCCCCGACGGGCTGACGCCATCCTGATTTTTGAACGTCCACGTGACCGAGAAGTCGCCGCTGTCAATTGTCTGCACCGTCCATGCGCCGGAGTCGCCTGTCCCGCTGGCGTTGGTGAAACAATTATCGGTTCCGCCGTCTGCGTTTTCCAGGTTGCCGCTGGCGTTGACCACGGCATTGGTCAGGTTCGTCCACGTCGCCTCGCGCACACTCTGGTTCGGAGCCGCGCCGTAAATCTCAGCCACGGGCGAGCCTTCGTCAGCATTTTGGAGATTCAACTCACCTGTCTGTTGGCCGCGAGTGACCTTGGGTGGTTTGGGGCCGAAGATTCGTTGAACGGCAAAGCTGGCCGCGCTGATGCTGAGCGAGATAATCAGAGCCGTGATACTGAACGGTTCGGCCAGTTGCACGTCGTGCGCCCCAGAGTGCGATGGCCAGCACAGCCGCAACAGGTCAGCGATGATCGCGCAGAGCAGCAGGAAGCCTTGCCAGTGTTGTTTTGTGGACGTTTTCATATCGCCGGGTTGAAGTCGGCGAATCGGAGAGTTTTTAGGTTTTGTGCGGTGGCGAGCCGGATTATAGCACGGGGAGAATTATTTTCGTATTGATGACGATTCCGCTTTACAATAAAACTTGAAGAGTTTATATTCTCGCCTGTCAGTTGATTGAAAACGAATGCAGTGGAGGTGCTTTATGTAAAACAACAACCACAAACCAAACAAGCAACCGCCGATTAACTGCCGAACGAAAAAAGGAGGTGCGTATGGGTAACGATTAGATCAACACCAACACGGAAGAGCCGCCGGGTTTACGCTCGGCGGCAGTTATTAACAAACAAACGGAGGCAGTATGGAAAACACAGTAAAAGATGGAGTTTGCCAGCAATGCGGGAGGGATTACCGCTCAGACGACGAACTTGAGATCATCAACGGGGATTGTCCTAGTGACGATTGCCCCGCTAACGAAGGAGCCGTGGGCTACACGGATTTATGGTGACAGCAACACAAGCCTGGGTCGCAGTAATCATCACGCTTTTCGCACTGGCCACGCTCGGCGTTGGCTTTGCGGTGGCGATAAGCAGGGGGGAATAAGATGGCCACTCAAGAAACTGAAAACAGTGACAATGACAAACTGGCGACGTTCATTGATTCGACGGTGTTTGCGGTCTTCCCGTCCGTTATGGTGTTAATCTGCGCGGTTGCAGCAACCATCAGTGACACGCCGCAGAAGTGGCTGGTTCGCGCCGCTGTTTGGCTGATGATCACAGTGGCGCGTTACTTCGCTGCAAGAGGATAAATCAATGCTCAGATCAAACTCCACATTACTCAACCCGATGAAGACCAGCCACTGCGAGCTTGAGGCCCAGCGGCGCGCGGTACTGGCCGAGATTGAACGCTCCGGCAAGAATCACGGCTACGGTCACAAATGGCTGGCGCGAGTTGAAGAGGCGATTGCCCGCCGGTCGGAAGGTCATATTCTCTGGCTGCTTCGCGTGGCCGAACGCCGGTTGCTGAATGGCGAGCCGGAGGTTGATTACTTCCTGGCAAGAGCGGCGGAGGTTGGCAGGCTGGCTGGTAACAAGGAGAGACTATGAACACACTTGAAATTTGCAAACAACTTGAAGCCCAAGGGCTGCCGTTCCCATTGCAGCAGTGCGGAGCATGTTCGTCTGTCATCTACAAAAAAGGTGAATGGCGGCAATGCCCAGACTGCGGAGCTTTAACAACAGCTTTCGGCGGATTGTTTATGCATGCCGGAGTCGCCAGTGACGAGTGGAAGGATGAATGCAAACAGGCGCAAACTGTGATTGCCAAACTTCAAATCTGCGCTCACTGCGACGGCAAAGGCTTCTGGCCTGCGGCGGACGCCGGTTCGGTCTTTACCGTGTTTTGCTCGCATTGTTATACTGGTGTCAAAGCCCAGGCTGAGCATGCGGCCACTCGGCGAACAGAGCTTGACGATTCGATGACTGGGCTGATCGAGAGAATGAAGCGGGACGGCAAATGGCAGGCAGCCGGAGATGAGTAATTGACCAAATGGGATCGAGAAAAATTGAAGTCCATGATTATCTTTTATCCAGGCTTGGCTGTGTGTGTGGCCAACGATAATTGGCTCGCAGCTTTTGCATGGATATTGGGTTGGGTTTACGGAATGGAATGGCAGCGAGTGAAGACAGCAGAGGGACTTGCAAACAAAGGAGAAAATGAATGAAGCTATTTTTAGTTATTGCGCTGTTACTTCAATTACCAGCGCAAAGTCCAAAGCAAGATGCACCGCTCAGCCCGGCACGGTTGATTGAGTTCCGTGGGAAGGTTGAGTCTGGATTACAGAAGTCCTACGGTGAAACGATGCCAGGCGTTGTGGTGAAGGTGTTTATCCGTAGTGAGACGGAGTTCATGGTTGTATTTGAAACCAAGAAAACTGGCGCGTTCCTTGCTCGTCTTATGAACGTCAAAGACATTGGCAACCCGCAGATTGTTAAGACCTTTGTGCCAACGACAGACGAGAGATGATTGCTTCTCACCCAACCCCATCAATATGAAAAGCCGCGTGAATCTTGCCGCGCACGCTCTTCAGCCAGCCTTCATCCAGCCGATGCTCGACCACGCTTCCGCCCATTTCTGAATTGCCGTAGGCGTGGATAACGTGAAAACCCCAACGCACATCATAGGCTTTCGTGACTACCATCAAATGCTGCGGCTGCGGCCCGGCATATTTGATGGCCAGAATGTCAGCCGGTTGCGCCATGCGCCAATCATCAAGGCGGCGGCAATGTTTGTGGAGTAACACCGTCAGCGTGTCATCGTGTGGCGTGCGCCCGTAGTTGGTTACGTCATCAGTCGGTTGAAGAATGCCAAGCGTGAGCGCCGGAACAACGAGCAGGCCAGCGCAATCAATTCCTTTTTCGCTGCGGCCTTGGTGTTGCCAACGGACACCGAGGTACTTCCGGCATTCGGCAAGGTACTCGTCGCGCGTGGCTATTGTTGGTGTTGGTTCAAGCGGTTCCGCAGACTGCGGCATTGTTTTCTCGCCTCATTTATCTGGTTTGTTGGTCGGCGGTTCGGTCATAACTGCATCACGCTGGGTAGAGTAACACCTTACTGAGGCCCGGCACGTATGGCCAGGCTCTGAAGTTTTCGACGTTCGTTCCGCTCGGCTCGTTTGCGTTTACAAACGTGATGCACTTGGCCAATGTCCTGTTGCACCCCGCCAACACTCGAATCGAATCCCCTGCCACTGGCGTAAACGGAAACGGTCTTTGCAGAGTCAACACGTTGCCGACGTTGTTCTTTATCTCACGCTCATAGAAGGCATTGTTGCCAGTAACACATTGTAGCAATCCATATTCAAAGTAGTCATCAGCCTGGGTTCCGCCGCTCAGCGAAACCGTAACAACTAGCCCGCTGGTAACACTGGCGATGGTTCCAGTCTTTGTGTAGGACTCCATTGGCAACGCACATGCAAAGTCGCCCAACTGCCGGACGGTGCAAAGCGAACCAACCACGTCGCCAATTTCCTGCGCCAGAGGTTGAGTCAGTGACCGTAACTCAGCCGAGAAGTAACCAGCCGTGTTGATCTTGAATTCACCAAACTGGCCGATCATCTTCTGCGCCAGGTCTGTTGACAGCGTAACCACGCCCATCGCGCTGTAGAGCGAAGCCGTGTCAGTCGGGTATTTGACCGTCGAGTATTCAAACCGCGCGTAATCCCAGCGACCGCCAATAATGTCCGCCTCGCTGATTCCGGCGCTGGTTAGGATGTGCGTAAGCTCGGCGTTGTTCGGCTTCAGCCCGTCGCTGAGAGCCGTCTTGGTCGGCATCATCGGCAGCGGATAATAGATTTCATCATTGATGCTCAACCGGCGCGTGTGATCCGTGACGGCAATCACGGTCGGCACGTAACCGAAAACTGCATCGTTCACGGTCGCGCTACTGGTAACGAGCGAGGTGTCGCAGAACAAAGCCCCGCTGCTGGCTGTCAGGCTTGTGTAAATCTTGGTTCGGTTGTGCCAATAGGTGATTGCCGTGCCGACGCGCCGGACTTGCAGGAAGTCGCCGCTCACTGCGGTTGTGCTGGACGTGGCTTTCAGCACTCCCAATTCATAGACTTTGATCGTTCCGTTGCTTTCAACGCGAATGGCAAAGTTGATCGAACTGGCTGCGGCTGTGGCTGTGCTGGTGGCCAAGCCGAAGTAAACGGTTCCATCCAACCGGGTGCGGAACTTAACGTAGAAGTCCGCGCTGAAGCTGGCGATTGATCCAGCTGCGGCGTCGTCTGTGCCGTCGGTTCCGGCTGTCTTTTTCAGGTAGCCGCCGCGCGCTGTGACATTGGTAATGGAAGCTGCTGCCCAGTGGCAAACCAACTCACGCGGGCGTTCTTCGACTTTCCAGCAATGAGCCAGGTAGGTTGTGGACTGCGCGAGATGCGTTATCATGCTGGCGGAAATAGCCATATCAGTAACTCAGCCCAAATTCTGCTGGCGGGATTTCGAGCATCGGCAACCCCTGATAACTCAGCGCGGTCAGTGCGTCGCTCATTTCTGCCGTGAACTGGTCAGTCTCAAAGCGAACTGGAGTAAAGAAGCTACCAGACCAAGTAAGAGACAGCCCGTTGGCCGGAGCCGTAACAAACGTCACGATGCCGGTGGTGTGGTCAATCGTGTAATGCGTGGTCAGCGTTTGCAAAACGGCGTTCTTGTAGATGCTGACCGTTCCGCTGATTGGTTTGATGATCCGGCGCGTTCGCGTTACCCCGCCCGAAGAGTAAGTTTTATAAAGCCCGAAATTCACAGTCGAACCGTCGCCGGTTCCAAACACAGTTGGCGTGGCAATTGGCGTTTGCGGTGAGCCGTCCGCCGAAGCCCAGAACTCGGCCATGTCGCGCATCAGGAAGCCACGAGCATAAGCGTCCCGGCATTCCCAGAACTGGCGCAGGTTGTTCAACTGCTGTTGGCTGAGCAGCGCCGTGTTGATTGAATAACGCCGAAGCCTGTCCAGCCGGTTGACATTCCGTTGGCTCACGCCGCTGAAGGGGCTGGTGACGATGGTTGTGCTTCCTTCCGGCCCGCCGCTGATGGCGTTGTAGTCAATGATTCCGCCGTCGGAGATATTGTTGAGAATTACAGTGTCGAAGACGATTGGCAATTTGGTTTCCTCGGTGTCGGATTGTGCGGTGGCGGGCGAATAATACCACGCCGGAATTATTTTTGCTTTACGACATTTTAGGCTTTTCTTTTTAACTTGGAAGGTTTATAGTTCTGCCTGTTGGTTGGCTTTAGATTTAATCAAAAGGAGATTAAGACAATGGGTTGCGATATTCATTTTTACGTAGAGCGGAAGGTAGATGGCAAGTGGGTAAGTGCGGACAAGTGGACGCCGAACAAATATGCAGGCGACGAAGGCGAGCCGTCAATGTGCGTTGAGTATGAAGACCGTTTTTACAGAGACAGAAACTATGACCTGTTTTCGATGCTTGCCAATGTTCGAAACGGCTTCGGGTTTGCTGGCTGCGACACGGGCGACGGCTTCAAGCCAATAGCAATGCCAAGAAATTTACCGTTCGACGTATCGCCGGAAGTAAAAGACGAATCCGATAGATACGGCTGCGATGGTCACTCGCATTCGTGGCTGACGCTTGCGGAGTTGAAGTCTTACGACTGGAAAGGCCAAGTGTCGAAGCATAGAGGCTGGGTTGACGCCTGGAATTTCGTGCTGTGGCGTAAGGGCGGCAAGCCCCAGTCTTGGTCTGACGGGATAAGTGGTCAAATGGTTGAGCATATCTCTAACCAAAAAATGGCGTGGCTTGTTGATCCGGCAAACGATGAAATTATTTTTGAGGGCGATGAGCCGCAGCCCGGTAGTTTTCAAGATCGGGGCTATACGACTAGCCTGCAAAGAAAAATGAAACAGGCTGGCAGTTTTCCTGCTGGAAGTCTTGGTGCTGAAATTACAGACAGAGGCACGAGTTATTACGTGCTCGTTGAGTGGGATGAGTCCTACTACGAATCTGTGAAAGATTTCGTTGATAAGCTTTTGCCAAAGCTGGAAGCATTAAGTTACGGCAAGTTGGAAAATGTTCGCATTGTGTTTTGGTTTGATAACTAAAACCCAGAAACAGCGCCAACCCCGCACCGGACAGCACAACCGGGCGGCCACGACAATGGCCGTGTTGCTGATGCAAGCAATGGGCGCAATGGCCGGAAGCTGTGCCTCGGCTTCCGGCAACGAATTTGCCAGAGATGGTTGCGGGTTCGATTCCCGTACGCTCCATAACTTTGCGGGGCGGCCTGGCGGCAGGAATACTTACGGCGACGCGGTTAGCTGCCGCACCGGGTTCGACTCCCGGCTCTGGCTTTTAGCTTCCGGCAACAAATTTACCAAGATCATGGAAAACAACGCAATCAAACAATTACAGGATTTCATTGCCCTTGCACCAGAAAACAGCAATTATTTCACGATGGCTGTTAATCGTGAAAATAGATTCCTTGAAGAAATCCGTGAATCAGTGAGACAAGCAATGAAATGGACACCGGCCAACATCACCGAAGACCTGCGCCAGATGGGGCGCGACGACTTTGAAGAAGGCCGCGCGCAATCATACGGGCTTCGCTGTTGGTGTCCGAACTCGTTGGCGCTGAAGCGTTGGCTTGAAGGCTGGGAGCAGGCCGAGCTTGACGCCTACTGTGACGAGATGGCTGAGAAAGATAAGTGGCTGGTTGAACAATTCAAACGGGAGTTGGGTTTATGACTACTATTGAGAAATTCACAGTAAAGAAAACGACATGGGAGCGATTCACTTTTGTTGGCCCGGCAAGTGAACGTAATACCCTGCTTGATGAGCTTGACCCAATTGAATACAAGATTGTTCAGTCAGGCCCGTACTACACTAAAGAGACTTGGCCAACCGTGGACATTGGCCGCTTTTTGTTGATCGTTGAACGCGAAGTAACTGAGAAACAGGAGTTGGGTTTATGATCTTCGACCACAAAGAAAGCGCATACTTGAAACTAATGTCGGACGACGAGTTGCTTGAACGGCTGGAAACCCGCCCGAAAATAATGCTCGCCTGCTTCGACGGGCGTGGTGTGCTGGCCGCAGCCGCGCATCTGGCCAAGTCGGTTTACCGAGTGGCGCGCGAACTGGAACACCGTGGCTACGACCCGCTGGCCATCAGCAAGAGTGATCCGTTTGATATTTGTGCCTGCGGTGATTTCCGCAAAGAGCATTTCTTTAACAAGAAGTGCATGATGAACGGGCCAGGGCACAGAGGAAAACCGGACTGCTTGGAGTTTGAATTGTCCATCGCTGTCACTGATGAAGCGTGGGGCCAGCAGTAAAACAAAAGGCGCAGCCCTCGCCGCGCCTTTTTCCTCCGATTCGCACGTGCCACCGCACGTTTCGGAAGTGACTCGTTAAGCATTCCTCGCCAACGCCGCGTTCATCCCCATCGCCGCCTTAGTCAAAATCTGCTGCTGCGTTTCCGCGCTCACGCTTCCGCGCGGAGCCTGAATTACAAAGTGATTCACCACGCTGATGGTCTTACCCTGTTGCTGGTTGCGCGCCTCAGAACGCGGCATTGGCAATGGCTGAGAGGCATTTGAGCCTCCGCCAAGCATATCAGCGACAAATCCGCCGTCGGCCATCTTACCGGCTGAAGCCATAGCAGGGAGCATCCTGAAGAATTCCGGCCCCAGCTTATCCACCGTCGCGGCATCGGTCACGTATTCGCCGTCGCTGAGCCACATCGGAATCTTGTCATCGCGCGGCCCGCCCGGCCCTCGGATCATCTTGCCGACTGCCGCGTAACCGGCTGCGGTTCCAACGTGGCCGCCACCGCACATTCCACCTGCATCAGCAAATGCGACCATTCCGCCGTCTTTCTTGTACCCCTGAGACATTCCTTGCCAGCCAGCCGGATAGCCGCCAGATTTTCCTCCGCCGCCGCCGCCGCCGCCGCCTGCAATTCCGGCTCCGACAGCGCCAATAACCGCGCCCAACACCTGACCGAGAATTCCTTGCTGTGGCGCAGGGGCGCACGCGCAGTTGGCCATTTCCATGTTGGATTGGGCGATCTTGGCCAATTCCTGTGCTTGCTTCTCTGCGGCCACTCGCGCAGCTTCGACGGTCTTATTGCCCAGGTCTTCAATGTTCTTGCTCAGCGTTTCTCGGTTGCCGACCAGATTCTTGATGACCAACTTGCTGGCGTCTTCGCCGGTCGCGCCTGGCAGTGTCTGCTGCTGGCCGATCTTGAACAGCCCGCCCAATTTTCCGCTGATGGCCTTGGCAATGGCCGCGCCGATGGTTTTCTCGCCAGTCAGGTTCTCGACAATTGATTGCTGGACTTGCTCAAGAATACTGGTGATGGTTGAACGCGCCAGTTCGCGCAGCGCCTCGCCGATTGTCTTCTGGCCGTAGACCAACGACTTCTCGAAATCGTCAAAACTATTGGTCAGGGAATCACGAATTGCTCGGACGTTTGAGTCTTCTTCCAGACCGGCTCCGCGCTGGCGTTCAATGTCCACGGCAATTTGCGCGGCTTTCACGTAGTCGTTGGCGGCCAATGCCGCCTCGCGCTGGACTTCCATCTCCGCAACTATCGCTTCGCGGTATCTGGCCTGCACTTCAATCTGCTGCCGCCGGGCGGTCACCTCGCTGATAATTCCCTGATTCAGTTCGTTCTGGATTCGCGCCTGTTCCTGGTCGGCACCGGCTCGGATGATCGTCTCGGTCTTGTTTGCTTCGGCTCCGCGAGCCTTGGCCAATTCCACTTCGGTCAGGCTCTTGATGGCTGCAATCACGTCCGGGCGGCCTTCACGGATGGCCAGTGCGATTTTGTCGGTGAACTTCTGGCCAATCTCCGTGGCCGCTGCGCCAAACTCGTCGCCAGTGGCAGCCTGAGCGGCCAATAGAAGATCATCAAAAGATTTCTGCAATTCCCGATTGGCTTTCAGTTCTTCCCGGCTTGTCGCCGCCGCCTGCCCCTGCCGTTTGATGCTCAACTCGGTGATCTTGGTGTCGGCCTCGATCTGTTTCTGCACGCTCTTAAACCGCTCGGCTTCGGCCTGGTTCTGAGCGTTGAGAATCCGGTTGGACTGGTCTTCGTTTATGGCCGCCTTCTGCGCCGGAGTTTTGGCTTTGGCCAGCTTAACGGCTTCCAGTTTTTCAATGCGTGCGATTTCTTTTTGCAGGTCGGCTTCGGCTGAAACTTGACGCTGCTCTTCGACTTTAATCAACCGCTGCTGCTCAGCCGTCTCGCGTTCAATGGCTTCGGCTTCCATCGCGCGGCGCTGGTCAAAGTAAGCCGCTGTGCTGGTCAGGCGGTCGGCATAACTGGCATCAAGTATTTTGCGTTTTTCGTCGGCTTCGTTCTTGGCGATGGCCACGGACTGGCGCGCAAGCGTTGATTGCTGGCCGAGTTCGGCCTCGCGTAATTGCTTGATCGAAGACGACGTATCGGTTGGCGTGATCTCTGATTGGGTAGCGCCCGCACCTCTGGGCTTCTTCTTCAGCGCGTCCATCAGCCCTTTGATTTTGGAGTCCTTGTTTTTGTCTTCCAGTGGCTTGCCGTCAAGCCCCATCCCTACATTCTTCAGGCTCTGCTCCAAAACCTTCATCGCACGCGCATCTTCGGCTGACTGCGCCTCGCCCTTTATCGCGGCGGCTTCACCAGCATAACCGGCAATCGCTCCCGCCACCGCACCGCTCGCGCCGCCACTCGCATTGGCAAAAAAACCTTTGATGGATGCCGCTGCTGTTCGCGCCATGTTCACCGTTGTCGTGAACATATCAACAATGGTTCCACCAACTGAAATCACCATCGGGGCGAGCGCCGCAAAAGCATTTTCCATTGCCTGAACCGCGCGCACCACGTCCGGGGCAAGCTCGTTGGCGATCTTGATTTTCAAGGAATCACTGATGGCCTGAAGAATCACAAACTCATCACCAACTGCGTCCGCGCCAGCCACAACGTCGCCGGATAATGTCAGGCCAAGCTCAGCCATTCGAGCCTTCAACGCGCCGCCCTCGTCTCGCATTGTGATAAATGTCGAGATGAGATTCGCGCCGGACTTGCCAAACAACTCAGTTGCCACTTTCACGCGCAGCGCGGGGTCTTCAATGTTGGCAATTGAGACGGCCAGTTGGTCGAATGCCGCCTGCGGATTCTCAGCGGCTTCTTTTGCATTGATGCCCAGGGCTTTGAACAGCTTGGCTGATTTCTCTTGGCCGCTGGCCGCGTCAATCAGTTTCTTTTCCAGTTTTTCAATGGCTGATGTGATTGCATCCAGACTGCTGCCGGATTGCTCGGCTTCAATTTTGTATTTCGACAGGGCTTCAACTGCGACGCCGGTGTTATTTGACAAGTCAAGGAATTTTCCGCCCAGGTCGCTGCCTTCTTTGGCCAGTTGAAGGAATTTAGCTCCAAGAGCAGCCGTGACAGCCACGGCTGCCAGCCCAACAACCACAGTCGCGCCAATGGCCACGCCGACCGGCCCCAATGCAGCAGCCGCGCCGGTGCTGGCCGACGCCAACCCGCTCACTTCCGCGCCCAGCGCAGCGGTCGGAGCGACGGCAGACCCGGCGCTCGCGCCCAAGCTGGCGAACTCTTTTCCGCCGCTAATTGACTTGATGATGCCTGAAAGTCCAGAGAAATCGCCCTTTAGGGCAGACGCGAACGCACTGCCGACTGACCTCACTTGGTCAAGTGTCGCGCCGAATCTGGTTACTTCTTTTCCGGCTTCTTGGATTGGTTTGGCTGTGCCTTGAAAGGCTTTTGTGACCGCCGCGCCGGATTGCCCGGCGCTCTGTGCTACCTGTTTTTGCTGAGCGTCGAACGCGCGCAGATTGGCTGTGGCCTCGTCAATCTTGACCTCAATTACTGATTCCAGCTTTGAAAGCTCAACGCCCATGTTTACCTGTTTATCCGTAGCATTCGGCGCAACGCGCCTGGATTCGTTTCATTAACTTGCCGCAGTCAACGCAACAGCAAACGCGGCGGCGCTGGTAATACCGCTGCTGCTTCCGTGCCAGTTTGCGTTTGTGGGCTTGCTCTTTGCTCACGCCAGGTTTTTTCAACATTGGTTTGTGCGAGTGGGGCACACAAAGTTTGCTTGTCTGGTTCACCCGAAGTCCGGCCCGAAGGCCAGGTTCTGGGCGCTTTTTACGAGTCTTATCCATCGCACGTCGCGCATGCTCATTGCGCGAACCTCATCAGGCAGCTTATGCAGCAGTAACGAGACTTCGTAGATTTCAAGTTCTTCCGGCGCTTTACCTAACCGACCCGACTCCTGGTAAAAAGTCTGCAAATCAGCTAGGTCGTCGAGTTTGGGAATGTGGCCCGGAAGTGTTCACGGGACATTTCCTTCAGGAGCTTCACGTCCATCTTCAACAGGTTCCGCAACGTAATTGGTAACGGCTTGTCGTTCTCATCAACCACGTCCCAGCCAATCAAGAAACCAAATACCTCTTCGACAATTGGAGTCCGGCTGACCACTTCATGCACCTGGTCATCGGTCAGGTCATCAGGTTTTACGTCCAACAGGAAGGCCAGCCGCTTGGCCTCGGCCTCAGCGTCTTCCGGTTCTGTCGGTTCTGCTTCCGGCGCTGGCGGCGAGTAATTCATCCCCGCCCATTCACCAGCCGTGACGATCCGGTGTTGAAAAGTAAGAGTCTCTTCCTGTGGTTGGTTGTTGTCGCCGAGCGTGACGACCGTGAGAG
>ERZ1292625.3644-Hain-H41-01um-R1-3644-length-12267-cov-5_pt1 | contig 12267 bp, 18 predicted proteins | sample MGYA00564400_ERZ1292625 | MGnify/ENA primary metagenome ERZ1292625 (study PRJEB36523, sample SAMEA6512639) | groundwater metagenome | collected 2019-01-08 | study: AquaDiva: Metagenomics assemblies of 32 groundwater samples
GCCTGCTGGCGCGGACGGGGCGCATCCTCGCAGTCGGCGACCGCCACCAGGCGCTCTATGGCTTCCGCGGTGCCGACTCAGACGCGATGGGCCGCATCGTCTCGGGACTCAGCGCGAAGACGCTCCCGCTTCCCATCTGCTACCGCTGCGGCACCGACATCGTGAAGGAGGCGCAGGCCTACGTGCCCGCGCTCCAGCCGGCGCCGGGCGCCCCGCCGGGGCTCGTCCAGCGGATGAAGCTCGAGGACCTGGTCGAGATGGTCGAGCCTGGCGACTTCGTTCTCTCACGGACGAACGCCCCGCTCGCGCGGATTGGGGCCGACATCAAGATGGCCGGGAAGCCCATCCTCCAGCTCGGGAAGGACATGAGCGTCAAGCTCCTCGACCTCCTGCGCCGCTCGAAGCAGTCGAAGGTCGACGACCTGAAGGCCTGGCTCACGAACTACCTGGCGAAGCGCACAGCCGAGCTGGCCGAAGACAAGGACGCGCTCGATGACGTGAAGGACACCGTCGAGACGGTCCTCGCGTTCACCGCCGGGCACAAACATGGGATGGTCTCGGCCATCGCAGAAGAGATCCGGGCACTCTACAGTGACGACGCCCGCTCGAACGCGGTCGTCCTCTCGACCGTCCACCGGGCCAAAGGCAAGCAGGCGCAGCGCGTCTACCTGGTCTGGGGCACCTTCCTCAAGCGCCCGGGCACCGCCGAGCGCAGCATCGCCTACGTGGCAACGACCCGCGCGCAAAGCGAGCTTTACTTTGTCGACGGCGACGTCTCGAAATCGTGAAGGCTGTTACTTTTGCGCTCGACGTGCTGCGCGAGAATCGCTAGAAGGACCTTACTCATGACGAAACTGACGTTCGCGAAGCTCACACCCCTCGAAGAGGAGGCGTATGGGCGCTTCCGGCAGCACATCTCCGGCGACCCCTACGAGGGCACCGCTTCAGGCGCGCTCGCCCGCCGGGCACTCCGGGTGATGATGAACCGCGAGCAGCTCGAGCAGGGCGACTACATGCCCACGCTGTCCAAGGCGCGCGGCAGCCTTCAGCGGGCCCTCGAGGTGCAGAAGCGCGCCCTCGACACCATCGCCGACGCGAAGCGTCAGAGCGACGCCGGCAGCGGCTTCGCGCAGGACGAGGTCATCGACCGCGCCCAGCACCAGGTCAGCCCGGTGCTCGACGTCCTCGCCGACACGCTCGCCGCGCTCGAGGAGGTAGCCGCCATGCAGCACATCCTCATGACGACCGAGCTGCAGCGGGTCGACCTCAAGCCGGACGAGTTCCTCATGGTGAAGATCGGCGACCGGGCCACCGGCTGGATCCCGGACCCGTCGCACGAGCAGCGCCTGCTCGAGCTGCTCGCCCAGGTCGCGCTCGAGGTGCCCTCCGCAAGTCCGTACCTCGTCTATCACTACGGTGTCGAAGCGGCCGCCGGGAAGGTCACGGCGGAAGCGTGGCCCGACGGCAAGCGGCTCAAGGTCCGGATCGCGGACAACGTCCTCGACGACAAGGACTGGCCCATCCGCGAGCTGGTCTTCGTCGGCGACGAAGTCGTCGCGGCCCTGGCCGTGTACGCAGGCGTCTACAGCTTCGGTGTCAACGTCGACGGTCGACCGCTCCATCCTGGGCTCGGTTGGACGCTCGAGCAGGTCGCCGCCTGGTCGGCCTTCGACTCGACGGGTCACCACCCCGAGAGCTATCACGAGGTCTGGGAGCCCGAAGACAGCGGGCGAACGTCGCTCTCGACCAGGACCCGCTGGCAGTCTGGCGTCACCATCGAGCAGCTGACCGCGTGGCTCCGATGAGCGGCTGGGTGTGGGCTGCGGGGGCTGTCGCGGTGCTGGCCTGGGTCGTCGCGCTGAGCCTCGGGCCGGCCGATGGTTCGGACCTCGACGAGGAGAAGGATGAGTAACTTCTACAAGGTCGCCAGCGTCCTCGGACTCATCGCCTTCGTCAGCCTGGTCGGCTTCCTGCTCGGATTCGAAGTGGGGAAGGCCCCCAAGCCCGCACGCGACAACTGTTACAACATCTGCATCCCGGAGTGACCATGAAGACACCTCCCATCGACCTCGCAACCTACGACAGCCTCTGCGGCAAGCTGCGCGAAGCAGCCATGTCCCTCAATGAAGATGTGCGGTATCGGCATGCCTTCGACATCTTCACCAAGCTGACCGGGAACCTCGGAGGGCCGCCGCCCGCTGAGCACCCTGAGGTTACAAAGTACCGCGGGCTGAACCAGCAGCTCTCCGACGAGGCCCAGCGCGACCGGAAGCTGGCCGAGGAGGCCGACCGAGCGCTGAAGGTGGCGTCCGCCCGCTGTACGTCGCTCGAGCTGGAGCGCATCCGGCTCACGAAGCAGCTCGGCCACGCGCAGAAGATCTACGACGAGCTGGCCGTGGCGTGGGACCTGGCGGTGAAGCTGAAGAGTCAGCTCAAGACGCTGGGTGCGACCGTCGGACCGCGGGTGTAGGCTCCCGTGATGAACGAGACCATCAAAGACGGTGGCTGGGTCGAGGTCATCACGGGCCCGATGTTCTCAGGCAAGACCGAGGAGCTGCTCCGGCGGCTCCGGCGCGCGACCATTGCGCAGCAGAAGGTCCAGCTCTTCAAGCCGGCCGTCGACACCCGCTCGGAGACTGTCCGCAGCCACGACGCTCGTGAGATGCCGGTCGTCCTCGTCGAGTACGCCTTCGACATCGAGCGCATCGTGCAAGGCGCGCGGTTTATCGACAACGACGACGTCATCGGCATCGACGAGGCGCAGTTCTTCGCCGGTCAGGAAGCGCTCGGCGATATCGTCTCGGTCGTGGCGCAGCTCGCCCGCTCCAGGCGAGTCGTCGTCGCCGGACTCGACCTCGACTCGAGCGGCCAGCCGTTTGGCTTGATGCCCCAGCTGATGGCCCAGGCGGACTACGTCACCAAGCTGCTCGCCGTCTGTACCGGCTGCGGCAACCCGGCCAGCCGCTCGCAGCGCATCACCGGCAGCGTGCCGACCGGCCGGGTCGACATCGGCGGCGCCGACAAGTACGAAGCGTGCTGCCGTCACTGCTTCCAACCTTCAGGAGTATCGCCATGAGCTACACCGGACGAAAGTGTGCTGCCTTCATCCTCTACACCCTGCGGAACAACTTCGGCGTCCCGCCGGGGTACGCCGTCTTCAGCTTCGGCCTGGGGCTCCGAGGGATCACGAAGACTGGACGGACGCACGAGCTGAAGACCTGGCCGGCGGAGTTCACGGCCATCGTGGAGAGCAAGAAGACCTTCGACTTCAGGCTCGACGACCGCGGCTTCGCGCCCGGCGACCAGGTCGTCTTCAGCGAGTGGACCCCGACCGCCGAAGAAGCGGCGGCCCAGCGGGCGGCACCGCTGACCGTGCCGCTAGAGGACGCGCTCGGCTATGAACGCGCCGCCGGCGAGCAAGGCGCCGCGCTTCAGCTCGCCGAAGCCATCACGCGCTGGGTGGTGCGACACGCCGAGCGAGAGTCGCTGTTCATGTCGCCCGCGCCTGCAACCACCATCGACCCGACGGCGCTGCTCGAGTTCGTTCAAGTCGAGACGGGCATCCCGCACGAGCGTTTCGGCGCCTGGTGTGACGACGAGAACGAGAAAAGGACAACGCCGCCCACCGGAGCTGACCTGTGAGAGAGCTTGTTCACGACCAGCTGTTCGACCCGCCAAAGGGCGCGCGGGCGATCGTGATTCCGTGTCTTGGCGAGAGCTGGGACAAGGGCAAGACGAAGACGTCGCCGATGGACACGGGGTACGCGTTCATCGCGCGGACGAAGTGGCCGAAGCTCCACGTCAACCTCGGCATCTTCAACTGGCAGATGGGGGCGAAGCCGCACCCGCTGACCGGCGACTTCGACGGCACTGGCAAGGTGCAGATGCCCGGCGGCGCAAAAGGGCTCCCGCCGAAGTATCATATGGTCTCGCTCCCGACGCGGCGGTACAAAGAGGAGCCGATCAACGTCGACTTCCTCTGCCAGCAGCTCCGCGCGCTGGCGCTCCTCTGTGACGGCCGCATCAGGTGGCTCGCGGAGGGTGACATCTACCTGCCCCAGATCTGCGACGGCCCCGAGCGCCCCTGGGAGCACTGGCGCCGCTACGCCGAGCTGTACCTTCCTGACCGCTTCGTCGTCATCAGTGGCAAGGTCGGAACAACGACATGAGCAAGGTCGTCAACAAGAATACCAGGTACAGCCGGCGCGCCCGGGCAGCCCGGAAGGCGGCCGGCCTCTGCGTCGACTGCGGTCTCCCCAAAGGGGAGGACGTGGTCATCCTGCGCTGCCCGCCCTGTGCGAAGCGCGCCTCTGTCAGCGGGGCCCGCTGGCGAAAAGCAAACCCGAACCAGAGCCCGGTAGGCGCGCCACAACTGCGGTGCGCACGCTGCGCCGTGCCGCTCCCCACGCACGAGACGCACAAGCTGTGCAGTGAGTGCCGCGACTATCAGACGGAGCGCGCCAGCAGGCCCGCCTCGCTCCAGGAGTTACTCGGATGACCGACCAGAAGACCAGCCCGGACCCCACGCCAGATACCTACCGTGCACAGATCGCGGTCCAGCTCAGGCGCTGGGCCCCGCTTCAGGCTCGCTGTGTAGCCGTCAGAGGCGCCGACTTCGCCCTCGACGTCAACGCGGCCGTCGAAGGGATGCAGCGCGGCGTCGACCTCGACGACGCGACCCACGCCCGCGACCTCGCCGACCTCCTCAAGAAGACCTTCAACGACCTCGAGGCGGCCCTGGAGCCGCCGGAGACGCTCAAGTCGGTCTCTGTCAACCCCTACCAAAAGCGGGGCCCGAATGCCTGGATGAGCGTCCGGGCACAGACCGACACCCTCCTCGAGCGCGCCAAGGCGAACGCCGCCACCAACAAGGGCAAGGGCCTCGGGCCTGCTCGCGGTGCGCTCATGCCCGGGCGGCTTCCTGCTGGGGGGTACGCCGTCCCCGTGGCACCGTATGAGCCCGAGCTGGCACCGTATGAGCCCGAGCTGGCGCTGAAGGGCGCTTGGGCGCCCCATCCGCTCTACGCGAAGGTGCCTGCCGAGCTGGGGCGGGTCAGCGCGGTCTGGGGCGGCCTCGAAACGCAGAGCGCCGAGGTGTCCTACCCGAACGTCGCGCTCCGGGTCTGCGTGACCTGGAAGAAGCGGCCGAGCGAGCCCGTGGTGGACGCGTTCAAGAACGGCCGCGCCTATGCAGCACTCTGGCTCGGCGCTGGCTTCGGCACCTTCACGCTCCACGTAGGCCCGGCGCGACTTGACACCATCCAGCTGCTCGCCTGCGAGGTGACGGAGCTGGTGAAGGCGAAGACGAGCTTGCCGGGTCTTCGAGTCACGGTGCCGACGGCGCTGCCGCCGGACGCGACCGACGAGGACCGCGCCCAGCTGGCCGAGGCGCTCTCGGCGGCCAGCACCTACGACCACCACGAGGACAAGCGCAGCCTGGCCGAGATCGAGCGGGCCGACCTCGACCGCGGGCTCCGTGCGGCGCTGGACCCGAAGGGTGCGCCAAAGGTCGCACCCTGGTCGGACGCGCCCAGTGAAGGCGCGCAGGCGCTGGTCGCGCGGCTCGCTTCGGTCCTCCACGAGGCGTCCGGTGACGAGGCCGCCATCATCCAGAAGGCGACGGCGCTCATGCAGCGTGCCGCGCTGGCCGCGAAGGGGCAGGCGGAGATGTGCGGCTGCGACGGCGCCGTCGACTTCGGCTGCGAGAACTGCTGGTCGGTCGAAGAGCTGCGCGCTCGCTACCGCAAGGCGATGGAGGAGCTGCTGCCGCTCCGGGCAGCGAACTGCGGTCACACCATCATCGCCATCGACGGGCCCGCCGGTGCCGGCAAGAGCACGGTGGCCCGGGACGTCGCCGCGCACCTCGGCTTCACGTACGTCGACACCGGCGCCATCTACCGGGTGCTGGCGCTCATGCTCATCGAGTACAAGGTGACCGACCTGGACGGGATCCTCGCGCACGCCTTACTGCTTCAGAGCACCTGCCGCTTCGCCGGCTCGGAGGTGTGGGTCGGCAGCCGGGACGTCTCGGAGGCGATCCGGACCGACGTGGTTGCGCAGCGGGCGAGCGAGGTCTCGACGATCCCGGAGGTGCGGGGGGCGCTCCTCGCGCTGCAACGGCACCTCGCGGAGGATGCGTCGCGTGGGGCGGTGCTCGAAGGCCGCGACATCGGCACCGTCGTGTTCCCCCAGGCACACGTGAAGATCTTCCTCACGGCTTCGCTCGAAGCGCGGGCTGGACGGCGCTACGAGAGCACCCTCGGGTCGCTGACGATGACCGAAGCCCGCACGAGCACTCACGAGCGTGACCAGCGGGACATGCTGCGGGCCGTCGCGCCGCTCAGGCAGGCTGAGGATGCGGTGCACCTCGACAATACGGACCTCACGCCTGGCCAGACGCTCAAGCGCGTCCTGTGCATCATCGAAACACTAACATCACGTTAGCCGCTTGACGGCGATACCGACTCTTCGTTAGAAGGACATTACTCATGAACAAGCCTTGCACCTGGTCGTTCAACCCTCTCGACCTCGACGGCCATCCGGTGCCGTATACGCCCAGCACGCCGCAGTCGCCCGAAGACAGGCGCCTGGCTGCTGCGATCCACCGGGAGTTGCGCGAGTCCGCCGGACTGGCGCACGGCGAGATGCAGGGCTGGTTCGACGGGACCGCCGTGTGGCGGTATCAGGACCAGCGGCTCCAGGTGTGGACGCTGACCGACCCGGCCTTCAGCGCGGTCGTGTCGGTCATCCGGAACCTCGTCGACACGCGCTGCGCACAAGCGGACGTTCGGTAACACGATCCAGGCGCTGTTCGCGCTCGGCCTCTTGCGCGATGCCCAGTCGTGCCACCGCCGCAAGCTCTTCGAGCTGGGCGCCGAGGTGGGCAGCACAGGGGTCAAGGGCGTCTACCTCGAGATGCCGGCGCCGCTCCGCACCAACCAAGTCGACGACCAGTCCGAAGTCTGAAAGGGGATGTTACTGATGAAGACGCGCGCAACTTCCCACAGTAAGTATGTCGAGACCATCAAGGTTGGCGACTTGTTGGTGCTGCAGAACCCGCGGAGCGCCAGTCGCGAAGCGCCGGAGCCGCCAATCCGGCTAGTTCGTGTGACCAGCGTGGCCGGCGTCGGTGATGCCCGGCGGGTCCGGACCGCCGACCTCATCAAGGGGCCGCGGCACAAGTCGGAAGCCTCCGACTTCGCCCCTGTCTCACTGCGCGCGGCGGTGCCCTGCACGCCCGAAGAGGCCGCCGACCTGACCGAGATGCCGGAGAACATCAGGCGAGATTGGCTCACGGTCGCCCGGGCGAAATTTTCGCAGCTGCTGACCGATAACCGCGCCAAAGGCTGGCGCCGGGCGAAGAAAGTGAAGGGACGCGTGAAAGCAACGCCAGCCAACCAGCCGAGGAAGAAGAGGACGCGGGTCAGGAAGCCTGACGAGCGGCTCGTCGATACGCTGGTCCCGGGCCAGATGCTCGTCGACCGTTGCGACCACACGACCCGCGAGGATGCGCGAAAGCCCATCGTGCGGCTACTGCGCATCACGCGCGTCCTCCTCGCGGAGGGGTCACAACGGGAGACGCTCGTGCTCGCAGAGAATCAGGCGCGCGGGTACGCCATGAAGAAGGACACCCGGCTCTGGAGCAGCTCCATTCAGTGGGGGCAGACCGTCGTCGTCAACGCGGACATGGAGCCGCGGCTGGTCGCGCTCACCGAAGCGGAGCGGCTCGAATGGCTCGCCTCCAAGCTCCAGCCGGGCATGCCGTTCTTCGTCCCATCCGAACCGTTGGCGGTGTCCCCGCTGGTCCTCACGGCGCCGCCCGCGCCGATTCCCGCGCAGGTCTCGCTACCCTTCGTGGTGCCCGCCTCGCCCCCAACGAATGACGACCGCGAGGCTGCCATAGCCGAGGTACGCACGCTGCTGGCCGATGTGCGCGTGCTGCATGCCGCAGCGCAGGCGGACCGGGAGAGCGCCCGCCTGGCACAAGGCGGCGTGCTCGCCCTCTACGAAGAGGCCACCGTTCAGCGGCGCGAGATCGGACACATGCGCACCGCGCAGGAGCGCAGCATGCAGGAGTCCTTCCAGTACCAGCAGGAATCGAGGGCAGCGATGGCAGAATCGCGGGCCATCATGGGCGAGCTGACCCGCTATCGGCTCGACGCGATGGACACGCTCCGGACGCTCTCCCAGAAGGCCCTGGTCGAACTTGCTTCGGCTGCGGCCGTGGCAGCGGCTGTCCCACCGACGCCCCCGCCCGTTCTGGCGCCCGCACCGGTGCCCGCACCGATGCCCGTGGGCCCACCGGCGCGCACGATGCCGACGACCTCCTCCAAGGGGAGCGCATGATCCGGACGAGAGAGTTCAGGGCGATGCGCCGTGCGGGATGGAATAGGTGGGAGGACGCATGTTATGCGGTCATTCTCCTGGCGCTCCTGGTCATCGGCGTGGAGGCCATCCGGTACTCGATGGGGTACGAAAGCCGCTGTCAGGAGGCGTGCTTCGTTCAGCGCGGCGGGCAGTACCGCGTGCTCGCGGTCCTCCGCGCGCCACGGCGCTGCCTGTGTGTCGTCACGCCCGGGACGCCTGCGCTCAGCCTCGACGTGGAGGAACGATGAAGGACATCATTCTCGCCGAGGTCCGTCGACGCCTCGAGCAGGCCAAGCTGGTCAAGGCACAGACGGAACACCTCCACGACATCCAGCGAATCGCCGAAGGCGAGATCGAGGCGCTTACCAGCCTCGAGCGCTGGATCGAGGTCGCCATGCCGGTACTCGAGGCGGCCCAGGCAGCACCGGTGCCCCCAGCTGAGCAGCTCGGCGTGTCGGAGGCCGCACCCGCGTCGGTGTGGCGAGAGCGTGCTGCGCGCTGGCGTGAGCGCTGGCCGGAGTGGGCCGAAGCCTGCGCCGTCGTCGCGGCCCAGCTGGAGCGCGCATGACCTCGTACACCTGCCGGCTGGAAGGCGCACCTGACCTGACGCGCGTCGTCAAGACGAGCCGCGGGGCCTGCCGTGCCGCCGAGGACTACCTCGAGACGTTGTACGACAACGGCAACCTCAACCTCGCCGAAGCGCCTTTCATCGTCTTCGTTGACGAGCTGCGGCTTACGGTCATCTTCCGCCCCGACTTCAACGCCGAGGAGCACCCATGATGAAGCCCGTCATCTTCGAGATGGAGACATCGGACCCGGATGACTTCCTGACGCTGCTTTGGCTGGCCGACCACCCGCTGGTCGACCTCCAGGCCGTCCTGGTGACGCCTGGGTCGCACGACCAGTGCCAGCTGGTGCGCTGGGGCCTTGACCAGTGCGGGCGCGAGGACGTGGTCGTGGGGGCCCTCCACGGGACCGCCTGGTGGGATACCGCCGATGGCCGGAAGCCTCGCGTGAGCGGCTTCCACTACAAGGTCTACGGCGAGCAGCTCCGGGACTACCGTCCGGGCGAGGTCGGACGGGGCCCCGCGGTGCTGGCCGCGTTCCTCGACGTGAACCTGGTGGCAGTGAAGGGCGGGCACCGCGAGCCCGTCACGGTGCTCGTGGGCTCGCCGCCCAAGAACCTCGGAGCAGCCCTCGATGAGGAGGGCGCAGACTTCAGCCTGCCGCGGTGGGTGCAGCAGGGTGGGTTCGCCGGCGACAACCTGGTGGCGCCAGCAGACCGGCTCGAGAAGTTCAAGGGCAAGCTGACCTGCCCGAGCTTCAACCCGGGCGGCGCGCCAAAGCAGATGCTGGCCCTGCTCGGAGCGCCGATTGGACGGCGCGTGCTGGTGTCGAAGAACGTCTGCCACGGGGTCGTGTGGAACCCGGCGCTCCAGGTCCAGATGAAGGCCCGGGTGGCACTGCGGCACGAGCTGGCCCGGCTCGAGGAGGCAAACCGGTCGGCGCCGATGATGAAGGCGCGCGGGGCCGACGGGATCCCGGAGCCGTTCGACATCCGCCTGGGCCTCAAGCTGATGATGTACGGCCTCGACTGTTACCTTCGGGACAAAGGCACCGCGAAGGCCATGCACGACCTGGTGGCGGCCGCGGTGGTCGTCGACGAATCGGTCGTCCGGCTGGTCGAGGTCGAGGTCTACCGCGAGAAGGGCGACTGGGGTGCGCGAGCGAAGGAAGAGACCGGCACCTTCATTTCGGTCGGCATCGACCACGCCAAGTTCCTCGAGGTCCTGAGCCAGTGAGGTGCTTCACGCTCAACTGCGCCCGCCACGAAGGTCACGCCGGCCGCCATCGCATCGTCTACGGTCCGAATGGCGCGGTTCCACCGGCGCCTCAACCGTCGCCGTGGATCAACTGGGATCCGGCTGCAGCCCCAGAGATTGCGAGCTGGCCACCCCGTTACCCTGCGGCTGAGTGGCGCGTCTGGGCGCGGATCGGCACAGACGCGGAGCTGGCGGCGCTGATGGCAGGCGATGTGCCTTCGGCCGCAGCATTCCGGCGAGAGTATGAGTGCCTGCCTCCGCTGAGTTCCGTGCCGCTGATTCAGGCGTGCCCGGGGCGGTCGAGTAGAGGTCTTGCTTGCGTGAAGGTGCAGGGCCATGAGAAGTCGTGCGAGAACGGCAGCGTCCTCTGGTGGATGGACGGCGAACCGAAGGAGCGAGGAGTAACATGATTCCGAGAGTGATTGCCGAAGGCCGGTATGCGATCGTCGACGTCGAGACGACGGGCCTGGACCGGGTGCGGGACGAGATCATCCAGGTGGCGTACGGGCAGGTGGATCTGGGGCGGCTGGGGATGCGGGGCGTGGCGACGTGCCGGCCATACCGCGAGATTCAGTACGGCGCGCAGCTGAAGCACGGGCTGACGGCGGAGACGCTCGAGGGGAGCCAGAGCTTCAGCGACATCGCCGGTGACCTCTACGCGCTCATCGGCAGCCGGACGCTCCTCGTCTACGGGAACCTCGACCAGCCGATGCTGCAGCACCACTTCAAGATGCGGGACCGGCCGTTCGAGAACACCGCGCTCGACGTGCTGCGCATCGCCCGGCGTCTGATGGAGTCCGGCTCCTTCAAGCTCGTCGACTGCGCCACCCGGCTCGGCGTCCCCGTACTCGACGCGCACGACGCCTGGAACGACTGCCGCATGACCTGGGGCATCTTCGTCGCGCTCGCCCTCAAGTATCCTGCGCTGGGCGGCCTTGCCCCGGCTGACACCATCGTCTTCACCGAGCCCGAGACCCCCGCCGCCAAGAAGGCCAAGAGGGCTATCCGGGACGCCGCCGCGGCAGCTTTCGCCGCATCCCCCGCGGTGGCCATGCCCAGCCTGGACGACCTATGAGGGAGCGCGGCGCCCTCACCGTGCTGGCTGCTGCATCCTGGGGTCTTGCCCTGGGTTTGAGCTGGGCGGCTTGCATGCTCATCCAGCGCAGGCAGCCGCCCGTACCGGCACCGCCAGCCTGCAGCTGCCAGGTCGTGGTGCTCGATGACCTGGGCGAGCTGTTCATCCCGGATACGCTCGACATCCACGAGGTGCACTGCGCTTGCCGGGCGGACATCGGCGATGGCGTGAGCATCGTCCTCAGCCGCTACGGCAAACCGGCGGCGTACCGCGAGCTGGAGGAGGAGTGATGGAGTTCTCGAAGGCGACCCGAAGTCTGGCCCAGGCGGCGGTGAAGCAGCAAATCGAGGATGAGGGGCTCCTCTCGAGGATGCGCCTCATCGTGTTCGAGGTGCTCTTCACGGCCGGGCCTCTGACGGCAAGCGAGGTGGCCCAGAAGCTGATGGCCGGCGGCGCGCACGTCGGTGGCGGCCGCTCGGGCCCGGGGAACGTTGGCGCGCGGATCACCGAGCTATGCGACCTCGGCGTTGTTCGGCAGACCGGGCAGCGAGCCTGCCGCGCGACCGGCCGGGACGTCGCCGAGTGGGACATCACCGGCGAGCTGCCGGCAGGCCGCGTGGCATCAGCCACAGGCCCAGTGCGGCCACCCCCCGAAGTCATGGCGCAGGCAGCCGTGGACCTCCATCGCCTGCTCATCGAGCTTACCGAAACAAGGGGGGCCACATTCACGTCGAGGACGGCTGCACTCGAGGCGCTCGACAGCTGGCTGATGGCGAAGTTCGTGCGCGGCGGGGACCGGCCCGCGAGTGTACCGCCGGCTTTTAGCCTCGACGGGATCTAGCGGACGTCCAGCCGGGCAGGCTGGACGGGCGCCGCGGGACGGTCCATCACGAACGCGAGCCGCAGGCCGGCGACGATGATGGTCACTGCCAGCAGCACGGCGAGGAAGGTGAGACCGGGGTACTCCTCGAGTAGGTCGTGCATCATGCCGCCTGGAGCGCG
>ERZ1292625.3645-Hain-H41-01um-R1-3645-length-12266-cov-6_pt1 | contig 12266 bp, 15 predicted proteins | sample MGYA00564400_ERZ1292625 | MGnify/ENA primary metagenome ERZ1292625 (study PRJEB36523, sample SAMEA6512639) | groundwater metagenome | collected 2019-01-08 | study: AquaDiva: Metagenomics assemblies of 32 groundwater samples
ATTTCCAATTTTCTGCAAAGCGTTATCCATTGAATATCTTACCACTTCATACGGGTAATTCGCGGGATTTTTATAGCCCAAGAACATTTTCGTATAATGAGAAGGATAAATCATCGGGCAAACGTAATCAAAATACGCATAAGCATCTTCTATTATCTGACCGATTCCCAAATCATTATTATTAATAGTCGCCTGCCCGAAAATATCGGCTGAAATTTTCGCTCCCCAAAATTGCTCGCGCAGATATTTGAAAAAATTTTTAATAACTTCCTGTTTCGGAACCGCTTCATCCCAAACAGGAAATCCCATATCGCCTATAAATCCGTCCGAAGCAAAACGAATATAATCAAAATTCAATTCGTCAAATCCCCTGCTCAACGCGTCTTTACCAATAGCGACATTATAATCCCAAACCTCTTTCGCCGCCGGGTCCATCCAAGCCAAATTTTTATGGTCAAGCCATAATCCTCCGTCCTTTTTACTGTGAATTGCCAAATCCGGCCGCGCTTTCGCCAAAATCGGGTCTTGAAAAATCGTAATGCGGGCAATTACATAAATATTTTCGTCGTGCAATCTTTTAATCAAAGAATTTATTTTCGGCGTTCTGATTTGCTTGGCTTTATATTTTTCAATGTCGGAATTTTTAATGTCATACGTTATGTATCCCGAAAAATCTTTAATATCAATTACCACGGCGTTTAATTCCGTATCTTTAATCAATTTAATCAAATAATCCGTTTTTTTCTCGCTACCGGCAGACCAACTCGTCATATAAACCGCCTTAATTTCCGACGGCGGATTGGCAAGCGACTTTTGGTTTTCAATATCTTCGTTAGATTTTTTAATGATTACGAAAGAACTTGTGGCAACCGATAAAACGCGCGCCTCGGGAACAGACGGCAAATCATTCGCGCTTATTTCAGAAGTATTGTCTTTTAAAAAAAACAAAAAACCGCCCACTGCCAAAATTAAAAACAATAAAATACCTATTAAATATCGCATATTTAGCTTTTAGATTACCAGATTTTGATTTTACCCGCAATTGTTGTAAGATAATTACATGCTCGCTATTTATCGCAAATATCGGCCAAAAAAATTAGAAGACTTGCTTGGACAGGAAGCGATTGTTGAAATTTTGAAAAATGCAGCCATTAACGACAAACTAGCTCATGCCTATCTTTTTTACGGCCCGCGCGGCTCCGGAAAAACCACCACTGCCCGCTTAATCGCCAAAATCGCCAATTGCGAAAAAAGACGCGATGATAAAAAATTTAAAATTCTCGGAGAACCCTGCAATAAATGCCGGCCTTGCGCTGAAATAGACGAAGGCCGGGCGCTTGATGTGATTGAAATAGACGCGGCTTCCAACCGCGGCATTGATGAAATCAGAAATTTAAAAGAAGGAATAAAATTCTCCCCCACTTCTTACCAATATAAAGTTTATATTATTGACGAATGCCACCAACTCACAAAAGAAGCGTTCAACGCGCTGTTGAAAACTCTTGAAGAGCCGCCGGCTCACGCGATTTTTATTCTGGCGACAACCGAAACGGAAAAAATGCCGGCGACAATCGTTTCCCGCACCCAGCGATTTCATTTCAAAAGATTACCGCTTATAAAAATCGTTGAAAAATTAAAATCAATCTGCAAGGCGGAAAAAATAAAAGCCGATGACGACGCCCTTGAACTAATAGCTGCTTCGGCTGAAGGAAGTTTCAGGGACGCCGAATCTCTAATTGACCAAATCGCTTCTTTGGAAGAAAAAATAACGCTTGAAAGCGTTGAAAAAATTTTAGGCCGAGTCGGATTTTCCCGCACCGCCGAAATGACGGAATTTCTTATTAATAATAATCTTGAAAAAGCGATGGGTTATTTAAATCAAATCAATGAGGCCGGTTATAATCTTGTTCAGTTTAATAAAGATTTAATTCATTATCTGCGGCGCGTTCTGGCTTTGAAATTTTCTCCCGCCCTTGAAGCGGAATTTAAAAAAGAATTGACTGACGCGGAATTGAAACTACTCAAAAATCACAGTCAAATGCTCAACACGCCCGCTAGTGAACAAAAAATAATCAACTTGATTAAGTCCCTTATCCGCGCTTATACTGAAATGCGGTACAGTCCATTCGCAATCGCGCCGCTGGAAGTGGCAATTATAGAAAATCTGAAATAATAATATATTTAAAATCTAAAAACGCCCCGCTAATCGGGGGCGTTTTTAGATTAAATATCAGATTATCTGGTTATTGAGATTGTCTGAGGGTCGGAAGTTTCAGTGCTGGCCTGCGAAGCGCCCACCGTAATTCTGCCGGTAGTGGCATTCTGGAAAACTTGATATATAGTGTTAGCGCTTGCTCCGCCGTTAGGATCAACCACCATTGACGCAACATAAGTCGGCACTATGCAAGTTTCTAAATTAACTAATCCGACACCGCTCCCAATATTAGTGGAAGTAGCAGGAAGAGAAACTGTGCTGGCTCCGCAAGTGGTATTCCAGATTCCTTTATTATCAGCCATTCTCTGACCAACGGCATTTAAAATAGTGTTAACATGACTCCAACGCTGAGTATTTCTGGCTTGAGCAAATTGCTTTGCCGGGTTTAAAGCCACGATAACAATTCCCGCTAAAATCGCGATAATAGCGATAACTATCAATAATTCAATTAAAGTAAAACCTTTTCTCATAGTAAAAAATAATAATTTAATGCTAAATCATCGACCTTTATTTTTTTATTATACCAAATCATTATAGAGTTGCCAACTCTTCCCAGGAGATTATGGAAAAATCAGAACTGTTAACCGCAACTTTTAAATTAGTGACAATTTCTTTAATTACGGCTTTTGCTTTAATAATTTTTTGGCCACCCCCTGTTTCAATCGGCAAAATAACGCATTGCTCGCCGTCAATATTTATATTTTCATTACCGCTATAAGCGCTGTTTTCGGCCAATTTTAATAAAGCCGTTTCCACGCAGGCTTCGGCCAAACTATTTGTTGTTTCTTTGAGTGATGAATCTAGAATATTAAAACGATTGAAAAATCCGGAAAAACTGACCGCGAAAACAAAACTCATTATTAAAATTGAAATAACAATCGCGGAAGTTATGGCAATATAACCGTTATTATGATAAATTTTTCCGATCATTATTTTTTTGAATAAATTATTATTTCATACGCTCTTTCATTAATTTTAAAATTTGTTTTTACGCCGGCCGGCTTGTTTCCATCCATTGCCAAATGTTCAAAAATAAGATTGGAAACAACCAGATTTTCGTTGTTTAAAATAACGGGAGCCGCCAATCCCCTTTTCATTCTTAAATTATTTAAATTCAAATCAAAAACCAAGGGATTGCTTGAAAAATTAATTTTATTAACGGAAAGAATTGAACCGGTTGCGCCGGAAAGCGGGCTATTGATTGTTTCCAAACCGGTTAACGCCCATTCAATTTTCCGCAATAAGAAATTAGCTTCTTCTTCAATAAGAATTTTCTTATTTAATTTCTCGCTGCTATCAATAATCTGATAAGTTACCGCTAAAGAAAAACCGATGATAACGGAAATAAGACTGGCATAAATTAATGTCTCAATCAAAGTGAACCCCCTACTTTTATATTTCATAATTTTCATTGTGAAGTGATAATTCTCAAAGCGTCATTGCTCTTGACCGCCACGTAAATCAAATTGCTTTCGTAATCAATACCGGTCGCTCCCTGAGGAAAATTAAATGAACTCCAAAAAGAAATATTTGACGGATCGGAGACGTCCCAAACTTGAAATTCTTTATTAGCGTCGCCGGTGGCTAAAAAAGCCAGATTGTCTCTTATTCTTAAATCATTCAAATCCGCGGCTAAATCTTTTGAACCCAAATTTTGAGGAGCAGTTGAAGAGCTGATACTTAAAATATGAAATTCATGATGGTTGTTATGATTGCCTCCTAAAATCCGGCCAAGATATAATTTATCAGCGACAACATAAACGCTTTTACCGTCCTCTGAATCTCCAAGCGCGTTATATTTGTAAAGTTCTTTTATGTCAACGGGATTGCTGATATCTAAAATTTTTAACTCATAATTATCGCCGGCAAAAGCTATATAAGCAATGTTATTTTTTACGTCAATCATATTGACCGCTCCGTTAATTTCAAAACTGCCCAAAGCTATGGGACTATTCGGATTAGAAACATCAATAATGTGAAATTCCGGACCACTGGCTTTTTTGGTGCCGACATAAACTTTGGAATCTTTATAAAACACGCTTTGGCCGATGGCGCCGCTGCCGGAAACGCCGGGCAAATCAAAAGAAGCGATAAGAATAGGATTATTAAGATTGGAAATATCAATAATTTGCAATTGCGCGTCATCATCGCGATTAGCGAGATAAGCATAATTGCCGCTTACATCCACCGCATTAAGGCTTTCTCCGGTATTTAAACTTGAAACAACAAAAGGATTTTGGCCGTTAGCGGCGTTAATAATAAAAAAATCCGGTTTGCTCGCGGACGAAGCTTCGGCGCTTAAATAAACAATTTTATTAACAACATCCAAATCAGTAGCAGAATTGCCGGGTCCCAAATCAATTGAACCCAATGTTTTAGGGTTTCGCCAATCGCCGGAAACGCCGCTTCCGCCGGAATCATTCGGGTCTGATGGCGAAGGAACATTTTTCCAATCAGCGATGATAGTCGTTAATTCAATTTTTTGGGGCCTTAATAATTCATTCTGCCAACTAACCCGACTGATTATTTTTTTCTTGTAAGTGTCTAAACTTTCAACGATAATTTCTTTTAAATAAATACCATCGCTGGTGGACGTTGAAACAACGGCGTTGAAACTTTTTCGAGATTGAGCGCGCGTTTCTTCTAAATTTTCTTTTGCCAAATACAAAGCTTGATTGTGATATTGGCTTTCAACCGAAATAGATTGATTATTGAAAGCAACTAAAATAACCGCCGAAACACTGATGGTGATAATCGCCAAAGCAATAAGAATTTCCAACGTGCTTTGCCCCTTATGATTATTGCCAATTAATTCCTCCTTCATTGTTTATTGAAATTATTAACGTCCGTTTATTGTTGTTCAAAATTACATTGCCGGCAATTTGCGAATCACCGCTTAATTGTCCAAAAATTATTTCCGAAATTCCGCTTATATTAATCGCTTGGTTCTTGGGAATTAATTGGTCATAATCAACATTTCGTAAAGCATAAGAAGCGCCTTGAAAAATTATATAATAATTATTGGACTGAAAATAAACTCCATGCGGTGATTGATTGAAATTATTTTGAGCCCGGCTTCTGGCTTTTTGAAGAAGGCTGGAAACGACATTTCGTTCCGTATCAAGACTGTAAGTTTTATAAAAATCGATTCCGAAAATCAAGCCTAACCCCGCCAGCGCCATTAAAATAGCGACCACCATAATAATTTCAATAAAGGTGAACCCCTTATTTTTATCTGCCGATATTTTGAGAAATTTCATAAATTGGAGTAATAATTGAAATGGCGACAAAACCAACCAATAATCCCATCACAATAAGCAAAATCGGCTCTAAAATACTTGATAAATTTTTTATTTTTTCATCAATTTCATTTTCGTAAAATTCCGCCAAATATAAAAGATTAACATCCAAATTGCCGGTTTTCTCTCCTACTTCAATCATCCGACTCACTGTCGGAGGGAAAATTGAAGTTTTCTTTTCTAAATACGTGTAAAGCGCTTCTCCTTTTTTGATTTGTTCGGCCGCTTCAAGAAAAGATTTTTTATAAACAAGATTGGAAGTAATTTCCGAAGCCAAAGAAATCGCCTCCACGATTCTCACTCCGCTTTTAAGAAGCAACCCCAAAATTCTGGTAAAATTCGCGATATGATAACCAATGCTGATTTTTCCGAAAATCGGCATTAAAAATATCAGACGATGATAAAAATACCTGACTTTTTTAAATTGTATAAAAATCAACCAAATAATAATAAAAACAATAATTCCAATAATAATCCATAGATAATAATTAAAAACAAAATTACTCACGCCAATGAGAATTCTTGTCGTTAAAGGCAATTTAATTCCCAGCGTCGTAAAAACCGGAATAATTTTCGGGACAATAAAAAAAATCAAAGCGCTGGTTACTCCCAAAGTCGCGAAAAGAATAATAAAAGGATAAATTAAAGCGGATTGAACTTTCGCCCTTAATGCCCTGTCCTTTTTCATTTCTTCCGCCAAATAACTCAAATTTTCCGAAAGAGTGCCGCTTATTTCTCCTAATTTAATAATATTGATAAACAAATCGCCGAAAGCGTTTTTAAATTGATTTAACGATTCGGAAAGAAATTGGCCGTTTTCCACATTAACAATTACCTTGTCAAGAATTTTTTGGAAATTGCGGTTTTTCATCTGCCTTTTTACCAATTTCAAACTCTCCACCTCGGTCATTCCCGCCTTAATCATCATTGAAAGATGCTGGCTGAACAAAATTCGCTCCGCAAGCGGAACTTTTGAAAAAAACGGAATGGAAAATGAAAATTTTTTATTCATGCATTACGCGAAGCACTTCTTCAATTGAAGTGATTCCGTTTAACGCTTTATTAAAACCGTCTTCAAGCATGGTGGTCATCCCCTCATTAATGGCAATTTTTCCAATTTCGCCCGCGTTTAATTGTTTCATAATCCCTTCTTTGATGCTGTCGGTTATTTCCAAAACTTCATAAACTCCTATTCGGCCCAAATATCCCGTATCAGCGCAAGTTTTACATCCTTTGCCATAATAAAAAACCTGATTTTTATTTTTCAAAATCTCGGCGATTTTTGGAGGAATAGCGGACATTAAACTTTCAATTTCGCTCAAGGAAAATTTTTTCTCTGCTTTGCATTCCAAACAAATTTTTCTGACTAATCGCTGGCCAATGGCAACATTAATGGTTGAAGCAATAAGAAAGGGCTCTATTTTCATATCAAGTAATCTTGGCAAAGTTGTGGCGGCATCATTTGTATGAAGCGTAGAAAGAAGCAAGTGTCCGGTTAAAGCGGCATTAACGGCAATTCCAGCAGTCTCTTCGTCTCTTATTTCGCCAACCATAATAATATTAGGGTCTTGCCTTAAAATTGACCGAAGTCCGTTGGCAAAAGTAAGGCCTGTTTGATTATTCACCTGAATTTGTTCAACTCCATCCAGAGAATATTCAATCGGGTCTTCAATAGTGATTATTGAAACTTTTGGCGTATTAAGGGTTTTTAAAATAGTATAAAGAGTGGTGGTTTTTCCGGCGCCGGTCGGACCGCAAACTAAAATCATTCCATGGGGTTTTTCAATGGCATTATTAACCTTTTGATAATCTAAATCCGAAAAACCGACATCTTTTAACGTAAAAATTCTGCCTTGTTCAACTAAAAGCCTTAAAACCGCGTTTTCTTCATAATAAGTCGGCACAATGGAAACGCGGACATCAAATTTAATGTTGTCTTTGGCAACAAATTTAAACCGACCGTCTTGAGCCATTTTATGTTCATCGGTGCGTAAACCGGAAAGAACTTTAATTCTACTGATAATCTCATCCTGAATTTCTTTGGGAAAAATAAAAATGTCATGCATCACCCCGTCAATTCTCAAACGCGCCGAGAGTTTGTCTTCTGTCGGGTCAAGATGAATATCCGAAGCGCGGGAATTATAAGCATATTCAATCAGAGAATCAACCAACTTAATGATGGATATTTCCTCTCTCGGCATGGAAAGTTCTTTTTCAATATTGGATTTATCTAAAATCATTTGATAAAATATTACCATAATTTTGCGGGATCGTCTAACGGCAGGACTGTGCCCTTTGAAGGCATCTATCTTGGTTCGAATCCAAGTCCCGCAGCTATGAATTATTGGGAAATTATTGGTTTATTTTTAAATTTAATAGGTACTATTATTTTGGCCATACCCCTATCAAGGTCTATAAAATCTTTTCATGAGGATAAAGATAAGCTTATTGAAATTAAAAGAATGGATAAAGAACTTTTATACACAACTGAAAGAGATAAAAATAATTCAAAAATGGCTTTATTAGGAATTACACTTATGGCACTTGGATTTATTTTTCAATTAATTAGTGTTAAATTCATTTCTTTTTTAATTAATTTTATTAATAGCTAGCCGTATGACTAATAAATCATTTAAAAAATTAAATAAAATTATTGTAATAATCAGTAATTATTTTCAAAAAAATAAAAAAGAGCCATGGCAAATAGTAGCGGCTCGGTATTGTGTAATTAATTCAGAAAAAGGATTTCATGAAGTTGATTTAAAGGGATATATACAATCTCGTTATGAAGTTAGCGAGGCGCACCTAGGACAATTTTTTAACGAGGAAATTTGCCAACCACCCGGCATGCGATTCTCTCGAAATCCAAGAGGGACATGGATACCACCCCTAGATTTAGTATCAAAGGTTACTGATTATGATGAATTAAAAGAAGCAAGAAAAAATGCTAGACAAGCTTTTTGGCTTTCTATAATTGCTATTATTATTTCAGCCATAACATTATTTATTTCTATATTTAATATAATAAATTAACATAAAAAAAATCCGTTATTATGCTACAAAAAAAATTATCTCAATTAGGAAATAAAAAACTTTGCCCAGTCGCAGTATTTATAAAAGATGAAAAAATCCTAGTCGGATTAAGACATTATACTCCGGATAAATGGAAAGCTATTAGCGTATGGACGTGTCCGGGCGGCAGATGCGATGAAAATGAAACGATTGAAAGTACTTTAAAAAGAGAAGTTGCGGAAGAAGTCGGCATTACCGAGTTTGAAATTACACAATATATAGGCGAAGTTCCTGGGGCGAAAAAGGGAGATATTGTTCCCCTGTTTCTTTGCCGAACATTTCAATCCCCTAAATTGATGGAACCTGAAAAATTCTCCGAATGGACATGGTTTTTAATAAAAGAATTACCGGATAATTATATAAATAACGACGCAAGAAAAGTTATTATGAATTTTTTACTGAAAAATAATGCTTAAAAAATTAAACCTATTTATATTTATGACAAAAATAAAAATAAAAATATCATTTCCAAAAATATCTGATATTAAAAAAACGAATAAAATCGCGAAAAATCTATTTGGAACAGAAACGGATGAAACTCAAGCGAAACCAACTCTTAAAACCGCGCTAAAAATTATTTCAATAGAGAAAAATAATTTTGTTTGCCTTAAAGATAACAATAAAATAATCGCATGGTCTGTTGTTTTACCAACTTCAAAAGAATCAATGAAGCGTTTTTTAAAAAAAGAAATAAATGAAAGAGAATTATTTAAAATTTCCATGTCTCAATCCTTTTTTGAAGCTCTTTATCTTACGGCAGTTATTGTATTGCCAAAATATCGAAAAAAAAGGAATTGGTTCTTCTCTTATAGAAAAACAAATAAAATATTTTAAAGAAAAATATAAAATTAAAGACTTCTATGGCCTTATCCTAACTAAGGAAGGAAAAAAGCTTATTAAAGCGATAGAAAAAGATTTACGCATAAAGATTTCGGCTCTTAATAGAGTTTAGTTTTTTTCTAATTTAAAAAAATTATTAATTTGATATAATAAAAATATGGATTTCAAACAAATAATTAAAAGAGCAATGGAAATAAGGAGTAAATATTCTGAGTTGGAGATTAAAAAATATGGAAAGGAATGGACAAAAGAACAAATAGCTCAAGGTTTCGTTGGAGATGTTAGAAATTTATTTAAACTTATAATGGCTAAAGAGGGCGCAAGAAATATCGAAAATGTCGACGAAAAAATCGCCCATGAATTATCAGACTGCCTTTGGAGTGTTATAATTTTAGCGGATAAATACGGTGTAAATTTGGAAAAATCATTCCAAAATACGATGAATGATTTAGAAAAAAGAATTTCCTCTGAAATTAAGAGATGAAACCCATATTATCCCCTATTATTTTAAATCCTCATTTTATATAATTGTTTAAAGGTCGGGGTTAAAATATGCTTAATTTTATGGCTAAAAAAATAAAAAAAGTTAAAAAGAATAAAGTAGTAAAGAAAGTAAAAAAGGCCGTTAAAAAAACCGAAAAAATTTCTTCCAGAGCGAGCGGCAGAAGCGCTTCCTGCGTTTGCGTGAACGGCGCCTGCAAGTGTAGAATGTGCGGTTATGAATGCGTTAATGGAAAATGCGAATGCGTTTGCAAATAAAGATGTAAATTTGCCCTTAATTTTGTATAATAAATTATGGCTTTTATAAATTGGGATAGTTTATACAGCGTCGGCGTTAAATTGATTGACGGCCAGCACCAGAAACTTTTTTCGCTGATTAATAATTTTTACGACGCCACAAAAGGAATCAACAGAGAAAATCTGGCGCCTATTGATTCCGCCCTGCAAGATTTATTTTCTTACGTTGATTTTCATTTCAAAACCGAAGAAAAATATTTTGAAGAATTCAGCTACGAAAAAACTCAGGAACATAAAAAACAGCACGGATTTTACGAAAATAAAATAAAAGACCTGAACGAAAGATACCAAAAAGAAAAGAAAGATGAAGAAATCAGCGAAGAAATAATTTCTTTTATCAAAGATTGGATTCTTAACCACATAAAAATTTCCGACAAAGAATACGGAAAATGCTTTAACGAACACGGCTTAGTTTAATATGCTTATTGATGACGTAAAAATCAGGGTTTCGTCGGGCAATGGCGGCAAAGGAGCCGTGGCTTTTAATAAAAATATGATGAGTTTGGGGCCGGTTGGCGGAAGCGGAGGAAATGGCGGCAGTGTATTCGCAATCGGCGTGCCGGATATAAGCGCTTTAAATCAATTCCGCGCCAGAAAAGAATTTAAAGCGGAAAACGGGCTTGACGGCCGCAGCCAATTCCGCGACGGGCAAGACGGAAAAGATTTAATTTTAAAATTGCCGGTGGGAACCGTAATTCACAATCTCACAACCGGAATTGACACTTCTGTTGAAAAAATCAATGAGAAAATTTTTATCGCCAAAGGCGGCTTGGGCGGCAAGGGCAATTTTCATTTTCGTTCGGCAAAAAACACTTCACCGACTAAATTTCAATCGGGAATTTCCGGAGAAAATTTTGAATTTCGACTGGAACTTAAACTTATCGCCGATATTGGATTCGTGGGGCTTCCGAACGCCGGAAAATCAAGTATGCTGAACACGCTCACAAACGCGCAAAGCAAAGTGGCAAATTACCCTTTTACCACGCTTGAACCAAATTTGGGAGTTTATTATGAATTAATTCTCGCCGACATTCCGGGAATTATTGAGGGTTCTTCTAGCGGCCGCGGATTGGGAATAAAATTTCTTCGCCATATTGAACGCACAAAAATTCTTTTTCATTTTGTATCTTCTGAATCAACGGACTTGACTAAAGATTATAAAATAATCCGCAAAGAGCTTGAGCTTTACAATAAAGAGCTCTTAAAAAAAACTGAATATCTTTTTTTGACAAAAAGCGACATCGTCGATGAAAAATCTCTTGCAAAAAAATTAAAAGAGTTGAAAAAAATACAGCCGAACGCCATCGCGGTTTCCATACTTGATTCGGAAAGCATTAAAGAAATAGAAAAAATTTTAAATGATATCAAATCCGAAAAAATCATCTCCTCTTGAAACTTCTTTTAAAATTGGAACGGCGCGGATAGTGGCTTTGTGAAAAAGGCCGGCGCGGCGAATACGGCTCAGGGGAAGTTCCACGCCTACCGACGGGCAGGCTTTGAGTTGAAACTCTGGCTGGAGGAAGCTCTGGAAGTTTTGAAAGCGGCAAAGTGGAGCGAATCAATCGTTCAATTCCCCACACATCTCTTTTTTGTTCAAAAGTCGCGAAAGAAATAGCATGCCCAATTCCTCCTGCGCGTCCCGTGCGACCGATGCGGTGCACGTAATCCTCCGGACTTTGAGGAAGGTCATAATTCAAAACAAGTTCAATGCCCTTTACGTCAATGCCGCGAGCGGCAATATCGGTTGCGGCAAGAACACGATACCTGCCGTTTCTAAATCCTTCTAACGCTTCTCTTCGTTGACCAAGTGAACGATCCGAATGAATTTCGGCGGAAGTATGCCCCATAGCGCGAACGGCCGAAGCGATTTTTCTCGCGCCGTGTTTTGTTCTTGAAAAAATAAGCACCGCGCCCTTATATTCGCCCAATATTTTTTCAAGAAGCCTCGATTTATCAATGTGTTTAAGAAAAAAAAGTTCATGCGTTACTTTTTCGGCCATAGTGCCGGACGGAGCTATTTCAACGCGCGTAGGAAGTTTCAT
>ERZ1292625.986-Hain-H41-01um-R1-986-length-37757-cov-14_pt3 | contig 12264 bp, 14 predicted proteins | sample MGYA00564400_ERZ1292625 | MGnify/ENA primary metagenome ERZ1292625 (study PRJEB36523, sample SAMEA6512639) | groundwater metagenome | collected 2019-01-08 | study: AquaDiva: Metagenomics assemblies of 32 groundwater samples
TCATTCCAGCCACAGTGTCGGTGTTGGAGTCGTAGTTAAACACAACTCCATCGATGTAGAACGAGCCAGCTTCAGGATAAACCGCCAGCTTGAAGTTGGCTGTTTTCAACGTATCACTGACTCGGACACCTGAAGCCACGGGCAAGCTGATTACTGAGTTGCGATGACTGCTGTTGGCTGATGCTCTGATAATGCCGAGGAAACTGGCTGGATCGTAGAATACATCGCCTTCATGCTCATTCGATGGGGTGGCACTATTGACAATGGTGATTCGATCCGTGCTAGGGCTATAAGACGCAGTCAACAACCCACCGCTGGTGCTGCTGATTTGATCCAACAGCTGCTGCCAGTTAGTGGAGCCTCCGATGGTGAGTGTCGCTGATGTGCCGCCAACACTGAATGCACCTGAAACAATGTTGGCTGTGGTTTTGCCACTGTTGACCAACGTTTCATCCAAAGCGTCATTGTCGGCAACAATAGGCTTTGAAATCTCGCGCCCAACCACAAACGTCTGATGCTGCAGATACCCGTTGAATCCTTCAACCTTGTTCAGCACTGATGCGAGGCTCTTGCGCTGGCTGGCGTTTACTTTGCCGAGGATATCAGCAGTGTAATCCGGGAAATCAGGGGTCTCTGTGGCGTTGCTGTAAGTGGCAATGATGTCGTCGATGTCGTCTGCGTCATCCCCGTTGAGCCCGTCATCTCCGTTGTAGCCTGAAAGCAATCCACCGGTGATTTCACCATTGATGCTGACTGGCAGCATATCCTTGGTGTAGCAGTTGTAATCACCCACCAATGTTACCGGCTCAATCAACAAATACGTGCCGTTGAATGCTGCATCTTTCGGGGCCACACCAGCCAACGGTCCTGGCATTGCACTAGGGATTAACCCATCACGGAGGTAATAGACCAATGTGATGCGACTACGCCCCTTCAACGTTAACTCCAGCTCTTCATCAACATAGGTGTCACTAGACTGCTGACCTGGCAATGACGAACTGGCTGCATGGATGACTGAAGTAGCCGCAGGGTCATCGATCAACAATGACCAAGTGTGCTGCTCTTTAAACCATCCCCGAACTCTGACCGTCAATGTGTAAGTCTTTGATGGGTCACCTTTGACTGTGGTGGACTTCTGGTTGTAGAACAGCACATTTGCCGTTGAAGGACCCTCCAACCGCAGAGCTGGACAGAAAGAACGTGCACGCTTCAGGTTGTCAACCAGCACGGCTAACGTGTTATGCGCTGCTTTGTCGGCAGCTGACATAAAGCCTGCTGTTGATGTTGTGGCATTGGCGTGGGTATGCCCGGAGTCGGCTTTACCTGCCAACCCAGCATCCACGTAAGTCTTGTTAGCTGCGTGACCACCAGCTGTAGGTGTAGCTACTGTGATGTTTCTTGCAGCAAAGTCACCATTGGCATCACGGTAGACCAACGTGTTAGGTACGTTGAGATATTCAGCGTTGATGCCGATGACACCAGTGCTGTCATTGTATGTAATTGGACTTACCGCTGACAATGCAGAGCGCACCCTGGCAACTGTAAGATACAGGTTAGTCACGCCTTCATCGAGATCGTCAGTGTCATCAGGGATGCCGCTCAATGTCGGTGTCAGTGTACCGTTGGTGTCATTATAGGTCCAGGTGATGTGTGTGTTGCTTTGAATTAACGCAGCAACACGGTCATCCAACCGTTCATTGGTGAAATATAGATTGGCGTTGCCTTCAGTAAGATCATCGGTGGTGGCGCCGTCCAGCACTTCACCATTGACTGCCCTCAACACACCGTTGAGCGTACCAATGGTCAGCCCAGGCACCTCTAATGGACCATCTGTGGCACCGCCAGTCATCGGAACGTTTCCGCTGGCTGTACCAGTGATGTTGATGGTGTAAGTACCGCTTAGCCGAGCAGTAGGTACAATACCAGATGACAGATTGGCTGCATTTTGATAAAACGTTCCATGCTGACCATCGAGCAAATCAGCGTTGAGGCCAGTAACAATTGAGCCTCTTGCGTTAGCACCAACGACAAACGGTACACCACCTGTTGCATTGAAAGTGTGGACAGCGGTGATTGTACGATTGACAGATTTATGAACGTAGTTGACGTGGTCATCTGCATCCAATGCCGCTAAATCACCATGTTCAATCTGCGCTGGGTCAATGTTAAAAGTTGCAGTCGGATTGGCCCCACCAGTGACAATGATCGACAAGGCTGGGCTGTCGCTATCAAATTTGAAGGTTGCTGTCTTGCTGGCTGCTGAAGTTGAACCAGTTGTACCTACAAAGCTGGTGAAAACGTTTTCATTCTCTTCAGCATTCTCACTGATTGTCTGCAGTTTGCAGAAGTCTTCAGCTGAGAAGAAACCGGCCGTTGTCTCAGTGGCGACTGCATGCAACAACCCACCTGCGCGCTCACCGTGAGAGCTATCGTTGAATCGGTCTCCCAACAGAATACCTGCGTTGAGGTTGCCGGCATTACGGAAATAGCTGCCTGGACGGTAATCGTTGGCGGCAATGGCAAGATTATCTGAGTTGGTTGCCTTAATGGCCTCCTCGGCTTCAGTGGCACTATCAGCTGTGGCTGCGTGAGTGGCGTTGGTGGCGTTGGTGGCTGTGGTTGCCGTTGTTGCCAATGTTGCCAATGATGCCGTGGTGGCATTGCCGGTAATGCTGATTGCGTAAGTACCTGTCAGCCGTCCACTTGGAATTATTCCTGAAGAGAGGTTGGCAGCATTGGTATAGAAACCACCATCTTCTCCATCCAATTTGTCAGCGTTAAGCCCGGTGACTAACACCCCCACTGAACCTCCACCAATGACAAACGGAGCGCTGCCAGTGCTGAAAGTATGGGCAGCGGTAATGGTTGCTGCTGTGGCTTTGCTGATCTTTTCAGCATCAAGCTCTTCAATGACAGCCTGTAGATCAGTGGCACTTAATGTAGAGCCTGCATAGCTGGTATCAACGGTGATGTTGACTGCATCTGCTACGTTGGTTACACCAATCAACTCCCAGTTATCGTTGTTGCTGGATGGGAGCTCCCTCAACGCGTAGGCACGAGCTGGGGATACTTGAACAACGATGTCTCCTGGCTTGAGGTTGGCCAGGGCTAGTCTTGCAGCCTGATCTGCTACCCGGTAGATGCCAGCAATGACGACATTGCTGAATAAAGACGAATGTAGCTGGCCGGAACCATCCAGTACCGGGAGATACCCTGCATACTGAGATGAACCGCCAGCTACTGTAGCACCATTGACTTGTAGGCGACCGAGGATCTCTTCCGGTAGTGGCATATTGTGTATACTAACAACAACGTCCACCACCGTCCACTAAAAATCAGTCCCCGTCGGTGTCTTTTTCAGCAGTTTCCACATCTGACAACTCTGCTGGTGTTTTTCGAAACATTGAGCGCACAGAATCATTATCAATCCTGTCGCAGATGAACATGTCACTGGTACCCACCTCACCAGCGTATTGTCCTAGCACTTTGTTCACGGTGGAATCTTTCACGCAGGTCCAACGAGTCTTGGGGGCATTCAATGAGCGTAACGCAGCTAGACGTTCTTTGGTAAGCTTGCAATTACAGATGATGCAATGAAGCAACTCATCATTTACGACAGCCGTAGCAGTGACAGCCTTGATGGTGTACACTCCTATGCTCTTTTTAAGCTTTTTGATTTTGGCTTTCTTGGGCATTACTGTTGTTGTGCTTGTTGTTTGGAGGCTTTAAGGCCTTCACTCTTGGCGCTTGAACCCATCTCTTCCAATTTCTGTTTCACTGCGCTGTATAACGTCTGGTCCTGTGCTTTGAGCTCTTGTAACTTACTCCTTCTTTCTCCTCCGTCAAGCGGAAAGATTTGCTGAGCAATTTGTTGAGCATTCTCCAATACATCCATTGGGGTGCTACCACCACCAGAACTTTGGCTGTTACCGGCGGCCATTTGCTTCATCTGGTCCTTGGCTGCCTGTTCTTCCTGTTCCTCCTTGAGGATGGAGTCTTCTTCCTGTTTCTTCCTCACCTGCTCACGATAATCAAAGCCGTACATGCCCAATAGCTCACTACGAGCAATAGCGTTAGCACTGACCAGCTGACCAATGATCGACTTGCGCTCAATGTCATCACTCATGGTGATTGGCATCAATGTGATCTTCGCTTTAGGCAGGCCTTCAATCTTTGAAATGACTTCTGCCCAATGGCCGAGCATTTGGTTGTAGACATCAACAATGAACGCCCAGCTATTCTCAAACAATCTCAGTGCTGGGCCCATTGCCTGGGTCTGTAACGTCATTGTGTAAAGCTCTTGAGGGATGTTCAGCGCGTTTAAGATGTTGGTGACAACAGCCTGGGTCAATTCGACTGGGGCCAGCTGCTTACCATCAGCACCGAGTTGTTGATAATTCAACGGGTATGGGAATGTGTGATAGGCTCCTGGATCACGTTTACGATCTGTGATCATTTTCTCAATCCCAGCTTTCCATTGGGCGCCGGATTGTAACATCACCTGGTTGGCCTGTGGGTTGGTGTTGGCGTCAGACATCGCAAATACCCTGAACGGGATGATGTCGTCGTACATGATTGCTTGATTGTAACGCTCCAGCACTTTTAGCATGAAGAAGTCATCAAACATGTACATGCAAAACGGCACCGCTTTGCCTTCAGGGTAAACACCAATACCGACCGGAGTAGGTACCTTTAGATGTACGAAATTCTTCTCGTTAAACGCCAATGGCTTTTTCTGAACGATGGCGTCGTACACCGCTTTAGGTGTTTTCTTTGAGTAGAACTTGTTGTTCGGCATGGAAACCTTCTGGATGTAATCTTGAGGGATGTTCCAGTAGTACTCAGCTTCAGAGGTGGTCTCTTCGTAGCGGACAGCTACGTGCCGGGGATTCCAGAAGGTGACATTGACTCGTTTCAAATCTTTCGAAGCCTTATCAATGACTTCGTGTTTACACTTCTTTTTGCAGCCTTTGCATTGAACGATAAATTCAGTGTCCTTGGTGAACTCATAGCTGTGCATCTTATTGATGCTGGTGACTTTATGACAGCCGCTGCACATCAAGAATCGGTCAAATCCCTGGCTGATTGTGGCAAACACGTTACCGTAGGCTAACAGGTTGAGGCCGGCCAACCCCAATACTTGCTTCCAATTCTGGTCTTCAAAGATCTCTTCATACTTCTTCTTCGCCTCAGCGTCGTCACACTCAATTTTCAGCGAAGTAACGAAGTAGTTGGACACACGGCTCAGCACTGTACGATAGAACGGAAAGCGGAACAGGAAATGGTTAGACCACCACAGCATGCCATCCATTGAAGTGGGCATGTATTTCAACGGAACGCCGTAGAAAGGGTTGGCGAACTGGTCTCTGCCTAGCCCTGGAAAGAAACCAGGAGGATTGGACGCGTCAGGATTCATAATTAGTCTTCAGAGTCGATTGAGCTAAGCCCGAGCTCAGCTATTGGCTTGGTGTTTTGTATGCGCCCTTTGTGCTCGTTGCAAGCACAATCGTTGTTGTAGGCGTCGAACCATTGGGCAGGCTTCTTGCAAAAGTCACAACCATATTGGTCGGCGTGTTGTCCGTTCTTCTCCAACATAGCTAGTCAACTTTCCTCAACGGAGCCACCTTCATATTGGTCAATGCCGCGCCTGCACCCAACACTCCAGCCCCAACCATTTTGGCGGCATCCAACGCGGTATCCACAAATGGACGAGCAGTGACAGGTTGATGCTTCACTTCCTCGTCTAGTTGATCCTCAGTCAGTGATGGTTGATTAGCTTTCATCAGGTTTAAGCAACAATACCATCAAAGTTGTGGTATCATCAAGCCATTTAAAGACCAGATCGAGATAGACAACGTTCAACTCCTCACCGTTGGGCAGCTGCACTTTCAGCTCAGTTCCGGGCTTCGGTGTAACTGTCATCATTGAGTCATCGCTGAAGATGAGACAAACAGCGTGCTCATTGCGAAGGAAATCAACAACGTTGAGTTTGATCTTGCCCAATTCAGTAAGGAAGCTGACAATCTTAGTAGTCTGTTGGTTCGCTTTGATGGCGGCCTTGACGAGCTGACCGGTGGACTTGAACTCATGGATAGGTCGTTGCTCAAAATCATCACTTCTCAACTGCATGCCAGGCGTTTCCGACTGTTCATTTTGTTGTTGTTGATTGTCGGATGGTTCTTTGGCGACTGGTTGATTACGGGGCTTGTTTACCTTGCCATCTTTCTTTGCCGTCTTGCTGCCTTTGCGCTGTTTGGTTTCTGTTGCTACTGGCTTGCCGTTGGGTTGAACTGGTGGCGGCGATAGATGAACGATAGGTGCGTATTTGCCGTAGTGTGCAGCGTGGGCGGCAATCGCTGAAGCTATACCGATGGCTACCTCTGTACCACCAACGGTTCTTCCTTTGGTCACCTTCCCACCGTGTTCGTTGTATCGTCCTACGATGTAATCGCCATCTTCTGCATGACTGCTGGCTTTAAGCATTTGCGTATCGGCGGCGAGCTGTCTCAACGTTGAGGGGTCCGCCAGGGGTAAGTTTACTGTTGATTCCATGTGGTTTTGTCGTTAAGCTTGGGGCAATGAAAACAATTACGCTCCAGCGAAAAGCCACCGCTTTGATTCCTGGAACGACCAATTACAAGCTGTCGCTGTCAATAACATCTGTCAACGATATCACCGACAAAGTCTTTGTCAAGCGCCGCCTCTACAAGTTCGACAACACTTTCGACGATGTGTTTGTCGCCGTCGCCTCACCGGCTCAAATCGAAGAGCTTCCCGCTGACGCCCCTGCCGCGCCCAACATCCACTATCGCACCAACAAGGCAGACATCACCTCCTCGGACCCTCAGCTCCTTGATGATGTGTTCACTAACATCCTCGCAGAGCTGCAACTCCTCACCGATCAACTAACAACTCTTGACGAGATCGTGGTTGACGGTACATACTCCATCAGCAAAGACAGCATCGAAGAGAGTTAGTCGGTGGCTGTTGCTGCAACAACAATGTCGGTTTTAGCTACAACTGCGGTCTTCGACGATAGTCCATTGACAATCACCCAATCAGAGGTATATTGTAGCAAAATTACATCGCTCATCATGGAATCCAATTTTCTTAAGTGCTTCAGCAACAACGCTTTAGCAAACTCGGTGTATCGGAATAAGAGAAATCAGCAGAGGTAACAACCCCTGCACAATGTATGAACCAAGATATCATAAACAAGGTCTACAAGTTGAAAGCATCCAAAAAGGGCTACCGCCAATGGTTGGCTCTTGAATTGGGTTGCACGTTGGAGTTGGCCACTGACATCTGCGATAGACTGTTCAGCGGCGCACCTGTACCTGAGTTGGCTGTTGATTCTAAAGCAGCCGCATTAAAAGCGAAGCCAGCAGCCAACTACAAGGCTGGGCTGCATTTGCACAAGAAGTATACCTACAATGAGGAGAACGACACTTACGTGGTTCCAATGCCTAAGACAATGGGCAAGAACTTCATCTGCTCTGGAGGTCAACACCGGGCAATGCAACTGGCCTACAGCGGCTTTGGGAATCAAACCATCAACGAACTCTGCGACCAATACGGTTTGACCAGGGCGATGTTCAATGAGTACAAGTCAACCATGGCTTGGACCAAAGACATGCTGCCGCTCAGCGATGAGCAGGTCATGGAAATGCCGATTGAAGAAGCCACCCATAACCTCCTGCTAGCTAAAAAAAGGGCCATCAGAGAGAAGTTCCAGAAAGACCAATGGAAGGAAACCCAGGCAGCGGCAATGCAATGGGAGAAACTACAGACTGGCGTGATTGAACCGTTGAGCAACGTGCTTCAACGCTATCAACCACCCAAGTTGCAACCATTGCCGAAGAGCCTCAACCACGCCAAGCTCAAAACCAGCAAGAACGTGTTTGTTGTGGGCCTCAGCGATCTGCACTTCGGTGCCAAAGCCAACAGCAACGAGTTATTCAGTGGCACGGACTTCGACGCTGACAAGATCAAGGTAATCATTGATGACTACGCTACCAAAATCAAAGCCGATGTTGACAGCTTCAACTACAAGTTCGACCGTTGTGTAATCATGGTGGTTGGTGACATCCTCCATTCGTTGACTGGCTTCACCGAGAAAGGCACCCAGCTCGAAGCAGATGTGTTGAGAGAGGAGCAATTTGAGCTCGCCTTCAACTCGTTGGCTCAGTTCTTCAACCGAATGCTGGAGATCTTCGGTAAGGCTGAAGTGTTCTGTGTCAAAGGTAACCATGCCGGCCAAGCTGAATACAACCTGATGTTCACGCTGAAGACATTGTTTACCAACAGACCAGAGATCAGCTTCCAGCTATCAAAGGCAAGGACGATGGTGTTTCGGTTGAACAACGTCGCCGTAATGCTGGACCACGGTGAATCAGACATGATCCACGCAGCTGTCCCCAAGGATGGTACTGGGCGTGAAGCCTACGTTCAATCAAGGTTCATGCAGCACGGAGATCAATTGCAGGGTTGTAGAACCAAATTGATGATCCAGGGTGACAAACACCACTACGAACAAAAGGAATACCGAAGCTTTGAGTTCTTCATGTTCGGCTCTTGTGTTACCGGTGATCGCTACGCCGACCATCTAGGTGTTCACAGCCGCCCACGACAAAACTGCCTAATCCTTGATGAGGATGGGGTTAAAGCGAGCTTGCATTACTATTTTGATGAATAAACTACGCCCATTTGAAGGGTTTATGGATACAATGCTGCCTCACTCAGTCAAACTATCTCAGCTAACCATTGCTGGGGTAGTTTCCTGGGTAGGGCGTAATACCAAAGCACAAGAACGCACATTATCGTGGTATGGTTGTTTTGAGCTCCGTACCCGACAAGTCATCAGCGTTGGGGCTAGTAGAACCGCAGTGATCAAACAACTGCGTGAACTAATCAGACAGGCTAAACAACAATGAGCTACCACTACAGAGAACAACTGGCTTTGGCTAGGAGACAGCAACCTCCACCAACCGCAGCAGCTCCGTGGAAGATTGAGAAACATCCTGGGTTCGTCAGACATGTGTGCACTTCACTCAATTCGGATGGTGAACGTTTGTGGACTGGATACAGCACAGCGTTGAGGACCAACCAAAACAAGCCAGCAATGTACACACCCTCAATGCATGGTAAAAGCTATGCTGAGTTGGTCCAACGATTGAAAGAACCGGAGAAACAACTTAAACGCTACTAAACAGCAATGCTACAACTAAGCGCTCCTAACTATAATGCTGCCAGAGCCAAAGTGAATCAACTCCCCCATGGCAGCTGGGGGATCGTCAAAGTCCCCAATGACCGTCGAGTAATGGCTTTCAGTGTCTGTGGGGATGAACGCCTCATGTACAGCTACAGTGACCAAAGCTTTGACAAGACTTACACCCCGCATTGGCCAAGATGTTGAAAGACCATGCCGCCAAGCCTCCAGTCGACGTTGAGGCCCAGGCATTGAAGCGGACCCAATACATCAACAGCCGTTATATCAGTGATGATGACAAGCCGGTGAACCCAGTCGACGCTGCGGCTACACCTACTCCTGGAGGTCCCAGCAGCCACGACGATGAAGAAATGTGTTAACCACCAACAACAATGAACCGCTTATCGCTGCTAACTAGAGAGGAAGCCTACCAAGCTACCAAGGGCGATATTGTCGTTGATGCTGACAGTCGCTCGTTGTATATCAAAATCAATGAGGGTGATTGTCATTGTGAACCACCCTCAGCCTACAGCAGCTCAATATTTAACTGCTGCTGGCTGGCTTTAACCCACTTAGACATGGTGATGCAGCTGGAACAACGGATCCAAACTGGTGGTATTCCGTTGAGAGATCATCCTGATATTCTCCAGCTTTACAACCGGTTTTACACATTGGAAGCAAGCCAGCAAAATCAACAGGGTCGCCACGATGAGATGTATGACGAGATGTGCGACCTCCGACTGCGCATAAAACAGAACGAGGAAGCTGTGACCGCCCTACAACCCAGCAAAGTAGCCGTGGTTGAAGATGGCGAGCGCAAACTACAACTTCAACCACAACAGCAATGACTTTACACGAGAACCTACGGATGAAAGATGCGTTGCTAAACATGATAGGCAATGCGGAGACATACAACAACTATGAGAAAGCCAAGGAAGGGCTGTTGAATATGAGCTTTACGTCCAACAACACCACCGCGGTCAACAAGCCCTGGTGGAACCAATCAACCACTGCTGCACCTCAATCAGTACCAGAAGTGTACACCATCAAGCCGTCGAACAACCAATACGGCTATGACTCCGATGATGATGGTTACAACCCAGGCCGTGCTCAACCATACAGGACCACTGACAATACTGGTGGGATGCCTGCTAATTGGGAAGAGATGTGGAAGCGCTCTCCCTGGGGTGACCCTCCAGCAGAATCCGAGGAAGACACCGCATCAGCAGCGGCCGCCAGAGAGAGTCAACGAAGATTGGTGGCTGAAATCATAAGAAGACAGGCTGAGCGACGGGAGGAAGAGCGCAGACTCAATGACGAACGCCGGATCGATGACATGATCATGCCGTCAATCAGCGAGCCCATAGTGAAACCTGCCCCTGTAACAGCAGCGCCACAACCAGTCTCAGCCCCCACTGAAGTCCCAGCCATTGAAGATGAGCTGCGACCATTGAGGTTTGGTCCAATAGTAACCCCTAAACAAGCATAAACAATGGCCTTCACCAGCTACAACTTCTTCGGCACTGACCAGTACGACTACGCGTATGACCACATCACCTCAAAGCTTCAAGAGACCAAGCAACCAGAGTGCCGGCAGGGTGTTGTTATCTTTGAGCCCGTAGTGGCAACCCCAACCCACAACATACAGCCAGTTGAAGAGCCTCAGCGGCGATTCAGCCTAAAGCCTCTGTAAGCAGCAACAACAGCAACCAACAACGCAGCAGCAATGAAAGACCACCGTAGATTCAAAGACATCAACGAAGAGCGACCCAGAACCAAAGGGCAGCGACAGCGACATCAATTGCAGGATGACAGCGACGAGGAAACAATTGATCTTCGTATGCTTAGAAACCGCAACATTGATGACCTGTTGGAGTTGATCGAATCTACGCAGTCTAAGTAATCAGCAGCAGTAACAGCAACAGTAATGAAACAAAACTACACCCATATCGAAGTAATCCTTGATCAGTCCGGCTCCATGCTAGGACGTAAAAACGACGTGATCGGCAGCTTCAACGCCTTTATCAAGGATCAGCAACAACTCAGCGGAGATTGCACAGTCTCGTTGACCTTGTTCAGCGATCAATATTACCCCATCTATTCAATGAAGCCGTTGAAGGATGTCCCTGAACTGACCCATACTAACTACAGGCCCGGAGGCAACACCGCTTTGCTCTACACAATGATCAAAGTCATTGATGGTCTTGGCCTTCAGCTGGGCAACCTCCCTGAAGACCAGCGACCTGATCGTGTGGTTGTCGTTACAATCACAGATGGTGAGGAGAACCACAGCTGCGTCCATGAGCCCCGACTAATGACGTTGAACGACACCACCCATGTACAAAAGTATCCACAAGTATTTCATCAAGGTGTGCTGATGAGTGGCGGGTTGACCAATCAGCTGCAAGTCATTCAGCCACAACTACATCAACCATCAACATTGGCGTTGAACCCAGTGCCGTTGTACGACTCAGCCGCATTGTTGAGCCGTATCAAAGAGCAATCAGAGACCTACAGCTGGACTTTTGTCTACCTCGGCGCCAACCATGACGCGTTCACCGCCGGCTCTACGATGGGCTATTCGATGTCAAATACGCTCAATTATGCAGCTTCACCCAAGGGGTTTAAAGACGCCTTCGCTTCAACCAGCAGCAACCTCAGGGATGTAAGGACGATCAGCCGGGATGCGTATGTGACGTCAAAGTCCAAGGCATTCTTCGTTGATGCCGACCAGGACGTTCAAAACGCAAACCTAGCTGCAACCACCTAACAACAATGATACTGAAGATCAACAATGTGGACTTCGATGTTGTTGAGGTTGATGACGCTCCACGACATAAACTAGCTGATGGAACATGGCATGACCTCCCAATGGTTATGCATAAGCAGTTGTATGAGGCGTTTCACGGCCACAAATACCCACACAGCTCGTTGAAAGAGGGTTACGCTTCATTTATGAGTTGCGGGTTAAACAGTTAGGCAACGACAATGACAACCATCAGGCAGCTGTTGAGATTGGGGCTAATCCTCATTTCAGCAGCTGTCCTGGTGGGTTG
>ERZ1292625.3647-Hain-H41-01um-R1-3647-length-12260-cov-5_pt1 | contig 12260 bp, 17 predicted proteins | sample MGYA00564400_ERZ1292625 | MGnify/ENA primary metagenome ERZ1292625 (study PRJEB36523, sample SAMEA6512639) | groundwater metagenome | collected 2019-01-08 | study: AquaDiva: Metagenomics assemblies of 32 groundwater samples
AGCATAAGGATTCCAGTAAACAATGTGGAAAGGCCCAACTGCATAAGGGCGTAAAAAAGGTATGTAAGGCATGTAAGATTGAGCTACGAATACATTTGAGTAATTCGGAGGATAACCTCCATATTCAGGAGGATAAAAACTCCTAGGACGGTAAGTAGTTAACATAGGTAGATAACCTCCATATTCTGGAGGGTAAAAACTTCTAGGACGCTGAGCCATGATTTCATTGATGGCAAACAAAAAGACGAAGCTTACAACTATGGTTTTCATTTTTCTCTCCACTTATTTAGGATAACAAGCAGTAACAAAAATCGTGAATGGGCTAACTTTAGTTTTTTTCGCACGCTTATTTTCTGCGTAGCAAGTTGAACAATAGTAAGCATCTCGATTTCTCGGCAAAAAGCGGGTGAACCCTTATGTTTGAGAGGATTACACCAATGTTTCCCTGAAGGACAACGTTCTTGTTCTTGATTGCAAAGAAGACATTTCAAAAGTGTTCTCCTTTTCAATATTATTTCGATAGATGTTTTCTATAAACGTTCTTGAGGCGCTATGTACAGTCGCTCCAAGTAAGTGATAGTAACACCCAGAGACCAGCGAATGAGATTTGAGCGCGTCATTTGGAACGGACGGGAGCCATACCACTGCTCAATCCAATCTCGAACCTTGTTCAACCTGATTACGTCTAAATCCCTTAAGCGAACCGTAATAGATTGGAGCTTGGCTGCTCCCATTTTGTGTCATTATACTATGCCTTTCTGATACTTTCATTTTACTTCCTTTTCAATGTTATTGTTTCGATTCGTGTAAGTATTTCTTGTTCTGATGATTCAGAAAGTTGATGCCAGGTCCAACCACACATAAGGCAATAGTGCCTTGCACTATATTGTTTAACATTACTGCTTTGGCAGCGTTGGCATTTTATTGTGCCCTTTTCTTTATGTTCTTTGACAGACATTTTTTTCTCCAAAGATTTTCGACAAGGATGCCGCTTTGATGTCTTGCAACGTTTCGTTCGAGGTTATCATCTCCGTCTTGGTTATCCTTATCAGTATTTGCTGGTTCAAGTGAGGCAAGTTGCAAGATCATTATGTAACTGATAAAAATTTTGCTCGTAGTTCTTGTATTTCTTCATAAGAAGCTGATCCTGGGTCTTTGCTGTCTAATACTACATTTAGTGTTTTCCCTGGGAAAGATTCTAAGTCATTGCAAAGTTTTCTAGCACGTTTTTGCGCTTCTAATTCACTGTCAAAGCAAATAACTCTTTGTGGGTATTTACTGATTCGTGAAACTTGTTCCTTAGTATAACTGATACCCATTGTTGCTACTGCTCCAGGACCAATACGCCAAGCATCAGTAGGCCCTTCACAGACTATTAAGCTTTGCTGAATATAATCCTCACCATACAATAGTGTTTTGGCGCTGACTATCTCTTCTGTTGATTTAGCAGAAATATATCTAGCTCCATTGTCGCCAATTTTTCTTGTGGTCCAACTTACTGTCTCATTGTTGAAGTGTATAGGAATAAAGATTCTCCAAGCTAGTTTGCTGGCTAATCCTATGGATTTAAGCCTCCATAATCTTTTAAGCTCTGCTGAATTAAAACCTCTTTTTTCTAAATATTCTTTGTGGATAGGGAGTAAAGGAACTGTTTTAGGCATTATTAGCTTTCCTTTAGGTTTAACTTCCCTTGGAGGTTTATCTAGTCTGTATAGAAGGTCTTTAACACTTTGAAATGATAAACCAGTAAGTTCTATCAAGGTGGAAGTTAAAGCATGAAATCCGCAAACCCAACAAGCGAAGTAGAGCTTTTCTAGATTAAAGCCTAGACGGAATCGCTTTGAATCCCGGCTACAAAATGGACAGTCAATTTGTAACCAGCCAATGGTAGCATGGTGATGTTCACCACTGGTTTTGGTTTCAATATGATATTGAGCTAAAATATCTTGTATTGTCAAGACATCACTATTTTGGTTATCATAGTACCTCTGGCTTATAATGCCGTTGTAGACATCACTTCTTTGGTTGTCATTGGATCAGTGGTTGTTTGGTTAGGTTTGTAACATTTTCTTGCGGTTATGAATAGCTGCAAGTTCGATGTATGCTTGCTTGAGCATACCAAACTTGAAACATTGAGCCATTAGAATGATATATTCATCGGATTTGTCTTTGTTCTTTTCCCTGTAGTCAGTTAAAAAGTGTTTTTCTTGTTGGTTAATATGATTAAAAACTTGTTCAATGTTTGTAATGTCAATCATTGATCTCTCCTTTATTATTTCTGAATTGTTTGGTTAGTTTGGAACATTCGCTGTATGGCTATCGCTCAAAACAATCGTGGAGTGGTTATCATCTACCCCCTGGTTATTATCCTCAGCCGGCTTTGCTCCTAAATCTACATTTGACCCTAAACCTGCCCGCCTATCGTGCTTGAAACGAAAACCACTGAAATTAAACGGAACTCTCATTCTTTTCCCGTTCCTTGCCGGAGGATAAACGACACCTCCACTCCCTTAACCGCCTTCAATTCATCAATCGCCGTCGCCAATTTCGAGAGTGTATCCGTGCCCTGCCTAGAACGAATCTTGGCCTGGCAAAGTGGACAGACGATTTCCTTACTGGATTCCTCTCTGATTCGGTCGATTGGCATTTCGATCACCGTCCCGCATTCCTCGTTCAGACAGGTGATTCGCAGCGTCGTCAGCTCAGCCGCCAAGATTTTCAATAAATTCTCACTCATTTCTTGTATCCCCTCGGAATTGTCTCACCACTCACATTTTGATTTCTGGTACAACGATCTTAATCTCTACCTTGTTCTCTGGCAACTTGTTTAACTTCATTTCCAAGATGGCCCCACAACTCTTATTAGGGCAGGTCACACGGATGGCAGTCAACTCCTCAGCTAACAATCTCAAGATAGTCTCACTCATGTTCCTGTCCTTCCCTTTCCCATTTTTTTTCGATGGGCGATGGTCGTTGTTGGAGGGGAGTCCATGAAAAGTAGCCCAGCAGGAAGGTATTAGCTTCCTGCTGGGCCGAAGAGTCCGATTGACGGAGGGTGTAGCTTAGCGGCCTATATCGAAACGGTATTCGGCATGGAGGCCATTCAAAGCCAACAGTACGGGAGCTGTCGGCGGCCTGTTCGAGAAAATGTTCCATTTCTACCAGCGAATATGGTCGCCGAATCTCCGCTTGATGGCCGAGAACGTACTTTCGGCATTGCTGACCTCTTTCGGATTAATAACTGCTTTACCATCTAGCCTGCGCAAAGTGCGCATGGTAGCTTCTAAATCAGCTTTCTCTTGTTCAAGTTCTTGTAGGCGAGCCAAAATGTTTTGTTCCATTTCTTTTTTTCTTTCATCTGACATGAGCTCTGCCATTATTATTACCTCCAATATTTTCTTGTTAACGATTTTTGACAAAAAATTGTACAGAAAAGTGTTTTGCAGCCTACGGCCTTGGCGAACCGACGGAGCATCGAAATGTGAGATTGTTACTGAGCTAAAGATGGTCAAGGAGGAAGCGTTGCAATGAAATAAGCGGGGCCGGTGATATTCACTTTGCGAGAGAAGATTCACCGGCTCCCGCCATTTTGGAGAGGGAGACGTGGGCGTGGCATAGTGCGGCCTGGGCCTTATACACCATAGGCCAGGGGTGCAAAGTCCCCTCACGTCCACCGTTTCCGCTCCTAGTGGAGCCGTGGTCAAGTGGTAAGGCACGCGGCTTATAACCGCAGGTCTGGGCGGGAAAGGTCTACTTTCGCGAAGGCTGACCCGTCCAGCGTGGGTTCGATCCCCACCGGCTCCGATAGGGAATATTTATATTATTACTTACTGTCAAAAAAATCAAGGGAATTTTTGTCAATTACTCATTGACATTCTCTCTATCTGTGCATAAGATATATACAGAAAGGGAGCAACGGCGGATTGGTCATTGCAGCCTTGTGCAAGGCTTTGCAACGGAATAGTCCCCTGAAACGCATTTTGCCAGCCTGAAACGCAAAAGCCGGATTTTTTATTTTTGGCTGGCCAGTTGGCCTGGCAAGACAAATTCAACGGCCACACCATTGGTTAAAGCCAAGCCGCGAAATGCTTTTGACAATTGCTCCAGAAAATCCGGACTCCCAAGGTCCTTTGGTCCTCGGAACGATTGCCGACATGATGGGCATTGACAATCAATAATGAACTTGTCGATGTCATTGACAGGCATTTCAATAACGACCCCGCATTTATTATTGCGGCATTTCAGGCGAACGATTTTCATCTCATCAAGAAGAAATTTCAGAATTGTTTCACTCATTTTGAACATCCTTTCGTATTCAAGAATGGTCCTGGCGCAATCCAGCGCCGTCTTGCCGACAAAATCCTGTTCGATTGGCCTTTCAGGTTTTTTCTTGTCTCCTTCTGCGGCCAAAAGGCTTTTCTCCTTCTGCGGCCAAAAGGCTTTTGGCTTCTGTTGCAATCTCCGGGGGTAGGGTGTCCAGTTTTTCCCGGAACTCACGGTAAGAAGAAATCAGATCGTCCAGTTGTTTCTTGCAGCGTTCGATTGCCTCAATGAAATTGCACAAGGTTGATCCTGTAAAACAAACTTTGCCAGAATATTTGTTGCCTTATTCAAGAACATTGTGAGCTGGGGATTGAGCCTGTATTCTGGACTAAGCCAGCTGCAACAGTGGCATAATGAGTGTCTATTTTCCATAGCCCTCGTCCTACTTTTTTATATTTCCCTTCTCTTCGCCCTTTGGCTAGTGTGGCATTGATTGAGGGAGTAATTTCTTTGGCTGTTTTCCGGCCGTTTCCCCATCCATTGCGAACTACGAGCCGGGCTATTTTTCTGATATGGTGTTCATAGGGATATGCTTCTCGTAAGATGATTGTTATAGCTTCATCTTGAGAAACATCCTGAAAACGGTTGGAATGGTCGGGTGTCTGCATATCAACTTTTGGTATGGGTTCTTCCTCCTCTTCTTCTTTTCCTTCGCTCAAATCGGACACATACCGCAATGAAATCTCCAACTCTACTACTTCTCTTTTTTTCTGTTCCAATCGACTTTTCAGTTTTTTCACCATTTCTTTGTGTTGCTGATACGGCATGGCAATGATCTCCAGGTTGGAATAGGTTTTTGCACTCATTATTATTATTACCTCCCCAAATGCAAAATGTGGAAAAAATAGAAAATATTTTCTAGACTGATCTTGTCTCGTCCCTAGCAGCCCTTATGTTGCCAAAGAACAATTCGGACCATTACCAACCGTTATGAGTTGGTCTTTTTTCAGGATGGTCTTGCAGGTGGCGATGAACTCAGGCAATTTGCCTTCGGCTTCGAGTTCGATTTCCAGTTCTGCGATGTCAAAGTCTTCTGAGTACCCAAGCTCACGCAAGAGCACTGTGTACATCAACTCGGCAATGCGTTGGGTGACCTTCCGAGTGTCGGCCTCTTTCGCCACTTCAAAAAGGATCACCTCGGTGGGGGTCTTGGCGTTGATGAGGTCGAGCAAATCGCTGATGCTGGAATCGCCCAGTTGTTGCTTGAAGAGATCAGCAAACTTGCTGCCGAGGACCGTGCGGTTTTCCAGTGCGTAGCCGAGGTTTTTGGCGAACGAACTTTTGCCGGATCCGAAGAAGCCCGACACCCAAACGCCCACACTTTCGTGAGGATCGCTGGGAGCCTCAGCGACGGCTTTGAGGAGATGGTGGTACTGTTCACGGATACTATCGGTGGCGATGTATTCCGTGATTTCGGCATGGACCGATTGCTCGTCCGCCTGATCGACTTGGATGATCTCCTCGATCTTGCGGCTGAGGTCACGTGTCAGCAGTTCGCCAATGGTCTTCATTTGATTATCCTTGCCTCAACCGTAGATTTTGACTCGATAGTTGCCCAGTGCATCCCGGTCTTTCAGGTCCATGAAACGCAAGCCCGTCGTGCCTTCGATGGAGCCGGGATAGAACAGGATCGTTGCCACCTTGGTTTTGCCGTGCATCTTGTCGAGGAGCATCGACATGCGGAAAATCCCCGGCGACATCGCTGCCACACGAGTCAGGAAGACCACCGAATTCTCCGGGCTGATTGAGGCCAGTCGCTCTGCGAGCAAATCCCACAGGGGAATCCATCGCTGCTCCATCGAGAGGTAGTCGGTCATTTGACGCTGGGCTTTTAAGTATCCCTGATCCCTCTCCAATGCGATGACGGCTTCCAAGCCTTCGTCATCGTCCTTTTGGCGAACCTTGTCCAACGCAGACCAAAGCAGTTCCGACATAGCGATGATGTGAACGTCTTTGCCAACCGCCTCCAGGCGAGTGGCCAGCAACTTGATTTCCCGCCGAAGCTCCCATTCATCGGTGGGGTCGTACCGCATGATCGCAAAGGGAAGGTCTTGGTAGACGCCGATCTGCATTGGCACCGACTTCAGGTGGCTCTCCAGAGGAGCGATGCTATCTTTGAGCGAGGACATTCGCATACTCCTCAAGAGTTTGAGCGGGGAAGGTCAAACGGGTGACGCTGCCCGCGACGTGGTACTCTTAGGTGAGGGCGCTCCTGTTATGTCGGTTATGTCGGTTATTTCAGAGGCCGCAACTGCCAAAGAGCCGCCGATTTCCTCCGCTTTATAGCGGAGGAACTCTTGGAATTGGCTCCAGTTCCAGGGATGTCCTGCCAAACCCTCCGGTTTTTTAAAGATCACCTTGCTGCAACCCCAACTCCGCATCCGCGTTGCAATCCGTCTAGACCAGGCGTGGTTTTGATCCGTGACAAAGCGCGTCCGATTCAGCGTCACTCGTCCTAGATGCACCACGGTCGCCGACCACGCCTTTTTGTTTCCCCACGGCCGCCGAGGATTGCCGGTACACGCTTTCCGCGCTTCCCACATAGTAGTCTGTTTCCGCAGCTTCTCTATTACACCAATGGCGTCGTTCAGCCCGATCACGTCCAGTGCACCATCCGGGCCTGCCAATTCCAAGAGCTGACCAGCCAGACTCACGTGCAAAATTTGCGTTGGTTCCAGGCTGACCGCTTCTTCAGGCTTCGCATAGCTAATCGTAGCTCTTAACTGTCCCTTACATTCGTTCAGTATTACGGTTCCAGCCGGCTTGGAACCGGAGCGAATCTGACTCCAGGTATGCCAAGAGACATTATCCAGACCGCCGATGTGAAACTCGACCTCCCCAAGCTCCTTATCCCACCGCAGCACTATGCTCCTCGCAAGGAGCTTCGGTCTGGCTGTAGCCTGCGGGAATTCGATGCCGACGCGCTGAAACTCCGCCACGCCGCGCACCCCCTGAAGTATTAGCCAGCCTCGCCCGGCTCTGGGAAACTCCGGGTCCTTCGCCGTCCAGCGAGTCACCACCTGTCGCCTCGCCGAATCCCAGACAAACGAATATGCCAGCGGATAGATCGCCGACAACCACCAGCGCCGGCACGCATACACCATCCCGGCCGCTTTATCCTCCTCCCCAAGATTGAAGATCTGACGCAGTAGGTTCTGGGCCTGAGCAGTATCGGGCTTCAGTGATACGTTGTCATCATCGCTTACTACTACAGCCCCGGCTGCCTGAGCACAACCCAAAACCGCAAACAACTGTCGGCACCCAGCCCGATAGCGCCGGATTGACTGCACTACCCGCTGATTCTCCCCACAGAAAACATTCACAGTAAACGATCGGTTGTTCATCTAAACCTCACGTGTTAAGAATGAATTGCCTCTCGATTTGTACGTCGGTGTCGCACCACTCATAGTCAGGGTATAACTCATTTCTTTCTTCTGTGTGTCCCCCGCGTCCCCGCCTGCGTGGGCTCTATTGCCATGGCTGCCCGCCACAAGACACGGAGGGCCCCGCGTCCCCGCCTGCGTGGGCTCTATTCCCACCAGGGCGACGTGGAAAGACCCCCACACCCCGCGTCCCCGCCTGCGTGGGCTCTATGTGCCTCACGCTGGCCAACACGGGAGTCAGGGCCCCGCGTCCCCGCCTGCGTGGGCTCTATCGCGTGGCCTAACACGCGGTAGGCGGTCTTGTCCCCGCGTCCCCGCCTGCGTGGGCTCTATGCTGGCGGGGTATGCGAGCGGCAAACCGCCAGCCCCGCGTCCCCGCCTGCGTGGGCTCTATCCTGACAAACACTGGAAAAAATAGGGATGGCCCAATCAGGCCATTACTCGGCGGTCAAGCGCCGGTCTCAGGTAGCGCGGGCGCTCCTGTAACTCCAGTGTTTTCCTCATCCCCACATCCCTGCACGCCTGGTCGAGAATTCCTGGAATACGGAACCCTTTCCCCCGCATCCCTGGACATCCAGATCGGCCAGGAGACAGTCTACCCCGACCCCGCATCCCTGTACGCCGGGGTGTGACAGCAGCTCCCGCAGAACCCGCGCGGCGGTGCTCCCCGCATCCCTGTACGCCGGGGTGTGACGTGCGCGTCATCGGAGCTACGGCCAGGTCTTTCCCCGCATCCCTGTACGCCGGGGTGTGACTCTGGAAATTCACAAGCAAAAAGGGATGGTCCATCGGACCATTGCCAATCATCGTGGATTGACCATAGGTAGTGCGGGCGCTCCTGAGTTCCCCAACCCCGGATCATTTTTTCGCTATCCCCCTGCACGCCCATCAACTTTGTATGATAACCAGTTCATGGGTTACTAATTTGTTTTTTCTTTCAAAAGTTCCATGCAAAGTAGGTCAAAAATAGCTAAACTATCTCCTTTCCCTTGTCCATCTAAAGTATTATTTGAAACGGATTGCTTATTTTGAATTATCTTAACTAGCTTTTCTTCAATGGTATCTTTAGCTACTAAGTAATAACAAGAGGTTTGAAGGTTCTGGCCTATACGATGAATACGATCTTCCGCTTGTTTATGTGCTCCTGGGGTCCAATCTAACTCAGCAAAAGCCATTGTAGTAGCACTGGTAAGATTTAATCCGATTCCAGCAGCCCTTATGTTGCCAAAGAACAATCGGCAACTATCTTTCCTTTGGAATGTTTTAACTGCTAAGCGCCGTTGATTTTGGCTAACAGCTCCGTCTATTAAAACACTCATGTTGTTGTATCTTTTGTGGAGTGGTCTGAGAATCTTGTGGTGGATTCCATAAATAACTAGCTTTCCTTCTGTTTCCGCTAAGAAGGTATCTATCCATTCAAAGACTGCTTTTAGTTTGAGGTTGGCGGCTAATCGCTTGAGATATCCCATGCGTACTAATCGCTCAGCTTTGGCAGCTTGAGACAATTTCTCAGGCTGATTTTCAGCTAACCAACGCAAAAAGTTTGTACTGGCTTTTTGATAGAACTTAGGTTTGCTAATTGGTAATAGAAGAATTTGCCTGATTTTTTCTGGTAGTTCTTTTAGTACATCTGATTTTAGATGGCGAATCATACCACATGTAGTTAGTAAGCGTTGATGAAGTTCATCTAAATGAGTAGCTCCTTTGAATTCCCAGCCCCAATGATTTCTTTTTGCGCCGCAATGATGAAGAGCATAGTCAAAAAAGGAGGGGAATTCTTTGCTATTCAGAATATTGAGTGTAGGCCAAAGCTCTGCCGGCCGATTAACAAGAGGAGTTCCACTTAAAGCTAAAATGTGAGGGGTATTCTTAGATAATTCTTTTACGGCACGAGTTCGTTTTGTCTTTCGATCGGCTAAGTATTGAGATTCGTCTATAATAAGTAGTTGCGCTTTTAGAGATACCAAATATTCCATCCAAGGTCGGAGAATATCATAGTTAATAATTACCATCTCATGATGAAGATAAAACCTTTCTGGGGGTTTAGTCCCTTCTAAGACTTCGGATCGTTGGTTGATATGTGTGAGTGCTTCGTGTTCCCAATTCCATTTAAGCGATGCAGGACAGACAACAATTACAGGGCGAACTTTAGGATTCCTTTGCATCCAAAGTAGTGCTTCAAAGGTTTTGCCTAATCCCATTTCATTAGCAATTAAAGCACGACCTTTGAATCGCTGTATATGTCTGACATCCTTTAGTTGATAGTGATATGGAATAGTCAAGGTAACCTTTACCCTTCGATAAGTATAGTAACTTATTATCATCCTCTAGAACTAATACCTCCAAACCGTTCTACTGCTGTAATTATTCCGTATGAGGATTTTTTATCTTTATAGCCGACTTCTACCCACTGGCCAACCATCTCTGGAGAGAATTTCTTGATGGCTGGAACTTTAGGCATGGAATTTTAGGCATGGAATTTTTAACCGTTTTAGTAACTGTACTCTTCATTGTAAATCCCCTTTTGGTGTTGGAAAACATCTGTACTATTCATGTGGTGTTGGATAGAACTCTTTTAATGAAATTCCTGTCTTAACCTCTTCTGTAAAGGGATAATTTGGCGGTGGTAAAAAGTGTCGATGATCCCCACTTACACGTCTTTTCCCTTGCTCATTAGTGCTAAATGGATAAGGCTTAGCCGGCTCTACATCATGGAAATCCTTCCAACATACATGGTGAAAATGACTTAGGAATAACTTTACTGTGTAACGTAAACAGCGCATATGAATATGTCCTGGAGAAAGTTTCCCTTGTTCATACCATTTTCGCGCTTCAGTATCCTTACCATAATTATACTTGGCTAAGGATTGTTCTGCTTGTTCCTTATATTCCAAGTGCTCATTTTTGTTAGACTCATAAGCTTTTCTTTCAACGTAAATCTTTCCATAAAAATCATTTTTATGGTTTTGGAACTTAACGAAACAATCTCCTAGCTTAAAGCAGAGTGTCTTCAATGTTTTATTCCAGGGCAGTTTGGATAGATATGTTATTAAGCGTGGCACGGTATAAGTTCCTTCGCAAACTCTTTCAAAGGTTTTTAACGGACGGTTTGTAAGCTGAACAAGTTGTTCCATTTGCTCTGTGGACAAAGTGCCTTTAGTTTTGCCGGCAACGTTTGTAACTAACTTAGTAGCAGCATCCTTTCCATACCAAATAAATGTAGGGTCTAATCCTGCGAGCCTCCACCAATGACAGGGAGTATCTCCGGTAGTTCTGATGTCTAAGTGTGAGAGGAAGCCAGCGCTTAATACTGGACCGATTCCAACAATAGACTTCATCCATAAACCTACCCTAGGCCGGTTAGAATAGGAATCTAAAGCTCGCTTAATGTCATCTTCCAACTTTCTTGTGGAATCAGCGAACCAGGTTAATACACGATTAGGTTCATGTTCTTCTTCAGTTTTGGAAACTTGATTGTTGCTGCGAATTCTATCCCTTTGAATTTGGTAATAGAAGTCACAGAGAAATCGTGCTTCTGTAGGAGTTAATAGTGAACTGGATTGTCGCAAATCTCTGTCTAAGCGTGAGAGCACTTCCCATAAGGCTGAGCCTGGACTTTCAATTTCATTAGTCATTGATAGAGTTCCTTTAAGTTATGGAAATCGTTTTAGTAAAGTCATTGCTAATTTGATGGCTTGGATATCCGGTTCATATAGAACATCTTCTGGTAATTCTTCTTCGGTTCCCCAGAAATAGTTGGGAGGCTTTGTTCCCGGCCAGTCTATACTTAAAAGAGACTTACAGTTATCCGGCCAGAAGCCTGTTGTCATGTCAATAATTTCTTTGTGATTTGGAATTGCTGCCCACACATGCATTTCCGGTAAGTAATTCATTGCTATATTTAACTCGTTTGCAATTGTTTTAGAGTTCCATGAAAATGTCATGTGTGTTGCTATCTTACCGTCATCTTGTTCTTTAGTTACTCTTGGCCAACTAGCAGAGCCGGCTTGTATAATGGCCCGGAAACCGATGGAGGTTAAAATGTTTACTGTGCATTGTGCCCAATAAAGACAAGCGTATTCTGGATGATTGTTATGGCTCTCTATAAAGCTTGTTTTAATTTTTTGGGCTAAGTATTTGCGGGTTGCTGTTGGGGTCATGGTATGCACTTCATCTAAGAATTTTGGAGTAAAACTTGCGGGGCCGCCCTGGTCGCGCCGGACGAGTGCAAGGGCAGCCTCTTCCTCCTCGTCGACCTCTCCTGGTGTCAGCACCGCGAACCCTTTGGCTGGTCAGATGTTTTTCCAGCTCGCTCACGCTCTGGTGAGCTTGGCTCCGGTGAGGTAGGCCTTGGTGAGGTCAGCCTCGGTGAGGTCGGCCTCGGTGAGGTCAGCCTCGGTGAGGTCGGCCTCGGTGAGGTTGGTCTTGGTGAGGTAGGCTCCGGTGAGGTCGGCTCCGGTGAGGTCGGCCTTGGTGAGGTTGGCCCAGGTGAGCTTGGCCCAGGTGAGCTTGGCTCCGGTGAGCTTGGCCCCGGTGAGGTCGGCTCCGGTGAGG
>ERZ1292625.3648-Hain-H41-01um-R1-3648-length-12257-cov-10_pt1 | contig 12257 bp, 9 predicted proteins | sample MGYA00564400_ERZ1292625 | MGnify/ENA primary metagenome ERZ1292625 (study PRJEB36523, sample SAMEA6512639) | groundwater metagenome | collected 2019-01-08 | study: AquaDiva: Metagenomics assemblies of 32 groundwater samples
CCCCGGTGCCCGCACCCCTTAACAAATGAATTTGGGGGGGGGGTTATGATAATTTACTGGGGCTGCAGGAGGCCATCAGGCAGATTCATTATCCGGATTCGGCCGGACAGATGGCCCGGGCGCGGTCACGGCTGGTCTATGACGAACTGTTGCTGTTCCAGCTGGCCCTGGGCTTAAGAAGGCAGCAAATCAAGCAGACGCCGGTAAAAAACCCCATCTCTATCTCCGAACAATTAGAGGAGCGCATCCGCAAGAGAATCCCGTTTCGCCTAACCAAGGCGCAGGAACGGGTCATCGCTGAAATCAGGCAGGATATCATCAGGGGTTTCCCGATGAACCGGCTGCTCCAGGGCGATGTCGGCTCAGGCAAAACGATTGTGGCCATCTACGCTATCCTGGCGGCTATAGGAAACGGACTGCAGGCGGCGTTTATGGCCCCGACCGAGATACTGGCTGAACAGCATTTCCGCAACCTGACCCAACTCCTGGCCGGCTCGCAGGTGCGGATAGCGCTGTTAAAGAGCGGTCTGGGTACGACTGACCGTAAGAAGATGCGCCAGATGATTGAAGCGGGCGAGATAGATTTGGTTATCGGCACGCACGCCTTAATCCAGCAGGATGTGGCATTCCAGAAACTGGGCCTACTGGTGATTGACGAACAGCACAAGTTCGGGGTGATGCAACGGGCTGATTTGCGCGCCAAGGGCGAAAACCCGCATATGCTGATTATGACGGCCACGCCGATTCCCCGAACCCTGGCCCTGACTGCCTTCGGCGACCTGGATATCTCCACGATTGACGAACTCCCGCCCGGCCGGCAACCCATCAAGACGGTCTTAAGGCCGTCATCCAAGATGCCGGATGCCTTCGGGTTTATCAGGGATAAAATCAAGGACGGCCGGCAGGTTTATTTCGTCTATCCGCTGATAGAGGATATGCCGGAAGAGGACTCCAAGACAAATCAAATGAAACTCTACAAGACCAATCTCAAATCAGCCACGACCATGGCCAAATACCTCCAGGAGAAGATATTCCCTGAGTGCGCGGTGGCGCTGTTGCACGGCGCGATGAAGGACAAGCGCAAGGCCAAGGTAATGGCTGATTTCCGGGCCGGTCAGACCGATATTCTGGTTTCCACAGTAGTGATAGAGGTGGGGATAGACGTAGCCAATGCCTCAGTGATGGTGATAGAACATGCGGAGCGCTATGGGTTAGCCCAGTTGCACCAGTTACGGGGCCGGATTGGCCGGGGCGCGCACCAGTCATATTGCCTGCTCTTCGGGGATTTTACCACGCCGGAGTCCGAGCAGCGGCTGAAGATTATGGAAGAAACCTCGGACGGATTCAGGATTGCCGAAGAGGATTTGAGAATCCGCGGCCCGGGCGAGTTTCTGGGCACCCGGCAGAGCGGACTGCCGGAATTCAAGGTGGCCAATCTGGCCACTGATTTCGGGGTCCTCAAACTGACCCATACTGATTCAAAAGAGATACTGGACAGTGACCCGCTTTTGGCACAGCCGGCTAACCGCCAACTTCACAGGAAGATTGAAACCTATTTCAAGAATTTAATAATGACATAAACCGTATCAACCACAAAGAACACAAAGGACACAAAGCCATTTATGGAACAAAAAGAGTTTTATACCTTTTCTTTGTGCTCTTTGTGCCTTTGTGGTAAATAATTATTATTTACTTGACAAAGAGTTAAATTAGGATATTTATTGTGTTTCATAAGAGAGCATAATCTATGCCAAATGAATTTGAAGAAATCCAGCCGGCGGCAGAAGAACCAGTAGAACCGGTAGGCGATGGGGCGGACACGATGGCCAACGAAGACCTGGCGCCTGTAGAAGGAGCCGAGGACGCCGGCGCCGTGGATGTCTCGGATACCATGGCCGAATCATCCGTGGCTTCAGGCCAGGAAGAAGCCCTGGGCGGGGAACCCATCCGGAGGGGCGGCTCAGCGGCTACCTTCGGACCTGCCAAACCGGTAAGCAATATCTTCACGCTCATCCTGATTCTGGCTTTCCTTTGTATTGTCCTGGCTATTTATCTTTTAGCCCATGAGTTGAATAATTTCTACGGCGTAACCTTCGGAGGCATCCTGTCAGAGCCGAATAAAACCGCGGGAACGACCGAGACCGGAAGATAATCAGTGGCGCATTATTATTATCAAGTTTACCCGTTAAAAAGCCGATTAGAGTCAGTAGAAACGAAGTGATTTACTGGCTCTTATCCCGTCACAATTATACCAGAACGGGATAAAATCCCTTAAGGGAACGAAATATATCCCCGAAGAGTAAGTTTATTGCTCTGTTGAAACACTACCTTCAGTATGTCATACCTGCGAAAGCAGGTATCCGGAATTCCGGATTCCCAGTGGGAATGACAGAGGGAACGTTTCTCAACTGTTCTATATTCAATTAAATCAAGGAGGTTGTCATGGCTAATTTTTTAGATGATATTATGGGCATGCTCTCAACCGACATCGGCATTGACCTGGGCACCTGCAATACCCTGGTTTGCGTCAAGGGCGAAGGCATTATCCTTTCCGAACCATCGGTCGTGGCAGTCCACAAAGGCACCAATAAGGTCCTGCTCAACGGCCAGGCGGTCGGCAATGTGGCCAAGGAGATGTTGGGTAAAACCCCGGGCGGCATCTCGGCGGTCCGCCCCTTGAAGAACGGCGTGATTTCCGATTTTGACCTGGCTGAGGCATTGATTCGCTATTTTATCCAGAAGGTCCGGACCTATAAGGGCTGGAAGCTGATTAAGCCCCGGGTGGCTATATCCATTCCTTCGGGCATATCCACGGTGGAAAAACGGGCGGTCATCAATTCGGCGGAACGGGCCGGCGCCCGGCGGATATTCCTGGTGGTTGAGCCGATTGCCGCGGCCATTGGCGTGGGCCTGCCTATCCAGGAGCCGATTGCCAATATGATAGTGGATATCGGCGGCGGCACGACCGAGGTAGCCGTGATTTCATTAGGCGGCATCGTTACCTTCAAGAGCATCCGGGTGGCCGGCGACGAGATGGATGATGCTATTGTCCAGCATATGAAGAGCACCTATAATCTCCTTATCGGCGAGCAGATGGCCGAGCGCATCAAGGTCACCATCGGCTCCGGCGCCCCGCTGGAAAAGGAACTGACGATGGAGGTCGGCGGACGCGATATGGTGGCGGCCCGGCCCCGTAAGGTGATTGTCAATTCCGAAGAAATCAGGGAGGCGCTGAAGAAACCGATTGATGCTATCCTCGGCGCCATCAGGGAAACACTGGAAAAGACGCCGCCGGAATTGTCGGCCGACCTGATAAACTACGGTTTGACTATGGTGGGCGGCGGTTCGCTCCTGCGCGGCATTGACAAGAACATTTCTAAGGAAATCCAGATTCCGGTCCGGGTAGACGAAGACCCGTTAACCGCAGTGGCTAAGGGCACCGGCATTGTCCTGGAAAACCTTGACCTGGTCCAGGAGAGTTTGGAAAGCGGCGAAGACCTGATGTAATTAACTTCGGAATGTGGGGTGCGGAATGCGGAATAATTCCACATTCATTATTCCCTATTCCGCATTTACACAATGAAGCTCTCTCCTTTAATTCTTCTGGTTATCACTCTCATCATTGTAATTGCGCCGTTGCAGTGCCTGAATAATACGGAATTAACCCTGCTGACCCTGGCCAGGCCGTTCACCTATTTCTATGCCAAAACGCCCTCAGCCGACACCATCACGGCTGAAGCATATCAATCGCTCAAAGAACGCGATAAAGTAAAGTTCCTGGAGCAGAAGACCAACGAACTTAGCAGCGAGATTATTCTTTTGAGGAATGAAAACCTATCGCTGGTAAATAAACTGAAGAATGTCAGCGATTTCAGGCAAATCGCGCCGTCCGGAATAAATATCAAGGAGAATTATCATATTGTGCTGGCTGAGGTGGTTATCAAGTCCGATGTCTCGGCCTGGCGCAGGAGTTTTCTGGTCAACCGGGGATATAATGACGGCTTGCAGAACGGCTTTACCGTGGTCTCGGGCAAATACCTGGTCGGCAAGATTTCAGATGTGGGGCCGGCCACCTGCCGGGTGCAACTTATCACCGACCCGGCTTTCCGTTCGCAGGTAATGATACTGCCTCCGCCGGAAGCCGTTGTTACGACCGAAGGAAGTCCCGTCAAAGGGACACCAACTGATTTAGCTCCGCCCGGCGCCAATCCACCGGGTAATAAAGTGGATAAGAAAAATACCCCGGAGCGCCAGCCCTCCGGGCAGGCCTGCTTCGGAGTGCTGGCCGGAATTTCCTTTAACCGCTCTATTATCAAATGGGTTTCACGTGAACTGCAGGTCAACAAGGACTGGAATGTCTTTTCTGCCCCTGACCCCAATGCCATAACGCCTTCAGGCCTGATTGTCGGCACGGTGGATAACGTTTCCATAGACGGCTATTTTTACACGCTCGGCGTCAACCCGGCCATTGACTTCTATAATATTAACAGCGTCCTGATACTGGTGCCGAAGAAGTAAAACTGAATAACGAAAAAACATTACTATTTCCCCCTTTGGCAAAGGGGGGTAAGGGGGGATTTCGCAAAGGGGGGAATAAGGGGGGGATTTAATTCGTCTCATTCGTATTTACTTGCCCCGTTAGAAGTGTCCAATAACGAATAGTCAGATTTATCTAAAAGATTGCTCCTCTGGCTATGTTCACTTCTAACGGGGTGAATGTGATTCGTGTTTATACTTTCCTAATACTATGAAGAACAGTATTTTCATTATCATTTCGCTGGCGATTATCTTTCTGGAAGCAATATTTTTCTATAAACTGGAAATCAGCGGCGTCAGGCCGGATTTCCTTTTTGTCCTGATTTTCTTCATTGTCTTTAACACGCCGATGGAGAAATCAATCTGGCCGGTCTGGCTGATTGGATTATTCAAAGACGTTGTTTCCCAAAGCGGATTAGGAACAACGGCCCTGCTTTATCTGGTCAGTGTGCTGGTTATCTCTCTCTTGAAAGAAGTCGTATCCAAAGACGATACCGGAATCCAGGTGGTGGTTTTATTCTTAAGCGTCTGGCTCTGCCATTTCCTTAATGGCCTGGGGTTGCTGCTTTTTTACGGCGCTCCACCTTTGGGCTATATCATATTGAAATCATTTACCACTTCTCTTTATACCGTTCTTTTGGGAGGGCTATTGCTGATAGCGGTTTACAAAATCCAGTGGCATCTCAGATGGCGGGCTACCCAGCCGCGTTAGAATCCCGCTTGGGCGGGACTCTTATCCCGATAGTTTTCATCGGGGTTAGTCAAACACATTAATTATGTGCGAGATAATATTACTGCCTTCAAGACATCCAATATCTTACCGTCAATAAAACTATTTTTAACGTCGTCATTGAGTATCTTGATAGATTCAGAGACGGGCATTTTCTTGCGGTAAGGCCGGTCCTCGGTCAGCGCTATGAACCGGTCTGCCACCGCGATAATCCGGGCGCCCTGCGGGATATTATCCGCATCCACTTCCAAAGGATAGCCCTTGCCATCCAGCCGCTCGTGATGATAGATAGCCCATTGGGCCACCTCATCAAAACCGGGTATGGAATTTAATATCAGGTAGGTAAAATACGGGTGCATCTTGATAATGTCGTATTCGTTAGAAGTAAGCGCCGATGGTTTATCCAGGATTTCATCAGGTGTGGCTAATTTGCCCAGGTCGTGCAACAGCCCGGCAATCAGGAGATGTTTTAATTCCGTCTTAGACCAGCCGAGCGCTTTGCCGATTTTTATGGCAGTTTCCGCCACCTGGACTGAATGAAGTTTGGTAAAATGGCTCTTGCAATCAACCACCTGAGCAAAGATATACGCCATCTCCACCATGTTATCAATAGTGAGTTTACGGTCATCTTGCGGGGCAAACTCATTAAGGATGTCATCCACAAATTCCGGCATCAGCCCTACCCAAAATATCCTGGAACGGCTGATTTCCTGAAGCGCATCCACTAATCTGGGGTTAAACCAGGTTCCTTTACATTGAATAATTTTATTAATAATCTGCTCCGACTGGGGGATGATATCTTTGTCATCCCGGATAATAACCTCAAAGCGGTCTGAGATATAAATTATCTGGCTTAATAAAGGAATTTCATCTTTGACCAGCCCCGAAGGATTGGGACCAGAGTATTTATCATGGTGATAATGGATGGGCTCGGCAACCGGACGCAGCAATTCGCTTTTCTGGAGCATCCGGAAACCCGTTTCACAATGCTGGTAACAATTAGGACAGTCAAAATCCATAATCTCCAGTTTATCCTTTGATGAAAATGCGCCGATGTCGTGCAATAACCCGGCATAGAATAAGGTCGTGCTATCCTCGTTGCTTAAATCAAGCGTCCGGGCCAGATTGAGGCAGATATGAGTCACCCGCTGATGATGCTTGCCGATGCGGCGGTTCAGGAGCCCAAACGCCTGGGATAATGACATAATAAAGGTCTTGATAAAAGGTGCTTGGCCGTCTGACATAGTTATCCTAATTCCTTTTTTATTACAACAGCGAGTTTATTGGCCAGTGATTTTATATAAGGGAAACTTTGGCCTTCTATCATTATCCGGCAGAGATTTTCGGTGCCGGAATATCTCAGAACCAATCGCCCTTGATTATGGAGTATCTTATGTATCCTATCCGCCGATTCTTTAATCGGCTTAATTTCTTCTAAAGGCGGCCTAGATTTTACCGGCACATTGACGATAATCTGGGGATATTTAACCAAGCCCTGGGCGAGTTGCCAAAGCGTCTTATTTTCAGCGGCCATTATTTTGAGCATCATCAGGGCTGTGATAACGCCGTCGCCGTTCTTGGAGTAATCACTAAAAATAACATGACCCGAAGGTTCTCCACCGATAGAAAACCCGCCCCGAAGCATCTCGTCCAGAACATATTTATCTCCGACCGGGGTACGCACCAGTTTAACGCCTTGCCTAACAAGAGTATTTTCCAGGGCGCTATTGGTCATCACTGTTCCGACTACGGTATTATTTCTCAAGAGACCTCTTTTCTTCAGGTAGCCGGCCGCAATATAGAGCACGAAATCGCCATCCCGGATATTGCCTTTTTCATCCGCCATAATCACCCGGTCGCCGTCGCCATCAAAAGAGAATCCGATACATGCCTTAGTTGCCAGGACTTTACGCCTGAGTGCCTCGGGATAAAGCGAGCCGCACCGGCAATTGATATTATCGCCGTCCGCTTTATGGTTAATGGGAATTATTGCCGCGCCGGTCCGGCTGAATATGGCCGGCGCAATCTCAGCCAGCGCGCCATTGGCGCAATCCAGGACTATCCTAACGCGGGACGAAAGAATATTGACCTTAGCCCCGAGGATAATTTTCGGGGTATCATTTATATATTTCCCGGCCAGCTCCGCTTCAACCATATCAGAAAATACGCCTTTCAGAACACTCCGTCGAGGCCTAACTCCGGCGCGAATCTGCCTTTCCATTTTTTCCTCTATTGAATTGGTCATCTTAAGACCGTCGGGGCCGAACAGTTTTATGCCGTTGTAATTCGAGGGATTATGCGAGGCGGAAATCATTACGCCGACCGCGTATTTCCCGCATTTGGCCAGATAGGCCAGCCCGGGGGTGGAGATGACTCCGGCGCTGTCCACATTCATGCCGACAGACGCAAGCGCGCCAGAAAGTATCTTTTCTATCATTGCCCCGGACGGGCGCGTGTCACGGCCGATGATAACCCGCGGGGCATGGCCATCGGCATGGATGTTGGACCCGATGACCCGGCCTAATTTATCCAGAAATGCCGATTTGAGGAAGCCGTGATTCACAATATCCCTGATGCCGTCTGTGCCGAATATTTTCCCCTCACACCTGCCCGCCTCTTGCGGCGAATTCGCCTCTCTGACGGAACTCCCTTCGGTCGTTGATATCTTCCTCATAATTCAACTTTCCTATTGCTTTTTAATAAAGAAAAGTATACTATCTTCGAGAATACCTTTAAGATAAAGTTTGAGGTGCTGGAACATCAATGGGAAGATTATATCTTAAAGTTAAGATAAAAGATTACCGCCCGCCCAATCTACTTTACCGAACTTTCCTTGTTCTTGTCGTTATCAAACTTATGGGAAAACTTCTTATAAGCCGGAATAGTATCCGGATTAATGTTCACCTGCGCCGAACGGCAGGCCTCTATAATTGCCCGCTGTAAAACTACATCTGCCTGAATATCCACAATGAATTCTTTCTGGCGCTCATCGGCTACTTTCCGCCTGATGTGCTCTCTTAATGCCTGGCGAACCTCGTCCTTTTCCAGACGCGCCTTACAACGACCGTAAAACTGTTCAAAGTCAGGATAGTTAGCGTAATTCTCTCCGTCATCTTCAGCCAAAACCTGGAATAACAATTTATTATTCTGGTAAGATTCGTTTATATATTTATCAAGTTCGCCCGACTCCAGTAGTTTATTGAATTCCGATGCCTTGCCCAAATCCTGTTCCGGAGCAGATGTTTTAATGTCCGGTTCCACGCCGCCCTTGCCATCCTTATCCTTCTCGACCGACCGGCCTGAAGGCAGGTAGTATTTGGCAATGGTCATCTTTAATGCGGTCTTGCCATCAGTCAAGTCCATCGGCTGCTGGACGCTGCCTTTGCCATAGGTGGTTGAACCGACCAGAATTGCCTTATGGTAATCCTGCATCACGCCGGAAAATATCTCTGAAGCGCTGGCGCTTCCTCCATCAATAAGAACATACAGCGGGACATCTATCTTATCGTCGTTCTGCGTTTTATATTCGCCGATAACACCGCTCCGGTCCCTGGTCGTGACAATGGTCTTGTCCTTTTCTATGAATAAATCCACAATCTCATTAACGGTCCTGAGCAGACCGCCCGGATTTCCCCTGACATCAATTACAATCGCCTTGACCGACTGATATTTCATCTCCTGTATGCATTTACTTGATTCTTTAGCCGTATCAGTAGCAAAATTGGTAATTTGAAGGTATCCAATATTACCGGGCAGAATATAATAACGTGCAGTAGGGACATTGATGATAGCCCTGGTAATGGTATACTCCTGTTCTTTGAGCCAGCCACGGCGGTAGACCTTAACTTTAACCGACGTGCCCGGGTCGCCCTTTAATTTATTGACCAGTTTTTGCAGGTCTTTATTTCTGGTTGATTCGCCCTCTATTTCAGTAATACGGTCTAAATAACGAAGCCCGGCATTCCAGACCGGCTCGCCATAAAAGGGGTGTTCTATTGTTAAATACTCGTTTCGCATACTTACCCGGGAACCAATGCCTCCGTATTTCGCAGAAATACCTTCTTGGGCCTTTTTCTTGTCATCTTCATCCTCGTATTCGGAAAAGCGGTCTAAACTGCCGGCAATCCCTTTGGCCGCGGCCGTCAGCAACTTCTTTACATCATACTGGGACGGGTCAACATACCTCTCCTTAATAAGGCCCAAGACCTCATCCAAAAGCGCATAATCAATCTTTGATTCCTTGGGTGACTTTGTCGTCTTGCGGTTATAGGAATCCTGGTCTCCTTTATATTTCAAAAATACCCTGGCCAGGCGTCCGGTCGGAGTTGGGTCTAATGATAATGTTTTGAGGACATCCTTGCTCCGGTCAAAATCGTTCATTGATGCCAGGACCAATGCGGCTGACAACCTGATATCCGGGTCTTTGAGTTTGGATATTTCCCTAACTTCTTCCTTGGCCAAAGAAGCCCCGTCTAATTCAAACCGTAGTTTGGCCAGCCAGAGCCGGCGGCTTGCCTCAAGCGTTCCGTCCAGAATGGACTGGACTTTTTTGGCCAGTTCACCCCGGTCTATATCCTGACCACCCCCATCGATGGAGATAAGGTTGCCCAGCACCTCTGCGGCTGCGGAAAAAACCGCTTTATCCGTCTGCTGGGCCCCGATATTCATCGGGACTCCGCTTTGCTGCGCCGGTAAGGAAAGTATTGCCAGCAATGTCTTTACGGCTTCCTCGCGATATCCCAATAAATACATGGCCCGGGCGCAACCGACCCGCACCTTTATATCGGGGTTTTCCAGTCCAATGGCTAATTTAGCCAGCCCGTCCTTGCCGATGGACTCTATTTCCGCCACGGTCCTCCAGAAACTATCAGTAGTAATATCCTGTTTGGTTAATCCTGCTATAAGGTCGTCAATATTAGCCGCGGGTTGCTTTACTTGTCCCTCACGGGATTCGGCTGCTGCCTTCGGCGGTAGTGTCCCGGTATTAGCTGGCGGTTCGCTGGACGCGGTCCCTTTGGGTTCGCTGATAAGTGTAAAGTTCACCAGTGAAACCAAGATAAAGGCATAAAGCAAAGTCGTGATAATCTTCTTAGGCATATCTATTCCTTTCATCCAAGCCCATCTTTGATGGGCTGGGTTCATAATCAACAGCAATTAATAATTTATATTTTATATGTTATCAATTATTCATGCGATAGTCAAATATAAAATGAAAAAGGGGATACCCAGCCCATCCGAACTGAATATCCCCTGTTATCATGATTAGTTATTAAAATTACCAGTTACTAAACCAGAAGAAGAAATGACCGATACCGCCGCTGGAATAGAATACCATAATTGATTCGGCACGTTCTGCCTCCGGTATACTTCCTCCAGGATTACCATAATACCAGGAAGTCCCGGCCGGCATACCCTGAGGAACTACACTGGTAACCGAAACATCATAGTGAACGCTTTCGGATCTCCTTGGATTGGGGTCAGTGAAATTTTCCAATCCAAAGTCAAAACTCCCCACCAGTGATTTTAGGGCGCTGGTATCCGTAATCTCTGCATAACCTGTGCCGCTCCAGGCATACCATTTAATATCAACAGAGATTATCTTGTTGCTCCCATCAACATTGACCTTGATAGAGGGCACAAAACCCTTTATTATCGTGCCTGAGATGGGCGAGGCCACCGCTACATCAAATTCAGCGCTGGCCAGTAGGGCGGAGGTGGTGGTATTGGTCATGCCAAACTTCCATAATCCGATTGGAACTGTTCCGGTCAATGAAGTAGTTGAATAAGATATATCGCTACCTCTTTCGCCGGCAAAGAAATCATTCGACCACGCTTCCCACTCGCCGCTGGCAGTCGGACCGGCTGTTGCCAGATTGACATTTGCATTGGATATTGGGGTAGAGGCATCATAGATAGCACCGCCGCCGCCAAAACCGCCGGCCAATCCGTCCACGGTAGAAGGCGGATATAATTCAAGCAGTGCTTTGAAGGTTCCGCTCGGAGGACCTATAAACTGCTGAACAGTTACTCCATGAAAATTACTATCTAATTGGAATGCGTAGCCGCCATCAAATATATGGGTGCTTGGATTAGGAAAACCTGTGCCGCTGATAGCCGAATAATCTCCGCTCCATTTATAATCAGGCCTAAGATTCCAATATATGCCTCCCTGGTAATTAAAATATAGATTCTTGACAATCTTAAGGAGGTCATCATTCCTGGCCAGGTCAAGTAACTGATTCTGGCTCAACGAGAAAGCGGTTGTGGTGACAACATCTTGTGTCAAGGCAACATAAGTATCAGCACTCTGATCAATCGTTCCCAGGTCAAGCGTGGAAGCAGTGGCCGAACTTACCGGCGCCAGAAGCATACTATCAGTTGCATCCACTTTCAGGGCGATATAACCCACGAATTTCTCCCGGCCGGTTAAGGAACTATCTACCAGAATCAAGACCCAGTTTCTGTCCTTCTCTAATGATAAACTGAAGGTGCCATCTGCAGGATTGATAACCGCCTCTTTTGCCTCCAGAAGACAATATTCACCTAAGTATCCGCTGTCATAAGGCATTGCAATGACCTTATCCACCGTGCCATCAGAATACGCCGCCCAGGCCTTCTGGGGCTGGAAAATAGAGCAGAATCTGTCAAGGATATTTGATGGCGCTGCAGCAATAATATAACTTGAACCGATTTTACCTGTCAATACCAACCTGGCCACGCTGCTGCTGCCGCTGGAACTCTTGCTTCCGCCACAGCCGTTGTAACCGATAATTACCACGGCTATTAATATTGCCACCAGCCCTATTTTCACCAAAAGTCCTCTGTTCATATTCCATCCTCTTTAGATACTGTTAGCATATCCCGATTTTACATCGGGAGAGGCGTTACAGTATCTTAATCCCGACAGTATTAGTCGGGACTATTATTTACTTGCTGGTTGTTCATGTTTACTTATAATTACCACGACAACCCTGAATAGTAATTAGTTAGT
>ERZ1292625.3649-Hain-H41-01um-R1-3649-length-12256-cov-6_pt1 | contig 12256 bp, 15 predicted proteins | sample MGYA00564400_ERZ1292625 | MGnify/ENA primary metagenome ERZ1292625 (study PRJEB36523, sample SAMEA6512639) | groundwater metagenome | collected 2019-01-08 | study: AquaDiva: Metagenomics assemblies of 32 groundwater samples
TATCCCTTTAAAAAACCTTTAAGCCAATCCCTTGTCGTAACACCCTCAACTAATACGGGATTTTCTCCACCCATGTATAATGTTGGAGTTCCTTTTATGTCAATATGGTTTGCTATTGGCTCTAAATCAATATCATAATTCCACTTATCTGTCATATCCACAATTCTTATTCTTTTTTCAGGTTTTAAAAAAATGTTGAATTCCTCAACAACGCCGTATATTAACTTGCAATGGACACATCCGTCCTGAACAAATAATATCCTATGGTTATAATTAGGCAATTTCTTCTTCAATTTTTTCTTCTTGAATATTGAAAGCAAATCAACCATTTTGCTGTTCATCCCCTACGCAGGTATACTCGTTTTCAAATTCGATTACACCATTAGCCATAGATTCTTTTTTTAATCTGCTTGTAATCTTTAATCTCTTTCCCTGTTTTAAGCAAACATTGACAGGGCTTTCATTAAATCCTTGTTCTCCATCCATTTTAAACCTCCTGTTCGTATTGCATTAATGCTGGATTTATCTTTTTTTCTATTCTTACCTTGAAGTCATCCGTAGTTTCATCATGGTAAGGCACATTTTCACCAAACACTTCAACAAATTCTTCAGTATAAGGATATGTCCTGATTATATTTCCTCTGTAATATTCAATTATTTTTGCGGCATCATCAAATACCACATCTTTTTTAGCATTATCATTGAATTTTATTATGAAAAATTCATAAGGATAATCATACTTTTTTTTCTCTTTGAACAAATTTAATATATTTATCATTTTTAAAATACACTCTCCCCAATCTTTAAATCCTCAAATCCCTTAAACTTTGTAACAAAATCATTTTCTAATTTTTTTTGACCTTCATTCGACAACAAAGTTTTTGCTGTTATATTTGGTTCTATTCTTGCAGATGTTGATTTTCCTCTTGTTCTGCCTTCACTCCCAAATACTCCAACATGAATTGTAAGAATTTCATAAAGATTATACATAAATTCTCTTGCATTAGATGGTTTTCTTTCAATAGCCCTTTTTATTGTATAATAAATGTCCCCGTAAAGAATGCTCTCCATCTCCGATATATATGATAATGTTTCATTTGTTAGTGTTATCCTGAATTGAGTATCTCCTTTGCCAGTTCCACCCATTGCACTTGATATTTTTTCCTCTTTTTCCTCAAGTATTTTTATTGCCCTGCCAAAATTTTCCTGTAATCTTATAAATATTTCCATATCAGATTTATTTTTTATAATTTCATCTTGATGCAACAAAGAAAGCAATGCCCTAATCAGCACATTTAACCCAGTTCTGATGTCCATTAGCTGATTTGTGTTTCTTCTTCCCTGCTTTATAGCGTGTAATTTCATCTCCATATTGCTCGATAATCTTATTATATCATCTAACTTAACTGGGCTTTTCTGCATTAATTGAATCCAATCAGTCCTTATTAGCATCTTGCCTCGCAAACCAATCAACAACTCTCTGTTTTATGATATAAACTTGATGCCTTCCATTGCATTTTTTAATAAAAGACTTTGATGGAAATTTTCTCTTTAGATAGAAAGGCTCTTTTGTATATAGCAAATCAATTACTTTCTTTTTATTCCAATTGAATTCCTGAATAATATTCGCAGGAATATTCTTATAAATTTCATCTGCTGTTGCCTCACCATTTAATTTATGCAGAGTTCTCATCAATACTTTTGCTTTAACTCCCATTTCCAATTGTCCTTTCGGAACATTACCTTCTACTAACCTCATTTTTCCTCGATTATACTCGAATATATATATTCTACTATATAAACTTGCTTAAAACACTTAATCAAAAACTAAAATATTTAAGCATTTTTAAGTTATTTTAATCAATTTTTCTTATCCTTATGATGGCGTTCCAATCTTCAACGCCTTAAACTTCTCCGACAATGTGCCTTCATCAGGCTTTTGTTGCTGTTGAGGTTGCTGAATAACTATTTTTGCACCTTGAGTTATATCCAGTATATCACCTGCCATCCTGACATATTGTTCTCTTACAATATCTGTTTCTGGTTTGCCTAATAATTCACTCATTCTTGCTATTATCTTCTCTTGCATATCTTCTAATGTGTCAATTTTTTTCTCCGCAATCCATTGGGAATGTCCCTTAACTGCAACTTCTTTTGTAATATCAGTAAAATTCTTATGTATCTCCATCACTCCTTTAAATACCTTTAGATATTCAGTTTCAGATGTTGTTGCCCTTCCCTCATTGAATTGTGAAATTACTTTCAGCAAATTTTTATTGCTGGTCAATTTATGGATTTCCCTTTCATAAGCTGACATTATATTATATAATTCATTTATCTTATTTTCCTTCTCAATCAACTGCGTCATAAAACCTTCAGTATTCACTCTTGCAATATGGAGTTTTCCATTACCATCAATGACCAGTTCTGGAATTTCCTCATCATTTACATTTGACACATAAGACTGTTTTTCATCCAAATTAACCTGAACAATTCCGACATTGGCGGAATTTAACAATCCTTTGAAATTAGTAAAAATCCTATGAATGTCATGCCCTGTTATCAATGGCTCTTTTTTTTTGCCGTTTTTTACAACAATTGAAAGTCTGCCGTCAGGTATTACCAGAATATCATCCAATTCACCAAACACCTTTTTCATATTGTATGATGCAACTTTTATCCCTTTTTTCTTCAACGGAATTCCCCCAAAAACATTTTTTAAGCTTAATGAATTTTTATATTGATTTAAATGCAGTTGGTCTCTTTGTTTTGTAAGCAATTCCGCCACATTTAAATCCTTCGGGGATAAACCACGTTTTAACTCCTTAACATCTTCCTCCAATGCTGTTATCTGCCCTTCCTTGTATCCTCTTTCATACTCAACTTCTTTTGGCAGTTGCGAAACTTCATCATCTTTCAATACTTTGCCAACTAATATTTTCTTCTTTATTCCCAATAATCTTCTTGCAAAATCTTTAATGTTGTTGAGCATTTATGCTCCTCCTATTACTAAACCAACTACAAATGAATAAACAATAGAAGCAAAAGCAGTTACTAAAAATATCATTTTTAATTCCCTATATTTCTCTTTCAGTAAAAGAGATGGCTCTACAATCTTTAATCCTCTTTTTTTATACATTTCTTCCTTAACCTTCAAATATTCAGCGTCAGTTTCAAACATTTTTATCACCTGTTGAATTCATCTGTATTAAATTCATATTTAGCTCCACTGCTTTCCGTTGAACTTCCACTTCCTTTTGATGAAAATACCTTATAAACAAAAAATAATACAATAATTCCCCCTAATCCATACCAAAACCATTTTGGTATAGTCAATCCAAACAACCCCCCTATCTTGTATTGTTTAATCAAATCATTCCTTACATATACTTTATAAATCCCATTTCTATCTGGGGTAAATTCTATAATTGATGTAACCCCATTTGCATACATAAATTCTGTTGCGTTTTTACCTTCAGAATACATAACTCTCCAACTTGTAGGCTTGTTGTATTCAATGTGATATGGCTGGTTTATTTTTATTTTTTTAGGAATTTCAGTGCTTATAAGTTTTAATTGAGGAGTTGCAACAACATCAAATGATGTTTGTCTGTATCCAGGCTTGGACGCAACAAGATTATATCTGCCTTCAGCAGGAAATGTATAATTTTTGCCAACAATCTCTCCATTAATTGTAACATCCGCTTCTGGATTTGTGATTATAAGCAAAGGCACTCCTGCCTCAACTTCATCATTTGGTGATTGGAAAGATACTGCGACAGGCTCCAAAGGCACATCCAATATTCTGTCAATTGATGTAAAACCAGGTGCAGAAGCAGATAGTGTAACAATTTCACCTGCATTGACTGTTAATATATTTGATGTCATTTTAACTCCATTTCTATACAAATCCACGTTATTAATTATTGTATTCTCGGTATTATTGCTGGTGCATATTGTATTTACATCATTAGAACTCCTTACCAATATAGTTAATGAATCACCATTTGCAAGGCTATCCAATGCCTTATTGCCTGGCGTGAATATTTGGAAGCACATTCTCGTTCCAAAAGATGTTGCCGAGCCATAAGATACCCTAATCTCCTTTTCAGTTATATCTCCAATCGGGGCACCAGAAAAATAAGTGCTGACTCTTAATTTTGTTGTTCCGATTTTTATAGGCTGAAAACTATACACCCATCCATTAGAAGTATCAACTTTAACTCCTCTAATAAAATCAGTCTGCTCAACAAAAGGCTGAAAATTAGGATTTAAGTTTTGTGCAGTTATGGTGTATGTGTTATTCAATGCCAAATCTGATGATGAAAATATATATGTCGGCAATACAGAACCGCTTTCCAAAGGCGATGCACCTTGTTTTACTTCAACAGTAAAAGATATTTTAGTGATTAACTGCTCTCCTTTATAAATTCCGACAACCTGTATTTGTGGCTTGTATGTTCCTGCTGGAAGATTTTTTGCATCAATTTGAACATCAAAACTGCCTTCATCATTTGGCTCGATAAACCCCAACTTACTCCCTCCTATAAGGTTTAATGGCTTTAATCCATCTTTTGTTTGAGTATTGCCTGTTATTGCTGGTGTTTTTATATTAACTTCATCCGTGCAATGTTTAGAAACTAATATGGAAAATGTTTGAGTTAATGGCGGGGAATTGGTAACAAAAGGTATTGTATAGCTATCTGGGAAAGGCTCTAACCTGCATTTGCCTATGCTGACAACTCCTGTGTCATTCTCCACAATATTTACAACAACAGGTATTTCTGATGAATCATATTTTATCTTCATCAATCTTATGCCTGTTGATGCAGTTGAAGGAACAGTTATAGTTGCCTTTAACGATAAATTAGTTTGAGTGTCATTAACATTAGAAACAGAGCCTGTCGAGATATTAAATGAAATCCAATCACTCTCTGAACCAATTTTTGAAAATGCCAAACTTGATGTGGTGTTAAGTGAATTTTGTGAAAATATAAATGTATTTGATACCCCTCCAGAAGGGTTTGTAGTAACATCCCAACTGGAAGGATTAACACTAATTGCACCTAAAGATGTAGGTAATAATACAACAAACAAAAACAAAATCAAAAATTTATTGCTGTGCATCTTGAACTTTTTTCTTTTTATACTTTCCCTTTGCTATATATTGCGGGATTTTCTGCCCTTTCAGAATATAAAGTGCTTTAGTCTTTTGTTTTATTTCATTCTCTACTTTTGTCAAATCAGAATCCAATAATTTCTGACTTTCTTTTAATGAAATCAAATCATTTTCCAATTGTTCTATTACTTCCATTTTGTTTTTTCCTCCTTACGTTTTAAAAAATCCGATTATCAGCAAAAATATAAGCGAGAATATACTCCATTTCACTAAAGGCTTAATATTTTCCACTGCAATCAAAATAATATACAATGAAATCATATAAATCATTATAAGGATAATTGCAGATTGAAAATCCGTGAATGGAAGATTTAAAGATTTAAAGATTGCGGTAAACAGCCTGATAAGCAAATCATTGATGTAATACCCTACAAAAATCACACCTTTTCCAATACTCCAAAAATCTATTCCAGAGAAAGCATCCTTGAAAGCATTTGTTGTTGTTGAATTCGGAATATTAACCAATCCTCCGTTTTTGTATCACATTTTTGCAATCATATGTGAACTACCCAAAACTCTGTTTTGTAATACTTTTTTAATTGGTATTACACCAAATCTTTAAGATTTGGAATAAGAATTCTTGGCATCATATTTAAACTTTTTGGTTTTATTATACTTTTAGTATTAAAAAGGTTTATATACTTTCTAATTATTTCATTTTTATGTCTGCTTTTTAGCCCTCATACGCAAAGTATGAAGGTGCCGTAAAAAGAGATTGCATACGCAAAGTATGCCAGTATCAGATGAAAATGAGAAAAAAACTCAATTATATGCAGAACTATTTGGAAATATATTCTAATTATCAACATAATTTTCACTTTCACAAGGTTTTATTTTTGAAACCTTAATTTTGTGCGAAAGGACGACCCTTAATGAACACAAACGCAAATCAATTAAGTGCTGAAACATCGTCGAGAAATCGCAACATAAACGCAAGGAAACATCTTACCAATAATTTGATGTTGTCCAAGGTTGTATGTCGGATGTTCAAAAGATGGTTGATGGCTTGAACGATTTGTGCAAGAGCAAAATTAAGGAGGAAACAAAATGGCGTATGATTATTCAAACTTGATTAGTGCTTGGGGATTAGTTGGATTGGTAATGCTTATTGCTATCATAGCAATATTCAAGATGCGTGAGAATAAAGTTCTTGGATTCAATAAATGGATACCTGGAATTGTTGTATCTGCATTGTTGGTAACTTCCGTGTATCAGGTTGGTTTGCTTTCTGGATTAGGGTTTGGCAAACAAACATTCGCAGTAGGCGATGGTATTGTTTCAGAAACACCAGTTTCAGAAACACCAGTTTCAGAAACACCAGCACCTACACAATTATCAACACCAGCTACACAAACACCTGCACCAACAGGAGGTAAAATCTGTCGTATTCAAAGCGATGGAACTAACTCACTTGATGAGGCTGTAAGAAACAAGGAAAACAGCACATTGGCGTATTTGAGTGGAAGTGCAACGGCAATATCAAATGACGGAAGCACACTTGACACAGCAACTACAACAGCAGGAACAACTTTGTCATTCGTGACATTGAACGTTCCAGGTTGCCAGGATGGGACAATATATATCTTGGGAACTGCGGGAGTTGGAGTAGCTTCTGCAAAGACATCCTTCTCAAGCTTTGAGGAAACTACAAAGTATGAGATGGAATCTGCAAACTCGAATGTTGTTGGAGTTCAGGGAAGGTCATCTGCATTGGCAACTGCTTCAAATGGACAGGTAAATGGTTCAAGTGAAGTAGCTTATATAGTGTCAGGAGCAGGAGCATCTGATGGAACTGCATACTTTACCAACACCACATTGGCGTCTGGTGGAAGTATAAACGGTTACTTGGATTGGACTGTGAATGGAACTGCATCTGTGAATGGGGCTTATAATCAAGCTGATGGAGTTGTATTCAGCTATGATTCAGGAACAGCATCAGTGTTCAGCAAGGAATCTTTAAGTTTCAGTGATATGACTGGAATTGGTTTAAAGAACATACCTTGCCCAGCCACAATAACTGCAAATAGAAATGCAGAAACGTGCTGGTCTGCAAGAACTTTGAAAGCAACTGATGGAGAAATCAGGACAAAGTTCAAGTTGAGTGCTGATTTGGCTGACCCAGTTGCATCAACAACTGCACCAAGATTGTGTGTTGATGACAAGGTATATTTCAGAGATACTAATGGAAAAATTGCGTATGATTTTTTCAGTAGTTCTGGAACAAACCAAGGCACAGGCGGAACTTGCATAGTATTCCCTACAAATTAGGGATAGTGTGTGTAGTAGCGTAATAGGGGCTTTACGCCTCTTATTTTATTTTTTTTATGTCAATAAATCAATGTGAAATATGCGGAAAAATATCGAATAATGTAAGATTAGTCATCAAGTCAAAAAATCGCAGAAGAAAAATAAGAAAATGGTTATGTAATGTATGTTCACAAAAAAAATATGAAAATCGGAGGATAAGATGAATAAACAATTAATGATACTTATGTTTGCTCTTATGCTGATTCCTATATCAGTATTTGCAGTAATTTCAACAGTAACTCTTAATCAGCCGACAAACAATGTATATAATTTTTCTAATTCAACTGCGGATATAGTGCTGAATGCCACAATTGTATGGACAGACCCCACAAATGTTTCAAATGTCACTTTTATTTTCACTAACGGTGCAACTGTTTTCAGGTTCACAAATAGCACGACAAACGGCTCAAGGACATCAGTTACCACAGGAGATTTTACATTCAATATTTCTTCATCTGCATTGACTGAAGGTGTTTATACAGTAGTTGCAGAAGCAAGGAACATGACAGATACAGCAATAACAGGCAATGCATTAAATTCATCATCAGTTTCATTCGGAATTGACAGAACTTATCCTATAATATCTCTTTCAAGACCCCAGGACAGAACTTCTCAATCACCAAATTCAGGAGTTATAATTTTTGAATATACTCCTACTGAATTAAATCTCGGAAACTGCACAATATCAGTAAGTGCAGGAGGCGGTGGAAGGTCAACTACGTCAGGAACAACATCTCCAAATATTACAAGCGGTGCTGTAAACACTTTTAAACTCCCGTATGCATCGGATGTAAAAGATATTATTTGGGCAGTATCATGCAGGGATTTGGCAGGACTGGTTGGAAATTCATCATCAAGAACATTATCCGTGCTGTCAAGCGGATATTCAAATATTGTAGGTTCTGGCGGTGATTTAACAACATCAGCGAATGCCGAATATTTGGTTGAAAGTGGCAAAACGCTTTCAGTCGGTTCATCAGCAAATACAGGAATGCCTCCAAAGAAAGAATCTACTTTCCTCGGGCAATACGGGTGGATATTTTTACTTGTGTTGGCTGTATTTGTGCTGTATTTAATATTCAAATGGAAGCCTAAGCAATAATAAATGTTTAGGTATTATGATGCTAACCTTTCACAGAAGTGTATATAACCAAATTGTTTTAGGTAAAATTCTATTTGGAGGTAATTATGGTTAAAAAAAATAATAAGAATTTAATCATAGGAATATCTGTTGTTGCAGTTTTAATAGTTATTGGAATTTTCTTATTTTATCCGACAGCAGAAAATAACAACCCGATTACATCAGAAGATAAAGCAAAATCAACAACTGCATATTTTTCAAGGGATAATTCTGGCAATTATGTCCCTTCGGCAGGGATAACAGCAGAAACGCCTACACAATCAGCAACAGAATTAACGCAACCTGCACAAAGTTCTGCACAAGATGAATCTCCATATCCGCCATCGGCAGAAATCACATCAGTCCAGCCCAAAGGTTATTTATCAGATTTAAAAATTTCCGCCACAACATTCACAATCGGAACTCCTATTGTTTTAACTGGCAAATTTCATGCAGAATCACCAGGAGATTACTATATTGAAGTTGGATTGGATAAATCATCAAAACAGCCATTGGCTTTGCTTGAAAGCAGTCAGTCTGCTTGTGATGAAAGCAGGAATTATGCTGGTGTTTGGTATAGAGGAGGCAAAGCAGGAGATGTCATTGATTTTAAATTAAGCATTTCTGATTATGGTGAAACAGGCAAATATAAAGTGGTTGGAGGAGTTTACAGCAGATGCGGAACAGGCTCTGACATAGCAAGCATCACTCCGATACAAGTGTCAATTACATCTTCACAGCCTCAAATCACCGCAACAGAGCCAACAAACAGCAATACCAACCCTCCAGCATCTTCAACACCAGCAACTTGCACTCCAAGTGGCTATTTCACTCAATTATGGGTTAGGAAATCTGGATTGAAATACAATTCTGGGTTTTCAAATGACAACGCAATCCCAAGAGTTGTCGGAGTTTTTAAAAATAACGCACCCTGCAGGGTTGAATATTATATAGAGGCTGGAATGCTTGAAAGCAGTTTCAAGCCATTGGCTTTCATTCCATCAATAAGCGGTGCTTCAGGAACGCCATCTGCTTGTGATGGAAATGTTCATTTTTCTGGCGTTAAGGTTACACTAAACCCAGGCGAAAGCACAGGATTTAAGCTCTATCCGCAGAATTTTGGAAGGGATGGCAGATTTACATTACAGGGAGGAGTTTATAACAAAAATGGGCAGTTCTGTGGGTTTGGGGCTAATGTAGCAGGGTTTAGAGAGCAGGAAATAGTATTTGCTGGGTTTGGAACAACGGACATAGCAAATAGCTGGGAGAGAGTTATACCATGAACATCTTTAAATCATTAATAAGGATTTTGAAAAAGAGCAAAATGGCAGTAGTTTCAACCGTTGCTGTAAGCGGGGGAATACTCATGGCTACATCATTTACAGCAATATTGCCTGAAACCGTAAGCGTTCTTTACAAGTTCTTGATTGGTTTAGGGTTGGTTATATTCGGGGGTTATCTTGGGACAAGGTTATGAACAAATCAAACAAGCAGTTATTATACGGAATTGGGGCAGTTTTAGTAGTTGCATTCTTTTTTTTTTATCTGAAAGATAATCAGATTAATCCAAAACCACTGGCTCTTTTAGGAAGAAGTGTATGGATACCTCAATATTGGGTTGGAGAATGTGTGTCAAGAGCAGACCATCAATCAGAATTAAAAATTACAACACACACAGATTCTCCTTTATGGTATCATTGCACAACTCAACAATCAGGCAAATGGGTTCCTATTTATCCTGGAGTGCAATGCGAATACACAATAGTTGGACATAATTCTGCTGATGTTTATATTTGCGAAGATTTTACAGAAACAAAAAGTGATTTATCAACTCCAAAATGCAGGGACCAAAGATTTTTATTCAGAGGAGATAGAGATATATATTCTGTGAATACAGGTGATACAATCTACATTAATACCAATAAATTGATAGGAAATGCAGAATTATTTGTTAAATACCCTTCTTATGGTATCAAAATAAGGCAATCGGATGGTTTTACAACAGCAACTTCAACAAATTGCTTATTAAATTCTATTAACGCCAATGATAAAGGTGTTGTTGGATTGCATACTATTGGAATGAAAGATAGAATTGAAGTTTTACCTGATAACCCATTCAATGTCGTATCTGGATTAAGACTTGCTATATCAACACAAGCAGTATCATTAAATAATGTTGAAAATGGGTATCCTATTTATATTTCAAGACCAGGGTTTTATCATTTAATTAAAAAAGCAGATGATGGATTTGAATATGTGGACACAACACAGGAATTCAGAAGTAGTATAATAGAATGTATCCCAAGAACAACTGGATGTAATGACGAAGCTAAAATTGTCAGAATTGAACAACAATCATGTGATAAATACGGTGGTGCTATAACTAATTATGCCCCAGTTCAAGGAGATTCATCAAGATTATGTAAATATGCTTGTTTGAGTGGTAAATTAAGAGTTCAAAATGATTGTATTGAGATTCCAAAGGGTTGCCCATCAGATAAGCCTTTGTTTGATACAAACACTGGTAGATGTGTTACTCTATCAGAGCAAACATTAACAAAACCAGTATGTTCATCATGTTTTGGGTGGTTATATAACAAAGTTACAGGCAACAAATACTGCACACCTCAACCAGCAAAGAAAGTATTAGGGTTTATACCTGTGCCATTAACATCACAAGCGAAAATATGCCCAATATTTTTATTGATTTTGCTGATAGTGTTAGGCGGTGGAGGATTTTGGGCTTATACAAAGTTTAAGAAGAAAGGTAAAAAATGAACAGAATAGAATGGGAAATTATGGGGAGAGTATTTCCAGAAAGATTTAGGATTTTTGGATGGAGTCCAGAATGGGATTTTTTTAAAAAATGCGGGAGTTTGCCAAATGATTAAAGCATTATTAAAATATCCAAAATTGATTATTGGAATATTCCTTGCAGTAATAGTTATACTGCTGTTCTTCTTCTCAACATTCTTCAAGCTGTTGATAATGTTTGTGGCAATATTCATCTTATACAGGTATTTTCCGCCTAATTTCAAAAAATTAAGCCAGTTTGAGTTTGGAATTGTTTTGACAGGAATATTCATAGTTTTATTGTTTGTAGGCAAAGGATTTGGGTTTTTAAGCGTTGGAAACACTCCTCCAGCATTGCACACAGCAGTTGAAGGTGCGGAATTAACGTCTTTAAATATGATTTTGATTTTTATTGTTGTTGTTTTAGGCTTAATGTATTTTCATAAGAGGAAAAGAAAGTGAGTGGAATTGACGAGAAAACGCAAGAAATCAGATTGCTTGATATTTTTGGTTTATCACCCTTTATGATTTGGTTTGGTGCAACCGCAGTAGGAGTTCCTCAATGGGCAAAGATTGTTATGATAATATCAGGCATTTTAACTGCTTGGTATAACGGGAGAAATTATTTGAGAAAAAGAAAAAAATGAAAAAAACATTAACATTATCAATAATCAGCATCTTTTTATTGGCTAACCTAGTTTATGCACAGCAAGAAATAAATGTAGGTGCAGTTCCTGGACAGGCGTTTTTTTTCATCAAGAAATCATTTGAGAATATACAATTAGCTTTTACTAAAGGTGCTGAAAATAAGGCAAGATTAAGAATACATTTTGTTGATAAAAGACTGCTTGAACTTG
>ERZ1292625.3650-Hain-H41-01um-R1-3650-length-12249-cov-4_pt1 | contig 12249 bp, 19 predicted proteins | sample MGYA00564400_ERZ1292625 | MGnify/ENA primary metagenome ERZ1292625 (study PRJEB36523, sample SAMEA6512639) | groundwater metagenome | collected 2019-01-08 | study: AquaDiva: Metagenomics assemblies of 32 groundwater samples
TTTCAGGAAAGAATTTTCAGTTGCCGTTAAAGCTGCTTACTCAGAAACCGAAAGATTATTAGAAGAGGATAATTATCTAAGATTAGTACAAACATGGAAGCATGTTGAATTAACAGACAGACTAATTGAACCATTAAAACGGTATCCTTTTGAGGATGACAAACCAGATGTTAAATTTTATTTTCAGATGTTAGATAGGTTTCGTAATTTCATTAATGGAAATTTAGCAAGCGAGGAAGAAAATGTTCTACCAAGATTGACTAATAATATTTCATATCTATTGAACGAATTAAATGATTTAGTAAGAGGAAATCGGAGCAGGTTAATTAGTATATATAGTTTTTTATTTGCTTTAGGTTTACCAGTGCTTTCTGCTTCTTTGCTATCTTATATCCCAAAAATTGTTAATGATATGTCGTTGGATCAGTTGTTTATATGCAATTTTTGTTATATGTTAAAACAAATTAGTAGTAACTTAAAGATGTTAGATGATAAAGTATTATATAAACATCTCGATAAGATTTATACTACTTTAGAAGCATCTGATCATTTAGGACATACAGAAACAGATAAGCTTTTCACTGATTATAGTAGTTTTCTATCTTATTTAGGTGTTGAATTAAAAAAGGAATTATATGTAGGTGTTGAATCAGAAAAGGAGAGTAATTAATTATGGAAGAAAAATATCCAGATACTTTGAAAAGTTTGTGTTTTAATGTTGATTGCATTGATGAAGCACTAGAAGTAACCGCCAGAAATTTTAGAATGTTAAACAAATATCCAGAAGAGGATGAATTAGTTAAATATAGGAGTAATTTTTTAAAAGAAATAACAAAACGTCATAGAGAGTTAGAGCTTCTAATTTTAAGAGAAAAGGTAAATATAGATTTTGGTAGCAAATCAGACACCTTAGCCGATCTTTTTTATTTAAGAGACTTAGAACCTGATTACAGTGATAGAGAAGATTTTTGGAATGCTTTCTTCGAGGTTAATCAGAAACACTTAAAAGGAATTTTAACAGAAGAATTTCATAGCAAATTTTATCCTAAAGATAAGATGGAAATTTTATGCGCTATAGGAAGAATTCCAGATAAGCATCTAGAAATAATCAAAGAAGAAATAGTAACGTTGATTAGGGAAGTTTTAACTCTTGAAGGTGCATACTTAATAGATTATGCATTAGAATTAATAGAAGAAAAAATAGATCTTTTGGCAAAAGAAATAGGTTCAATAGCTTTGTATATTAGTGTTTATGAAGAATTAGCACAGCCGGGTTATGGAAAAAGTAGAGATTGTTTAGATTGGGTTTGGAAAAACACTTTAGAGTATGCTAAAGAGGTAGAAGTGCTTTTAATATCAAGGAATGGTGTAAACGATAATGACAAAACATAGTGTTAAACAAAGAAAGTTTGGTGATTTCGATAAAGAATATGTAGAATTCAATTTTGATAATTTATTTAAAAAGCTTGATTTCTTAAAAGAAGAAATCAATTTTGATCAAATAAAGCTAAAACAAGAAGAATTAAAATCTTTATATAGTTATGCTTTTGATTTCATTTATAGAGTTAACAGTAAGGATGGGTATTTTTTAAGGCAGGAGATATTGGGTGAATACTACACTTTTCTTGATGAGTTCAAAAAATTAATCTTAACCGAACAATTAGATTTTGAAAGATTACCTAATGGTGAGCATTATCAAGAAATAACTAAACCAGGATTTTATAAACGTGTTTTCGGTGAACCATTTAATGAAGAACATGATTTTTCATTTGAGCAAAAACAGATATTTTTTGATGTTAATAAAGATAACTTAGTATTCATAGTTCAAGATGCTTACAATAATTATGAAGAATATGAAATAGATAAGAAAAACGTATTAGATTTGTTAGCTAATTTTCCTGATGAAAAACTAAATAAAGTAGACAAGCTAAATGCCGCTATTTTATTTTTTGTAAAGGATTTATTAAAAGCTAGTATTTCTGAACATGATGTAGAGTTTGAAAATTATCTTTGTTATGATAATAGAAATATCAGATCTGCTATTAGTTTTTTTAATACTCATCAGGAATTTACCTACAATAACATAGAAGTGCTAGAGAGGTTTATTAGCAAGTGTGAAACAGTAAGAGATTATACAAAAAATCATAGAGATAAAGAAGATATAGAGAACAGATTATGGATGCCAAGAGAGATAGTTTATTTTTATAAAAATTTTAATAAAGATAAATATGTTTGTAATATTTAGATATAAATAGTATAATCAGTTTCTATGGAAAATAAAATATTATTTTTAAATGAAAAAGAAGTTGATTTATTAAATGGTATTTTGACTAGTTATTTTGTTAGTTATAATGAATATAATATTCAAAATGATCATTTATGTATGTTGTTGATGCAATTAACCAAACAGGCTTCTCCTTTGGTAAATCTACACAACCCGGCACATTTTTTAGAAACAGTGATTATAAATTTCAATGATCAGAATGAGATAGAATTAACACCAGAAGAAACTCTTGATTTACAAAATATATTTTTTAGCTATCTTGATTCTGATCTATTTAATCATTATAAAAATGGAGAAGAGAAATTACTTATCAATAAAATACTAAATTTTATATAACATCAAATATTAAGGAAAATTTATGGAAAGCGATAGAGAAGAAATTCTAAATAAAATAGAAACATTATGGAATAAACATAACAAAGTGATTCATAATGTGTTGAAACCGTTAGTAAATTATTATGAATTAACTGAAGAAGAAAAGAAGAATGATATTTTTTTAGCTAAAAATATATTGTTCGATCATTGTTGTGATTTTGATGAAAACATGGGCGAGATATTACAATTAATAGAAAACTTATCTTTGTATCCAGAAGAAGTTATTCCTCCTCCTTGGGTGACTCATTTTGAGATTAAAGATAAAGAAAAATTCGCTGAAAATTTTAGAAAATCTAGAGCATTGAAAAATTCGCAAAATACAAAAGTTCCATCTGATCAAGAAATAACAGATTCGATTAAGAATAGGTAAAGGATATGGATAATGTATATACTGATATAGTAGGTATAGTACAAACTTGCTTATGCGATTGGGGATCTAAAGAATCAATCAGAATGTTAGCTGGCAGAACTGGCTGTAATATAATGGATCAGTTGTTTGAATTAGAAATCATTAAAGAGTTTTGCAAAGATTCAGAGATACTAATTGATGATGAAAGTAAAAAATATATTATTGATACGCATTTTGAATTTGTACCATCCGAACAAGATCCAAAATGGCCTAAATTTATCAAATTCGCTGATTGGAACTATGAGCATAAGATTATACTACCAGTAGAAATTTTGAATGTATTGAAAAACAATTTTGATACCTGGAAAGGTACTGAGTTAGAAGATTCTATAGAAGTAATGCATAACGAGCTTCTATGGCAATTAAACGAATTATACCGCACTTTAACAACTGGACAAAATTCTAATTATGTAATAGACAGTTGCCGTTATTTATACAGATTTACATTAAAAAAAGAATATATTAAAGAATAGAAATTATGTTATCGCCGTTAAAATGGACAGGATCTAAGAGATATATAGCAAAAGAAATTATAAGTTATTTTCCTAAAAAGATAGATACTTATTATGAACCTTTTTGTGGTAGTGCTTCAATTTTGATAGAGCTACTACAGAGTGATATAAAAGTAAAAAAATATATTATCAGTGATATAAACAGAGATTGTATTGTAACATTAAAATTAGTATCTCATATACCTGCCACTCTATGTAGTGCTTATGAGGGATTATGGGAGTATATGAAAGCTCTTAAAACTATAAAAGAGAAGCAAGAATATTATAATTTAATCAGGAAAACATTTAATGAGGAAAAATCAATCGCGGCATTTTTCCTTTTTTTAAATAGAACTTGTTATAATGGGTTAATTAGATACAATTCTAAAGGTGAGTTCAATACTAGCTATCATGTAAATAGAGATGGAATAGAACCTAAAAAACTTTTAAAGATATTATGGGATTTTGCAGATCTATGTAGAGGTAAGGATATAGAATTTGAAACAAAAAATTACGCCGACATAAACTCTGTTGGCGAAAATGATTTTTTGTATTTAGATCCACCGTATTCTGATACTGATAAAATGTATCAAAACTCATTTAATAAAGAAGAATTTTATAGCTGGTTAGGTAAGCAAAAATGCAAATATGCTTTATCTTATAATGGTAAAAGTAGTAAGCAGGATAACACTCAAGATATACCCAAAGAACTTTTCAAGCAACATTTATATATGAAGAAATCAAAAAGTAGCTTTGATAGATTAAATAAAAATGATACAATAATGGAAGAAAGTTTATATCTAAATTATTAGGGATAAGAATGAAAATAAAACTACTTACTGAAAAAAGAATTATAGCTGAAAGAATTATAGATTTTAATGGAACAGCAGAAGAGCTTGAAAATTTAGTTGATTTGAAAGATTCTGAAAATATCATATTAATGGGCGATGAAGAAGAGCCTAGATCGTTAAGTTTAATGGAAAAAATATATTTATCCCCTTTAGTTTCTGTTCAAGAAATGGAAACTAGAATTGATAAGAAAGAAACTTATTTTGGAGCTTTCACGTTAAATAATAGATGTATAACTGAAATAAAATAATTAATTAAGGAGATCTGAATTGTGCTTAAGTTAAAAATACATGAAGATTACAGTAGATATAGAATAGACTTAGAAGTAGAATTTGATGGAACTGAAGAGGAATTAAAAGCACTTATTGAATCTGAAGAACATGAAGATGATTATTATAGTAAATTGCCCGGAATAAAAATTATTAATAAAAGAGAATTTGATAGAGAGATTGGATATGAATTAATTGAACTTGTAGATGGTAAAACAATAGCAGAAAGGTAAAGATAAAGATAAAGTATGAAGATTAAAATAGTTAAAGACATTACATCTCGATATGTAAAAGATATAGAGTTTGACGGTAACGATCAAGAATTCGAAACATTATTAAACTATGATCCAAGTTTTGGTAAGTATGTAGATATAGATGTTGATATAGAAGCAATATTGACAAATTCTGGTAAGGTAACATTAGTTGAGAATGAAGTAATTAACGATTATAAAAAAGAAATGAAAATATCAACTGATACTCCTAGCTCAATAAATTATGGTTCAATGGTGTGTATAAAAATCAATAAACTAACTGAAGAACAGAAAAAATCTTTGGCGGTTTTACCAAAAGGTATTACAACATTTTAATAGGAATTAATATGACAAATTATAGAATTTCAGGAAATGACAACTCATATATATTTTGTGAAGAAAAATCGGATTCTCTACCATTAAATGAAGATGGATTGTATGCTCACAATCCTTGCGTTTTCGAAACTCATAGTGGAATACTGTTTGATTTTTCAAATCCTAAACCAGAAATGATTAATTTTAATGATATGTGTAGAGGGTTAGCAAGAGAACCACGATTCAAGGGGCATTGTGATATAAACTATTGCGTAATGCAGCATGAATTAATAGTTTCTTATTTAGTTCCACAAAAAGAAATTCTGGTAGTTCAAGAAGGTTTATTTCACGATAATGAAGAATATATAACTGGTGATTGGCCAAAACCGTTAAAGAATATACCCGGTATGGAGGTTTTGATAGCTAAAGCAAATGAAATCAGGAATATGATCTTGAATGAATATATATTTGTTGGTGAAAACATAAAGAAGCTTCCACAAGAAGATGTTCATCCATTGGTTAAAAAAGCTGACAAAATAGCTTATTTAATAGAAAGAGATTGGTTCAAGCATAAATTAAAAGTTATCAGTTCTGCTTATGAAATACCAATTTATCCTTGTGATTTTAGTTTCATATCTTTATTTTCTGCCATAAAAGATGTACTTTGTTTTAAGGGTTCAGAGGATAAGCTAATTGAAATGTATGTGGCTAGATGCAAGCAGATCGGTATAGATATTGACAGATAGATGAAGCAAGTTACTACGAAGATATATAAAAAAATATATGATAAAAATGCTTTATTGAAAGAAGTAGAATTTCTTTATGATTACTTAACTGAATCTAGGAAAGAAATAGATAGTATTATTAGAGATAAAAAAGAGATTATAGATATCAAACAGTACAGCCATTCAAATACTCTATTTGGTGAATCAGAAGAAGTTTTATATGATACAGTTAGAAGCGTATTTGTTTTATCTGATAAGAGAGGAATACTTGATAAGCTGGAAATATATTCTAATTTCATAGTTAGAAGCATAGTAAATAAATTAAGCAAAATAACTAAATTTTGTTTAAAGAATGATTTACGTATCCAAATATCAATTGGTAATCTTTACAGTGAAAGAGCTTATTTTGAAGGGTTTTCTATATTCTATACTGAAAAACGTTTCGGGGCAAAGGTAACAAATATACCATACCTTTATTACATGATAAGTAACGGTTATTATGATCAAAACACTCCCGGAACGATTAAGAAATATATTATAAGACAATCTTTTTCTTATAAATTCAAAGAGTATTTCGACTTTTATATTTACAAGAAAATGTTTTCAGTAGAATCAATTGAAAATATGCATGATATATTTCCTGAATTTTCAAATACCAATGATATAGATTTATTTATTAAGCACAAAAAATATTTTTTTGATTTATTGGAAGCTATTTAGTATCACCTACCATGAGCAAACAATCTAATATTTATTCTTTTATAATGGAAAAAAATATAAGCAGCTATATTGCTTTTTATAAGGCAGTAATAGAAGAAAAAGAATGGTTATTTAATTTTTTATTTGGTAAAGATTCAGATGATTTTTTATTAAAAGAAATAACATTTGAAGGTAACGATTTTGGTAATAGGGAAATTAATACATCAAACTCCTATATTATTGAAAATAAACATCAATTGAAAGATTTTTTATTATATTATTATGAAGGTTTGCTAAATTGTGGTGAATTAGTATTAATTTTTTGTAACTCTAATGGTTTAGCTTTTAAAGATTCATATACTTGGGGAAATAATATTGTAAGGTTTGAATTCAAAAACATAATGAACTATAGAGTTCAATATCGTAATAGTAGAACACAAATCTTACCAGAAAGAGTTTATTTTTCAGAAACAGCGATGATACTTAATCACTCTTTTTATTGTCAGGATTTATTAGGAAATAAAGATTTTAAAAATAAACTAAAAACAATGCACAACACTTATAACACAATTGATATAAGTTATCTGTTTGATATTGAAAGGCTGGAAAACATCTTTCAAAATAAAATAAATAACTATAACTATTATGAAGAACATGATAGTTTTGATGCAGGATTTTATCGCGGTCTTGACGATTCACCTAAATTTATTACTTATGTCAATACTAATCCTATTATAAAAAATAAAAACAAAATACTTGTTAGAGCTTGGAATTATAACTCTGAATGCAGAAAAGATCTATCCTGCTATGATTATCAGTTTCAGGAATTTCAATCTAAAATATTACAGTGTATCCAAAGGTAGACTATTCAGTTTCTTCCAAATACAAACCTTTCACTTCATTCCAGATCTTTTCTGCTTCAGAAAATAACCAGTTACGGCCATAGATCGTTGGAAAATAATCCAATCCTCTATACGGATAATAGTTATTCTCTTCACAAGATTTATCATGATTTTCTTGTTGAAAAATTAATATTTCTAATAGTTCATCCAAAGAATCTGCCTGAAATTCATCGTAGCTTCCATCCCAACAGGAGCAACCCGAACAGCTTAATAATACAAATTTATGGGTTTTAGGATCGTAGTAAATACCATTTGTATCAACTTCATATTCAGCAGATTCATCAATAAAGGCTAATTCTTGTAATTGTTTTACTCTATCATCAACATTATAGGGTATATCATTTTCTATAGATTCTTGGTAATTCATATGGTATTAAAATTCAATTGTGTTGCGTATTTTTTCAATATTGATTTCACTCAATCCTATTGATAACCTAAAATCATTTGGTGAATGGTTACTCTTTATTATATCAAATTCATATCCTTTTGCCCGAAAGGATTCAGCTACCTCTAAAAGAGTTTGTTGTGGATATTTGTCTGTATAGATCTCCAAAAGTGTTTCGGGTGAACTTAATTGTGACAAGGCGCTATTAATACTTTCAGTTAGTTCTTGGGTGTCATTCTTTTTATTTTTTACAATTGTTTCTTGTAAATTTTGAAGTGTAATTGGTTCTATCATTTATTTTTACCTATTTATTTGATTGAGATTATCAACTGAAAATAATTATCTAAAGGTTGTTGGGTTGGAATACATATAATATGATTCCAATGAAAATTAAACCCTTTCTTTTCGAATCTTTCTTTAATACTGTTCATCATCACTCCATCAATAGCCTTATCAAGTTTAGCACTTATATCATAACAAACATTGATGTCAAATTTTAATTTTTGGTTTATATGATTTAGTTTACGTTTTATTATTCTATTGATATGATTAACTATCATATCAGACATTCTTTTTTTATTATTTTCAATTGTTTGAAACACTTCTTTCATTGAAAGTACATCTATTTCTTGTACTTCTTGTTGTATGCTTGTACACATTATATGTTTATTCCTCTAATTTTATTTCCTTTATTTTAAGTTTAGTTTGGTTAGAATACCCTAAATATAACTATATCAACTGGCATAGTTTCTAATGCACCAGTATGGTTTTGCCTTCTTTCATGTATTGTATGAAAATCAACTAACCATCCACTATCTTTACTTTCATAAGAACGAAGAACATTTTCAATTAATACTTCTTGTTCTCCCAATGAAAGATTTATTTTTTCAGCAAAATTACGGATAGTCGTAAAAAGATCGTCCATATAGAAAAATAAAGATATAGATTGCCTGCCTTTATTTTTTATAATTAGGGTATCAATTTGTTTTTCTAATACGAATTTTATATTTTCGAAATCTTGCTCTTTACTATCTGTTTTAAAAAATTCTGTTGTAATCATTTTTAAAATATCCCTTATTGATCTGTTGAATCGTTATCTTGAATTTTGTCGTTTGTAAGGTAATCATCGCTAACATATTTAAGAGTTAATCTGCCAATTTTAGGATGACTACTTTCTTTCACTGGTTTAACTACAACACCCTCTCTGATATTGGTTAGCTTATTGCTCTTATCTGTTAGTGTGGTATTTCCTTTGGTTAGTTCTTTGATTTTATCCAAACTATATTCTCCAACATGCAAGATAGGCACATATTGAATATCATATTTAATACAAAGCTCTATAGCATCTTTGAAATCTAGATATTTATTATCTATCATGATATCAAATACTCTATAGTCTAAACCTGTTCTGCCATATTGGAATTTTTGAATTCCCGCGCCAAAAATTTCACCATACAAAACAACGCTTCTATGTTCTTTCCCTAGGGTTTGCAGAAGATTACTGATGCCTACTAAGCTATGTGGATACCAGTATAAGCTATGGGAGTAAGCAGCATTGGTTTCATCTGGATCTTTTTGTTTAGAAGCTTCTAACTCTTCTGCTGTTAATTCTGTAGGATCTTTTCTTCTGAACTTATTAGAACCAGCTACCAAAACTCCATTTACTATTCCAATTCTAGAATTAGTTCCATGAATTTTTTCCGTAACAATCACATCCATTTTATTGTTCAAAATGAAATCTTCAAATAGATTTTTATAGTCACGGAAATTGACAGCACTTTCAAAACGTGGAAATTCGGCTAATTCAGAAGCGCAATTAAACCCAGTTTTAGTTAAGCTTGTTCTTACTGGTGGCTCGTATTTCATAAAACCGTAATCTTCTGCTACATCTCTGCCAATTTCCCAGGTTTCATCTTTTGGTTTTATCAATAACCCAAAACTCGCTTCGCCGCGCAATCTAAGAGAGCGAACAGTTAATCGAGTATTATTATTAATATCTACGCGGGATCTTAAATATTGTTTTACTCCTAATTGTTCTGTTAGCTCATCAGGAATAATAGTATTTGGCGGAATGAAAACTACTTTTTCCCCTTCTTGAAATTGCGGAGAACCATCTTCATTCTTTGCTATAACGGTTTGCCATCCTTTTACAATACCAAGATATAATCTATCTGCATTTGGATGAGGAATAACGTTTTCTATATTACAAACTTCAACTACTAAGTCGGCCATATTGTTTTTTTCGAAATATTAAAATTTAAATAAGATTAAGTATAGAAACAAATCACTATATTGTCAACCAAATTTTCCCAATATAATTAATAATATTTTAATTGATTTTTAAAATTTTAAATCATATTATGGTTGGAACAGGTAAAATTGCAATGAAACAACTAACGGCATATCCTACTTTAATAAATAAGCAACAATTAGAAATACAGCGTTTTAATAATTATTATTTAACCGTACATCCTGATAGTTTGCGATATTTGACATGTAAAGGAATAGTAAATATTGATACTTATTTAACATATTACTATCCAAGGAAAAACCCAGAAGATCTTGATGATAAATATTTCTATAGAGAACATTATTTTGATTTTAATTATGAAAATATAACAGAAACCTTTCTAAGATATATAAAAAACTATATTTCAAATAGAGAATATGTTCAATACATACTAGATTATTATGGGTTTTATTTGTTTGAATACAAATCAGATATAATACAGTTTGATATTCAATATATTTCAGGCATAGAAATAAGATTGGGTCTACAGGGCGAAAGGATTAGGAGTAATACAATAGGTGATACAAGATTAAGGTTAATAAATTCTCTCTATATGAAACTTTATAAAATAAACAAACAAAATAATTCTATTTATATGACTATAGAACTCGAAGATAATTGTTTAGATTATTTTGAAGATATTAATTCTAGGATTTTTACTAAAATTAGTTTTATAGAAAATGAAAATGTAAAAAGTTTTGAAGATGTAAACTTAAAAAGTATTTTCAAAAATGAATCTTTCTTAGCCGCAATGATTGATTTTTATAAATGAAACTTTTCAAATTTAAGATCGTTAGAGTGAGAAATAAACAAACAAGGGAGATTTTATTATGACAATTACACCAATTATTATTTTAATTTTATTTTTTGCAGGGGTTACATTTGTAGTTGCTACTAAAATAGCTAAAAGAAACGACGCTATTTTTCGTTTTGAAATCGAAGTTTGTAAGATAGTTAATAAAAGTATACGTATCAGTGATAAAGAGTTTATTTTTCTTGATAAAAGAAAAGAAAAAAAAGATTTGAATGCAACTATAGGTGATTTTCTTATTAACTTAACAAATCCGCATATTCCTGCATTCTACGATTTAATTTTGATAACAGATCAGAATATGCAAATAAAATATGGTGATAACTCAAGCTTGTTTATAAGTAAGAAAGGCACAAGATATAAGTGTGGTGAAATTTTTTATGCCTTTTGGTTTCGGAAAGGTGAAAGTTTAGATTATCAAACAGAACTTTTAATCAATAGAGTTAAAGAAATATATCAACAAAACAAACCAGAAATAAAAGTAGAACAAGCTAATATAGATTTTGAGAAAATATATAATAATATTCAAAACAACAACAAAACTATAGAAACCAAGGAGTAGTTATGGGTAATGAGCAGAAATTAAATGATTATATCCAAGATGTTGACAACTTTTTAAGTCTAACAAAATTTAACTTTGAGGGAATAACACATACTCTTTATATAGATACTGTTAAAAACTCTAAACAGCTTTTAGGGGTTTATAGAGAGTTAATAGCTAATTTAAGTGTATTTTTGGATAAGCAAGAAATTAGGATTAACACTCTTGATATTATAGAAAAATATAGTACAAATGAAAAATCCATTCTTGGTTTGCTTATTAATATGCTAAAAGATTATGAAGATCAAAATCTTAATAACATGAAAAGTAAAAAAAATAAACAAATAACAAATAAATTCATAGAAACGATTAAAAGTGTCTATGCTTTTGATGCTTATCTAGGAGATCAGATAACATTTAAATTGTATGATTTGCTGTTTCAAATGCCGGAATATTATGATGGTAACTTATGTTACGGCGAACGTACTTTTTGGTTACAAAGATATTTCCAAAATTTACTTATGATTCATCCAGGATATTTAGAAAATTTTGATGCCGGGCAAAACTCTGTTATAGAAGATCCTCTTTTGGAAAATCAAGATAGCGAATTAGAGCAAGATGTATTAATATTTTTGCTTAAAAATATAAAAATT